>Ga0308417_1001804_pt1 | contig 14449 bp, 12 predicted proteins | sample HotsprSampleOS65_FD_203528 | JGI IMG/M metagenome (GOLD analysis project Ga0308417, IMG submission 203528) | Hot spring phototrophic mat microbial communities from Octopus Spring, Yellowstone National Park, Wyoming, United States - 20090730_OS65 ... | reverse complement strand
GCGCCCCAGCGCCGGGGCAGCAGCGCGCCGATCTGCCCGACGGCCATCCCCAGCAGGACACAGGCGGCGGTTGTGGCCGGCAGGACGACCCGCGCGCGATCTAAGCCAACGGCGATGTAAGCAGCCGCCACCCAGGGAACGGTCAGCAGCAGGTACAGGCTCAAAGCCGCTGGCAGCCAGGCGGCGCGGGGGCGGCCCAGCCGCGGCGCAGCCAGCCAGGCCAGCGCGCCCGCCGCTGCGTAGAGGGCGAAGGCCAGCGGCCCCAGCGGCAGCAGCGCCTGGTGGACGTTGTTGAGAACGCGCCCAGCGTCCAGAAAGCCCTGCAGCCCGCCCTGGCTGACCGCCTCATACTCTGATCCTTCCGGCTGGATGTCGGCTGTGTAGACCAGGAAGAACCACAGTGTCACCGTCAGCGCCAAGCCGATCTGCGCCAGCAGATAGCGCGGCTGACGGTCGCGCCGCCAGATCAGCAGGCCGGCCGCCAGCGGCGCGCCCACGACGGGCAGCACCGGGTATTTGAGCAGCACTGCGCTGACCGCCGCCGCCAGCCCCCACACGCTCCAGGCGCGGCGGCGCGGATCGGCCAGCGCCGCAGCGGACAGCCACAGCGCCAGCGCCGTGAAGAAGTAGACCAATGGGTCTGGGATGGCGTACACGCCGTTCTCGACGGCAATCGGCGACAGCGCCCAGGCAGCCCCAGCGACCAGCCCGGCCAAGTCGCCGGCGGCCAGCCGCGCTGTCAGGGCGATGCAGATCAGCGTCCCCAGGCTGGCGGCGATCGAAACCAGGCGCATCGCCTGCACGGTGGGAGCCAGGCCGGCCACGCCTGCTGCCTCAAGGGCCGGCTGCGCCGCCGCCTGCAGCGCCAGGTAGGCCGGCGGGTAGCCGTCGTAGTAGTTGCCGTTGTCGAACAGGCCGCGCCACTCCAGGCCGGCCAGGTAGAAGTTCGGCTCGTCCACGTGATCCACATACGGCAGGCTGAAGCTGAAGCCGGTCAGGCGCAAAACGGCGGCGGTCAGCGCGACGGCTGCCAGCCCGACGGCGAAACCTGTTTTGCTGCGCGTCATGCGTGCTCCCATACATTTGGGGTCAAGGACTTATCGGACAGCGCATTTACGGGTGCGGTGAGATCATTCCTCGTCCAGCGCCATGCTGGCCATGAAAACTTCCTTGAAGCCGGCGTGAGTCGTCAGCTCGATGTACTCGATCTGCGCGACCAAGTCGGCTAACTGCGCCCGCAGCCGGCGCGACAGCAGCAGTTGGCGCGCGCCCATGCCGGCGGCGTTGCCCACCTGGCGAAACTTTTCCAGCGGCACGCGCGGGAACATGCCCACGCGCAGCGCGCTTTCGACGCTGATGTACGTGCCGAACGCGCCAGCGATGATGAACTCGTCCACGTCAGCGGCTGTGATGCCGGCCTCGGCCAGCAGCAGCTCGATGCCAGCGCGGATCGCGCCCTTGGCGAGCTGAATTTCGGCCACGTCGGCGCGGGTCACGATGACAGCGCGGCGGCCGCCGGCTTCGTCTGGCGGGGCCAGCACCAGGGCGGGCTTGCCGTTTTCGACCGGCTGCGCCAGCGGGTGATCGGGGCGGAACGCGCCGCGGCCGCTGATGACGCCCGCCGCGGCCATCGCCGCCACGGCGTCCAAAATGCCAGAGCCGCAGATGCCCACCGGCGGCTGGCCGCCGATGGTCTGCACGCGCACCTCGCCGTTGATGATCTGCACGCGCTCGATCGCGCCGGGCGCGGCGCGCATGCCGTCGCGGATGTGCGCGCCCTCGAAGGCCGGGCCGCTGGCGCACGAGCAGCTCAGGCGGCGGCCGGCGTGCGCCAGCGTGACCTCGGTGTTTGTGCCGATGTCAATGGCGACGACGGTGCGCGGCGTGCGCCAGGCGTCGGTGGCCAGCAGCATGGCGGTGTGGTCAGCGCCCACATAGCCGGCGATGTTGGGCGGCAGGTAGACGTACGCGCCGGGGGCCAGCCGCAAACCCGCCGCCGCCGCGTCGAACGTCAGCGCGTCTCCCGTGACCGGAATGTACGGCGCTTCGCCCAACTGCTTGACCGGCAGGCCGGCGAAGATGTGGTGCATGGCCGTGTTGCCCACCACCACCGCCTCAACGATCTGATCCGGCCGCGCGCCCGCCTCGGCGCACAGCTCGGCAGCCAGCGCGTTGAGCGTTTCGGCGATGCGCCGCTGGAGCAGATCGCGCTCGTCCGGGTGGGTGTTGATAAACAGGATGCGGCTGACAACGTCCTCGCCGTAGGCGATCTGCGGGTTCATCGCGCCGCCGCGGGCGGCGATTTCGCCGCTGACCAAATCCACCAAGTAGGCAGCGACTTTGGTCGTGCCGATGTCCACTGCCAGCCCCAGCAGCGGCGTCCCTGGCGGCAGCACAGCCACCACCTCGCGCCCCTCGCGCACGGCCAGCCGCGCCTGCCAGCCGTGCGCGCGCACGACGTCCGGCAGCGCGATCAGCGCCGCGTGGCGCAGCGTCAGCGGGCCGGCCCCGGCCCGCGCGGCTGCTGCTTCTAGACGGGCCAGATCAGGCCGCAGGTCGTACAGCGTGGGTGGGTCAAGCGCCACGTCGAGCGCCGTGATGACCGGGTCAAAATCGAGCGCGGCGGATTCGCCCTCCACCTGCAGGCGCTGCGGCGTGGTCAGCGATTCCGGCGGGATGTCCACGCGCACGTCGCCCAGCGCCTCAGTCTGGCAGGCCAGCCGCCAGCCCTGCGCCAGCTCGGCGGCGGAGAACTCGCCCTCCTCGACCAGCGACGGCGGCGACACACGGCCCGCGACGACGCGCACGCGGCAGGTGTCGCACAGGCCAGCCCCGCCGCACAGGGCGGTCAGCTCGACACCGGCGCGCTGCGCCACGGCCAGCAGCGTGTCGCCGGGGCGAGCCTCAGCGCGCCGGCCCACCGGCTCCAGGTCTACGGTGAAAGATTTATTTGATTGGGACATGGTGTGTTTTTGACTCGCGCCGTTTCGGGCGGGAGTCTAAACGGCGGACGGGCCAGTGTCAACGTAGAGCGCAGGGCCGGGCTGATCAGGGGCGTATTTGCGGACGAAGGCCTCAACGTCGAACAGGTCATCAAAGCGGGCGGCGAGCGTCTCATGTGACCAGTCCCACCAGGCTGTCGCCAAAAGCTGGGCGATCACTGCGTCGTCAAAGCGTTTGCGCAGAGGCCGGGCAGGAACGCCAACCACGATAGTATACGGTTCGACATCGCGCGTGACGACTGCGCCCGCGCCAACCACCGCGCCGATGCCGATTGACACGCCCGGCATGACGATCGCCCCGTGACCGATCCACACGTCGTGGCCGATAGCGCAGCGGTATGAGCGCCGCCAGTCGAAAAAGCTGGCCTCATCCTGCGCGCCGAAGCCATACTGCTGGCGGCGGTAGGTCAGGTGGTGCTGCGTGACACGGTGCATAGGGTGGTTGCCGGGGTTGATGCGGACATGAGAGGCAATCGAGCAGAAGCGGCCTACATCGGTGTAGATGATGTCAGCGTCACCGGCGGTGTAGCTGTAGTCGCCAAATGTCGACTCAACGAGAAGCGTGCCGCGCCCCAGCTCTGTCCACGCGCCGATGTAGCTGTCCACGATGAAACAGCCGTCGTGGATGCAGGGCTGTTCGCCCAGCTTCTTCGCCAAATGCCGGGCAGCGGCCTCGTCTGACTGGGGGTAGAGCGCAAAATACTGCACGGCCCTACACCTTCAGGAGAGCGCTGACCTGCGCCAGCTTGGCCAGGTGGCTGTCCCAGAAGATGGGCACGCCGCGCCGGATCGTGCCGCGCACCCGGTGGAAGCCGTCATTTTCCACCAGGACGAGATCGGCGCTGCTGCCGGGCGCGATGCGCCCCCGGTCGTGCAGGCCCATCGCGGCGGCGGCGTTCTGGCTGATCAGTTTGACGCTCTGGTGCAGGGGCATGACGCCTTCATCGGCCAGGCGAAAAGCGGCGTGCAGCGGCGCGGCGGGGTAATAGTCCGTCGCCAGGATGTCCACCAGCCCGGCTTTGATGGCGTCGAAGGCGCTCAGGTTATTGGACGTGGACTGTTTGCGGTAAGCGTTGGGCGCGCCCATGATGATCGCCAGGCCGCAGGCGTGCGCGGCCTGCGCCGCCTCCAGCGTAACCGGGAACTCGCTGATGGTCACGCCCAAGGCTGCCTGCTCGCTGACTTTTGCGGCGGTGTCGTCGTCGTGGGAGGCGACGGGGATGCGGTGCTGCCGGGCCAGCGTCAGCACGTCGCGCACCACGTCCCAGTCGCGGGGTTTTTGGGCCTGCTGGCGCACTTTGGCTTTGACCTGCGTCAGGAACTTCTCGTGCAGGCCGGTCTCGATGGTGTCTAGGTCTACGCCCAGCCAGCGCTGCATGAACGAGAAGAAGTTGTCCACGTCCTTGTACTGCCCCTGGCCAGGTGTGTGATCCATAATGGACACCAGGTCAACCTGCCCCGCTTCGAGAAGGCGTGCCAGGATAGGCGCGGTCTGGGGATTGGTCACCTCAAAGCGGGCGTGAACTTTGAAATCCACCAGCAGGCTGTCGCGCAGCGCGTTGACCGTTTCGATCATGGCGATGGCGTTTTCCTGGGAACGGATGTCGTCGCGCCCCCAGGCGAACGAGATGGCCGCGTAAGCGGTGGTGATGCCGCAGGCCGCCAGCCGCTTGTCAAGCTCGTAAAGCCCCAGCTCAATGGGGAAGCGCGCCCCAGGGCGCGGCTCGACATCGCGCTCCAGCATGTCGCCGTGCAGGTCAATAATGCCGGGAATGGCGACCAGACCGTTGAGGCTGGGCGCGCTGTCTGGCGCGCAGCCTGCGCAGATTTCGGCGATCACGCCGTCCTCGATGCGGATCGAACCGTGCTCCAACACCTGGTCAGGCAGCACCACGCGCAGATCGTTCAGCCACATCGGTTCAGACCTCTTCGCTTGGCTGCGGCACATGCAGCGGAATATCGGAGTCGATCAGGTGGGCGACGTCTTCGGGGTAGTGGAAAACGCCGATAATGGCGACCCCCTGGCTCTTGAGCTGCGCCAGCCGCGCCGCCAGCGACGCGCGCGCGAGCACATCGAGCGAGGCCGTCGGCTCGTCCAGCAGCAGCAGCCGGCGTGGGCGGATAAGCGCGCGGGCCAAGTTGACTTTTTGCTGTTCGCCCCCGGAAAAGGTGGTGGGGTAGGCGTGCCACAGATCGGGCTTGAGGCCGAAAGCGTCTAGAATGGCCGCCGCTTCGTCGAGGGCAGCGGCGTAGGGCAGGCCTGCCGCCAGCAGCGGTTCAGCCACCAGTTCGAGGGCGCTGACGCGGGGACGAGGGCGCAGGAACTGCGTGACAAAACCGATCTCGTCGCGGCGCAGCAGCGCGATATCGGCATCAGCGGCGCGGGCCAGGTCAATCGGGCCGTAAGTCGAATAGTAGAGCGCGCGGCCCGCGCTGGGCAGGTAGGTGCGGTAAAGGCAGCGCAGCAGCGTTGATTTGCCTGCGCCGTTGGGGCCGCTGACCAGCAGGAACTGGCCGGGGTCGAGCGTGAAGCGCATGCCGGTGAAGACCGGAATCTGGCGGTTGAGGTGGTGGATGAAAAAGCGTTTGGTGAAACCTTCGACTTCGAGCAGTGGCATGGGCTGTCTCTGTTTCCTGGGCAAGCTCACAGCTTGGCGTGAACGAGCTGCTGCGTGTAAGGGTGCTGCGGGTCCTCAAGAATCTGGTCAGTCAGGCCAGTTTCGACCACACAGCCATACCGCATTACCACGACACGGTCAGCCAGGGTGCGGATGACGCCCAGATCGTGGGACACGATAAGCATGGTCACGCCCAGCTCGCGCTGAAGGCGTTTGAGCGTGTCCAGCACAGCGGCCTGGATGGATACGTCCAGGCCGGTGGTCGGCTCATCGAGGAGGAGCAGACGCGGCTTCGGCGCGATGGCGCGCGCAAGCTGTACGCGCTGCTGCATCCCGCCGGAAAGAACGCGCGGCGGGTCGTCCATCCGATCGAGCGGAAACTCCGAGGCGTCGAGCGCGCTGCGCGCCGCTGCCCGCAGGGCCGCGAAACGCCGCTCGCCGCTGATAAGCAGGCGCTCGGCGACGTTGCCGCTGCTGGTGTAGCCCATGCGCAGGCCGAGATTGGGGTTCTGGTAGACGATGCCAATGTAGGTGCTGCGGACGCTGCGGGCGGCAAAACGATCCAGGGCCAGCAGGTTCTGCCCCGCGAGTTCGGGCACGTCCAGCCGGTAGTCGCCGGCGTCAGCGCGCTCCTGCAGGTTGAGCAGGCGCATGACGGTTGACTTGCCCGATCCGGACTCGCCGACAATGCCCAGCACTTCGCCAGGGTAAACGTCCAGGTCAACGCTGTCCACTGCCCGGATGCGCCCGTACCAGCGCGTCAGCCCGCGCACCTGAACCAGGGGACGGTAAGCGACCAGCCGGGGCGGGTCCGGCGTGAAGCCGTTAGATGTCGGGGAAGGCGGGCGGCTTAAGGTATCCGTCATGGTAGAAGCGTCCCTGGTCGTCATAATAAGTGGGGCCAATCACCGGCTGCTCGCCCCGCTGGCGCGCGGCCAGCTTCTCGGCGTAGCCGGTATCGGAAAGCTCGTAGAGCGCGCTGCCATCCTCCTGCGGAATCTCGATCATGAATTTGTTGATCGCCCCAGTGTGACGGCAGACCCACCCTGCCTGGTCTTCGATCTGAAAAGGCACGTCCTCGAACTCCAGCGGGCGCACATCGGTGTAGGGCGGAACGGCGTACAGCCGTTTTTCGCGCCCGGCGGCCAGCAGTGTGAGATGGGCGGCCTGGTGCAGCATCGGCGTGTCCCAGCGCGGGATGGGGCTGGGACTCATGACAAAGCGCTGGTTGACGAGCACCGGGTAGCTGGCCCCTTCGACATACTGGCGGTAGCGCACAATCTGTTCGTAAAGCGTCAGCCACATTTGGCCGTAGTCGGCATCGGCGTGCATCTGACGGGCGCGGGCGATGTTGGCCTCAATGCGGCGCAGCGGCTCAGGATCGGGCACTTGGAGAACCAAAACCTGCCCGGGGCGCAGCCGTTCTTCGGGGATGCGGTGGCGGCTCTGGATAATGGTGGCGGCCAGCGTGTCGGTGGTGGTGGCCGCGCCGGACATGCGCATGATAAAGCGGCGCAGGTTGGCGGCGTTGACGCTGTCGTCGGCCCCCTGGTCAATCACCTTGACGACGCTCTCCGGCCCCACCAGCGCCAGCGTTACCTGAAGGCCGCCCGTTCCCCAGCCGCGCGCGATGGGGAGTTCGCGGCTGGCATACGGCACTTGATAGCCGGGGATGGCGACAGCCTTGAGCGTGCGGCGGCGCAGCTCGCGCTTGGCGAAGGGGTCGAGGAAGGCGTAGCTGTAACCGGACTGGGGCGGCACGAGATCGTGAAGGGTCGTCATGGGGCGGCCTCGGCAAGGGTGTCAGCCTGGGCGGCTGTTTCGTCAACGGGCGTGTTCTGCGCGCCAGCGTAGAGCGCCATGACGCGGCGGACGGCGTCGTTGCTGCTGGCGAATGTCACGTAATGGGGCAGCTTGAAGTGGATGCAAAAGCCGGACGACTCGACGGGTTCGGTGTGGTAGAGGACGAAGTCCTCGCTGAGGGCTGGGTGGCTGTTGGCGCTGTTCATCTCCAGGTCGAGCGTGGAGGCTGCAATCAGCTTGACTTCGTTCCACCCCAGCGTGGCGGCAAAACCGGTTTTGTAACCGGCGGCGGTTTTGGAGACGACTTCAGCCTGGCTGACGCGCACCCGGCCCGCGCTGAAAGCCGCGCCGGTGACTGGGTGGCGCACCTGCACTTCGGCATAATCGAGACGCAGCTCGTTGACGGTGGGGTGGATCAGGCCGTAGCCGCGCATGCTGGAATAGCCCAGCGCCAGCACGCCGCCGGTATCGGCGCGCGCCAGCGCCTGCAGCCGCTGAGCGCGCGGAGCGGGCACGGCGACCGGTTCACGGGTGATATCGGGGATGTCATGCGGGTCGCCGGTCGGCTGCGGTTCGTGGGCAGGCAGCAGGCCGTTGTGACGCTGCCAGTCGGCCACCAGCGGGTAAGTGCGGCGGGCGGGCGTGTCGGCGGCGTCCACCGGCTCTGGCTCGGCGGCGCTGCCATCGAGTAGATCGAGGCGCAGAATGCGCTGGCTGTAATCCAATGTCGGGCCAAGCACCTGCCCGCCGGGGATGTCCTTGAAGGCCGCCGAGATGCGGCGCACAGTGAGGCAGGCGGCAGACGTCAGCGGCTCAGCGTAGGCGATGCGCGGCTGGGTGGAGCGGAAAGCGCGCAGCAGCAGCACCGCCTCGTAGAGATCGCCGCCGGTCTGGGCGATGGCCAGCGCGGCCAGGTCGGGCGCGTAGAGCGACGCTTCGCCCATGACACGGTCAACCAGATAGGGCATGGTCGTTTCGACATGCCGGATGAGTTCGGGCGTCACCTGGCCCTTGAGCTGGTGATAGAGCTTTTCGGCTTCGTGGATGGCTTTTTCGCCGCCTTTGGCTGCAATGTACATCGGGGTCACGCTCCTTCAACAGCGGTCGTGCGGGGCAGGCCGAGCACGCGCAGGCCGTCAACCAGAAAGACGTCCCAGCCCAGCGGGAAACGCATGGCGCGCTGCCGCTGCGACCAGAAATCCGCGGGCAGGCCGCCGATGCGAACGGCGTGCGCGCCGCTGATGCCCGGGCCGCGCAGGGCAAAGGCCGGGCTGTCGCCGTCCAGCGCGCAGCCGATAAACAGGGTAGCGGCGCGGTCAGGGTAGAGCATGCTGCCGGGGCTGGCGGCAGCGACATGCGGCATGTCGGCTGGGGTAAGGGCCGGGTAGAAGTGGTAAGCCGCGCGTTCGGGCGGCAGCGCGCGCGCGCCGGTCTGCGCCAGCCGTGCCTGCAAGCCTGGGTCTGGCGTGAAGAAGCTGGTTTCGAGGTCGAGCAGGGCAGCGGCGATCACGGCCAGCGGCGCGTCGTCAGCGGCGGGCAGCGTGTAGAGACTGCCCGGATAGCTGAGCGCCCACATGAGCGCCAGAAAGGTTTCGCGGTCGCGTTGTTCTACAGGGGTATAGGGCGGCGTGTGCATGGGCTAGAAGGTTTCCATCTCGACGCGGGTTGCCCCGACCAAGCACAGCAGGCTGTCGTCGGCCTGGCGCTGCGCAGCGGCCTGTTGGGCGATGAAGTCGTAAATGGGCGCGGTCATGATCCCAGCGGTCAGCGCCGCATCGAGGACAGCTACAGCCATGGCCTGCACAGCGTCGCGCCCAATGACCATGCCGTACCCCTCAGCGCCGCCGGCAAGGCGGACGTGGGCCTCGCTGACCAGCACCTCGCCGAGGTGAAACACCACACCCTCGGCGCTGTCGCGGCAGGGGAGCATAACCAGCCCGGTCTGGCTCTTCAGGACAGCAATTTCGCCCACATGAGGCAGAACGTCTTCGGCAAAACGCTTGAGGGCATCGGGCGGTGTGTGCGTCAGGATGGAGAGGTATTCGCTCTGGGCAAACGGTGCGGGCATGGCGGGTCCAATCTAAAACAAGGCTGACAGCAGCTTTCGATTTTAACCTCAAACGTCGCTCGCCAGCAGGCAATCGCCTCCAGCTTCAGAGAAAAGTGCGGCCCCCTCTAGGCAAAGAGGGGGCCGGAGAGACAAAGAGACGTGATTTACCGGTCAACCGTGATGGCAGCGATGTCGCGCACGACGTCGTAGAATTCGCTCACGCTTTCCAGGCCCAGCTCAGGATACTCGGTGGGGTCTACGAAGTAGTAGCCCACTCGGGCCAGCAGCTCAGGGTCGTCCTTGATCGCCAGCAGGGCCTCTTTGAGGGCCATTTTCAGGCTCTCTGGCAGCTCCCGGCGGACGGCCATCGGCGTGTTGGGAATGGGGGCAGACTGGGCAATGACGACGATGTTGCCTTCGGGGCACTCATCGTAAATGCGATCCAGGTCTTCCTGGGTCAGGGTGACGCCCACGCGGTCGTCTTCGAAGCCGCAGACTTCAGCCAGGCCCTCGCGGCGCATGTTGATGAGGTTGCCCTCAAACGTGGCAGCAGCGTCAACCTGGCCGTTGATCAGGGCGGTCACGGCGCTGGGGTGGCTGCCGGCGAAGATGGGCTTCAGCCAGGCGTCAACATCCGCCGGGGTTTCCAGGCCCTCGATCTCGTTGATGAGGCGCACTACGGGGGCGTTGCGGCCGCTGGTGGAAGCCGGGTCAACGAAGGCGAAGTTCACGCCCTCAAGATCGGCCAGGGTGCGAATGCCAGAGCCTTTCTTGGTGATAAAGACGCTGTAGTAGAAGGGGCGCAGCAGGTCTGGGGCATTAGGAAGCGCTTCCAGGCCTTCGAGCACGCCTTCGACCAGCAGCACGACAAGCGGTTCCGCGTCAGCCTCGCGCTCGGCCAGCACGAAGGCGAACGGGCCAACGGCCATCGCATCAACGCGGTCAGCGCGCATGGCTTCGATCACGGCGCTGTAGCTGGTGCCGGTGCTGATGAGCACCTCGATGCCCAGCGCTTCAGAGAGATAGGCGCGCAGCGGTTCGTTGTTGCGCAGCGCCTCGGCAGAGTCGTCGCCGGCGAACAGGCCCATCACAAACGGATTGGGCCAGCCGGTGCGATCAACGTCGCTCTGGGCGCTGACACCCGTAACGACCAGAACCAGCGTGGCGGCCAGCAGCAGAATACGAAACAACCCCTTGCTCATCTTGTCTCATGCCTCCCTTAGTTTAATGCAGTATAAGCGGGCAAATGCCCCTCTTAAGAAATCTTTTGCTCTGTATGAACCGGGTGAAAGCCTGCCACCCCGGGCGCGCTAGATGATGCGCTTGCGGATGCGATCGCTGAGCCGGTCAATCACGGTGACGACGATCACGATGGCGATGACAGCTCCCATCAGGCGCTGGTACTGGAACAGTTGAATGTACTTCTGGATGATGAAGCCCACGCCGCCAGCCCCGACAATGCCCAGGATGGTTGCGGCGCGCACGTTGTGCTCGAAGAGCAGCAGGGAGTACGATGCCATGTTGGGGAACGCCTGCGGGATGACGCTGTAATTGAAAACCTGAAGCCGCGAGGCGCCGGTGGCGCGCACGGCGGCCACCTGCTGAGGGTCAATCGCTTCGATGGATTCGGCGTAGAGCTTGCCCATCGAACCCACCGAACCGATCATCAGCGCCAGCACGCCGGGGAACGGCCCCAGCCCCACCGCCGACACCATAATCAGGGCGTAGACCAGCTCCGGAATGGCGCGGTTGGCGTTGAGCAGCACGCGGGTGAACTGATAGACGGAGATGTGCGGCGAGATGTTGCGGGCGGCAAACAGACCGAAAGGGATAGACAGGATAATCGCGCCGAGCGTGCCGATGAGGGCGATCTGGACAGTCTCCACAATCGCGGAGATGATGACCGGCCAGCCGACAAACAGCTCGCCGTCGTAGATCAGGTAGCGCTTGCCGACGAGACTCTGGCCCACCGGCACAGCGAAGCGATCGGCGAAGAATGTGCCTTCAGGCAGGATGAACGGATCGCCGGAGGCTTCTTCAATGTAGATAAATTCCCCCTGCTCCAGGATGAACGGAACCTCTTCAACCGCGCCGGTGACGGTGTCGGGCGTGTAGTGGAAGCGGCGGTCACTGCCCCGGTAGAGCGTTACGACTTTCTGGTTTTCCCCCACAGCGGCCAGCGCTTCGGGTGTGGCTGCTCTGGCGCGGCTGAGGCGCTGGGCGGGAGGCAGGGTTTCTGGCTCGCGCACGCTGAAGGGCGCGAGCGAAATGGCGCGCTCGCTTCCTTGGACGAACTCGAATTCCGGCGGCAGCAGGCGGCTGATGAAGTCAATGATGTTGGGAATGCCCTCTGCCAGCGTAGCCGGGCGGGCGTCTGTGCCGACGATGCCCCAGTAGAACACCACCAGGATAACCACCAGCGTCAGGAACAGGCGCAGGGTGATGCGAGGCAGAGGGCGGAGCAGGTCGCTGCGAATCTGGTTTAGGTCGGCCGGGGGCGAAACAGCGGCGTTTCTTCGGCTGCTGTCTGTCGTAATGGTTGTCATGGGTCAGTCCCCCACCTGGACCGGCACAGGCTGCATGACCGACACTGGCACGGCGTCTGGCTCGTCTTTGTCGAAACGGTAGATGCGATCCATCGCGGCGGCGTCCAGTTCTTCGGGGCGGCCGTTGAACACCACAACGCCGCGGGCGATACCCACCAAGCGGTCGGCAAAGGCTTTGCCAAGCTCGACCTGATGAATGTTGATGAGGGTGGGCACGCCGGTTTCGCGGGCCACGCGGGCCAGATCGCTCATGACCTGCCACGACAGTTCGGGGTCGAGGCTGGCAATCGGCTCGTCGGCCAGCAGGATTTTGGGCTGCTGGGTGATGGCGCGGGCAATGGACACACGCTGCTTTTCGCCGCCGGAGAGCTGGTCGGCACGCTGATAGGCGTGCTGCAGCATGTTAACGCGCTCCAGGCTGCGGATTGCCAGCTCGCGGTGCTCGCGCCCAAAGTAGCCAAACAACCCCAACAGCGAGCGGTTATAGCCCAGCCGCCCGGTGAGGACATTCATTATCACTGAGAGCCGATCCACCAAGTTGTACTCCTGCCAGATGAAGCCGATATGGCGCCGCAGCTCGCGAAGCTGACGTTCATTCATGGCTGTAATGTCCTGGCCATCGAGGATGATCGTGCCGGCGGTGGGCTTCTGCATACCGTTGATGCAGCGCAGGAGGGTTGATTTTCCGGCCCCAGAGCGGCCGATCACCGCGACCACTTCGCGATCCCTAAGGGTGAGCGAAACGGATTTGAGCGCTTCAGTGCCGTTGGGATAGACCACGCGCAGGTCAGTGACTTCCAGCATAAGGCTCGCTATCGTTGACCCAAAATAAGAGACGCTTGCAGCGTATCTTGCGCCTTTTAACAGCCTTTTAAGCTGCATTAAATTAGGATGCTGTGATAGATTAAGAGATTGGGGAAACCTGAGAAACAAGAGCGTCGTGTATCGGCTCAAATTGGCAAAGCCGCGGCGGCGCGCGTGTTCGACCTGCGCGTATTCTTCAATTGGTCAAAAATACACGCACCTGCACATAAAGCGCGGAAGAACCGTCAAATCGGGGTAAGGCCAGCGTTGGCCAAATTAGTCAGTGAATGAACCCCCTTTTTGTCACTCTGTGTTATTCTGTCGCGCTGCCTGCGTTGTTACTATCTACAAGAAAAGAAAGGCGTCCCTTATGGCTAACAAGCGTCGCCCGGTTGTGCAAGAAGACCTGTTTCAACTCAAACACGTGTTACAGGCGGCCCTGTCGCCCGACGGACAAACGGCAGCGTATGCCGTATCTACTGTAGACAACAAGAGCGATAAGGAATGCGTGGCGATCTGGCTGGTAGATGTCAACACCGGCAAGCAGCGTCAGTTAACCGCAGGTAATGCCGTTGACTCGTCGCCAGCGTGGTCACCGGACGGTCAGCACATCGCTTTTATTTCGACGCGCCGTGAGGACAAGCCGCAGTTGTTTGTCATCCCAGTTGACGGTGGCGAAGCGCGCCAGCTCACATATTTCAAACAAGGCGTGGGCGGCACGCCCGTCTGGTCGCCTGATGGCAAAACCATTGCATTCACGGCTTGCCCAATTGAAGAAGCGCGAGATGTCACCAAGCCCTATCGGGTGAAACGCTTCGTGTACCGCTTTAACGCTCTGGAATATCTGGATGATGTCGTTCAAACCATCTATGTCATTCCTTCAGACGGCGGCGAAGCACGCCGCGTGATCCACGATCAATGCATGAACACCGGGCCGAAGTGGTCTCCAGACGGCAAATCGCTGCTCTATTCAGCCACCATGCTGCCAGACGTTGATGACCCAGCCATGCCACGCTGGCGCGTCGTAGACCTGATCAGCGAACAGGTGCGGGAAGTGACTGCTTCGTGGGGCACGGGCTATGCGGCAGCCTGGATGCCAGATGGTCAGCACATCGCCCTCGTCGGCAAACCCCACGACCGCCCTATCGGCGCAAAAGCAGATTTGTGGGTCGTCAGCCTGGATGGCACAACCCCTGAGTGCCGCACGGCCAGCCTGAAGGAAGGCGTAGGCGGCGGCTTGCAGCCTGATATGCCGTTCATGGGCTTTAGCGACACGTTTCCAGTATCGCCCGACGGAAGCACCGCCTACGTGGATGTTCAAATTGGCGGCACAGTCCAGATTTATCGCGTAGCCTTGAGCGGCAAAGAAGACTTTGAAGCTGTGATCACCGGCGAGCGCTCCTGCACGTTGATGGGCGCGAGCGATCAACATCTCCTCTATCACGTGAGCACGATGCAGTCGCCCGGCGATCTGTTCTGCGCCGAATTAAACGGCAAGAACGAGCGCCAGCTCACGGCTGTTAACGAGGCGTTTCTGGCAGGCTTGGAGCAGCCGCGCGTGGAACACTTGCTCTTCCCCGGCAGCGACGGCGTTCAGGTCGAAGGCTGGCTGCTCATGCCGCGCCA
>Ga0308417_1001801_pt1:5000-14454 | contig 14454 bp, 7 predicted proteins | sample HotsprSampleOS65_FD_203528 | JGI IMG/M metagenome (GOLD analysis project Ga0308417, IMG submission 203528) | Hot spring phototrophic mat microbial communities from Octopus Spring, Yellowstone National Park, Wyoming, United States - 20090730_OS65 ... | reverse complement strand
GGCGGGAGGGGGCGGGCGCAGCCCGCAAGCAGGAGCATGGGGAAACCGGGTTTTCCCATCCCTTCACCCTCTCGCGGGGGGGATTTCCACCTCGGAACCATGCCTGAAGTTGAAAGGAGCCGTCCGCATGTCCGAAGAAGTGTCGGTCACCCTGCGCCTCGCCGAGGGGATGCATTTTATCGGCGAAGATCGCGCCGGTCGAACGATTGATCTCGACAGCCCCGGCGAGGGCGCCGGCGTCGCTCCATCGCCGATGGCCGCCGTGCTGATGACCCTGGCCGGCTGTTCGGGGATGGACGTTGTCTCGATTATGCGCAAGAAACGCCAGGATCTGCGCGGGCTTGAAGTCATCGCCACCGGCACGCGCCGCGATGAGTATCCCCGCGTCTACACCGCCATTCGCCTCGATTATCGCTTCACCGGCAGCGGTCTTGATCCGGCTGCCTGCCAGCGGGCCATCGAACTCTCCCGCGATCGCTATTGCCCCGTCTGGGCTATGCTGCGCCCAACGGTAGACATAAGCTACACCTTTACCATCAACGAGCCGTAGGGACGAACAAGGGTTCTCCCCCGGCGAACAGCCGTTCGCCCCCTGCGGTGCCGTTAGTAAGTGTTCACATTTCTCCTGGGAGCGCGGGCATCTTGCCCGCGGAGAAGCGACGGGGGCGAAACGCCCTCGCTCGCAGGCGCGTGGGTTACCCCAAGTGTGAACAGTTACTGCCGTTATGCCGCCGGGGGCGCATGGTGCTTTGCCCGCGTGATGTCCGGGGCGAGTGTGGGACCAGGCGGTGGAGCCGGAGGCGCCGCCGGTTTGCCCGCGTGATCCCGGGGCGAGTTGTTCGCCCCTCCGGCGCCTGTTACGGGCGCTCGAACGGCTGCCCCAGCGCGGCGGGGGCCGGCGCCGCCAGGCGCCTCACCAGCGCCTGCGCGGGCCGGCGCAGCACCGGCGGTAGCCCGCCGATGCGCCGGCTTACCCGCTGGCTCCCGGCCAGGTTGACCAGCACCAGCACGGCGATCATCAGCGCGAAGGGCGCCACCTGGAACACCTGCGTCGGCAGACCCGCCAGCACGCTCTGCATACGCAGGGCCAGGATCTCCAGCGCCGCGAAGAGATAGCAGCCCAGCGCCACCCGCCAGGGTCGCCAGCCGCCGAAGATAACGATAGCCAGGGCGATCCAGCCAGCGCCAAAGGTGTGCCGGTAGCTCCACCCCTGCTTCAGGTCGAGCGAGTAGACCGCCCCCGCGATGCCTACCAGGGCGCCCCCCGCCACGGTCACCAGGTAGCGCATCGGCACCACCGGCACGCCACGGGCATAGGCGGCCTGCGGCCGTTCGCCCAGGGCGCGCAGGGTCAGCCCGGCCCGCGTCTGGAACAGCAACCAGCTCAGCAGTGGCACCAGCAGAAAGCTCGTGTAAATGGCCAGATCGTGCCGGAACAGGATCGGCCCGATCAACGGCAGGTCGGCCAGGCCGGGGATGGGCAGGAACGGCACCGCCGGCCCCGGTACCCGCGCAAACGGCGCCCCCAGGAACGACGAGAGTTCTGTGCCGAGCAGGGCCAGCACGAAGCCCACCGCCGTCTGCGACTGCCGCAGGCTCAGGCTCAGGAAACACAGCGCCAGCGCGATCAGCGCGCCGGTCAGCGCCGCGGCCCCAAAGCCCAGCAGCACGCTCTGCGTGTTCAGCGCCACCGCAAAGGCGATCATCGCCCCCATCAGGATGGTCCCGTCCAGCGACAGGTTGACCACCCCCGCGCGTTCGGTGAGCGTCTCGCCCATCGTGGCGAAGATCAGCGGCGCCGCTGCCGCCAGCACCGCCGCCACGAAGATCGTTGCCTGGTCCATAGGCAGGTCTCTGTCTCCCCTCATAAAACCTGCACGGTGACCCCTGTCATCAACCGGGCTTCGACACCAGCCCGCGCGCCAGCAGCGCGAAGAGCACCAGCGCCCCCTGCAACACCCCCGCGATACTGCTGTCCACGCCCAGGGCCAGGGGCAGTTGCACGCTTCCCACCGTGAAACTGGCGAACACGACGCTCACCGGCAGCACCCAGCGCGGATCGGCCCGCACCAGCAGGGTCGCCAGCAGGCCCAGCAACCCCACCCCGCTAGAGATGTTCGGGATAAGCTGGTGAAACACGCCCAGGATCTGGATGGCCCCTGCCATGCCCGCCAGGAGGCCGCAGGCAGCCATGGCCTGCGCGATGCGGCGATAGGCCGGGACCCCCAGGCGCTCGGCGGCCTCCGCGTTCAACCCCACCGCGCGCAACTCCAGGCCCCAGCGTGTCTGGCGCAGGACCCACCAGACCACCGCCAGCGCCGCCAGGGCCACGATCGGCGCCAGCGGCGCCAGCCGCAACGTGCCGATGGTCGGCAGCCAGAGGTCGCGGGGCAACAACTCCGTTCCCGACATCGAGGCGCTGCCGCTGCGCCGCCACGGCCCCAGCACCAGGTACAGCGCCAGACCGCTGGCCAGGAAGTTCAGCCCCAACCCGGCGAAAATCTCGCTCACCCCCGCGTACAGCCGCAATCCCGCCGCCAGCAAGGCCCACAACGCTCCGCCCCCCGCCGCGCAGGCAAAGCAGAGCGTCCACAGCAGCGGCGCCGGCAGATCCGGCAGCAGCCGCAGGGGCAGCATGGCTGCCACCGCTCCCAGCGCCAGTTGCCCCTCGACCCCCAGGTTGTACAGCCCGCTCCTGAACGTCAGCGTCAGACCCGTCGCGCACAGCAGCAACGGCGCCGCCAGCATGATCATGTCGCTGAACCGGCTCGGGCTACTGAAGGCGCCGAAGATCAGGATGCGGTACGCTTGCAGCGGAGAGACGCCCGTGCTGAGCAGCGCCAGGGTCGTGAGCGCCAGCGCCCCGGCCAGGGTCAGCAGCGGCAGGCGCAGCGTGCCCAGCCACAGGGGGATAACCTGCCGCCCCCCTCCCAGCCTCCCCCCGGCGGGGGGAGGCGCCGGGTTTCCTTCCTCAGCGGGGGATGGTGAGGGAGGGGACGGTTCGGCGCGAGACGGTAGCATGCCGCATAGCCCTTCTAACGTGAAAATGGGGGAACCAGGTTCCCCCACACCCCCACCCGCGGGAGGGTGTGGGAGGGCGCAGCCCTTGCGCAGGGGGATGGGGAAACCGGGTTTCCCCACGCCCCCGCCCGCGGGAGGGTGTGGGAGGGCGCAACCCCTGCCTGGAGGCGGGCCGGCGTAGGGGCGGGGTTTCCCCGCCCCTACGCCGCCGGCCCCGGCTTCTCCCACCCGGAGGTTCCCGGGGCGCACCCCTGCCAAGGTGAAAACCGTTCGCAGGATTCTGTCCCCCTCCGAGCCTCCCCCCGCTGGGGGGAGGAGCCGGGTTCCCGCCCCCGGCGGGGGAGGGTCAGGGAGGGGGCCGTCACCTTCGTTGAAACGGATTGCCGCTGGAGCAGGGGTCTGGGGAAACCGGGTGTCCCCACACCCCCACCCGGTGGGAGGGTTTCAGATGCCCCTCTGCACAGGCGGTTTTCTGGGAGCGCGCAGCCCTCCCAGGCTGGTATCAGGCCCCGGCAGGTTCAGCAAACCCCACCCCGCCGATCAACTCGCCGAGACGGGTGACACTGAGTTCCGCCCGCGGCAGCGGCGGGGAAACACGCCCGGCGAAGAAGACCAGCACCTCGTCGCTGTAGGCGATCAACTCATCCAGGTCTGCCGAGGCGAAGACGATCGCGCAGCCATCGGCGCGGCGCGCGAGCAGGCTGCGCCAGATCGTCCGTGCCGAGGCCACGTCCAGGCCACGGGTCGGCTGCTCGCATGCCAGCCCCCGGCAGCGCGGCGGCGCCAGAGCCAGCAAGGCCCGCTGCTGGTTGCCTCCCGACAGGGCGCTGATCGGGGTGAGCGGCGTCGCCTTGATATCATAGGCGGCGATTGCCTCGCGTGCCTCCCGCTCCGCCCGCCGGCGGTCCACCAGCCTGCCGGTCTGCTGCAGGGCAAAGTGATCGCTCAACGAGAGCGGGCCGATCATCCCCTCGGCGAGCCGGTCCGCCGGCAGGTACTCGATCCCCGCCGCGCGGTAGGCCCGGCTGCTCGCGCCGGTCAGGTCAGTTGAACCCACCAGCACGCGCCCTGCGTCCACCCGCAGGCGCCCGGCGAGGACCCGCAGGAGGATCTGCTGGCCGCTGCCGTCGAGGCCCGCCAGGCCCACCACCCGGCCCGCGGGCACCTCCAGGTTCAGGTTGCGGAGCGTAACCGTGCCTTCCCCCGCCGTTACGCCTTCCAGACGCCACACCACCTCGCCTGCGGCAGGTCTGGCCACGGGATGCTCCGGGGCGCCACGTTCGCTCTCCGGCCCCGGCGCCATGCCGGGCGGTGCCGCCGTCGCGGTGTCGAACATCAACTCCAGCAGCGTCGCCTGGGGCACGGGCATCGCCATCTGCTCCCCCACCAGCCGGCCTGCCCGCAGCACGCACACCGTGTCGCACAGCGCGGCGACTTCATCGAGTTTGTGCGATACGAAGAGCACCGTGTTCCCCGCGGCGGCCAGGCGTCGCAACGCCGCGAAGAGCGCGCGGGTCTGCTCGGCGGTGATCCCGGTCGTCGGTTCGTCGAGGATCAACACACGGGCGCCGCATGCCAGCAGCCGGATAATCTCCAGTTGCTGGCGCTGGCCGATGCTCAGGCGCGCCACAGGCGCCTCAGGCTCAACCGTGAACCCCAGCCGGTCGGCCATGTCAACCAGCAGACGCCGGCCCGCGGCCCATGAGGCGATCGCCGCGCGCGGCGTGGCCCACAACAGGTTCTCCAGCGCGGTGAAGGCCGGCACATCCAGCGGATCCTGGTGGATCATCCCCACCCCGGCCCGCAGGGCGTCGCCGGGGCCGCGCAGCGCCGCCTCGCGCCCATCGAAGCGGATCACCCCCTCGTCGGGGCGCAGGAACCCCGCGATGAGCTTCATCAGCGTGCTCTTGCCCGCCCCGTTCTCGCCCAGCACGCCGTGGATCTTCCCCGCCTGGAAGCGCAGCGTCAGCCGGTCATTGGCCCGCAGCGATCCAAACGACTTGCTCAGATTGTGGATCGCAACCTCCACGCCTTGACCTTCGCTCCCTACGGCGCGCTCTGCCCCTCGATCCCCTCGAGCAGTTGCTCGGTGTACCAGATGGTCTTGTCATCCGCCACCTGTCCCGCGGGCACGAACACTGTCCCGTCCTGGTAATTGAGCGGACCGGTAAAGAGGTTCAGGCTGCCATCAGCCAGTTTCCCGATAAACTCGTCCAGGATCGCCGCATGCTCCGCCGTAAGCGCCGGCCCCTTGACAAAGCCGATCATGCTCGTCTCGGGGTTATTGATGTCGCTCCAATCGGGGCCGAGCCACTCCCACTGCGACGTAAACCTGCCCGCCTGCGCGTCGGCGATAATCTCGGCGTAGCGCGGCCCCCAGTTAAAGAACGGCACCCCGAGGCAGACCGCCTCGCCCTGGGCGCAGGCCTCCCGGTAATCGTAGGGGATTGCCCAGACCGTCTTGCCGGCCTGCGCGGCCTTGTTGGCCTCGACGATCCCCTCGGTCGTGTCAATGCCCGAAACAATCACGTCGTAGCCCTCGTTGATGAAATCGGTGGCGACCTTCGTGGGGTCGAGCGTCACCCCGGGAATGTTGAACCAGAAGCCGATCCACGTGACCTTGAACGCCAGGCTATCCGCGGGCTTCCCGCGGTAGGTTTCCCAGCAATACTTTGCCCCCAGGTAGGTCGAGTTAACCAGCCGGCGCGTCTCCGGATCGATCAGCGGGCCAAGGTAGGCGATCTTGCCCGCCTCGCTCTGCAGGGCGGCGGCGCAGCCGGCCATCATCTTGCCGTACTCCATGCGGCCCATCAGGTTGGTCACGTTAGGCGGAGCGACGCCGCGCAGCACGGCATCACCCGAGGCGTGCAGAAAATAGACCTCCGGGTGCGCCTCGGCGGCAACGATGGTTCCATCGGCGAATTCAGCCGAATTCGTAATAATGAACTTTGCCCCCTGGCTGATCAGCTCCTCGATCGCCTGTTCCACCTGCACATTTGGCCGGTCGGCGGGGTTGACCTTATCAATGTAGATCAGGCGCGTGCCCGGCACCCTGGTCTCGACATATCTGGCGCCCTCGAAATGGGCCTGGTTCCAGCCGCCGTCGTTGGTCGGGCCAACCAGCACCATCCCGAAGACGTACTCCTCAGGCGCGGGCGCCGCAGTGGGTTGTTCGGCGGCAGGCGCCGCAGTGGGTTGTTCGGCGGCAGGGGCGGTGGCGGGCGGCGCGGTCGGCGTCGTCGGCGCCTGACCACACCCTGCCAGCAGGGCAACGGCGAACAGCAGCGCGAGCAGCCGGCGCGGAGACGGTCGCATAGCGTCCTCCTCAGGGTATCTGCAGGGCAGGGCAACACAAAGCGCGAACAACGGCTTCCGTAAGCCGCTCTTCGCGCCGAAACAACCCACGACGCGCGGCGCTACGGAGGGGGGCTTCGTGCCCCACGGTAGCGACGCCGCTGCGTTTCTTAATTTCAGGTTAACCTGGCGACGGGGAGTATACTCGAATGCCCGAAAGGTGTCAAATGTTCGGCCAGCGGTGCATGTTCACACCCGATCACCGCTTTTCCGCCACACCGCGTTCGCTATCCTCCATCAGGGCCAGTTGGCGCGCGACCTCCTCGATCGCCACCCGTTGTTTGCGATAGAAATCCGACTCGCTCATCGCCAGGCGATTGGCCACATCACGCACCGTCTTCCGTTGGAGGAAGCGTCCTTCGAGCAAATTGTAAAGCAGCCACTCCTGGGCCGACGGATCGAGCTGATCATCGGGGCGCAGGTTATTGATCGCCTGGCGCAGCACCATCTGCAGCGCCCGTGTCGGGCTACCGCCCTGGCTCTGCAGCAACCGGCGCACCGAGCGCATCTCCAGGAGCGGGCTTTCGGCCAGCTTCGGCCCGCCCCAGAACTGGGTGAGCGCCTCCTTCACCAGTTGCGGGAACTCCGGTTGCATCACGATGTCGCCATCAATCTCGGCCAGCGTCTCCGGTGTCGCCTGCTCGAGCCGGCTGGCCAGTTGCTGCAACGACTGCATCTCCGGGCCGAGGCCGCGCAGCGTATCGAAGATCCGCTGCTGCATCTGCACCGTCGAGAGGGCCAGTTCCATCTGGTGGGCCAGCACGCTGATCAACTGGCGCGTCTCGGCGGGCAGGGCGCTGTCGCGCCTGAGCAGGTCCGGTGGCGCGGCCACCCCCAGGGCGCCGAGAAACTGCCCATCGGGGCTATGCAGCGGCAGCAGACAGAAGCCGCCACACGCCAGGAACGCATCGGTATTGAACAGACCATTGCGCGATTGCGCTGGCAACTGCTCGAGTTGCGGCACCAGTTCGCTCAACGGATACTCGGCCACGAAGCGTTTCACCTGGTTGCGCGGCCCGCACACCGCGCGAATGGTATAACCCCCATCCCCCGGCGCGATGACGAAGCCGGTCTCCACTTTCAACGCCCCGCAGACGGCCACCAGAGCGTTCTCGAGCAGGGTGCGCAAATCGGCGCGGGTAAAGGTGCTGCGCGGCAGGTTCCGCAGGTAGTCGATCTCTTCGTGATCCTGCATGTACACCAGTGCGTCCAGGTATGGTTTGACCCGGTTGACGAACAGCGGCATCAGCACCGTCATCAACATCACCCCAAAGGTGAGCAGCGTATCCTTTGGCAGCCCGAGCAACCGCTCGAGGAACGGCACCGCCTGCATAAAGAGGATGATCGTCACGCCGATAAACGGACCGTACAGCCACCAGCGCAGAAAATCCTGCTTGATCAGACGATCGGGGAGCAGCACGCCCTGGAAGGCCACGCTGTAGGTCATCACCGTCAGCATCACGATGACGATGAGGCTCGCCAGCGCCTGGAGCACGAGAATGGCGCTTATCGGCGCGACATTGGGCGCCGCGATGACCAGAAAGGGAAACACGCCGATGCCCGGCGCGGCGAAGGTGGCCCCCAGGTAAGTCAGACGGCGGCGCTGCGTGAAGGTCAGCGCATTCTGCTGCGACTGGATGATCGCTCCCAGGGCGGTGGTCGCTCCGACGAGAAAAAACAGGCTGTACACCCAGAACAGGGGGCCAGGCTGGAACTGGGCAATCGGGCCGCTCGGCAACCCGCCGCGCACCACCAGATCGGTGCCGAGAGCCACCAGAGCGAAGAAGCCGGCGCTGCCCACATACGCCGCATACACCAGCCAGCGGTAGCGCTGCGCCAGGGGGCGCTGGTTGCCCAGAGCAAGCAACCCATTTGCCAGATGGATATAGCCGGCGGGCACCACCGCGATCCCCAGCCACTGCGCCCGGCCCAGGAAATCCATGGTGCTCTCGCGGTCCGCGCGCGCCAGCAGCAGGTCACCTCCATACACAACCACCACGCCGGCCAGCAGAACCACCAGGGCGCGCGCAATATCGTTGCGCCGGTTCTGCATGAGAATATACGCCAGCAGCGAGAAGGTGACGATCAGCACGGCTGCCGCAAGCAGTTGGTTCAGTTGCTCTAAAATCGCTACCATAGCTACCGCGTAATCCGCTGCCAATTCAATAATGGATACCAGAAAACAACCCTGTTCATACGGCTACAGGATCATAGCCGCGGGCAGGGTTTCAGCAAAGGCGTTTGCGTCAACAGAGGTGTTAGAAGCTCCTGGCTGCCAGGCGCCGGGGTGGTTCCGGCCACTCGCTGAAGCCTCGTCGCAGGGCAAAGCAACGTCTTACCGATTATACCACAGGCCAGTTTCAGGCTTAAGAGCGCCCCAGAAGTCTGTGTTATAATTCCCGCAGGCGAACGGAAGGCTCCGGGAGGGCGTGGCTCTCTCAGAAACCTCTTGCTCAGGCGACCTATGATATGAGCGCCCGCAGTGTTCCCAATCTCCTCGGCCTGTTCCGCATCGTCACCACTCCCCTGCTGGTATGGTTCATCCTGCTGGAGCAGCCGGCCGGCTATCTGTGGGCCGTGCTCCTGCTGGTCGTCATGGCCCTCAGCGACATGGCCGACGGCAAGATCGCCCGTCGCCTGAAGGTCGTCTCGCCGCTCGGCATTTTCCTCGACACCATCAGCGACAAGATCTTCATCACCGGCGCCCTGCTTCCGATGGTGGAGATCGGCCTGATTTCGAGTTGGGTCGCTTTTGTGATCATCGTGCGCGAATTCATTGTCTCGGGGTTACGCTCCTTTGCGGCGGCCGGGGGTGTGGTGATTTCCGCGGGGCAGTTAGGCAAGCAAAAGCTGGTGATCCAGGTGGTCGCCGTCGTCTGGTGCTTACTGGCGGCGAACGCGGCCCACGGCGGGCTGATGGGCACCCTCGGCGGCGGGGCGCTGGTCGGCCTGCTCCAACTCTGGTGGATCGCGATGGCCCTGGCGGTCCTCTGGACGCTCGCCTCAGGCATCGAGTATCTTTGGAAAGCCTGGCCCCTGCTGCGCCAGAGCTGGGCGCCGCGCCCCCTGACCGACCTCC
>Ga0308417_1001801_pt1:0-2500 | contig 14454 bp, 7 predicted proteins | sample HotsprSampleOS65_FD_203528 | JGI IMG/M metagenome (GOLD analysis project Ga0308417, IMG submission 203528) | Hot spring phototrophic mat microbial communities from Octopus Spring, Yellowstone National Park, Wyoming, United States - 20090730_OS65 ... | reverse complement strand
GTTTGTAACCCACACCGGTGCGGCCCTCCACGTCCTGTTAGGGACGCTTCAGCCTGCCCATGGGTAGCTCACGTGGTTTCGCGTCTATCCTGCGCGACCAATCGCCCTGTGCAGGCTCGCTTTCACTGCGGCTCCGGCTGTCACTGCCTTAACCGGGCCACGCAGGATAACTCGCCGGATCATACTCCAAAAGGCACGCGGTCACCCCGCAGGGCTCCCACGGCATGGAAGCACACGATTTCAGGCTCTCTTTCACTCCCCTCACCGGGGTACTTTTCACCGTTCCCTCACGGTACTGTGCGCTATCGGTCGCTGCGTGTAGCTTGCCTTGGACTGTGGTCAGCCCGGCTTCAGCCCGGGTTCTTCGTGCCCGGACCTACTCAGGGTCATGGCCCGTGACGGAGGTCGGCGGCTACGGGACTCTCACCCCCTCTGGTGCGGTGTTCCAAACCGCTTCGCCTCCCGACGGTGGTCACGGCGGCGCGCGCCAGCGCGCCCTGCCACGCCCTCCAACCCCCGCGCCGCAACGGCTGGCGCCTTGGCACGGCGCGGGTTTAGGCACGCACCCGGTTCGTTCGCCACTACTACGGGTGTGGTTCTCTCTTCCTCCGGCTACTGAGATGTTTCAGTTGGCCGGGTGCCCCCGGTCTTGCGACCGTCCCCCCGCAGGGGTGGGTTGCCCCATTCGGACATCCGCGGATCACAGCCTGCCAGCGGCTCCCCGCGGCTTATCGGAGCGGTGCCCCGTCCTTCATCGGCACGCAGCGCCAGGGCATCCATCGTGTGCTCATTCTGTCTTCCCTACCTGACTGATCCACGGTGGATCAGCGTGATGTGAGCATTACCTGGAACAATCTGACGATATGCAGTTGGTAAGGTGCATCAGCATGATGCCCCCGCACCTGAACAGGTGACAGTTTACACACCCCACGTGCAAGATGGGAGTGAACTCCCTAGAAAGGAGGTGATCCATCCGCAGCTTCCGCTACGGATACCTTGTTACGACTTCGTCCCAGTCGCGACCCCTGCGCTCGGCCGCTGCCTCCCATTCGCGGAACGGGTTAGCGCACGGACTTCACGCATTGGCCACTCCCATGACGTGACGGGCGGTGTGTACAAGGCCCGGGAACGTATTCACCGCGCCATGGCTGATACGCGGTTACTAGCAACTCCGCCTTCACGGGGGCGAGTTGCAGCCCCCGATCTGCACTGGGGCCAGGTTTGGCGATTTGCTGACCGTTGCCGGCTCGCGACGCACTGTCCTGGCCATTGTAGCGTGTGTGTCGCCCCAGGCGTCAGGGCCATGCTGACTTGACGTCATCCGCGCCTTCCTCCGCCCATCAAGGCGGCTGTCTCGGCAGACACGGGTAACTGCCGACGCGGGTTGCGCTCGTTGCGGGACTTAACCCAACATCTCACGACACGAGCTGACGACAGCCATGCAGCACCGGTGCCGCACCCTCGAAGGCAGCGCCGTTTCCGACGCTTGCAGCGGCATGTCAAGCCTGGGTAAGGTGCTTCGCGTTGCGTCGAATTAAACCACACGCTCCGCTGCTTGTGCGGGCCCCCGTCAATTCCTTTGAGTTTTAAGCTTGCGCTCGTACTCCCCAGGCGGCCGGCTTCCCGCGTGAGCTAAGGCGCCCAGGCGCCTTCACAGGCGCCCAGTCACCGAGCCGGCAGCGTTTACGGCGTGGACTACCCGGGTATCTAATCCGGTTTGCTCCCCACGCTGTCGCGTCTCAGCGTCAGGTCAGGCCCAGGCGGCCGGCTACCCCACCGGCGTTCCTCCGGAGCTCTACGCATTTCACCGCTACACCCGGAATTCCGCCGCCCTCTGCCTGCCTCCAGTCGCATCGTATCGGCACGCCTCGCCCGGTTAAGCCGGGCGCTTTCAGCACCGACGCACACGACCGCCTACACGCGCTTTACGCCCAGTGATTCCGGACAACGCTTGCCCCCTCCGTCTTACCGCGGCTGCTGGCACGGAGTTAGCCGGGGCTGATTCGGGGGGTACCGTCAACCTCTTCCCCCCCAAAAGGAGTTTACAACCCGAAGGCCGTCATCCTCCACGCGGCGTTGCTCCCTCAGGCGTGCGCCCATTGGGGAAAATTCCTTGCTGCTGCCTCCCGTAGGAGTCTGGGCCGTGTCTCAGTCCCAGTCTGCCTGGTCGTCCTCTCAGACCAGGGACCCGTCAGTGGCTTGGGAGGCCATTACCCCCCCAACTACCTGATGGGCCGCAGGCTCATCCCGGAGCGGCTGACGCCTTTCCTCGTTGCCGAGCGTATGCGGGATTGCCACCGCTTTCGCGGCGATATCCCCCACTCCGGGGCAGATACCCACGTGTTCCTCAGCCGTGCGCCACGCAGCGGCGCAAGCGCCCTGCGTTCGACTTGCATGCATTAGGCACGCCGCCAGCGTTCGTCCTGAGCCAGGATCAAACTCTGCGTGGGATCGTGAAGTGCGCCTCCCGGCGCCCTCACCATCCGTTGATGACGTGGAC
>Ga0308417_1001799_pt1 | contig 14465 bp, 13 predicted proteins | sample HotsprSampleOS65_FD_203528 | JGI IMG/M metagenome (GOLD analysis project Ga0308417, IMG submission 203528) | Hot spring phototrophic mat microbial communities from Octopus Spring, Yellowstone National Park, Wyoming, United States - 20090730_OS65 ... | reverse complement strand
CCAGTGGGGCGGCTTCGACGACGACTCGCTCATCACCAATGTGGAAGCCACCGGCGAGTACGAGGTGACCTTCACCCTGTCCGACCCAGTCGCCGCCTTCCTCAACAACATGGCGATGCCCATGTTCGCCATCCACAGCCCGACGGCAGTGCAAACGCACGGCGCCAACTACGGCACGCCGGACGTCGGCTATGTCTGCACCGGCCCGTATATGTTCGAGAGCTGGGTGTCGGACTCGCAGGTGGTGCTGCAGCGCAACCCGAACTACTGGAACGAAATCCCTGGCAACGTGGACACGATCGTTTTCAAGATCATCCCCGACGCCGCTGCCCGGCTGGCGGCCCTCCAGGCTGGCCAGATTGACGCCTTCGAAGGCCCGAACGTGGAGGACTTGGAGACGATTGAGGCCGCTGACGACATGTACCTGATGTTCCGGCCTTCGTTCAACGTGTTCTACCTGGCGTTCAACTACCGCATCAAGGAGTTCCGCGACCCGCTGGTGCGCCAGGCCATCTCGCTGGCCATCAACCGGCAGGAGATCGTGGACGCCTTCTACGCCGCGGCCATCCCCGCCAACACGATGCACCCGCCCAGCATCGGCATCGGCTTCAACCCCGACGTGGTCACACCCTATGACCCAGACAAAGCCCGCGAGCTGCTGGCCCAGGCCGGCTTCCCCAACGGCATCAGCCAGGTGAACGTGCTGGGCGTGGACGCTGACGGCAATGTGACCGACGAGGTGGTGGAGACCATCCCGCTGCGCCTGTACTGGATGCCCGTGCAGCGCCCGTACAACCCGGCTGGCGAGAGCATTGGCATCGCGGTGCAGGGCTACCTGGCCGCAATTGGCATCCAGTCCGAGCTGGCCTCTGCTGGCGACTGGTCATCTTACCTGGCCGCCCGCCGCAACGGCGAGCTGGTGGGCATCTACCAGCTCGGCTGGACGGGCGACAACGGCGACCCGGATAACTTCGTCGGCTACTTCTTCACCGGCGTGGACCGGCCTAAACTGTCCGAGGGCTACTACGAGAACGACGAGGTGGCCGCCAAGCTGCAGCGCGCCCGCATCAGCACCGACCCCGCCGAGCGCGACATGCTCTACAAAGAGGTTGAGGCGATGATGGCCGCGACGGCTGACCGCATCTACATCGCGCACAGCCAAGTGCCGCTGGCCTTCAGCAGCCGCGTCTCCGGCTACGTGCCCAACCCGCTGGGCGTGGAGCTGTTCAAGTTCGTGACCGTGCAGTAAATAAGCTGGCGGTCGCACTGTCAATCGCCGCAGCCGGGGGCGCGTAAGGCTTGCCGCCCCCGGTTTTTTTGCTGGGCGCAGCCGGCAGGACATCAACGCTTTGAGGCTCAATTTCGCGCTGAAAATGGGGTAAACTGGTGCGCCGACGAAGGGGGCGGTTAAAGACCACATGATTGAGACCGACGCTTTCCGGGGCAAACGCGCCCTGATCACCGGCGGCATGGGGTTTATCGGCAGCAACCTGGCGATCGCCCTCACATTCCTGGGGGCCGACGTGACGATCGCCGACGCCATGATCCCCGGCTACGGCGGCAACCTGTTCAACATTGACCCGGTGAAGGACTTCGTCCGCGTCAACTTCTGCGACATCCGCGACCCTAACGCCATGAACTACCTGGTGAAAGGGCAGGATTATGTCTTTCACCTGGCCGGACAAGTGGATCACGTGCTCAGCCTGACCGATCCGTTTCCCGATATTGACATGAACATCAAGGGCACGGCTGTGGTAATGGAGGCGCTCAAACACCACAACCCCGGCGCGCGCGTCATCTACACCGGCACGCGCGGGCAGTATGGCCCGGCAGCCTCGCTGCCGGTGAGCGAGGACGCGCCCACTTATCCGAAAGGCTTGCACGAAATCTCCAACCTCACAGCCGAAAAGATCGTCCAGATGTACAACGACGCTCACCACATTCCGGGTGTGCTGCTGCGCCTGACCAACATCTACGGCCCGCGCAGCCAGATGCAGCACCCGCGCTACGGCGTGGTCAACTGGTTTGTGCGACTGGCGCTGGAGGACGGCACGATCAAGGTGTTCGGCGACGGCCAGATCAAGCGCGACTTCCTGTATGTGGATGACTGTATTGATGCCATTCTGCTGTGCGCCGCGTGCGACAAGGCCTACGGCGAGATTTTCAACGTCGCCAGCGGCATTCCGGTCAACTTTGTCGAGCTGGCCGAGACGATGATCGCGGCGGTAGGCAGCGGCCGCTGGGAGTTCGCGCCGTTCACGCCAGAGCGTGCCGCCCAAGAGCCAGGCGATTTTTACGCCGATATCAACAAGATCAAGCGCCTGGTGGGCTGGCAGCCGCGCGTCGCGCTGGCCGATGGCTTGGCGCAGACGGCCGCTTTCTACCGCCAGCACCGCGCCCACTACTGGTAAACCGAGGCGAGGCCGTGGACGACAAGCTCAAGCGTTTCAAGGAGCTGGACTTCGAGGGCTTTCGCGCGCTGGCCCGCGACGAGTCGCTCAGCCGCTACGAGAAAATCGGCTTTCCAGACAGCTACCGCGCCGGCCACGAGGAACGCATCTTCGCCGATATTCGGCGCAAGCTGACCAACCTGGAGCGCCCCAGCCAGACCGTGCTCGACATCGGCCCTGGCTGCGCTGACCTGCCGCTGCTGCTGATTGACCTGTGCCGGGCACAGGGCCACCGCCTGATCTTGGTCGATTCGCAGGAGATGCTGGATCACCTGCCCGACGCGCCGTTCATCACCAAGATCGCGGCCTACTACCCAACCGGCTGCCCAGAACTGTTCACCGAGCACGCCGGGCGGCTGGACGTTATCCTAACGTACAGCGTGTTCCACTACGTGTTTGCCGAGGGCAACATCTTCGACTTTGTGGATCGTTCGCTGGGGCTGCTGGCAGACGGCGGGCAGATGCTCATCGGCGACATTCCCAACGTGTCGAAGCGCAAGCGCTTCTTCAGCTCGCCAGCGGGCGTGCGCTTTCACCAGGCTTTTATGCAGACCGACGCGCCGCCCGAGGTGCGCTTCAACAACCCCGAGCCGGGCAGCGTTGACGACGCCGTGATCGCCGGGCTGATGCTGCGCTGCCGCGCCGCCGGCTGCGACGCCTACCCGCTGCCACAGGCGGCCGATCTGCCAATGGCCAACCGCCGTGAGGACTTTCTCATCTGCAAGCCGTAGGAGGCCGCGCTGTGGACAAAGACCGCAAGCTGGTAATCCTGGGCGACAGCCTGTTCGCCGAGATTGCCTACGAATACTTCACTCACGACAGCCCATATGACGTGGCGGCCTTCAGCGTCGAGGGGGACTACCTCACTAAAGACAGCCTGTTCGGGCGGCCAGTCGTGCCGTTCGAGGAGCTGGCCAACTGCTACCCGCCAACCGACCACAGCTTCTACGCCGCGCTGGTCTACACCCAGCTCAACCGCCTGCGGACACGCCTGTACCAAGCGGCGAAAGCGCAGGGCTACACGCCAGCGTCGTATATCAGCTCGCGGGCGTTCGTGTGGCGCAACGTGCAGATCGGCGAGCACTGCTTTATTTTTGAGGACAACACCGTGCAGCCGTTCGTAAAGATTGGCGACAACGTCGTGCTGTGGAGCGGCAACCACATCGGCCATCATTCAACCATTCGCGAGAACAATTTCATCTCGTCGCACGTGGTGATTTCCGGCGTGTGCGATATCGGCGCGAGCTGCTTCTTCGGCGTCAACGCGACCGTTGGCAACAACGTCACCATCGGCCCCGACTGCTTGATCGGGGCAGGGGCGGTGGTGGTCAAGGACGTGCCGGAGAACACTTTAATCAAAGGCAACATCAGCGAGGCCGCTGGGTTCACGGCGCGCCGCTATTTCAAGATCGAGGCGTGACAACTGTGCGCTGGCGCAAGCTGGGGTTGGTCTACTGCCCCGACGGCAGCCAATGGTGGGCGCGCAGCCACGCTCACCTGCCCACCGCCGACGTGCTGGGCGACGGCCGCATTCGCGTCTATTTCGCCGGCCTGGACGAGCACCAGTACGGGCGCATCGGCTGGGTAGACGTGGACGCCGCCAACCCGCTGCGCGTGCTGGAGATCGGCCAAGAGCCGGTGCTCGACCTGGGCGAGCTGGGGACGTTCGACGACTGCGGGGTTGTGCCGTCCTGCGTGATTGATGTCGGCCCGCACAAATACCTGTATTACATCGGCTTCCAACGGGCAGAGCGCGTGCCTTATATGCTGTTCTCTGGTTTGGCTGTCAGCGACGGCAGCGGGATATTTACCCGGCTGGCTCGCACACCATTGCTCGACCGGACGCCAGACGAGCCGTTCTCACGCGGCGCGCCATGCGTGCTGGCCGAGAACGGCCTGTACAAAATGTGGTACTGGAGCTGCCTGCGCTGGACACCCAGCGGCAGCGATGCGCATTACAACAATGTTATTCGATATGCCACGTCACTGGATGGTCTGGCGTGGGCTGTTCATGATCACATCTGCATTCAGCCGGATTTCACGCTTGAGTATTCTATAGGACGGCCGGCTGTTGTACACGATGGCAACCTGTACCGCATGTGGTATGCTATTCGCGCTTACAATCAACCTTACCGCATTGGCTATGCAGAGTCAAGTGATGGGATTACCTGGACCCGGCATGATGATCAGGCTGGCATCGCGGCGTCGCCGCAGGGCTGGGATTCGGAAATGATCTGTTATCCCAATGTTGTCACGCTGAATGGCACGCGCCTGATGTTTTATAATGGCAACGGCCACGGTCGCAGCGGCTTTGGCTGCGCGGTGCTGGAAGCCTAAACATGCGCGTTGAACAGTACGATAGTCAGCACAAGGCCCTGTGGGATGATTTTGTTGCGCGCAGCAAGAACGGCACGTTCCTCATGCTGCGCGATTACATCGAATACAACCGCGCCGCGCTCGCCGATTTTTCGCTGATCGTGCGCGACGACGCCGGTGAGGTTCTGGCGCTGCTGCCCGCCAACCGCGAGGGCGATCGCTTGGTCAGCCGGAGCAACCTGACTTACGGCGGGTTCATCACCGGCGAGAACATGAAGACCGCCCGCATGCTGGCGGTTTTTGATGCGGCCTTGGCCTTCTGCCGAGCGCACGGCCTGCGCGAGCTGATCTACCGGGCTGTGCCGCATATCTACCACCGCCTGCCCGCAGAAGAGGACCTGTATGCCCTTTACGCCCACAACTCGCGGCTGCTCAGCCGCACTGTCCTCACTGTGATTGACAGCCGCTGCCGCCTGCCCTTTCAGGAACGGCGGCGGCGCGGCGCGAAGAAAGCGCTCAAGCACGGCCTGATGGCCCGCTTCAGCCAGGACTACGCCGCCTACTGGACGCTGCTGACCGACGTGCTGCGGCAGACCTACGGCGCGCGGCCGGTGCACACGTTGGGGGAGATCGAAGCGCTGCACGACTGCTTCCCGCACAACATCAAGCTTTACGCCGCCTACCAGGGCGCAGAGATGCTGGGTGGGGTGGTGATCTACGAGTCGCAGCAGGTGGCGCGCGCTCAGTACATCGCCGCCAGCGAAGCGGGCAAGGCGCTGGGCGCGCTCGACTTGGTGTTCGACTATTTGCTCAACGACGTCTACGCCGACAAGCCGTTTTTCGATTTCGGCTCGTCGAAAGAGGCGGAGGGGCCGGCGCTGAACACCGGCCTGCTGGATCAAAAAGAGGGTTTTGGCGGTCGGGCGGTGGCGCACGATTACTACGCGCTGGCCTTGTAACGCAGCGAGAACCGCGCAATGAAAACGGTCTCTGTAGTCGTGCCAGTCTACTACAATGAAGGTTCGCTGCCGCTGCTCTACGAGCGGCTGACAGAGGCGGAGGCGCAGTTGGCAGCACGCGGCTGCGCGCTGGAGCTGATCTTCGTGGACGATGGCTCTGGCGACGGCTCGTTTGCCGAGCTGCTCAAAATTAAAGAGAAGCGGCCAGCCACGCGGGTGATCAGGCTGGCGCGCAACTTCGGCGCTGTGCGCGCTTCCAAGACAGGCCTGCACTTCGTGACTGGTGACTGTTTCATGTGGATTGCTGCCGACCTGCAGGACCCGCCTTCTATCATTCTGGAGATGATCGAACATTGGCTGAACGGCTCAAAATTCGTGATTGCCGTGCGCGCCGAGCGGCAGGACCCGCCATTAGCGCGGCTGTTTTCGGGCCTGTACTATTGGCTGCTGCGACGATTGGTGATCCCAGATTACCCGCGCGGCGGTTTCGACCTGGCGCTGATGGACAAGACTCTGCTGCCCTATATACGCGACAGCAGCAAGAACGTGAACACCCCGCTGCTAGCCTACTGGTTAGGATTTCAGCCGGTGGTGCTCAGCTATCACCGGCAGAAACGCCTGCACGGCAGATCGCGCTGGACATTCTGGAAGCGTTTCAAGTTTATGATCGATTCGCTGCTGGGCTTTTCAGTCTTACCGCTGCGGCTGATGTCGCTGGTGGGCGTGGTGGTATCGCTGCTGAGCTTCGGCTACGGCACGGTGGTCGTTGTCAACGCGCTGCTGGGTGTGCGCGATGTTGAAGGCTTCCCGACGCTAGTGGCCCTGCTCACGTTCTTACTGGGGCTGATTATCGTCATGCTGGGCATCATTGGTGAGTATCTGTGGCGCATTTTCGACGAGATCAACAAGCGGCCAGAGGTGGTGATTGATGAAATATATTGAGCGGCTCGACCGTCCCTTCACCCGCTTCCTGATTTCCGGCGGGATCAACACAGCGCTGACCTACCTCATTTACCTGGCGTTGGTCCCGTTCATGGCGTACACGCTGGCGTACAGCGCCTCATACGTAGCCGGCATTGTCATCGCCTATGTCATCAACACACGCTTCGTCTTTCAGGCCCGCATGCAGGCGCGCTCGGCCCTGCTGTACCCGCTGGTGTACGTGGCCCAGTACGCCGCCGGCGTGGTGCTGCTGGCCCTGCTGGTGGAGGCGCTGGGCGTGGACGAGCGCATCGCGCCGGCGGCTGTCATCGTGCTCACTATTCCGCTGACGTTCATCCTCAGCCGCGTGATTATCAGGGGCGGCCTGCGTGCCTAGCTCATGACTGCGCACTCCGACCGCCGCCTGGTGACCTACGCCGCCGCTGCGCTGCTGGTGCTGGCGCTGGTTGCCCTGCACACCCATCACTTTGCCGGGCGCAACTACCGCCAGGATGAAGCCTGGCTGGTCCATATGGCGCTGGAAAACACGCTGGTGGAGAACGTGCGCGCTGGCGCGATCGCCGACCACCCCGTTTCCTGGTACATCTTCTCCGATGTGTGGGTGACGCTGGCGGGCGACCGCGAGAGCATGACCCGCTTCTTCTCTACCCTGGTCACTGCGCTGGCGCTGGCGCTCCTGTTCCGGTTGGCGTCCGATCTGTTCGACACGCGCACAGCCCTGCTGGCGGTGTTCCTGCTGGGCACGTCGGCGTTTTTCCAGTTTCATGTCCATGAATTTCGCCCCTACAGCCTGCTGGTGATGGCGGTAGCAGGCCTCCAGCTTGCGCTGCTGCGCTGGCTGCGCCGCCCGGATTTCCGGCGGGCGCTGCTGGTGGTGGGGATGGGAGTGCTGGCGATCAACACGCACTTCTTCGGCTTTTACGCGCTGGGCGCGCTGGCGCTGGCGTTCGTTATCCTCGTGCGCTGGGATCGGGGCCTGTACCTGCGCGCTTTGGGATTGCTCGTTGCCATCTGCCTGTCGTTCCTGGGCTGGCTGCTGCCGTTCCTGCATGTGACGCTGGTGCTGGTGAGCGACGGTTTCAACTACAGCCTGACCACCAGTTGGGAGTCGCTGACTTATCTTGCCGACCGGATGCAGCTTAACCCTGCCCCACTGGGAACATTTCTGCTGCTGCTGGGGCTGACCGTGACGGTGGGCAGCCTGCGCGCCTTTACGCCGGTGCGCCCGTTCAGCGTCGCCCGCCTGCGCTTTGATCCTGAGTGGCGCAAATGGTACGGTCTGATTTTCGCGGCCAGCGTGCTGATAGCTGCCTTTGCTGTTAACCTGGTTTTTCAGCACGTCGTCCCGCGCAGCCTGATTATCATTCTACCGTCGCTGGCGCTGCTGCTGGCGTTCGCGCTGCGCGCGCTGCCCTGGCAGGCACAGATAATCGTGGTATTGCTGGTGACGCTGCCTGCTGTTTCCTATTTTCGTCGGTTTATTGCTAATGGGCCATACACCGAAATTGCGGCGTTCATGGCGGAAACTTATCAACCTGGCAGCCCGGTTGTGATTGCCATGCCGCTGGTGTGGCAGCATGTACCCGTCACCTATGCCGTTCGCACACGCCTGTCGCAGCCCGTGCCCAACGCTGACCTGCTACACCTGATGTACGGCGGTCAAGACGGTGCGCTGAACTTCATGCCCGATCCACCTGTGAATGTTATCCACAACTACTCGGCGGCCTCGCTGGCGCGTTTCGACGCTTTTATTGGCAGTGCCGCGCAGGTGTGGTATATCGCCGGACAGGGTGACGTGGAGTTCGCGCCAGCCTTTGTTGAACGTCTCCGCGCGCATTATCTGCCCTACCGGAGCATCATGTGGACTGCTGAGGCCGATGGTTATCCTCTCCACTACGTCACCGAGTACCGGCGCATTCCTGATAACCTGGGCGATCAGTTCGTCTTCGGCGATCAGTTTGCGCTGCAGAGCTGGGCGTTAACCGGCAGTGTCGAGGTGGTGCCGTGTCAGACGGCAACGGTTGAAAGCTGGTGGCAGGCGTCCAGCGCGCCTGCCAACAACTACAGCCTGACGCTGGTGTTAGTGGGCAGCGATGGCATTGGCGTCGCCCAGTCCGACGGCGCGCCAGCGGGCATCCTAACTGGGCTGTGGCAGCCGGGCCAGCTCTATCTCGACGTGCGTGCCGTAACCGTCCCCTGCGACGCACGGCCAGGGGAGTACCCGCTGCTGCTCGGTCTGTATGATCCAGACACACTGGTGCAGCTTCCAGTGCAGCTTGCGGACGGCACGCCGGTTAGCGCGCCCGCTTATCTGACCACGCTCTTTGTGCGCCCAGGATAAATCTCCCATGCCCGTCAAAACGCTTTCCCTCTCGCTGCGCACCAGCGGCGACGCGCAGATCGTAGACCTCACCGCGCAGGCTGCCGAGGCGGTCAAGTCCAGCGGGCTGACCGACGGCATTGTGACGCTGTTCGTGCCAGGTTCTACCGCCGCTCTGACAACGATCGAGTACGAAGGCGGGGCGCTGCGCGACTTCAAGCGCCTGTTCGACGAAATCGCGCCGGCTGACCGCGATTACGCGCACAACCTGCGCTGGGGCGATGACAACGGCCACAGCCACGTGCGCGCCGCTCTGCTCGGCCCGTCGCTTACCGTGCCGTTCGCCAACGGACGCCTGCTGTTGGGCACATGGCAGCAGATCGTGCTGGTGGATTTCGACAACCGCCCGCGCAGCCGCACCGTTATCGCGCAGGTGATGGGCGAATAACGCCTTACTTCCCCGCCAGCCAGCGCAGCGCCTGCCGCCACAGCTGGCCGTAACCCACCCACGTCAGGAAGGGCAGCGGGCACCAGTGCGGGCCAATATCCGACGTCCACGCCAGCGTACGCCCTTTGCCCACCGTCCGCACCGCCAGCAGCGGGTGATCGTTCACCTGCACCAGCAGCTCGCCCTCCGGCTGGAGCGCGGTCTCGTTGTAGCCCAGCAGCGCCGGCCATTCCCCCTCCAGGCCCGCCAGGATCGGGTGCTGCGGGCGCACGACCTGCGCCCGCGCGCCCTCCGGCGCTTCCACGCGGTCATCGAACGGGTGGATGCGCACCGGCAGCACCGCCTCGACCGGCGTGCGGGCGTAGCGGGCCGCGCCGTAGATGCCCGCGAACGATAGGTAGCCGCCGGCCATCGCCAGCCCGCCGCCCTGTTCCACCCACGCCTGCAGCAGCTTGAGCCGGTTGGGGACGGTTTGGCCGCGCTGCCATGTGTCCGGGTGCAGCAGCAGCGTGTTGGCCCCGATGTCGCTCAGGATCACCACGTCATACGGGGCCAGCTCGTCCAGCGTCAGCGGGAAGCGCGCGGCCGCCAAGTGCGCCGGCAGGTGCTCCAGCGCGATGCCGCTGCCTGCCAGCGCTCTCTCAAGATGTTCGCTGCCCACCTCGTACACGGCGCTGGAGAAGAAATCCCAGCCTTTGAAGTGTGTGCTGCTGGATACCCACGACTCGCCCACCAGCAGCGCCCGAATGTTTGTCTCAGCCATAGTACCTCCCTGTAAAAACACCCGTTAGATATCGGCAGCCGGGGCGAAATCCACCGCGCCCGGCCGCTCACCTGCCGCCGCTGGGGCCGCCCCAAGGCGCAGCGTCGCCAGCAGCGCCAGCGCATAAGCCAGCGCCCCTGCCGCGAACACCGCCGCAAAGCCCGCGTTGATCGCCATGATAGTCGCGGTCACCGAGCCAACCACCGACAGCGTGCCGTTGGCCGCCCACAGCCAGGGCATCAGGCTGCCCGCGCCAGCCGCCTCGACATAGCGCAGCCCCAGCGGAAAAGGGCGGCCCATCAACAAGCCGGCGGGGGCCAGCGCCAGCACCGCCAGCAGCGCCCGCGCCAGCAGCGGCAGGCCTTGGGTGGCGCGCAGCGCCGCCGGCAGCAGCAGCGCATAAACCGCGATCAGCGCCAGCAGCGCCAAAATCGTCAGGCGCAGGCTGGGCAGAATGCCGCTGGCCGGCACGCGCTGCGACAGCAGGCTGCCGATCCCGCTGAACAGCAGCAGCGCGAACAAGATCACCACCAGCGCATACGTTGGGCTGCCCAGGTACAGGCTCATCTTCTGCAGCATGGGGATTTCCACCAGGATAAAGCCCAGCCCTAGCAGCGCGTAGTAGGCGATGTACGGCCCGCCGCCCGCTGTGCGCAGCGCTGCCCCGCGCCCCAGCGCCAGCGGCAGCACGATCAGCAGCGCAGCCAGCAGCGCCGTGATGAACAGCGTCACGATCAGCGTGCGGGTGGCTTCTGCGCCGAAGCCGTAGATGGCGCTGCGGGCGAAAGCGTCGCTGCCCAGGTCGCCCAGGCGCACCACGTTGAAGAAGAACGGCCGGTTATCGGTAGATGGGCTGATGTCTACCGGATAGGCGTTGATGAACGCCTGGCGGTCGTCAGCCAGGACGAAAGCTGCCACCGGGCTGGCTTGTGCCTCGGTGAGGCCCGGCGCGTACAGCACGGCGAAGTCCAGCCGTTCGGCCTGTTCGGCGATCACGGCCAGCTCGCCCGGCGTGAAGGGCGTCTTCTTGAGCAGCATCCCCGCCAGCCCTTCGTCGGCGATGCGGTCCGGTGTGAGGTTGGCCAGCACGACGATGTGCTGCGCTGGCTCGGCCACGCCGCGGTTCTCCCACGCCTGCAGGCCGACCGACACCAGCCGCAGCGTCTCGGCGGGGCCGTCGGCGTAGTACCAGCGCGAGAAATTGACCATGCCGCCGTCGGTGAGGTGGTCGTAATACAGCTCAAACGCCTCAACAGTGTAGATGCCGTTCTCTGACAGGGCGAACGCGCCGGCAGACGTGGCTGCGAACGTGTCAATCAGCGACGCCTGGATGATGTCAAACGAGTCGGCGCGGGCGGCCAGGTAGGTGCGGGCGTCGTCTACGTGGATGTCCACATTGGGCCGGTCGTAAACGCGCCCGGCATAGTCGGCGTAAGGGCCGCGCACCAGGTCTACAATGATCGGGTTCAGCTCGACGCCGACGATGCGCGCCGCGCCGAAGCGCAGCGCCGTCAGCACATCGCGCCCGCCGCCCGGCCCGATGATGAACACGTCCGGCGCGTCGTAGAGGTAGTAGGGCAGGGCAGTCACGTCGTAGGCCAGGAAATCGAGCGCGTCCCAGTCGTCGCCCGCCTCGGTGACGGTGTGGCGCTGGATGGGCGTGCCGGCTTTCTCGTCAATCAGCAGCATGAGGTGGCCGGGGTCGGGTTTGGGGTCCACAAAGTACGTCTGGCTGATGCCCCAGCCGAACGGGATCGGCCAGTCGTCGTTGTAGAGCGTAATGCGCGAGAAGGCGTTCCACCGCTCGAAGATGGGCGTATCGTTGTTGTACGTCTGGCGCGGGACGAGCACGAACCAGGGGCTGAGGGCGTGCAGCGCCAGCCCCAGCGCGCCCAGCGCCAGCGCCGCGCCGGTGACCAGCCGCGCGTGGCGCGGAGCGGCGTCCAGCGCGAGCAGGAAAGCGCCTAGCGCGCACACGACCGCCGCCGCCAGGATCGCCCCCGCGCCGCCGAAGGCGACGATGGCGGCCACGCTCAACAGGCAGCCCAGGCTGGCCCCCACGAGGTCGGCAAAGTAGAGCCGGCCGGCCTGCGCCTGGTAGTGGCGCAGCGCCAGCGCCACCACCGCGCCGGCAAGGATGAACGGCACGGTGAGCAGCGCGTAGGTCAGCAGCAGCCAGCCGATCTCACCCGCGTCCAGGCCGTCGCGCAGGGCGTTGACCGTCAGCGGTATCTGCATGTAGAGGGCGAACGCGCTCAGCAGCGCCAGCGCAGCAGCCAGCGCCAGCCAGGGCAGCGCCCTGGGCGCGCGTTCGCCGGCGAAGGGGCGCGGCAGCAGGTAAAGCCACACGCCGGCCGCGCCGCTGCCCAAAAGCGCCAGCGAGATCACCAAGAAGGCGAAGTGATACCACAGCGTTACCGAGAAGATGCGGGTGAGGGCGATCTCGGCGGCCAGCACCGCCGCCGTCACGCAGCCCACGCCCAGCATGGTCAGCAGGCGGGTTTGCTTCATAGCCGTCCACACGTGTTAAGTTGACGTTAAACGGGGGCAGTATAGCGCGGCGTGGGCAGTTTGCCAGCCTGGGGCGCGGGCGCGCGGCGGCGGCGCAGCCGGTCTAGGCCCAACGCGCAGCGCCAGCCGAGAAGCCGCGCGTCATCTGGGTGGCGTTTGCCGGCTGGGTCAGCTGTGGGGGGTGGGCTGATGACTGACGGCGGCAGGACGCAGGTGCTCTTTGCGCCACACCAGCTCTACCCACAGCGCCAGCAAGTCTAAGCCGACGCGGAACACGCGGCGGAAGTTGAAGAACTGCGAGCGCCCGTAAGAGCGGTGATAGTGCGACACCGGCCCCTCGGCGATTTTGAAGCCGTGATCCTGCACCTTCTTCATCAGCTCGACGCAGATCACGCCGCTGTCGCGGGTGAGCACAACCTTGTCGAAGATGCTGCGGCGCATCAGGCGGAAGTCGCAGTCCACGTCGCGCAGGCGCAGGCCGAACATCAGCCTAACGATATTGTGATAGACGCGCCCAATTACCTTGCGATACCAGCGGTCGCCGCGCTCGCGCTTCCAGCCCTGGGCCATGTCCACGTCGGGCGTGAGCAGGGGGTAGAGCGCGCGCAGGTCGCGCACATCGTACTGAGCGTCGCCGTCGGTGTAGAACACCCACTCTTTTGTCGCGCTGGCGAAGCCGGTGCGCAGCGCGCCGCCGTAGCCGCGGTTCTTCGGGTGATGGATGACGCGCACCTGCGGGTAGTCACGGGCCAGCCGGTCGAGGATTTCGGCGGTGTAGTCCTTGCTGCCGTCGTTGACCACGATCACCTCGTAGTCGTCGGTCAGCTCCTCCAATACAAGGATGGCGGACAGCACCATGCTGGCGATCGTGCCGCCGTCGTTATAGGCTGGGAAAAACGCGCTGATGCTGGGCCGCTGCTGCGCCATCTTCACCCTCTGGTTGCAGTCACCGCACACGTTACGCCGGTTTAAGCGCCAGCGCCATCACCGAGACACCGAGCGGAAAGCCGTGCCCGCTGCCGATCCAGCGCGCCTCCAGCCCCAGCAGGCCGGCCAGCAGGTCGTTGAGCGGGCCGGGGGCGGCCTTCACGTCGGACTGCGGCTGCGCGCCGCGCGCCACGCTGGCGCTTTGCAGTTTGCGCGCGGCGAAGATAGGGGCCAGCAGCAGGCTGTTGGCATACGTGACGCGCACCGGCTCCAGGCCAACCTGGGACAGCTTGGCGCGCAGCTCGGCGGCGGTGTAGCGGCGCGCGCTGTGCGTCACGATGTCGTGCGGGCCGCGCAGGGCCTCCAGCGCCGCCAGCCGCACCAGCACGTGGCCGCCGGGCCGCGTGACGCGGGCGAACTCGCGCAGGGCGCGCACGTCGTCGGCCACCGCCCGGCACACCAGCACGTCGAGCGAGGCGACCAAGTCAAAGCTGTCGTCGGGGTAGGGCAGCGCTTCTACAGACGCGCGCGCCAGCCTGCCAGCGTGGCGCTGCGCGGCGTAGCCCAGCGCCAGCGGCGAGTAGTCGAAGCCCCACACGCGACCGAACGCGGCCAGCGCGTCCAGGTTGCCACCCGTTCCGCAGCCAGCGTCGAGGATGTCCAGGCCGGTCTGCCGGGGCAGCGCCGCGCGCAGCATGCGCGCCGTGATGTCGCGCATGCCGCGATACCACCAGTGGTCGGCCTCAAGGGCGTTCATTTCGTCGTAGGCTATCGGTTCCATACAACCCTAATTCTACTTTCTTTTGCGCGCAGCATGGTTAAGATTTGC
>Ga0308417_1001796_pt1 | contig 14472 bp, 12 predicted proteins | sample HotsprSampleOS65_FD_203528 | JGI IMG/M metagenome (GOLD analysis project Ga0308417, IMG submission 203528) | Hot spring phototrophic mat microbial communities from Octopus Spring, Yellowstone National Park, Wyoming, United States - 20090730_OS65 ... | reverse complement strand
TGCCCGCGGGTCCGATAAGCGTTGCGCGTACCCGCTAAGGGCCGCGGCTTGCGCCGCGTCTCCGTAAGCAATCACGCAAAGCGCGCCTGCGGACCTTCAAAAAAATTCCTGACTACTTAAGCTGAACTGGGGGCAGCCGATTTGGTACACTGGCCGTTAACGGAACGCCGTGGCAAGGGAGTGCACATGGGCAACACGGTTTACGAAGAAGTGACGCGACACCTGACGCGGTTGCGCAGCGGTGACCGAGAGGCTGCCGAAGAGCTGCTACCTTTAGTCTACAACGAGCTTCGCGCCCTGGCCCAGAGCTACCTGGCCCACCGGCCGGGGGGCGCCACGCTCCAAGCAACCTCCATCGTACACGAAGTTTACCTGCGGCTGGTGAACCAGACCAACGTCGACTGGGAGAGCCGCGCGCACTTTTTCGCAGTCGCCGCGAAGGCCATGCGGCAGTTGTTGGTCGACCACGTGCGTCGGTCTGGCGCGCAGAAACGCGGCGGCGGGGCACAACGGGTGGCGATCGACGCGCTGAGTGTACCGGACGAACAGAGTTCGGTGGCTCTCTTGGATTTGGAGGAGAGCTTATCGGCGCTGGCGGAGCTCGACCCGTTCCAAGCACAGATCGTGGAGCTGCGTTTCTACGGCGGGTTGAGTTTCGGGGAGGTGGCACAAGTACTAGGGGTTTCCAGTCGACCGTGGAGCGCGAATGGCGCATGGCGCGGGCCTGGCTGATCAGCAGGCTGGGGCAAGAGGTGGAGGAAGAGGGAGAGGGAGAGGATGACAGCGGAGAGTTACCGCCGGACTAAGGAGCTTTTCCACGCCGCCTGCGCGCTGAGCGCGGAGGAGCGGGGCGCATTTCTTGATCGGGCCTGCGCGGGGGAGGCTGAGTTGCGGTGGGAGCTGGAACGGCTGCTGCAGGCGGATGCGCACGCCGCGCACCCGATCGATACGCCGGCAGTCGAGGGGGGACTGGGAATCTCGCGGGAAGGGCTGTTGGAGCTGCTGGGGCTTGAGCCGGCCATGCCGGAGTGGGTCGGGCCCTACCGGGTGCGGCGCAAGCTTGGGGAAGGCGGCATGGCCGTGGTGTGGGAGGCCGAACAGCAGAACCCGCGACGGCCGGTGGCGCTGAAAGTCATTCGTCCAGGGATGCTGACCAGGCGTGCGCTACGCCGGTTCCAGTACGAAGCGCAGGTGCTCGGGCGGCTGCGTCACCCCGGGATCGCGCAGATCTACGAGTCCGGCGTGGATGCGAGCGAGTACGGGCCGTTGCCGTATCTGGTAATGGAGCTGATCGAAGGGCAGTCGCTGACGGAGTACGCTGAGGCCCGCGGGCTGGACGTTCGGCAGCGGGTGAAGCTGATGCTGAAGGTCTGCGAGGCGGTGGAACATGCACACGCCAAAGGGTTGCTCCACCGCGACCTCAAGCCGCGCAACATCCTGGTCACGCCCGAGGGGCAGCCGAAGGTGCTAGATTTTGGCGTGGCCCGGGCCCTGAACCGTGATCCGGAGCATACGACGCTGGAGACCGAGGCGGGTCTTCTGATCGGGACGCTGGCGTACATGAGTCCGGAGCAGCTTGAAGGTGACGCGGCAAAGGTGGATTCGCGGGCGGACGTTTACGCTCTGGGGGCGACGCTGTACGAGTTGCTGGCCGGTCAGTCGCCGATCGAGGTGCGCGAGCTATCGCTGGCCGAAGCCGTTCGCGTCATTCGGGAGGTGGACCCACCGGCGCTGGGGGCCGTGAACCGCGCCTGCCGCGGGGACCTGACCACGATCGTGGCCAAGGCGCTGGAAAAGGAGCCAGCCCGGCGCTACCAGACGGTTTCGCAACTGGCCGAGGACCTGCGCCGCTATCTGGACCGCCAGCCGATCCTGGCGCACCCTCCGAGCACGGTCTACCACGTAAGGAAGCTGCTGTCGCGGCACAAGGCGGTGGCGGCGTTGGCCGCGGTGGCATTGCTGGCCCTGCTAGGCGGCAGCGCGGGGATGACTGTGCTGTATTTCCGGGCGGCGCGCGAGTCGCAGACGGCGCGGCGCACGGCGGAGTTCCTGGAGAAGACCTTCCGCTTGATGCACACCGACCAGGGCAGCCCGCTGGTGCCGATCGGCAAGGTGCTGGATGACGCCGCCGCACGCATCGACCGCGAACTGGACCAGCGGCCGGAGGTTGTCTACGGCCTGCGTCGCATGGTGGCCGGCGGATACTATAGTCTCGAGCGGTATAAGGAGTCGCTGGAGCAGTTTGAGAAGGCGTGCGCGGCGGCGCTCAAAGTCCACGGGCGACTGCACGCGGATGTAGCATTTCTGTACAAGCTGATCGGCGACGTGCACTACACGCTCGGCCGCTATGATCAGGCTCAGCGCAGCTATGGCGAGGCCCTGGATATCTATCGCCGCGTGTTGGGGCCACGGCATCCCGACAGCGCCGAGGTTCTCGGTCAATTGGGCGTCATGGCCATGCAACGCGGGGACTTGACGACAGCCGAACAAATGTTGGAGGAAGCGAGCGCGGTTTTCCAGCGACACTATGGCGCCGACGACCCGGCGACGGCGATGGCCAAGACACAACAGGCGAGGCTGCGTATGGAGCAAGGCCGGCTGGATGAAGCCGCCGATCTGGCCAGCAGCGCGGTGACGGTGCTGCGCGCCCACCCCAACCCCGGTGGCAACCGGCTGACACAGGCGATCAACGTGCTGGCTGCTGTGCGCATCGCTCAGGGGCAACGGGCCGAAGGGATCAGGCTCCAGCGCGAAGTGCTCGACATCTACCGGCGAAAGTTCGGCCCCGACAGTGCCTGGGTGGCGCGCCAGACCCTGGCGCTGGCCAGCACACTGATGGATGCGGGCCAGACCGCGGAAGCTGAATCCCTTCTGCGGGAGGTGCTGGCGCGGACCGATGACGACGCGCCGCGCCGCCCGCCTGAACTCCCTGCGGCGGCCGCTGCGCTCGGCGAACTGCTCGCCCGGCGTGGCGCATATGCGGAGGCGGAGGCGGTTGCGCGCCAGGGTCTGAGGGACTACGAGGCGGCCGGCTTGGCGGACCAGGACCTGCATGGCTATTTGCTGAACGTGCTGGGTAGCGCGTTACTGCGAGAGGAGAAATTCGAGGAGGCTGAAGGGCGTCTGTTGCAGGCCTGCTCGATCCTGTCGAGCGTCTTCAGGCCCGAGCACCCGCGTGTGCAAACGGCGCTGAGGAATCTGGTTGATCTCTACGAGACGTGGGGCAAGCCGGAGCAAGCCGCGACTTTTCGGGCCCGCGTCCTGGATTCGTCCGCAACCACCGACCACCGGCCGGCCGCACCTTAGCTCACGGTGATCGTCGACGGCAAGGCCGCACGCCCCCGTTACGCGCGGCGCATCGGGTATCTCGGTTCCTTGTGCCCCGACCCAATGCCTGCCGCTCCGGCACCTGTCCAGGTCGCACGCCCCGCCGCGTCTGTCCATGCGGCACCCCAGCGCGGGCCACGATCAGGCTTGCACAAGCAACGTGCCTGCCGGCGCTCGGCGCCGCAGCACGCCACGCCGACGAGCAAGTGCGTCTGACAACACGAGCTGTCCGTTAGGGGCCCGTTGAAAAACCCCCTCGCAAGCCATGCGGCAATGATAGCGTACGATGTGGCATGGCGTCGGAACGGCGTGGCGGCAAGCGGCAGAAAAAGCTTTGTATTCCGACGGCGGCGATGGAGCGGGGGCCAAGGTGTCTCCTTTAGGGTACCCACTCCAGGACAAGCTGAACGGGCTGCTGGCCAGAGTCCGCTTCGGTCGCTGCATCAAGGAGGGGGCCGACTGTACTTCACCGCGCGGCGTTGGCTGCGCATTCCGCCGCGGGTGTACTTCGAGATGTTGCAGGTCCGTTGCATCGAGATACTCGAGGGCCAGCGGGACATTGCTTGGCCGTGTGCGAACTCCGGCGCTCAGGCGCGTCCCGGGGTTGGATCTGATGGAGGCAACGCTGGCCACGGCTCCGGCGGACGCTCTGTGAGCACAGCGTCGCCCTCACGCGCGAGAAGGGCTGCCGGAGCGGGCTGCACGGGTTGGTAACTGTTCCCTAACGCTTCGTGATTCGGCCGGCGGCGCTGCGCGGCGCGCGTAACTCGTTGTCATTGAACGAACAAAGCGACGCCATGCGTCGCGGTGCGAAGGAGGGAAGAAAAGCGGGCGATGGGATTCGAACCCACGACGTCCAGCTTGGGAAGCTGGCATTCTACCACTGAATTACGCCCGCGTGGCCTGCGTCGCTGACCCTTAAGGCGGTCGTGCGGCCGCTACTGACTTAGCGAACAGAACCTCGCCCGCCAAGGCGGGGCGCCTCGCGAAGCGACCATTTCACAGCGGCTCCCGACCGGCGTCGGCGGTTCTGGTACTGCCTCCTGGCCACATTGCCTTTGAGGCGGCGCGAACCGGGCCGCTCACGCTCTTCGGCGCACATTGTAATTCAGGACTTGGTTGTGACAAGGTACTCGCCGAGACGAATCGCGGGGCCGGGCTGTGCGGCGGGAAGGAGGGCGCCATCTGATAAGCCTTTTTCGACGACCAAGAGGATGGTGTTGCGGCAATGTTTCATGTGAAACGGCGAGTGTCGCGCGGCCGGCCGCTTTCGACGCCCAATCCCGCGGGCCGGGGCCCTCTGAAACGCAGGTCGCCGGACTGTGCGCCGCGGGTGCAGGCCGTTGGCATATCAGCGCACTGCTCCGCATTCCTTTGCGGCTTGTAAACGTTTTCCACCAGATCGGCGCAGGCCGCCGGCATGGCAGCGGAATGCTCCGCGTGCGGCGCGTATGGGGCGCGCTGTGCCAGTCGGGCGCAACCGTCGTGCGGAAGGAGTCTTACAGACAGTCTTTCTGCGCGCGGTCGATTGACGGTCCAAGGGCCGGGACCGCTGTCGGTTCGCGGCTGTCGGCCACTAGCGGCGGCAGCACCCTCGTTTCTGTTTCGGGCGGAAGGGCGGGGCAACAAGCTTGGAAGCACCTGGTGCACCCGTGGCGCAACGTGCGCGTTAACGTGAACGATTGTGTGAGGAAGCGAAGCAGCGCGTCATCGCCTGGTTTGCCGTGGAGCTCGCCGACGATGACCTTCACGGTTGCCAGAACGGAACGCGGGAAGCTGGTCAGGATTTCGTGCTCTGCGCCCTCGGTGTCTATCTTGATCAGGTCCACCGCTTGGATTCCTAACGCTGCGAGTGCTTCGGCGACACTCACGACGGGGAGCACTTCCAGACGCCGCAGCGGAGTGCGGCGTTCGCCGTGGAAACCGCCGCCGCCGAAGTTCCGTGGGTCGTCGCTGCGTGTGTAAGGCCGGCGTTGCGTATGAGCGCCGAGTCCGAACGGCAGCGCGAAGACGTTGGCCAGAGCGGCGGTGTTGTACTTAAGCAGCACGAAATTCTCTGGGAGCGGCTCGAACGCGAAGATCCGCGCTTGCGGGTAACGCCGCGCCAGGGCCGCCGTCACGGTCCCAATGTTCGCTCCGATGTCCAGGATAATGCGTGGTTCGAAATGGGCGGGCAGCTCGTATTCGGGCGGCAGGCCGCGCTCCACGAGAACACGCATCAGCCGCGCGTCGCTGGTGCCGGTACGAAAGCGGAAGTGTCCGGGCAGGCCGGGCACGCGGATTTCCGCCACGCCGGGGCGGTCGCGGTGCAGAAGCCAGGCGGAGCGCAGGCTGCGACTGCGCAGGGCGGTGGCGGCCAGTAGGCGCGTATGGTGCCAGAGGCCAAGTGTCACAGCGCAAGTATCGACGGAGGCCGTTGTTCGGCTTTATGGGTCGGGGACCGCGCAGAGCGTGCGCGGTTTTGGCCTCAAGGCCATTTCCGGCGGCTCCGTTCGGCGACGCGGTCGAGCGGCGCGGCGCGGAGGGGGAGTCACAAGCTGGGGCGGGGACGCCCGATAGGTTCGAGGGTGGCGCGCGTACACCGGTGGGCTTGGGTGTATCGGTGTTAACCGGTGGCGCGTCCCTGTGCGGCGCACCGGGACACGCCGTGAGCGTCGCGTCACCAGCGCCAGAGCGGCCTAGGGACGGAGGGGGTTGCCGAATTAGTACGCGTACGTATAATATCCTGGTGTATGAAATCGCCGACATCGCGTTTTGATCTGGATCGCTCGATTGCCTTTCTCGTGTACCGCGCGCATCAGCGTGCGTTGGCGGAGTATCGGCGCGCGCTGGAGCCGGCGGGGCTCACGCCGCAGCAGTTCGGGCTGTTGGCGTTGCTGTACGAGCGTGACGGGCAGCGGCAGGCGGAACTGTGCGTCCGAGGAGCGACCGACCCGAACACGATGGTCGGCTTGATCGACCGGCTGACGGCGTTGGGCCTGGTTCAACGCCGGCGCGACCCGGGCGATCGGCGGGCCCATCTGATCTTCCTGACGCCGGCGGGCCGTCGGACCTTTCGGCGCTGGTTGCCCGCTCAGCGCCGGGCGGGCAGCCGGTGCTGGCAAGCGCTCACGCGGGCCGAACAGCAGCGCCTGCGGGAGTTGCTGCTGAAGGTGCTCCAACCGAAAGGGAACACAAGGCGCGGCGGGAGTAGCGGTCATGGATGAGCAGAACACGGTGGCCTCGGAAAACGCTGCCGCAGAACGCCCCATGCCGGATGCCGCGGGGCCCCGGCGTGCGCGACGCGGCGCCCTCCTCGTGGCGACGTCGGCGTTTCTGGTGGCCCTCCTGATTGCGGCCGGCTACTGGTACGCTTGGAGCCTGCGCCACGAGACGACCGACAACGCCCAGGTGGAGGGCCACGTGCACGCGGTCGCCAGCCGGGTCGCGGGGTACGTGGCCGAAGTGTGCGTCCGCGACAATCAGCTCGTGTGTGCCGGGGAGGTTCTGGTGCGCCTGCGGTCGAGCGACTATGAGGCCCGCGTGCGGCTGGCCGAAGCGAACCTGGCGCAGGCGGAAGCGCAGGCCGCCGCAGCGGAGCACGCCCTGGCTTCTCTACGGCGTGCGACGGAAGCTTTGATCGCACAGGCGCGTGCGGCGGTGGACCGGACGGAGGCGCAGCTTGACGCCGCCCGGCACACGGCCGAGCAGGCTCAGGCGGCGTGGCGCCAGGCCCAGGCGCAGGTGTTGGCAGCCCAAGCCGACGCGGACTACGCCGAGTTCAATCGACAGCGCATTTTGACGTTGTATCAGCGAGCAGAAGCAGCGGAGACGGAGGCGAAACTCGCGGACGCTACGGCCCGCAGCGCGGTCGCCCGTGTAGCCGCGGCGCAGGAGGCCGCGCAGGTTGCCGAGGCGCAGGCCCGGGCCGCGCAGGTTTCCGTCGTCGTGGCCGAAGCGGCCGCCGCGGAAGCCCGCGGCAAGCTCGAAGAACGGCTGACGGGTCCGGATGATGTGAAGGCGGCGGAAGCGCGTCTGGCGCTGGCGCAGGCCGCGGTTAAAAGCGCGCGCGCCCAGCTCGACCTGGCCCGTCTGGACCTGGAAGACTGCACGATTCGGGCGCCCGCCACAGGAGTGGTCAGTAAACGCTCCGTCGAAGCGGGTCAGTTTGTCCAGCCGGGCCAGTCGATCCTGGCGATTGTTCCCCTGGACAACACCTGGGTCGTCGCCAACTTCAAGGAAACGCAGTTACGCCACATGCGGGTCGGACAACGTGCGCGTCTGCGCGTTGACGCCTATCCGGATCATCCGTTCGAGGGAGTGGTGGAGAGCTTCGCGGCCGGCACCGGTGCGCGCTTCAGCCTTCTGCCACCGGAGAACGCAACCGGCAACTATGTGAAGGTGGTGCAGCGCGTGCCCGTGAAGATCGTGTTGACGCCCGGCCAGCGCGACCCGCAACGGCCTTTGCGGGCGGGGATGAACGTGGTCGTGACCGTGAACACGGCCGAACGGCCGGCCGACGGAGCGCCGGACGTGCTGGCGGTCCAGCGGGGCCCCGGATGACCACGGCCGTGTCCAGCGTCAGTACCCGAGTACACCCCGTCGCGGAACTCGCCCCTGGAGGCGTCAATCCGTGGCTGGTCGCGGTCGCCGTCATGCTCGGCACCTTCATGGAGGTGCTCGACACCACAATCATCAACGTGGCGTTGCCGCATATCGCGGGCAATCTTTCCGCCGGGGTCGACGAAAGCACCTGGGTCCTGACCAGCTATCTGGTGTCCAACGCGATCGTGCTGCCGATCGCCGGGTGGCTGGCGCAGCGCTTCGGCCGCAAGCGCTTCTTTATGACCTGCATCGCGCTTTTCACGCTCAGTTCGATGGCCTGCGGCACCGCGCCGAACCTGGCCGCGCTCATTGTCTGGCGGGTCGTGCAGGGCTTCAGCGGCGGCGCGCTGCAACCCCTCTCGCAGGCGATTCTGTTGGAGAGCTTCCCGCGCCGTCAGCATGGCATGGCGATGGCCGTCTTCGGCCTGGGCGTCGTTATCGCACCCATCATCGGCCCCACGCTGGGCGGCTGGTTGACGGACAACTATTCGTGGCGCTGGTGCTTCTACATCAACCTCCCGGTCGGCGTCGTCGCCGCGCTGCTCATCCAGCTTCTGGTCTTCGATCCGCCGTACTTGAGGAAGGCGCGCCGGCAACCGGTGGATTATGCGGGTCTGGGTCTGCTGGCCGTCGGCCTTGGAGCGCTCCAGATTGTGCTCGATAAGGGCGAGCGCGAGGACTGGTTCGAGTCCGCCTGGCTGACGCGGATCGCACTGGTCAGCGCGGTATCCCTGGTGCTGTTGGTGATCTGGGAGCTGCGGGTCGCCCATCCGGTCGTGGACCTCCGCGCGCTGCGCGACCGCAACCTGGCACTCGGCACCGCCATCATGTTCGGCTTCGGTGCCGCCCTGTATGGCAGCACGGTGCTTTACCCGATCTTCCTCCAGAACCTGATGGGCTACACGGCTCTGTGGAGCGGTTGGGCTTTGTCCCCGGGGGGTATCGCCACACTTGTGTTCATGCCGATCTGCGGGCGACTCACGGGCCTCGCCGACGTGCGACGGCTGGTGGCGATCGGTACCACAGTGTGTGCCCTGTCGATGATCATGATGTCCCGGTTCAACCTCCACGCGGACTTTGCGACTGTCGCGGTGCCGCGGGTCGTCATGGGAGTGGGGCTGGCCTTTACCTTTGTGCCCCTGACCGCAGCCACCTTCGCGTTTGTCCCCCGCGAGGCGATGGGCAACGCCACCGGGCTCTTCAACCTCATGCGTAACATCGGCGGCAGCGTCGGGATCGCCACCGTGACCACGCTCCTTGCCCGCCGAGCACAATATCACCAGAGCGTGCTGGCCGCGCACATCACGACATACGATCCGCACGTGTACGGCGTGATGCAGTATCTGGACCAACTGCTGCGCACCACGATCGCTCCGCGCGTGCCCACGACAGGCACTCCCCCGGCGGCGGCGTTGCTGTACGCCGAAGTGCAGCGCCAGGCGACAATGAATGCCGTGATCGATTGCTTCTGGGTGTTGGCGCTGGTTCTGTTTGTACTGTTGGCAGGGGCCCTGCTGTTGCGGAAGCCCACGCAGACAGGCGGCCCGGTGGCGGTGCACTGACGGCGCCGCGCGTTTCGCAGTGGCTCTCAGCCCCCCCGGCGGTACTCCCGCGTGCCCTGTGCGGCCAGGACCTCGCCGAAGTAGATGCGGTGGTAATCACCCTGGTAATGCTCGGCGATGAAGTCCGCCAGAAAGTGCTCCGGTTCCAGGTCGTCGAAGTACGTCTTCCGGCATTCCAGAATCAGCTTTGCTTCCGCGAACCCGGGGCAGGGGATGTGCGGCAAAGGAATCGGCGTCAGGCCCGAATCGGCCAGCTTCGACGTGTCCCGGCCCGAACGCGTCCCGAGCAGATTGAGAGCGGGACGGTACTGTTCGTCGAACGCGCACAGACTGAACGTGTCGTACCGCTCCATGAACTGGCGGGTGTAGCGCTGCGGCCGGACCACCACTACTGCCAACGGTCGGTGCCAGATGATGCCCAGGGCTCCCCACGACACGGTCATGCTGTTGAACGCACCGGGTCGGTTCTCGCCGGCCGTCAACAGAAACCACCCCGGTTCCCACGCGCCGAACACGGGCAGGTGCAGCTCAGGCAATGGAATCGGTTCACGTTGCATGTGCTATGGTTCCACAGCCGGTGCGCAGGCCAGATGGCTGACGACCCCGCTCATACGGTTTGAGCCGGCAGCGTTCAAATCTGTGCCGCGACCGCCCGGAAATGGTACCCGCGGATCGCCAGGTTCATCGCCTCGGAAAATGCCCGCGGGTACAGGAGCAGCGATTGAACGAGATACTTCCAGTATGCCCGCCGGCCGGGCGTGCAGATCCCCAGTACCCACAACGAACGTACGAACGCCCACAAGTCCGTTCGGCGGGGCGGGATGTACGGCGGCCGCGGCCGGTACCACTTGAGAAACTCCAGCGCCCGCCGGTAGTACGCAGACGGAGCGTACAGGCGCCGCAGCAGGCGACGATACCCGTTGAGTAGCGTCTCGCGGTCCATGCGCGGAATGAAGTTCAGTACCGCGTCGAGGTTGTTGCCGGTGCTTTCCCTCAGCAGCCGGCCTTCCTGCTGGAGCCGCGCGAACAGGCGCGTCCCCGGCAGTGCATTGAGCAACCCCACCATGGCGTTGGCGATCCCGGCTTCCTGAATGAAGCGCCACTGTCGTCGGAAAATGTTGGGCCGGTCGTGGTCGAAGCCCAGAATGAAGCCGCCCATGACCTCCAGGCCGGCGCTTTGCAGAGTTCGGACGGCCTGGAGCAGGTCCCGGCGCGCGTTCTGAACCTTGCCGCACTCGCTGAGGCTGTCTTCGTTCGGCGTCTCGATACCGACGAAGACCTTCTTGAAGCCGGCCTGCACCATCAGGTCCAGCAGTTCGGGATCGTCTGCCAGGTTGAGCGAGGCTTCGGTGAAGAGCGGTAGGGGAGCAGGCTGCCGCTGTTGCCACGCAACGAGTTCCCGCAGCAGTGCCTTGGCTTTGACTTTATGGCCGATGAAGTTGTCGTCCACGACGAAGACGCTATCGCGCCAACCCGCCGCGTACAGGCCGTCCAGCTCCGTCAGCAGTTGGGCGGGCGACTTGGTGCGCGGCACGCGCCCGTACATCGCGATGATGTCGCAGAACTCGCAGTTGAACGGGCACCCGCGGGAGAACTGCACCGCCATCGTCACGTAATCGTCCAGCCGAATCAGGTCCCAGCGCGGCGGAGGCGTGGCGCTCAGATCCGGCCGGCTGGCGGCCTGGTACACGGGTTGGAGAGTGCCCGCCGTCAGATCACGCACGAGGTCCGGCATGACGCCTTCGGCCTCGCCGAGCACGAAGTGCGGAATCTCCGGGAACCGCTCGTGGCCCGTGGTGAACAGCGGCCCACCGGCGATCACCAGCTTGCCGCGCTCGCGACAGCGCCGCGCGACCTCCCGGACGGATTTCTCCTGAACGATCATGGCTGACATCAGCACGTAGTCAGCCCACTCCAAGTCCTGGTCCCGCAACGCACGGACGTTCAGGTCGACGACGCGCAGGGACCACTCACGCGGCAGCATCGCGGCGACCGTCAGCAGTCCCAACGGCGGAAACGCAGCCTTCTTTGCAATCAGCGGTAGAACGTGAGTGAAGCTCCAGAATGTATCTGGAACGGCCGGCCAGATAAGCAACAGGTTCATGCAGTCGGTCCTCGCGCCCGGCTGCCGATCAACAATTGGGGGCGGCCGAAGTGCAAAAGCTTGACGTAGCGATTATATCACCGCGTCGGCTCCTGTGTGTTACGGCAGGAGAAAATGCGCGAAAATCCGGCGAGTTCCTGACCCGGTAACGTTGAGTTGCCGGAAGGCCGAGCCGGCGCCGCGCGGTCGCATGGATGAACGTGGGCTTTGCGGCAGCCTTACGCCTCACAGGCGGCGCGGAGGCGAAACCACCTCGACGATGCGACCGAAAAGCGTGAGCGCCGAAACCGATTCCACAGCCACGTTCACAATCGAACCGACGTACTCCGGACCGCCGTCAAAGACGGCGATCAGATCGTGCGGCGTACGACCGACCAGCTGACGTTCGCCGGCGGGAAGCCCGGCCGGTTCGGGCTCGTGTAGGCAGCCCTGCGGTAACCCGTCGCTCTGCTCCGACTCCAGGTCCGAAAGCCGCCGGCCAACCTTGCTGTACCCTTCGACCAGAACCTCCACTCTCCGTCCGACCAAAGCCTCTTTCTGCCGCAAACTGATCTCCGCTTGCACGGCGAGCAGCTCGTTGTTGCGCCGGACCTTCACCTCGCGCGGCACATCATCCGCCTGAGCACGGTCGGCGGCCGTGCCGGGTCGCGGCGAGTACTTGAACACAAAGAGGCTCTTGTACTGGACCCGCCGGACCAGATCGACCGTCGCCTGGAAGTCCTCCTCGGTCTCGCCACAGAAGCCGACGATGAAATCACCTGCCAAGGCGATGTCGGGAATGTACCGGCGAGCCAAGTCGACCAAACGGAGGTACTCACCCACGGTGTACCCGCGTTTCATGGCCCGCAGAATACGGTCCGAGCCGCTCTGTGCTGGAAGATGCAAGTACGGACAAATACGCTGGTTATCGCGTATCACGCGGAAGATGTCCTCGTCCCAGTCCGCCGGGAAACTGGTGACAAACCGCACGCGGTCCAGGTGCTCGATGGCGGCGACCTGCTCCAGCAGTCGAGCGAATCTGACGGTCCGTGAGCCCTCCCGGAACGCGTAGGAGTTCACTGTCTGGCCGAGCAGCGTGACTTCGCGGCAGCCCTTGGCCACGAGCGCCCGCACTTCAGCCAGGATGTTTTCCGGCGGCCGACTGCGCTCCGGCCCGCGCACGAACGGTACGATGCAGTAGGTACAGAACTTATCGCAACCACGTTGCACGCGGACGTACGCTTGCAGAACGCTCTGACCTGGTTCCGGCTGGCGGGACCCGTCGAGCGCCTCAAGCGGGTCGTCCCAATGGCTGCGTTCGGCCGCCGGGGTCCGGCGGGACTGCGATTGAGACAACGCCATTACGTGTTCCCGCCGTTCGGCCACCTCCCGAATCAACCCCGTCAGGCGGTGCAGTTCCCCCGGGCCGCACAGCAGGTCCAGGTGGGGCACGCGGGCGAACAGCTCCTCCCGAGCTCGTTCCGCCATGCAGCCGATGACCCCGATAATCACTTCGGGCTTCCGCCGCTTGAGGGTCCGCAGGCGTCCTAACCGCGACAGGACCTTGTCCTCGGCGTGCTGGCGGACGCTGCACGTGTTGAAGAGGATGATGTCGGCTCCCTCGGGGGTGGGATGCGGTTGCAGTCCCATTTCCCGTAGTTGGGCCGCGATAAGCTGGCTGTCCAGGACGTTCATCTGGCAGCCGAAGGTCTCTAAGTGGTAAGTGTTGAACTTCATGCGCATGTTGGTGGGGCGCTGGTTACGCCCGACGCTCTTCCGGCCATGACAAGCCGGGCGGCCACTTGGCCGCGCAGGTCAGTATAGCGGGGTCCGCGCTGGGTTTTCTTGGGATGCAGGCCGGGGAGAAGGTGCGGAGACCCTGGTTCCTCAAGACACCCAGGATTTATGCAGCAGCTATGCAGCAGCCCACCTTGGCTTGCCGACAATGAAAGTAACGGGGGAGCGGCGACCGCTCGGCAAGGCCGTAGCGCAGAATTCTTGCCGACGCCGTTGCATTGTCGGGCGTACCGCGGTAAAGAAAGGGCGGCGCGGTTGTACACGGCGAGGGAAGCTTCATGACCGCCGACAGGCGTAACGGCTTGGTGGTTGTCGCTCTGGTTCTGTCGCTGACAGTCGGAGTGGGCTTTCTGTTGTTGCTCGAGCCGGGCGACCACCAGGTAGAGCGCGCGCCCTTGTTGGTGGCCGAGCAGGGGGGAACCAAGCAGGTTGGAACGATCGAGATTCTGTACGTCGGTTCGTTGGCGGATGCCGGAGCGTTGGTCGCCTCATCCGGCGATGACGGTGTCTGGGTCGTGTATCCGACCGGGGTCGCTGAGTGGTACGCCGGCGGACCGCACGTGCGTGTGATCGTTGTGGGAACGCCGGATCAAGCGCGTTTGCCGGAGGAGCAGCAGCGCGCGCTGCTCGGGGCGCTGCGCGAGCTCACACGGCGAAGCGGGGCAGGCGACTTGCGCGTACGGCTGGTGGTGCCGTCCGAGGTGGCGTCGGACAGCGTGTGGCCTCCGGCGGCGCAAGAGCTGCGTGAGCTGCTGGTGCGCAAGCGACTGCTGGCTGACTAGCGGCCTGACGGCCGGGTGCTTTAATGGCTACGCAGCGGACTTGGCACAGCGCTGACAGAGGTCCCGGGGCAGCGCGTCGACCACAGTACGCGAGGTGCCGGCGCCCGGTTGTCCCCTATCATTGAAGGTCATGCGCTCACGCGCCATTCCGATTCTGCCCGGTTACGAAATCCTGGAGCGTATCGGACGTGGGGCCGGGGCCGTAATCAGTCTGGCACGCGAAACGGCCAGCGGGCGGCTGGTCGCGATCAAGCACGTAGTTCGCCGGACGGCGGACGACGACCGTTTCATCGTTCAGGCCGAAAACGAGTTTCAGGTCGCGTGTCACGTTGAGCAC
>Ga0308417_1001793_pt1 | contig 14486 bp, 13 predicted proteins | sample HotsprSampleOS65_FD_203528 | JGI IMG/M metagenome (GOLD analysis project Ga0308417, IMG submission 203528) | Hot spring phototrophic mat microbial communities from Octopus Spring, Yellowstone National Park, Wyoming, United States - 20090730_OS65 ... | reverse complement strand
CTGGCGGCGGTGCGATGCGCCGTGAGGGGCGTGGCATCGATCATCAGCCGTGACGGCGGTCCGGCCTCAGCCGCCAGCGCTGCGAAGATGCGGTCGAACACACCCCCAGCGGACGAAGCGGTTGTCGAGCGTCTTGTGCGAGCCGTAGGCCGCAGGCGCATCGCGCCAGCAGAGGCCGTGGCGGATCACAGAGATGATCCCGCTCAGCACACGACGGTCATCCACGCGCGGGATGCCATGCGACAGCGGAACAGTGCGGCGACAGGCGCCGCATCTGCGAAAGCGTCAGCAGAACGCGAGCGTCAGCAGAACGGGCGCTGTCGGGTTGGCCATGGCAGAACCTCCAACACATCCAGAACCACACCCGCCCGCCTCGCTCCGTACGTTAATAGGTCCTGAGCCTAATCGTCCTCGATCCTGCGCGCCAAGATCTCGCGCTTGCCGACATGGTTAGGCGGGCCGACCACGCCTTCCTTCTCCATCCGCTCAATCAGCCGGGCAGCCCGGTTGTAGCCGATCTGCAAATGGCGCTGCACAAAGGACGTGGAGGCCTTGCCTTCGCGCACAACGAGGGCAACAGCCTGGTCGTAGAGGCTCGCCTCATCGTTCTCCTCGCCCAACCCGATGCCGAAGCCCGCGAGAGGCTGGGTCTCGCCTGCCGCCGCAGCGACTGCGCCGTCGGTTTCCGTCACGTCGTCGAGATACTCGGGCTCGCCGAGGCTGCGCAGGTGCTCGACCACGCTTTCCACCTCGCGGTCGGAGACGAAGGGCCCGTGCACGCGGAGGATACGATCGCCGCCCGCCATGTAGAGCATATCGCCCTGGCCGAGAAGCTGCTCTGCCCCCTGCTCGCCGAGGATGGTGCGGCTATCGACCTTGCTGACGACCCGGAACGAGATGCGCGTCGGGAAGTTCGCCTTGATCACACCAGTGATGACGTCGACCGAGGGTCGCTGTGTGGCCATGATGATGTGGATTCCCGCCGCGCGCGCCATCTGCGCAAGTCGCTGCACTGCGGCCTCGATCTCCTTGCCGGCGACGATCATCAAGTCGGCCATTTCGTCGACCACGACCACGATGAAGGGCAGCTTGTCGCCTCCGATCGGCTGCTCCTCGAAAGTCGGGCGGCCCGTTTCGGGATCGAACCCCGTCTGCACACGGCGCGTGAGGAACTCGCCCTTCGCCTTCGCCTCGGCGATGCGCGCGTTGTAGCCGCCAATGTTGCGCACGCCGAGCTGGCTCATCAGCCGGTAGCGGCGCTCCATTTCGCGCACTGCCCATTTCAGCGCGCCCACCGCCTTGGCGGGCTCCGTCACCACCGGGGCGAGCAGGTGCGGGATGCGGTCGTAGACAGAGAGTTCGAGCATCTTCGGGTCGATCATGATGAAGCGACACTCCTCCGGCGGGTGACGCATCAGGATCGACAGGATCATGGTGTTGATGGCGACCGACTTGCCCGACCCCGTGGTGCCGGCGATCAGCAGGTGCGGCATGGCGGCGAGATCGACGATCACGGGCGCGCCGCCGATGTCCTTCCCCAGCGCGAGGTCAAGCCGGCCCTTGGAGCGCGCCCAGTCCTCCGAGCCGAGAAGCTCGCTTAGCCAGACCGTCTCTCGCCTGGCGTTGGGCAGTTCGATGCCGATCGCGTTTCGCCCCGGCACCACCGCTACGCGGACCGAAAGCGCGCTCATCGACCGCGCGATGTCGTCGGCGAGCCCGATCACCCGGCTCGACTTGGTTCCCGGCGCTGGCTCGAGCTCGTAGAGCGTGACCACAGGGCCAGGACGAATGGCGACGATCCGGCCCTGAACGCCGAAATCGGCGAGGACACCTTCGAGCAAGCGCGCGTTCGCCTCCAGCGCCTCGGCCGACGGCCGTCCCGGGCGGTTGGCCGGAGGTGCCGCGAGCAGGGTGAGAGGCGGCGGCACCCAGCCGCCGGCCAGCGGCAGCGCCCCCTGCCCGGCGGAGGCAGAGCGACGCGTCTCTATCGGCGTCTCCACCCGGCGTGCGGGGCGCGCGGCGCGTTCCAGGGCGGGGTCTACCACCGGTGCCGGTGCGGTCTGCGTGGCCGTCTGCATGCCCGCCGTCGGGTTGCTCTCAGCCCCGGCGGTTTCGAGGCGCGGCTCAACCCGCGTTCGTTCCGTGCGGCGCGCCTTTAGCGCGTCGCCCGTTCGCAAGACCCCGGCCCAGAGGCCGCTCGCCGCGCCGATCAGCGGCCGAACCGCGAGAGCGGCCGTACGCACGACCGCGCGGATGGCACGGAACCATTCGCCGGGCGTAAACCCGATCGCCACCACGGCGAACAGGGCGGCGAAGCCGAACAGGCCGAAGCCAACGAACAGGCGGCCGACAATGCCGAGCGCCGATTCCCCAGCCGCGAGCAGGCGGCCAGCGACAAGGCTGCCAGCGACCCCCCCTGCGCCCCCTCCCGCTTCGAGCGGAAGCAACGAGAGGGCTGCGGCGACCAGAGGCAAAGCCCCCAGCAGCGACGCAAGCCGCACCAGAGGGGAACCGACCGAACCGCGCACAACCAACGCCACTCCCCAGCCCAGCGGCACAGCTACGAGGAGCCAAGCGGCAAGCCCGAAGCTCTGCAGCGCGAGGTCGGCGAGGATCGCCCCCGCCGGCCCGGCAAGGTTGGAGACCGGGCCCGAGGTGGCGGTGTTGAAGGAAGCGTCGGCCGGATCGTAGCTGGCCAGCGCGGCGCCCACGGCGAGGGCAACCAGAACCGACGCCACGCCGGCAAGATCGGCCGCCCGCCGCCGAAGCAGATCGGCAACGCCTGGAGAGACGAGGCGGCCGGGCCGCGCGGTTTGCGTCGGGTTTGGCGTGTTCATGCAGCGTGCGAAGGATAGCGCGAAACCGCCTGGCGCAACACAGCGTTTTACCGCGCGGCTTCGCGTTTGCCCTGGCCGTCCCGCTGTTCCGGACACCTGCCCCGTGACAAGGGCAGCGTCACCCTCTTCAGATGTGCAGAGCCTTGCCTGCCACAGCCAGCGCCGCCTCCTTTACCGCCTCGTTCAGCGAGGGGTGGGCGTGCGACGTCAGGGCAACGTCCTCGGCGGAGGCGCCGAACTCCACAGCGAGCGCCAGTTCGGCAATCAGCGTTCCGGCCTGCGGGCCGATGATGTGCGCGCCGAGAATCCGGTCGGTCCCGGCGTCGGCCAGGATCTTCACAAAGCCTTCCGTCTCCGCCATCGCCCGTGCCCGGCCATTGGCACTGAAGGGGAACTTGCCGACGCGGTAGGCAACCCCGCGCGCCTTTAGTTCCTCCTCCGTCGCCCCGACGGCCGCGACTTCCGGAGAGGTGTAGACGACGCTCGGAATCGCTTCGTAGTTCACATGCCCGGCGCGGCCGGCGAGCCGATCAGCGAGCGCAATACCCTCTTCTTCAGCCTTGTGCGCGAGCATCGGCCCCGCGATGACGTCGCCAATCGCCCAGATGCCGGGAACGGACGTCGCGTAGCCGTCGGTCGTTTTAACCCGCCCGCGATCGTCCGTCGCGACCCCGACGGTGTGGAGACCGAGGCCTTCCGTATAGGCACGCCGGCCGATCGCGACCAGCACCACGTCTGCATAAAGGTCCTCTGTCCGACCACCGCCGACGGGCTCGAGCGCGAGGGCAACGCCGTCGTTGCCACGGCGTGCGCCGACAACGCGGGTGCCGAGGCGGAACACGATGCCTTGCTTGGCGAGGATCCTACGGAACGTCTTCGCTACCTCTCCGTCCATCGTCGGCACAATGCGGTCGAGCACCTCGATCACGGTCACCTCGGCACCGAGCCGGCGCCACACGGAGCCGAGTTCGAGACCTATGTAACCGCCGCCAATCACGGCGAGGTGGCCCGGCACACGTTCCAGCGACAGGGCGCCTGTGGAGGAGGTGATAACCTGTTCGTCCACCTCGACCCCTGGCAAGGGCATGCTTTCGGAGCCGGTGGCAATGACGATGTGTCGGGCGGTGTGTACCGCCCCGTTCACCGCCACGCGCCCGGCGGCGTCGATGCGCGCCTCGCCGGCGAGGCGCGTCACGGCGTTCTTGCGGAAGAGAAAGTCGATGCCCTGCACATTGGCGGCAACGACCTCGTCCTTCCGCGCGAGCATGCGGTGCAGATCAAGCCCCACCTCGCCGCCGACGACCACGCCGTGGTCGGCGAGATGCGCCTGCGCCTCGGCGTATTTCTCGGAGCTCGTCAGCAGCGCCTTGGACGGGATGCAGCCGATGTTCAGGCAGGTGCCGCCCAAGGTGGAGCGCTTCTCGGCGCAAGCGACGCGCAGCCCCGCCTGGGCGCAGCGGATGGCGCAGACATAGCCGCCGGGCCCAGAGCCGATGACGATCACGTCGAAGTCCGGTTCCGACATCGCCCATGCCCTTGCGGAATGGTCGGCACGTTCGCCGCGCGCTAGCCCTTACGGATTGCCCGCGCACCCTTGTCTGCGCGTGGAGAGGTCCGCGTGGGGCAAGGAGGCATCCGGCTGGTCGGAGCGAGAGGATTCGAACCTCCGGCCCCTGCGTCCCGAACACAGTGCTCTACCAGGCTGAGCTACGCTCCGGCCGCCGGACGCGGCGCTTGCGTATAGGCCCACGCGGCAAAGACGACAAGACGGAGCCCTCAGCGCAAAGCGGCCGCCGCGCGGGGGTCTGCCCGAAGCGCTGCGAGGAGCGGCAGCACGGCCTCCGGCCCTTCCGCAACCGCAAACAGAGCGCGCACTGAGGCCTCGGCGAAGCCAAAGGCGATCGCAGCCTCGATCGCCGCGATCAGCGGACGGGCGCTGCCGGCGACGTCGCAGAGAACGATCGGCTTGTCGTGCAGGCCGAGCTGGCGCCAGGTGAGGATCTCGATCGTCTCGTCGAGCGTGCCGAGGCCACCCGGAAGCATTACAAAGGCGTCGGCCTCCTCTGCCATCCACGCCTTTCGGATGTGCATGGCGTTGACCTCGAGCTCCATCGCCTCGGCTAGCGCGGCGCGCGCCGGAGCAGCCTGCAAGCGCGCGCCGGCGGCGTTGCCGCAGGCCGGGACCTCGTGTTCCAGCCCCCAGCCATTGCCGGTGCGGATCCGCCGTGGCTCGACGATCCGCATGTCGGCAACACCTTCGTGGGCGACCTCGCGTTCGGCGAGGAAGCGCGGGATGACGCCCGTCACCTGCCCGCCCGCGGCGAGGCAGGCATCGGCGATGCGCCCCATCAACCCGATCCGCCCGCCGCCATAGACGAGCCTGACGCCAGCTTCCCCGAATAGCCGCCCGAGACGTTCGGCCGCCTCGACGAAGCGCAAATGGTTGCCGACCCGGGAGCCGCAGAACACGGCAACGGCGCGTATCTCGGACGGCGGCATGTGGCACTCCATGGCTCGATCGCGATGAACCGGCCACTAACGCGGCAGTGGGGCCCTGTCACTGGCGGAGGCTGCCATAGCGCACAGGAATGTGAGCGGGCGCGCCGGCCTGGGCTTGGCAGTCTGCGGTCTGTCGGCAGTTCCAGCTCATGCACAAAACGGGGAAACACAACACCGATGATGTTCCTGCGCGCCACCGCACTCGCGGCTGCCCTCGCCATCCCTCCAACCCTGGCGGCCGCCCAGTCCAGCGTGATCGCCGACCGGCAAGCCGGCTTCCGCATGCTGCGCGACAGGATGGAGGCGATTCAAACCATCGTGCAGATGCGCGACCCCAACAGCGAGGCCGTGCCACACGCCCGCGCGATCGCCGAGCACGCGCCGAAGATCAAGACCCTCTTCCCTCCTGGCAGCGACGGCCAAGGCAGCCGCGCCTTGGCCGCGCTATGGACCGACCGGGCAGGCTTCGAGCGCGTCGCTGATGCCTTCGTCCAGCGCGCCGACGCCCTGCTCGCCGCTGCACAGGGGGCAGACCAGCGCGCCCTCGCCCAGGCCTTCGAAGCGACCGGCCAAGCCTGCGGCGCCTGCCACCGCCCCTATCGCCAGCCGCAACGGTGAGCCGGTGCCGCTCAGAGCAGCTGCCGCGTCACCACCGCCCAGACCGCGCCGGCAGCCATGGCGAACGCCACGACCGCGAGCCACAATGAGGCGAAACGCGGGGGAGCGACCGTCGGCGGCAAGCGTTTGCGCCCGCTGACCATGGCCGTAATGAGGTCTCGCCCGAACGCCACGCGATAGACCAGGACCGCGGCAACGTGCGCCGCGACCAGGACGATGAGCAGGTCAGAAAGCCGGTAGTGCCACGTCGTCAGCCGGTCGGACCACGCCTTGCCGACGAGCGCGAAGAGCGGGCCACGAAAGAGGATGTCGTCATTGGCGAACAGGCCCGTTGCCCCTTGCGCGAGCACGACCATGAGGAGAGCGAGGACCGCCCAGCCGCCGAGAGGGTTGTGGGTGGTGTCGCGATCGGGTTCCCGAGCGGCCAGGCTGCGGAGGTGCTCAACCGCGGCGGCGGGGCCGCGCACGAAGCGCGAGAAGCGTGCGCTCTCGCTGCCGAGGACACCCCAGATCAGCCGGAACAGGACCAGGGCGAGGGCGGAGTAGCCGAACCAAGCATGCACCCGCATGGAATGCAGCTGCACGGTGACGAAAGAGCCGACGAGGCACACCACGAGAGCCCAGTGGAACAGCCGGGTCGGCATGTCCCAGACCGCGCATTCCGTCGCCGCCTCGGCCTCTCCGCGCATGCTGAGCCCCTTTTCCTGCGATCCGTCTGAAGCGAACGATACCGGCTGGCAGGGGTCGGCGTGAGCGCACGGCTCCGCGAGGCCTCAAGGGTTTGCTACTGAAGCCTGCTGCCAGGGTTTCGCCCGCCCGGCCCGGTCAGCGTGATCGCGGACCGGGTTTCCGAAAGGCTCGACCGTGAAGCGGCATGCCGGGGCGCATCTCGTCAAAACCGAACCGGTCGCACAATCGGGAACGAGGCTCGCATTGCAGTACGGTGTCACAGCACCTACACGTTAAGGCTGAGCGATGAACCATGAGGGGCGAGGTGGGGCATGCGACCCGTCGTGGTCGGTCTCCTCTGCCTGGTCGCCGCTGCCGGTGGGCTTTGGTGGGCGTTCGGCGAGCGGGAGCCGTTGTGGCCGTCGGGGTGGAGGGCTGCTCCTGCCCCGCAGCTGCAGTCGTCGTCTCCGATCGAAGGCGAACGCGCCGCACCCCAGGCCCTCGCGTCGGTGTCGGCCGAAGCGCCGGGGCAGGCGGGACATCAGGCGGGACATTCTGCCGCGCCGCCTGGGCCGCCCGCTGCGCCGCCGGCGCCGCTTCGCCCGTCCTTCGACATCGTCCGGGTGGGTGGGCGCGGTGAAGCCGTGATGGCCGGGCGTGCCGCTCCGCATGCCGAGGTGGCGATCCTGGACGGCGGACGCGAGATCGGCCGCACGCGAGCGGACGATCGCGGCGAATGGGTGTTCGTGCCGACCGGGCCGATGCCTCCGGGAGGACGCGAGCTCAGCCTTCGCTCCCGCGCGCGCGACGGCACCGTCACAGAGTCGGCCTCCACCCTGGTCCTGGTCGTTCCAGAGCGGGATCGCGACCTTGCTGGCCGCACGCTGCCGGCGGAGACACCGCCACCGCAGCCACTTGCGCTCATCGCGCCGCGCGACGCCGGCGGGGATCTGCGGCTGTTGCAGGTTCCTCCTACCGATCCGCCTGCCCCGCTACCAGCCCCGGCCGCGGCGGAGCCACGCCGCACCGATCCTAAGACGGCATCCGCCTCCGCCGGGGATAACGCCGCAGCCGGAGCCGTTGCCGCAGCGCGCCCGGAACCTGTCCTGTCTCGGCCACCGGCCCCAGCCGAACCGACCCCGGGTCAACCGCGAGCACCGGCGCCACCGCCGGCCGTCGCGGCGGCACGGCCTTCTGCCACCGTCACGGTGGATGCGGTCGATTACGGGGATGCGGGAGACGTCCGGTTTGCCGGCCGTGCCGAGCCGAACGCCCCCGTCCGTCTCTACCTTGACACCGTGCATCTCGGCGACACCCGGGCGGACGAGGCGGGGCGCTGGACCTTCGCTCCCGCCGCCGTTCCTCTTCCACCCGGCAAGACGGCCGCGTTGCGCGCCGACCAACTGGCGGCCGACGGCAAGGTGACCGCGCGGGCAGAGGTGCCGTTCCAGAGGGCGGAACTGCCGCCGGAGGGCTTGCGCGAGGGGATGGTGGTGGTGCAACCGGGCCACAGCCTGTGGCGCATCGCGCGCGCAACCTACGGCCGCGGTGTGCGCTACACGATCATCTACGAGGCCAACCGGGCGCAGATCCGCAACCCGAACCTCATCTATCCCGGCCAGGTGTTCGTGCTGCCCCGCCCAGAGGGCTGAGCGCGTAGCGCTCGCCGAGGAGGCGTCGCCACCGCAGAGCGCGTGTCGTGGGGGCGATGGCCAGCCAAGCGGAACCCGCGCTCGGGGTTCAATACAGACATTTTCACACACAGCTGAATTTCAATTTCAGGTGTATGCGATCGGCTCGAACACCCGCTTCCTCCAGCGCCCGGTGCTTTCCTCAGCAACGTCGGCGCGGGTTGCTTCACCCCTGCCCCTCGCCTTGGCTCGCTGCAAAGGCCCGGCCCGTCACCCGGGCGAAACCGCACCCTCCTCCTCCAGGAGCTGGAGATAGGGCTCGGCGCGCAGCACAAAGCGCACCGCTGCCGCGACGAGGTTGCTCGCCGTCGTCGCCTGCAGCGTCACCTCCTCCTCGAGCCGAACCTCGTGCGCCGGAGTGAGCACGGCGGCGAGATTCGGCTCCCCGCCGGCGCGGAGGGCAAGTACAGCGGCCAGCGCCGAGGCCCGGCGCCGCGGCTGTTCCGCCGTGTACGGGATGCGTGCCGCAGCGATCGCGAACCGCACACGACGCCCCGGGCCCAGTTCGGCCTGTACCCGCCGCCCGCGCCAGAGGAAGGCGAAACGGACCGAACCGCACGCGCCCGAGGGCGAAAGCGTCCCGTCCGGCCCGACGTCGAACGGGCCTAGGCGGCAGAGCACGGAACTCGGCAACGGCGCGGTCGAAGCAGCGGGTTCGGCGTGAACGAGAGCAGCGGCCATGACCACCGCACGATCCCAGGCCTCGGTAAAGCTTTGCTGAACGCGCGCTCCTGCTCTCGCTTCCCACGTCCATCCGTGCCAAAGCGATGTCATCGATGCGACACGAAACCGACACATGAGCGCAGCCGACACTGCCGCGATGGTGCTGGCTTACCCGCACCGCGCGGGGCTTCCCTTCATCGTCGCCCCGGCCGTGGCAGGCCTTGGGTTCGCCCTCCTCTGGCCCGGCTTCCTCTGGCTTGGCCTCGCCGCGGCCGCGGTCTCCGCCTTCTTCTTCCGCGACCCGGACCGGGTCGTGCCGCAGCGACCGGGCTTGATCCTCGCCCCCGCGGACGGGCGTGTGGTATCGATCGCCTTCGCCGCCCCGCCCGCCGAACTCGGCCTCGGAGACGAGCCGAGGACGCGGGTCGCAACCTTCCTCTCCGTGCTGGACGTGCACGTCAACCGCGCCCCGGCGGCGGGGCGCGTTCGGCGCATCGCTTATCGCCCAGGCGCCTTCTTCAACGCGGCCCTCGACAAGGCCTCCGAGGCGAACGAGCGCAATGCGATCGCGATCGAGCTTCCGGACGGGCGAACGGCCGCCGTGGTGCAGATCGCTGGGCTGATCGCGCGGCGGATTGTCTGCGAGGCACGCGAGGGCGAGACGCTTCGAGCAGGCGAGCGAATCGGGCTAATCCGCTTCGGCTCCCGGGTCGATCTGTACCTGCCCGAGGGGGCAGCAGCGCTGGTTTGCGTCGGCCAACGCATGGTCGCGGGTGAGACGGTGGTTGCCGACCTGGCCTCCTCTGAGCCGGCCCGAACCGCTGAGAAAATCTAACATGCGCGCTCCCTCCTCCCCGGCGATGGAACGCTGGCGGGCGCGGATCCGAGACCGAACTCGTCCGCGCTTCCAGGGGCTCTCCTTCAACCGGCTCGTCCCGAACCTGATGACCCTGGTCGGGCTCTGCGCCGGGCTGACCGCGATCCGTTTCGCGCTCCTCGAGCGGTGGGAGGCGGCCGCGGCAGCGATCATCGTCGCCGGGGTGATCGACGGGCTCGACGGCAGGATCGCGCGGCTTTTGAAGGCGACCACACGGTTTGGCGCCGAGTTCGACAGCCTTACCGACTTTCTCTGTTTCGGCGTCGCGCCGGCGCTCGTGCTCTATCTCTGGACGCTGGATGGCCTGGGCGGGCTCGGCTGGGCGCCATGCCTGATGTTCTCGGTCTGCACCGCGCTGAGGCTTGCGCGCTTCAACGCCGCGATCGATGGTGCGGCGAAGCCGGCCTATGCGTCCTCCTTCTTCGTCGGGGTGCCGGCGCCCGCGGGCGCCGGGCTCGTGCTGTTCCCGCTGTTCCTGTGGCTTCAGGCCCAGTCGTCCGGTCTGGTGTTGCTGGCGGAGGTCGCGCGCCATCCCGCGATCGTTGGCGCCGTGCTCCTCGCGGTCGCCGGGCTGATGGTCAGCACCTTGCCGACCTGGAGCTTCAAGACCTTTAGGGTTCGGAACGAATACGTGCTCCCGGTCCTGCTCGGCGCAGGGCTCGCAGTGGCCCTCCTCGTCAGCGAACCCTGGGCCACTTTCGCTTTGGTCGGTCTTCTCTACACCATTTCGCTGCCGTTCAGTCTGCGCAGCTACCGGCGCTTGCGCGCCAAAGCCGAAGCCGGGCTGGTGGTGGCGGCGGCCGCGCTCGAGAAGACGCGCCGGACCAGCTGAGGCGCGCCTACTCCGCCGCCTTGGCAGCCGGGAGGCGGGGGACGCCGCGACGCTCCGACACAACCACGCCGGCGGCCTTCAGCGCGGCGATCTCATGCTCACTAAAGCCGTGTGCCGCGAGCACCGCCTCCCCGTGCTCACCAAAGCGCGGCGGGATGCTGCGCGCCCCGCCCGGGGTGCGCAAGAGCTTGATCGGGGTATCGAGGGCCCGATACCAGCCAATCTCCGCCACCATCCGCCGGGCAGCGGTATGCGGCGCGGCGACGACCTCGTCGACAAACAGCACCGGCCCTGCGGGCAGCCCTGCCGCAAGCAAGCGTTGGCAAAGCGCGTGTCCGTCCTCGTCGCCGACGATCTCCTGCACGATCGCGGACAGGGTCTCGCGATTGGCGAGGCGATCGGCGTTGCTGGCGAAGCGCGGGTCGTCTGCCAGTTCGGACCTGCCGAGGAGGTCACACAACTTGCGGAAGCTGGCGTCGTTGCCGGTGCCGATGAAGATCTCGCAGGTGCGGGTGCGGAACTTGTCGTAGGGCGCGAGGTTTGGGTGCGGGTTGCCGGTGGCGGCCGGGCGGCGGCCCGACAGGAGGTAGTTGGCGGCGTGCGGATGCAAGAGCGCCATGCCGCAATCGTAGAGCGTCATGTCCAGGAACTGCCCGAGGCCGCTCCGTTCCCGTTCATAGAGCGCCATCAGGATTGCGATCGCGGAATAGAGCCCCGTGCCGAGATCGACCATCGGTGTCGCGAGGCGGACCGGTCCGGTCTGCGGCGTACCGTTGATGCTCATCAGCCCCGCCATCGCCTGGATGATGGCGTCGTAGCCGGGGTAGCCTCCGAGAGGCCCGTCCGCGCCAAAGCCCGAGATCCGGCAGTGGATCAGGCGCGGAAAGCGCGCCCTTAGCGCTTCGTAACCTAGGCCCCACCTCTCCAGCGTTCCGGGCTTGAAGTTCTCGACCAGCACGTCCGCGCCATCGAGCAGGCGGAGCAGCACCGCCCGCCCCTCTTCGCGGGCGAGATCAAGCGCGAGCGACACCTTGTTGCGGTTCACGCCGAGGAAGTAGGAGGCGTCGCGAGTGCCGTCCTCGTGCTCGCGGAACGGAGGCCCCCAATCGCGGGTCTCGTCCCCCTGCGGAGGCTCGATCTTGATCACCTCCGCACCATGGTCGGCGAGGATCATCGTGCAGTACGGCCCGCCGAGAACGCGACTCAGGTCGATTACCTTCAGGCCGGAAAGCGCTGCCGCCATGGCGGTCCTCCCTTGCCGCACCGCGCGGCGCGGTCGTGTTTGCCAACCAATCGACTCGGCGAGACCTCGCCCGCTGATCAGTCGAGGTGGCGGGCCAGGAACTCGGCCGTGCGTCCGTTCGCGATCGCGGCCGCCCGCCCGTTCCAGTGCTGGCCGCCAACACGGGCGAACGCGTGATCGACGTCCGGATAGACATGGGCCTCGGTGTGCGGGTTCGGAGCCACGGCGGCCAGCACCGTGCCCTGCGCCTCTTTTGGCACGAAACGGTCCTTCTCCGCGATATGCATCAGAAGTGGGCGCCGCAACGCACGCAGCTCCGCCGCCAGCCCCTCGAGCCCCACCCCGTAGTAGGAGACATTCGCCTCGGCGTCAGAGCGGATCGCCATCAGCGCCGCCATGCGTCCACCGAGGCAGAAACCCATGGTCGCGACCTTGCTGTTCGCCCCAGCAAGCGCGCGCGCTGCAGCCACTGCAGCCTCAAGATCCTCCACCCCCTTGTCCTGGTCGAAAGCCTTGAACAGCGAGAACGCCTTGTCCCACTCGGCCTGAGTGCGGTCGGTGATGTCGACCCGCGGTTCGATGCGCCAGAAGAGATCTGGGCAGATCGCAAGGAAGCCCCAGTCCGCGAGCGAATCGGTGATCGCCCGCATGCCGGCATTGACGCCGAAGATCTCCTGGATGACGACCACCGCGCCGGCTGAAGCGGCTTTCGGCCGCGCAAGATAGGCGAAGAACTCGCCCGACCCGTCCCTTGCCGTGATCGTGATCTCGGCCATGTCCCACTTCCTTCCCCAGTTCGGCTGGACGATACAGGCGCGCAGGCGGGCCGACCAGGAGCGGGAGGGATGCGCTATAGTCGAGCCGTGCGACCCGCCCTCGCCCTCCGACCGACTGTCGCCGTCCTCAGTGTGCTTCTGTGCGCCCCTCCCGCGGCGGCATCCCGCCTCGACCCGGCGCTCGCGCTGCAGGGCTGGCGCGTACAGCCGATCGAGGGGCGCCTCGCCCCCCTGACCTTCGGCGCCGACGGCGCGACGGCGATCCGGATCGAGGCGCCGGGCGAGACGGGCGGGGCAGGGATCGTGTTCCTGCCCGTGCAAGTGCCAGTCCACCCGGCGCTGTGCTTAACTTGGCGCTGGCGCGTCGATGGCGGGGCGCAGGGCGCAGGCCTTGTCGTGCGCGTCGGCTTCGAGCCTGACGGCGAACGGATGAGCCTGGTGCAACGCTACGCCCTCGGTTTCGCCCGTGCCCTAAGCCCCGCCCGCCACGTGCCGGGTTTCGCCCTTGCCTACCGCTGGGGTGGGGAGGCCGGGGAGCCCGCGTGGCATCCCACGCCACTGCTGCTGGTGCTCGAACGCTCGCGTTGGCTGAGGCCAAGCCCGGCCGCTTCGCCAGGGCAATGGGTGGAGGAGACGGTGCGTCTCGCCCAGGAGTTCCGCTCCGCCTACACCATGGCTCCAACCGCCTACGTCACCGAACTCGCGCTCGGCGCCGTGGGCGGCGCGGGGTTCTCCGCGCGCATCGATTCCCTCGCCTTCCGGCGCTGCTGAGGCGAAGGGCGATAGGTTTCGCGCAGACGTCATCCGCGCTGGAGCGGAATGGTCTAGGAGTCACCGAGACGCGACACAGGGGAGAACCGCCATGGACGATCCGCGGGATCACGAGGGACCCTCCTGGCTCGAGGCTGAACTCGAAGACGATTTCGACGAGGAGCTCGAACAGGAGATCGACGACCGCCGCATCCCCGAGGGGCTGCGCGCCCTACTGGCAAAGCGTCCGAAGACCACGCTCCCGCGCGGCTTCTATTTCCGTGAACTCCTCCGCCTTCAGGGCGAGCTGATCAAGGTCCAAGACTGGACGGTCCACTACAAGAAGAAGATCGTTGTCATCTTCGAAGGCCGCGACGCGGCCGGGAAAGGCGGCGTGATCAAGCGGATCACGCAGCGGCTTAACCCGCGCGTTTGCCGCGTGGTGGCCCTGCCCGCGCCGACCGAACGCGAGCGTACCCAGTGGTACTTCCAGCGCTACGTGGCGCACCTGCCGGCAGGGGGCGAGATCGTTCTGTTCGACCGCTCCTGGTACAACCGCGCCGGTGTCGAGCGGGTGATGGGGTTCGCGACCGAGGACGAGGTCGAGCAGTTCTTCCAGGACGTACCCGAGTTCGAACGCATGCTGGCCCGCTCGGGCATCCAGGTCATCAAATACTGGCTGTCGATCACCGACGAGGAGCAGCAGCTCCGCTTCCTGATGCGCATTCACGACCCCCTCAAGCAGTGGAAGCTATCGCCGATGGACCTGCAGTCCCGCGTCCGGTGGGAACAGTACACCAAGGCCAAGGAGGAGATGTTCTACCGCACCAACATCCGCGAGGCGCCATGGTACATCGTTGAGGGCAACGACAAGAAGCGGGCGCGGCTGAACTGCATCGCCCATCTCCTGGACGCCTCGAAAAACCTCTGGCTGCGACGCGGTCTGATCTGATTCGCTGAGGTTGGCAATGGCGGAGGTTGGGGATGGCGGGTCAGGCTGGTTTCTTCGACGCGGAGGAGCGTCTGCGCTG
>Ga0308417_1001792_pt1 | contig 14487 bp, 8 predicted proteins | sample HotsprSampleOS65_FD_203528 | JGI IMG/M metagenome (GOLD analysis project Ga0308417, IMG submission 203528) | Hot spring phototrophic mat microbial communities from Octopus Spring, Yellowstone National Park, Wyoming, United States - 20090730_OS65 ... | reverse complement strand
TGGCGCTCACTCGGGCCAGGAAGCTCCGGCGATCCATTCAGCGAAGCATTGCCTCCCGCCGGGCTCGAAACTCCGTGCCCGGCTTCCACTGCGGCCATTGTTCGGCCCGGGACACCTCGAAGCCGAGGAGCATCAGCAGTCGCGCATCCTCGACGGCGCCCGCCAGATCCCAATCGGCTTTGATTTCGTCGCTCGGCTTGTGATAGTCGCGCTCGGTAAACTCCTTGCGCTTCTGCTCCCCGTAGCCGGGAGGCTTGTCGAGGAAATCGGTCCCGGCATGGCTATAGAAGGCAGGTACGCCTTTCTTGGCGAATTCAAAGTGGTCGGCCCGATAGAAGAAGCCTTTCTCGGGTTCGGCATCCGGTCGGAGGACGCGCCCCTGGCGGCGCGCCAGCCCCTCGGCCAGTTCGTCGAGCGTCGTGTTGCCGAGGCCCACCACGACGAAGTCGCGCGTGCGGCCCCAAGGGTTCATGCCGTCGATGTTGATGTTGGCCAATGTCTTCTCGAGCGGGCAGACCGGGTGCTCGGCCAGGTATTTCGCCCCAAGCAGCCCCTGCTCTTCGGCCGTGAGTGCGGCAAACAGCACCGTGCGCGAAGGTTTCGGCTCGAGCCGAGCGAAGGCGCGGGCGATCTCGATGAGGATCGCCACGCCCGAGGCGTTGTCGACGGCGCCGTTGAAGATCTGGTCGCCCTCAAGCGAGTTGTCGCGCCCGAGATGGTCCCAGTGGGCGGTGTACAAGACGCACTCTTCAGGCTTTTCGGCGCCCTCCAGCCGCGCGATGACGTTACGCGAGGCGAGCTGGCGAAGCGTATTCCGAATGCGGAAGGTGGCGCGGGCCGGCAGCCTCACGGGCCGGAAGTCGCTCCGCGCGGCTGCGCGCTTGAGGGCTTCGAAATCGAGTCCGGAGGCGCCGAGCAGCTCCTTTGTCTTTTCTAGCGTCAGCCAGCTCTGTACCGCCACGCGTTCGCCCCGCTCGCCGGCGACGGCGAAGTTCTCGCCTCCCCAACTGTTCTGTACGACGCCCCAGGGGTAGCCGGCAGGCTCGGTCTCGTGGACGATGATGGCTGCGGCGGCGCCTCTTTGGGCGGCGATCTCGTATTTGTAGGTCCAGCGGCCGTAGTAGGTCATCGTCCGACCTTTGAAGAGGCGCTCGTCGAGCCTGGCGGGATCGACCGGATCGGGCACGGCCGGATCATTAATGAGCATGAGCAGCGTTTTGCCTCGGACGTCGACGCCCTTGAAGTCGTCCCAGCCATACTCGGGCGCCACAGCCCCGTAGCCGACGAAAACGATCTCGGAGTCCTCGACGGCGGTGAGGGGCTCGAGCCGCGGCGCGACGGCCACGTAGTCATCCGGGTACTTCAGGGCGATCTTGCGCCCTGCCGCCACGAGTTCTGCGCTCGGCTCGCCCCGGTAGCCTACCAGCGGCACCGCCTGCGTCCAGGAGCCGCCGGACGCGCCGGGCTTGAGGCCCATCTCCTGAAACTGCTTGATCACGTAGTCGACGGTGAGATCCTCGCCTCGGGTGCCCGGCAGGCGGCCCTCGAACTCGTCGGAAGCGAGCACGCGGATATGGTCGAGTATCGCCTCGGCCGTGATCGACTCGGCGGCCGCCTCAGCGTCTCTGGCGAGCCTTCGGGAGCAGCCGACGAGCATGACGCCCGCCAGCAGGAGCGAAATCGGTTTCGTCATCAACGAGTATCGTATAACGGCGCTTTAACCTTCTTCAGGCTAGATCGAACAGCAGGAATTCCGAGCTTTCGTGGGGCTCGATGCGCAACTGTGTCTCCCCTTCGATCGCCGCTCCATCACCCTGGTGCAGCTCGACTCCATTCACTTTCAACCTGCCTCGCGCGACTTGGAGCCAGCCGTAGCGTTCCGGTCGCAGGCGGAATTCGCCCGCCTCCTCGACAATAGCGGCGTACAGGTCGACATCCTGGTGGATCTTTACGGCGCCGTCCCGCCCGTCTCGGGAGGCCACGAGCCGAAACCGGCCGAACTTCTCCGACGCCGCAAACCTGCGCTGCTCGTATCCCGGAGGCAGGCCCTTCCGCTCCGGGCGGATCCAGACCTGGAGCAGGTGCACCGGCTCCGAATCGGAGGGATTCGACTCGCTACGGGTAATGCCTGTGCCGGCCGTCATGCGTTGTACGTCGCCTGTGCGGATCACCGAGCCGTTGCCCATGCTGTCCCGGTGCTCGAGCGCCCCTTCGGGCACGTAAGTGAGGATCTCCATGTCGCGGTGCGGGTGCAGGGGAAAGCCCGCCCCCAAAGCGATGCGGTCCTCGTTCAACACGCGCAGCGAGCGGAAGCCCATGTAGCGCGGGTCGTAGTAGCGATCAAAAGAAAAGGTGTGATAGGTGTCCAGCCAGCCATAGTGAAAATGGCCGCGTTCTGTCGCTTTCCGAACGAAGATCATCGTGCCACCCCTTCCTGTTGCTTGCGATTACCTGAAGGCATCCGCGCGGGCTTTGCATCGTTCGCTCTGCGGCCCGATCATCGTGCGTTGCCCTGCGGAGGCCCCGCCTCCTCTTACGCCCGCACCATCGCCTCAAGCGCAACGCGCGGACAGATCGCTCCGCGAATATAGTCGATCAAGCCGGAAGCCAGCCTGCGGAGCTGCCGCTCGACCGCCGCATCCGACGGGCGACCTGCCGCGTCGAACGCCGTGTGCACCTGAGCCACCGACACGCTCCCCGGCAGCACGATCGCGCCCACGTGCAGGCACACACCCGCGAGAGATTCCAGCGATTTGACGGCTCCGATCCGGCCTTGCGCCACGCCCAGCAGCGCTACGGGTTTCCCGGCCAGGACGGAGGGAAACCCGAGGTTTTCGATCACGAGCTTGATCACGCTGGAAAACGAGCCGTGGTACTCCGGGGTAGCCAAGACCACTCCCGTAGCGGCTCGAACGCGCCCCCGCAGCGCCTGAACCGAAGCCGACCCTTCGTCCAGACCCGGCGGAGGAAGGTGAAGCGTACCCGGTTCGATCAAATCCACGGAGACGCCTTCTCGAGAGGCCAGCTCGTCCGCCACCACTCGCAATGCCTTCAAGGTGTAGCTCCCCGGACGGACCGAACCGCCGATTGCTGCAATGTGTATCTCGCCGCCTGACTGCCGGCCCACAAGCGTTTGATGTTCTCTCGTTGAGAGCGGTCGCATCCGCGACGGCCGATACCGCGACGCGCATCGGACCGGCGGAAGCGACCTGCTTCGGCGATGGGCTCCCGACCGGCGAGCCCAGGCCGTTTTCGATCTTCGAATCCCGGACAAATCCGGAAGCACCTCCGCCCTCTGCCGCACCCTTGCATTCCGTTTGCTGTGCGTGGGCTCGGCGGCCGGCATCTTGGTCTCCAAGGAGTGCAACCCGTGAGCGCCCCCCTGCGCTCGGCGGCTTTCTCGGCGCCGTTCGTCCAACTCGCGCACCAGAATCCGGCCACCGTCGGAGGTGAGCTGCGATCCGCGGAAATCGATCTTCAAAGCAGGACGGAAGAAAAGCTGAAACGGCGGATTCTGTTTCTCACTTCTTGGGTTCGGTTCTCCGGAAGAGGTCAATCACACTGGAGCCCGCATGAGAAAGAGGTGGAAGGATATTACAAGGTCCCGCGAAAACGTCTAAAACGGAGATCCGAGATTAAGCCCCGGCCACCTATAATGGAGGCTTCTCTTAAAGGAGTCGACGGTGAGCTGGAAGTTTGAACTGATTGTGGAGCCTTACGGGGGCGTCGCCGAGGGACCGGCCTGGGACGGCGAAGGGCTGCTGTTCACCCAGATCCATGCCTGCCGGATCATGCGCTGGCTTCCGGCGACCGGGCGCGTCCAGGTCTGGCGCGAGAACACCAATTACACCAACGGCCTGATGTTCGACCGCGACGGAACCTTGTACGGCTGCCAGGGAGGCGGCCGCGCCGTCGTGCGCTTCGAGCCGGACGGCGCCGTCAGGGTGCTGGCCGACCGTTACGAGGGCAAGCGGCTCAACCTGCCCAACGACCTGGCGATCGATCTCGAGGGCCGTATCTGGTTCACCGATCCTTGGTATGAGGGGGCGGCGGGCCCCTGGAGCCGGGACCGCGCGCTGATGGAGCTCGATCACGAATCGGTTTACCGGCTGGATCCGCTGCCGGACGGCACCTGGGCCATCCACCGGGTCACCTTCGACACGACGCGGCCGAACGGCATCCTCTTCTCGCTCGATTACCGGACCCTCTATGTGGCCCAGAGCGGGCGCCTCGCCGAAGAGAAGCGCCAGTTGCGCGCCTACCCGGTCCGCCAGGACGCCACGCTCGGCGAACCGGAGATTCTTTACGACTTCGGCGCCTGGCGGGGCATAGACGGCATGTGCCTGGACACCGAGGGCAATATCATCGCTACGGCGGGCACCGATGAGGGCGGCCCGGGGCCGATGATCTACGTCTTCTCACCCGACGGTCGGATCCTCGAGCAACATCCGGTTCCCTGTTCGAAACCCACCAACTGCACCTTCGGGGATTCGGATCTTCGAACCCTGTACGTCACCTCGATTGAGGGCCATCTGTTCCGCGCCCGGACTGAGCGCCAGGGGCGATTGCTGTATCCAACCCTGAGCTGAGGTCCCCGGCAGTTTCCCCTAAAGGCCGGCCGCAGTCAATCCGAAGAATGACCCAGGAGGCAATGAAGAGACGTGTCTCGGCAGGCTTTGGCGTGGAGCCTGATCATCTGGGCCCATTCTGCGGCCGCGCTCGCAAAGATAGCGCCGGCGGCTTTTGCGCCCGTTCCGGACGGCTCGGGGGCGTACTTTACGGTGACGCCCGCGATTCGCGCGCGGTTCTCTCCGGGCCGGGTCGAGCTGCTGCGCCGGAATGCTCTCGTGACGTTGGAGTTCCGCAATGCGCTGCCGTCGTCGCCCGAAGGCGAGCGCGAGCTTGCCGGCAGGTTGAATTTCCTGTTGGGAGACGATCCCGGCGCATGGAGAACGGGCCTGCCCACCTTCGCTGCCATCCGGTATCGGGATCTGTATCCCGGCATCGACCTGCTGTACACGGTCGAGGGCGGCTCTCTCAAATCCGAGTTCATCGTCGCCGCGGGGGCTGATCCCAGCCGGATTCGAGTTCGCTGGATCGGGGCGCGCTCCCTTCGGCTCGAGTACGGCGAGCTGGTGGCCGAGACCGAGGACGGCGAACTTCGGGAGCGCGCCCCGCGGCTCTACCAGATCGAAGGCGGCATCCGGCGCCTGGTGCCGGGCGGATTTCGGCAGTTCGAGGACGGCGACATTGGCTTCTCAGTCGGCCCGTACGAGCCGGCGCTCGCGCTCTACATCGATCCGGAGATCGACTTTTCGACCTTCCTCGGCGGCTCCTCGATCGACTATGCCACCTCGATCGCGGTGGACCCTTCGGGCAGGGTTCTTGTAGCCGGCTGGACAGACTCGACTAACTTTCCGATCGTCGCCCCATTTCGAGGCCGGGGCGGAAGCGTCGATGCCTTTCTGGTGCGCTACAACGCCGCAGGCACCGCCATCGAGTTCGCCACCTATCTGGGCGGCTCGAGCGACGACCGCGCCCTGGCGCTGGCCGTGGACGCTTTGGGCCAGCCGGTGCTGGCCGGCTTCACCGCATCGACGAACTTCCCTGTCCAGAACGCCGCCCAAACATCGTCCGGGGGCGGCCGGGACGCCTTCCTTGCCAAGCTGAACGCCTCCGGCACGGGCTTCGTCTTCAGTACTTACCTGGGCGGCGCCGGGCAGGACGAGGGCCGGGCGGTGACGGTGGACGCGGCAGGGAATGTCTACATGGGCGGTGCGACCTACTCGACCAACTTTCCCACTCTCAACGCGTTTCAAACGGCGAATGCCGGAGGTCAGGACGGCTTCCTGGCAAAGTTCAGCCCCGGGGGCAGCCGCCTGTACAGCACGCTGCTCGGCGGGCAGGCAGACGACCGGGTGAACGCGGTGGCGGTGGACGGCTCCGGGCAGCTCTACGCCACGGGCGCAACGGCCTCAGCCAACTTTCCCGTCGTCAGCGGGGCGCTTCAACCGACATCCGGAGGGGGCCAAGACGCCTTCGTTGTCAAAGTTTCCGCCTCCGGCTCGCAACGGATGTACTCGACCTACCTGGGTGGCAGCGGCAGCGCGCCGGAGGAGGGCCTGGCGATCGCGGTCGACGCGACCGGCAGCGCCTATGTGGCCGGCGTGACCACCTCGTCGAACTTTCCGCTCGCGGGCGCCTTTCAAAGCCTCAATCGGGGAGGGGGCGGCGATGCTTTCCTCGCCCGGCTGAATCCGGCCGGCAGTGCGCTCGTCTTCAGCTCGTTGTATGGCGGCGGAGGAGCCGACTACGCTTACGCCATCGCGGTCGATTCGGCCGGCATCGTGCACCTGGCGGGGCAGACCTCCTCGATCAACCTTCCGATGAGGGATCCGATTCAAGCGACCAATGCAGGGCTCCAGGACGCCTTCGTCGCTCAGGTGGAGGCTTCCGGCGCCAGCGTAATCTGGGCGAGCTATTTAGGGGGCACGCAGGCCGACGGCGCCACGGCGATGGCCTTGGACAACACAGGGATGATTCATCTGGCGGGGGTGACGCAATCGGCCGACTTCCCCCGGCAACGGCCGATCCAGGCCTCACACGGCGGCCTGCTGGACTCCTTTGTCGCGCGGGTGCGCGGCTACGCCGCCGGCGCGCCGCAGGCGGTCTCGGTCAGCCCCTCCTCAGGGAGCGGCAACGGCGGTACGTTCCAGTTCACCTACTCGGATCCGAACCAGCATCAAGACATACAGGAGGTCCGCGCCCTCTGGAGCAGCTCGCTGAGCGAAGCGGGCGCCTGTTCGGTCCGCTACCTCCGCGCCGACAATACGCTGTGGCTCCGGGACGACTCCGGTTCGGCCTGGCTCGGCCCGGCCAACCCCGGTGGTTCGGTCACGCTCGAAAACGGGCAGTGCAGGCTGGCTGTCGCCTCCTCGACGGTCTCGGGCGCCGGGACGACGCTGACGCTGACTCTGGCGGTGAGCTTCAAGAGTATTTTCGGGGGGCCGAAGAACGTGTATCTCTACGCGGTCGACGTGCTGGGACTCAACTCGGGTTGGCAGCAGCGGGGAAGCTGGACGGTGGCCAACTTCGCCCCGGAGGCGCTCTCGGTAAGCCCGTCGAGCGGTTCTGGCACCGCCCAGACGTTTGAGTTTGCCTTTCGCGACGGCGACGGACACACGCAGCTACAGTGGGTCTATGCGCTGATTCACAGCACGCTGGTGCAATCCAACGGCTGCTATCTGCGCTACACGCGGGCGGACAACACGCTGTGGCTCCGGAGCGACGACGGCACGGCGTGGCTGGGTCCGGTGACGCCGGGAAGCTCTTCGACGCTTGAGAACAACCAGTGCCGGCTTTTGGCTTCCGCTTCTGCGGCCTCGGGCAGCGGTCTGAATCTCACCGTGACCGCACGCTTTGAGTTCAAGGGCGGATTTGCGGGAGCCAAGAACGTGTGGCTTAACGCCATCGATACGACGAATCAGACGTCGAACTGGCAGTTGCGCGGCGCCTGGACGGTGGCCGGCTTCCTGCCGGAGGCCGTTTCCGTCACTCCGTCGTCAGGGTCGGGTAACTCACAGACCTTCCGCTTCCTGTTCCGCGACTTCGACGGGGCGGCCGACCTGCAATGGGTCTTCGCGCTGTTTGATACGGCGCTCTCCGGGGCCAATGCCTGCTACCTGCGCTTCCGGCGGAGCGAGAATGCGCTGTGGCTGCGTAACGACGCCAACAACAACTGGCTGGGGCCGGTGACGGTTGGCTCCTCCGGCACAGTGGAAAATACGCAGTGCACGCTGGCCGCCTCCGGCTCCTCAGCCGTCGCCACCGGCGCCACGCTCCAGCTCGATGTCGCCGTCACCTTCAAGAGCGCTTTTGTCGGGAACAAGAACATTTATCTTTATGCGACCGACAACGGCGGGCAGGTTTCCGGCTGGCATCAGCGGGGGACCTGGACGGTTCCCGGCGTCGCCCCGGAGGCGATCTCGGTCGTGCCGTCCAGCGGCGCAGGCGCCTCGCAAACCTTCCGCTTCACGTTTCGCGATGGGGACGGCTTCGCGCAGCTTCGGTTCGTCCATGGCCTCTTTCACACCTCCATTACGGGCGCCAACGCCTGTTACTGGCGCTACACGCTCGGCGAGAACACGCTCTGGCTGCGCAACGACGCGGGCACGGCCTGGCTCGGTCCGATGACGCCGGGGACCTCGGCGACCATCGAGAACAGCCAGTGCCGTCTGGTCGGGTCCACTTCGGCCGTTTCGGGCTCTGCCACCACCCTGAACGTCGATGTGACGATTCAGTTCAAGACGGCTTTCGCCGGCGCCAAGAATGTCTATCTCTATGCCATCGACGCGATGAACCTGAATTCGGACTGGCAACTGCGGGGCACATGGACTGTGCCGTAGCGCGGCGCCCGGGCTCACGGAGAGCTCTCATAAAGAGGGGCGCCGGCAACGTAGGCGTCGATGACCTGCTCGGCCGGGCCGCGCAGGACGATGCGCCCGCTTTCGAGCCAAATGGCCTCCTCGCACAACTCTTTGAGGATCTCCGGCACGTGCGAAACGCACAGCAAGATGCGCCCCTGCTGCTTCATTTCGCGGATGCGGCGGAAGCTCTTGCGCTGAAAGTCCACGTCGCCCACGGCGATCATCTCATCGAGCAGCAGAATGTCGGCGTCGGCATGTACGGCGACGGAGAAGGCCAGCCGCAGGATCATGCCCTGGGAATAGGTTCGCAAAGGCTCGTCGATGAAATCGGCCAGCTCGGCGAATTCGACGATCTCCTCGAAGCGCTCCTCGGTCTGGCGCCGCGTAAGCCCGCATAAGGCGGCGTTCACACGGAGGTTTTCCGCCCCGGTCAAGTCCGGGTGAAAGCCGGAGCCGAGCTCGAGGAGGGCCAAGACGCGGCCGTCGACCTCGACCAAACCGCTTTCCGGCGCGGTGAGCCCCGCCACCAGGCTTAGCAGGGTGCTCTTGCCCGCGCCGTTGCGTCCGATGACGGCCATCGCCTGTCCGGAGGCGAGCTCGAAGCTGACGTCGCGAAGCGCATAGATAGGCTCGGCGCGCCTCCCCCCTAGGGTCTGTAGGAGAAACCGCCAGAGGAACTGGCGGGACTGCCTGCGGTAGATCTTGGTGACGCGGTCGAGGCGGACCCGGGGCATCGATTCAAAGATAGTCGGCGAAGTTGCGCTTCAGGCGCCGAAACAGCAGGTAGCCGCCTGCAAGAAAGGAGAGGGATACCAGAGGCAGCTTCCAGAGCAGCGTGGCGGGCGGGACTCGGCTTTCCAAGATGATCGCCCGGCAAGCCAGCACCACGGCCGCTACCGGGTTGAACTGGTATAGCTCCCTGAACTCGGGCGGGATCATGGCGAAAGAGTAAAAAATCGGCACCAGCCAAAAGAGCACGGCGGTGGAGGATTCGACCACGTAGCGGATGTCTCGGAAGTAGACGTCGAGAGCGGAGGTGATCAAGGCCAGCCCGCAGACGAAGATCACCTCGAGACCGAAGATCACGGGAAGAAGCAGCCATAGCAGGCTTACACGGTAGCCGGCCCAGATCGCCAGCCCGAGCAGCAGGCCGATCTGGATGAGAAAGTGCAATCCGTTGGCCAGAACCGTGGCGACCGGCAAGAGCTCGCGCGGCATGGGGACATGCTTGATCAGCGCCGCATTGCCGTAAATCGACACGGTTCCCGACTGCCAGGCCAGCGAGAAGAAGCTGAAGACGATGAGGCCGGAGAGGACGACGACGTGGAAATTCTCGACACCGGCGGGCGGGAAGATCTTGGTAAAGACAAAGGTCAGCACAAGCATCAGCACCAGGGGGTTCAACAGCGACCAGAACACCCCAAGCGACATGTTGCGGTAGCGGATCTTGAAATCCCTCGTCACCATACACGCCAGCAGAAAGCCGGAATTGTGCCGTCGCATCGCAAGGTTGAAGGAATGATTATACCCCCCCTTGGTCGGGTGAGGTTCAGCAGCGCTGCGGGTGAGGCTCGAAGCGTTCGAGCTCGTTTGCAATTCGGTTGCACAGGCCTCTGGTCCTCGGCTAAGATAAAGGCAATACCCTGAAAGGAGGGGCCCAGCCCTTCGGGCTATTGCGGGTCGCTTGTGGGGTAAAGAGCAGACCGGAGAGACCTAATCACGGGAGGTTTGAACGTGATCGCACGGCTTTTGTTTGCCGGCCTTGTTTTCCTGAGCCTGACGGCGAACCTCGCCGCTCAGGCGGTGACGGGTGAGATTCTAGGTACCGTCCGCGATCCGAGCGGCGCGGCCATCGCCGAGGCGCGGGTCGTCGTCAAGAGTCTGGATACGAACCAGATTCGCGAAACTATGACCGGGGCCGACGGGCGCTTCCGCGTGCCGCTGCTGCCGACCGGAACCTACGAGGTAACGGTCTTGAAGAGCGGCTTCGCCCAGTATGTCCAGGGCCCGATCGTACTCCGGTTGAACCAGGCGGCCGACCTCGACGTCAAGCTCGAACTGTCAGGCGTCGTCGAAACCATCACCGTTTCGGCTGACGCTTTGCTGATCAACACTACCAACGCCGAAATCGGGGCCAACTTCGACAGCAAGCGGATTTCGGAGATTCCGCTACCGCCCTCGCGCAACATTCTGAACCTGGCGCTCAACGTCGCCGGCGTGTCGCAGCTCTCGAGCGGCCAGCAGGGCTTTGCCGCCAGCGGCAACAGCGGGTTGGACGGCGGCGTGAACCTTTCCGTCAACGGCATGCGCGTCCGCTCGAACAACTTCATGATCGACGGGCAGGACTCCAACGACCCGAGCGTCACCGGAATGATTCAGGCGGTGAATAATCCGGATGCGATTGCCGAGTTCCGGCTGATCACCAACCAGTTTCTGGCTGAGTTCGGCCGCTCGGCCGGCTCGGTGGTCAACATCATCACCAAGAGCGGGACCAATGAGCTGCATGGCACGTTGTATTGGTTTCACAACAGTAACAGATTGAACTCTCGCAGCAACCTCGACGAAGCCAACTTCCCGCGAGCGCCGTTCCGCATCAACAATCAGGTGGCAGGGACGCTGGGCGGGCCGGTCTATATTCCGGGCGTGTACAACGGGCGGGACCGGACATTCTTCTTTGGCTCGTTGCTGCGCTGGACGGACCGGGCTCTGGGAAGCGGGAGTGTGATCAACGGCGCGCCGACGGAGGCGGGCCGGCAAGTGCTCCAGCCGTTCGCCAACCGTCCCCCGGTGAAGGCGCTTCTCGATTTCCTTCCGGCGGCGCAGGTTCCGACCGGCCAGACCGCCCGCTTCACCGCGGACGGACGAACGTTCGACGTTCCGCTTGGCCGGCTCTCCGGGGCGACCTCGCAGCGCTTTGACGACTGGCAGTGGAGCGGGCGCATCGACCACGCCTTCAACAACGCGCACCGGCTGAGCGGCCGCTACATGTATGACGATTCGATGGGCTCCGGCTTTGGACAGGCAACCCCCCCGGGCTTGAGCACCGTCAACCCTGTCCGGCGGCAGGCGGCCACAAGCGCCCTCACTTCCACGTTCTCTCCGACCCTGTTCAATGAGTTCCGCGTCTCCTACCAGCGGCTGGCCACTATCACCACGGCCGACGACCCGCGGTCGGAAACCATCCCGTCGATCGAAGTGAACGAGCTCGGCCTGACCGGTTTCAACGCGGCCGCCGCGCGCACCGCGATCGGGCTGGCGGTGAACCTGCCCCAGTTCCGGTACAACAACACCTATCAGATCCAGCAGACGCTCGGGGTGATTCGCGGCGGGCACACCATGAAGTTCGGCCTCGATTTCCGCCGCCAGGATATCGTCAGCTTCTTCCTGCCCACGCTCCGCGGGCGGCTGGTCTATAACAACTTGCAGGACCTGGTCGATGACGTTGCTCAGATCGCTAACATCAACAGCCCGCTGCGGGGCGGACAGAGCAACCAGTACTATAAGTTCTACGACTATTTCTTCTTCTTGCAGGACGAGTGGCGCGTGCGACCCAACTTCACGCTGACCTACGGCCTGCGGTACGAGTCGCCCGGCAACCCCATGCAAAATCTGGCCGATGCGAATGCGCGAATCGTAGCCGCCAACAACAACGATCCGCGTTACCGGCTGTCGCCGGTTCCGCCCCGCGACAACAACAACTGGGCGCCGCGGTTCGGCTTCAACTATCGGTTTGGAAAGGGGCCGGGGCCGCTTGGCTGGTTGACCGGAGACGGTCGTCTGGTAATGCGCGGCGGATACTCGCGGACCTATGACGTGGCGTTCATCAATATCGCGCTCAATGTGGGGACGGCGTTTCCATTCTTGAATTCCACCACGCTGCCACCACGCACGCCGAACTCCTTCAACGCGCTGCGAGCGGCGGCGCTGGCCCCGATCACCGGGGATCCGCTCCAAATCACCCAGACCCAGGTGACGCCGGACTTCCGCTCGCCGCTGGCGGAGCAGTTCTCGTTCCAGTTCCAGCGAGCTCTGGGGACCGACTGGGCCTTCACCATCGGCTGGGTGGGAACCAAGGGTACGGCTCTGTTCCAGACCCTGGACGGCAACCCGAACATCTCCGGCACAAGCGTCGTCCGGCGCTTGGATCCGACCCAGGGCGTGCGGCGGGTCCGGGGAAATGCCGCCAACTCGATCTATCACTCGCTCCAGACCAGTCTCGAGAAGCGATTCTCCAACGGCTTCTCGATGGGTACCCACTACACCTGGAGCGCTTTCATCGACCTGGCGTCGGAGATCTTCAACCCGGCGGTGAACGGCGACGTGGCCGTGGCGCAGAACTCCTTTGACCGGCGGGCCGACCGCGCCCGTTCAAGCTACGATCGGCCGCACAGGTTCACTAGCACCTTCGTCTATGAGCTGCCCTGGCTGCGCGAGCAGCGCGGGGCTCTTGGTCGAATCGCCGGCGGCTGGCAGATCAGCGGCTTCCTCACATTCCAGTCGGGCGCCCCGTTCACGCCTCTGGCCGGCGTCGACCCCGGATTCCGCTTGAGCGGGATCGACGCGCTGGTGGGCAACGCCATCCGCGCCAATATCGCCACCGACCGGGCCATCTCGAAGATGACGATGGCTGAAATCCGTGAGTTCACCCTGCCTGCGGCGGTGAACAACTCGCGCAACAGTCTGTTTACGAACGTCACCGCCGCCAGCCCGTTCGGCAACGCCGGGCGCAACATCCTGCGTGCCGACGGCATCGGCAACTTCGATTTCGGAGCGATCAAGAACACTCGCCTGGCCGAGGGCCATACGCTTCAGTTCCGCGCCGAGTTCATGAACCTGACCAATACGCGGAACTTCGGGATTCCCGAGTCGCGGATCAACTCGGCCAACTTCGCCAACGAGTGGGGAACCAGCGGCGGCAACCGCCGGATCACCCTGGGCTTGCGCTACATCTTCTGATTCTGAGTCTGAATCGGACGGGGTAAGGGGGCCCGGACGCCTCAGCGCCGCCGGGCCCCAAAGCCGAGCGACTACTCGAGCCCGCGCCGGGAGCGCGCCGGTTCGCCGCCTGAGCGGCGGTATCCAGGCGGCCGCCGGAAAGCATAGAGGTGAAGGGTCCGGCCGAGGGCGGCAAGGGCGCCGCCGACAACTGACGGTGAGTCGAGGCGAATATCCATGCCGAGCCCCACTGCCTTTGTCTCAAAACGCTCGGCCTTTTCGACGAGCCCGAGGAACCGGCGCGCAGCCAGGACCGATGGTCGGCGGCCCGGCGCAGTCGCCAGCGGATCGATGGCGTCGAGCGCGTAACCGCGCAAAAGCTTGGGCCAGTTCCTCTGAAACGTGTCCGGGTGATCGAACAGGTCCATGCCGTAGATCTTGCCCCGAATGGCGAAGATCACCCCCACCTGCCCGTCGACGATGGGGAAGGCGCGCAGGTAATTTTCAAGCCGGCTTGGGTGCGTCTCGAAGATCGCCGCCATGGCGCCTGTGCGAGAGGGGCTTGCCAGCCGGTCGGCCTTCCCGGCTATGTCCTCCCAGATCGCGTGTTGGTCGGAAGTCCGAGCGCTGCGGGTCCTCATAGACCAAGTCACGTGAGCCGATTTTGCGGCCCGCGCGGAGGGGTACTGAACTCGCGAAGACGGTCGAAAGTGGCGTGAGCTGTAGCTCCAGCGTCCCGCCTCGACGCAGGAGACCGGAATGACGGTGGTCGACTGGGCCGCTACCAGGACGGTGAGATTCAGAATCCGATTCTGCTTGGCGCCCACGAGCTCCTCCCCGTCCAGAATCAGGACCGGTAGCCGGCTTGAATTGGTTGCTTTGAGTTCGGGGACCGAGCCTCCTGCTGAGATCTCCTCGACGACGAGCAGGTTGGATTGCACCGCCTCGTCCAGCAACAGGTAGTCGCGTTCCGAGCCGGCGTCCGCGCCGATGAGCGGAAAGATGGCTAGTGTTCTGTAACAAAAATATCTTGACAATGAGTCGGTTCTGTGACATACTAACTGCAGGTATGTGGAGACCGGCCGAACCCATTGCCCTGACCCCGAGCCGGCGTCGCCAGCTGGAG
>Ga0308417_1001791_pt1 | contig 14488 bp, 16 predicted proteins | sample HotsprSampleOS65_FD_203528 | JGI IMG/M metagenome (GOLD analysis project Ga0308417, IMG submission 203528) | Hot spring phototrophic mat microbial communities from Octopus Spring, Yellowstone National Park, Wyoming, United States - 20090730_OS65 ... | reverse complement strand
CAACGTTGCTGTGGGGCATATCGTGGAGGTACTGAGTTCCACGCGAGCGCGTGTGCGCATTGACAACCTAGTGAGGTGAGATAGACTATGCCAGTAATCACGCGAGACCAGGTGACATTAGAAGCCGGCGTTTTGGGTGCGTTCAACCGAGCGTACATGGATGCAGAAGCTACAGCGATGGCGAACGTCATCGCCACACGCATCGAGACTACGTTGCCGACTCAGAATTACGACTGGTGGGGACAGCTGCCGACGCTGCGTGAGTGGACGGACGAACGAACTTTTCGGTCAATGACGCGATACCGCTACACCATCAGTGACCGCGTTTATGAGGCGTCCATTCAGGTTGAGCGTCGGGCATTAGAAGATGACCAGCTAGATGCCCTGTGGACAAAGGTAAGAGACTTGGGACAGCAAGCGGTGCGGGACGTCGAACGTATGCTGGTGGAGTTTCTTCTGGCTGGCTTCAACACTGTAGGGCCTGACGGGCAGTACTTCTTTGACATCGACCACGCGGAATCAGGTTCCACCCAGAGCAATGTCACGTCTGGCCCTCTGTCGGCATCGGCGTTGCGCACCGCGATTACCACTATGATGAGTTTTAGGGGTGATGCCAATCGTCCTCTGGGTATCACACCGACGCACCTGCTAGTGGGGCCATCACAGTTTTTGACAGCGCGGGAGCTGGTAGAAAGCCCTGTGGTGGTAGCGACATCGGGCACAAACTACGCTAATGTGCTGGCTGGCATCGTACAAGTGCTGGTCACGCCGTACATTCCGGGCAACCAATGGTTCCTGCTAGACCTGAGCCGACCGATTAAGCCTCTAATCCTACAGGTTCGCTCTGACGTACCTGATGAAGTGGTCATCCACAGCGACCCATCGAATAGCCCGATTGTCTTTATGCAAGACATCGTGGCGGTCGGTGTGCGTAAGCGATTCGGTATCGGCTACGGATTGTGGCAGCTGGCATACGGTAGCTCCGGCTAATCAGGCTAATCAGGGGGCAGGGCAATGAAGGGCTTGGTGCCGCAACCTGCAGGGTGGTATGACAACTCTGATGTAGTTAATGCGGTTTCTCTGGAGAACCCCTTGCCGGTGCAGATTCCAGCAGGGCAAGGGGTATCCCTGCGTCCTCCTTTGGAAGGCAAGCAAGCGTACAGTGGCACGGTCCCGTATAACTCGTCAGCAACCTTGCATAGTGGAGCTGCTGGAAGTCCAACACTGCAATCTGCTGTAGGCTACCGGCGAGTCTATGTCTACCTCCAGCACCGTATGCAGTCCGGTGCACAAACGGGAAACCGCCTACGTGTGCGGCGACGGGCGACGAAGCCGGATGGAACACCATGGACAACGTGGACGGACTACGTAGACTTCACTTTTGATAGCACCACAACTGATGCTACCAGGTGGTTTGTGATTGCATCTACAGAGGATGCAGCGAATCCTCCGGCGGACGAATATGAGCTGACCCTTCAGAATGCCAGCACCACCTCTGGTAATGGCTTGGTCTGGCAGGCAGTGGTGGTGGCATTGCCATAAGAAAAGGAGGCTAGCTTATGGCTACCAAGAAGAAGAAGGTGGTATACCGTGTGTCGGCGCAGGCACGTTCAAACTTTCCCGGCTTCTGGCGCAGTGGAATCTTCTTCCCGAACACTCCGGCGTATGTGGAATTGTCAGAGCAGGAAATAACGGAGGCGATTTTGAATGAGCCGATGCTGATAGTTCAGAAGCTGGAGGTGGGGGATGGCATACCCGCCGACGGTGAGTGAGCTGCGCCAAGAACTTGCACCGTATCCGCTCCACGGCAGTCTCACAGATGCCGAACTGCAGGCTGCGATTGAAGATGCCATAAGTGAGTTGCATACAGCAGTACCGGTGTTTGCTCAGGCGAACGGGTCAAGCTTTGAACTGCAGGCAAAGCGATTGTGTCTGGCACTGGCACGTTGGCATGTGCGTATGGCACGGGAGCGGACACCGGACGGGGAGTTACCGCCTGGCTTGCTGGCGGAGAGGCGAACGATTGAGCAGCGTATCCAGCAGGCGCAGGTCAGCTTCGCGCTGCGTCCAGTGGTAGAACCGTTACTGTCGTTGCCATCCGTGCCATTGCCAAGCCCTTCAAACTGGGAGGATGCTGAGTGAGATGATGTCTGTCCAGTTTGACCTGCGAGTACCACGAGCATTTCCGACGATAGAACCGGAACAGCTTCAAGCTGGACTACGCATGGCAGCTGCAGCTGCCATGCGAGACTGTGTGCGGAACTTTGAGAGGCAGGGCTATGAAGAGCCACCGGGGGTATTTCACCGATGGCCACCGCTGTCTCCGACCACTCTGAAGATTGCCGAAGGGCAAGCAATGCAGAAGGTGGGCGGACGAAAAGGGAAAGCCCGTATACGGAAACAGCAGACACCTTACGGTGCACTCCCTATTGCATACGGTGAAGGGGGGGAACAGAAGACAGCACGGGTACGGCGTTTTGCAGGTGCAGTGATTCTGGTGGACACAGGCAGACTACGGGCTAGTTTGCTGAGTGGCCCGAACCATATAGAGCGGTCAGGTAGGGCAGAGATTGAGGTAGGCACGAACGTAGAGTATGCTGTCTACCATGAGCGTGGTGCAAAAATAAGAGTGACCAAGAAGATGAAGTATTTCCTTGGATTGAGCTATGGTGTATGGTTGCGGGAAGGGACAGAGCTGGCTGTTCCACCGCGCCCGTTCTTGCGGGTAAGCAGGCAGGGATTAGACCAGATGAAGCAGGCGATAGTGTCCGCTATCACCGCTCGCACGTTGAGGTGAGGTGGAGACATGGACTTCCCAGCACTCTATGCAGATATTCTACAGGCAGCGCAAGCCGAACTGGGTAGTGGATTGGTGGAGGTTCTGCCTGCCGACCCGGCACAAATGCCAGTGACACTGAAACCTTGCTTATTCTTGCAGATTGTAGGGTATGCCAATAATCGCACGGGAGAGCCGTTGGGTGATTCACCGGATGCACCGGGGGATTACCGTGTAGACATCCGTTTCACGGCAACCGCTCCGAAATCGCCAGACTACCTGCAGGCTTATCGGTGGTTGAATGAATGCTATGACTGGTCTCAGCGTCAGCACTTGCGCAGAAGACAGACCTACTATGCCACCATCATCACAGGCATGAGCATACGAGATGAAGGTGAGATTGTGGTAGGTGACTGGACAATCCAGTACCGGGCGAGGGCATTGCGAGGATGAGAGTGCGCAACCCATTTCCTTTCCCTATCTGGCATCCGGCAGTGGGCAGACTGGAACCGGAAGAAGAGAAGGATGTAGCAGTGAACCCGGACGAAGTGCCTGAGGAGATGAGAATCGATGCCGACCTACCATCACCCGCTGGCAGGGCTACAGCAGAGTCACTTCCAGCTGTACGACGACGCAAGCGGGCTTAATAATGCACCTCCACTGGCGGGCATTGACCAGTGGGTCGCCATGCCCCTCAACCGCAACTTCCGCGTCCGCATCCAGATAACGAACGATATCTACAGCGCAACGCGGTATCTGCTGGAATACCGCGTGAATTCCGGCACATGGCGGGCAGTGGATAGCACCGAGCCGGTGCGCATCGTGGACAGTTCGGTGTTCACGGACGGTGCGGCGACAACATCGCGCATCGGCTACGCGGGTCGCACGTTCGTGAGCGGTGAAGGCATTGATACTACTCGCAACAGCGCAGACATCAGCGTCAGTGTCAATCAGTACACCGAGATTGAATGGAATCTGCGGCTTTTCAGTGGCAATAATGGTGATGTCTACGAGTTTCGGGTAGTAGCGATGTCTACTACTTGGAACGGGGGGCAGGACTACACAGCATATCCCCTGTTCCAGTATGATGTCTTCGCAGCAGTTGTGGTATCATCTACTCTGGAGGAGGGAGAACACGCTATGATGTACGAAGCTTATACTGAGGTCGGTGTCGGCATTGAGGCACCTACCAATTTCGGAAAGTGGGTTCCGGCGTCAGTTCGGGTGAACGCTACCACCCGGATGCCTATCATGCAACCCTCACGAGTGCCTATTGGGGGCTTTCGGGGCGTGGAAGCTCCAGTAGACTATGTAATGGGTCCCATGCCTCCTCAGCCGTTCTCACTGACAGTAGAAGCTCTGCCCGACCAGTTAGGGAAATTCCTGTCGTCACTGTTCGGCACACCGAATACCACTGGTGCCAACCCTTACACTCATGAATTCACTGCCAGTGGTTCACCGCTCTCCCCTACCACTCTCACCATTTGGCAGAGAGAGCACTACCAGAGCGATGAGACAGGGAACCCACCCTTGTATAGGGGATACGGCGGATGCCTGTTCAGTGAGCTAACCATTGACGTAGACGCTCGGACACAGGGGCCGTTGCTGGTGACACTCGGTGGGCTTGCGGCGACCGATATCCTGCACAACAGTCAATCAGCAACGGGAATGAATAGCGCATTCAGTGCATCTTTGCCGTTCTCCACGACACGGGCGCAGCTAACAGTGCGGGACAGCAGCGGTAGTACACCGGCTTGGACGGCTGAGATTGAGCAGCTTCGGATGCGGTTGCTCCGGGGCGGTGTCGCACCACGCACAGGCTTTCGCAACAAGGCAATTGCCAGGGGTTATGCTATGCACCGGCGCGTGCATCTTGTGGAACTATCCATAGTCGCCTACCGTATCGGTATGCGCCCTGTCAAATTGGTATTGGGTCAATCTGAAGGTGCTAGTTTCCCACTCTTGCCGCAGCCCACTGTGCAGCGATATAGTCCGAGCAGTGGGCACGCACTAACGATTGAGTTCACTAGCTTGCAAAACTCACAGCACAAGCTAGTCATCGCTACAGCAAGCTTCGCATGGATTGAGCATTCCGCCGAAAGTGGTGGCGCAGACCCCATGATGGACACATTCACACTTGTGCCTTTGGCGACCAGTGGTGGAACCACACTATCAGCAGTGACACTAGTGAATGCAAACAGTTCTGAACCTGGTGCAGCAGGCACACCACTAACTATTAGTGACACCGGCATCTACTCACCATACTAATCAGGAGGGATTGCATGGCAAAGCGCACACCGATGGATTTAGACAGCGTTACAGCAACGGGTACACCGATTGGCAATTTGCTGTTTCGGCCTCTGCCCATACGCGCAGCAAATGAGCTAACGAAGCTCATTCAGGAACACCTGAAAGAGGCAGCCAATGTCATCTTGCTTACACCTCATGCCTTTGTAAAGGTGTTTCCGCAAACCGGTGAATCCGACATGGACGTTGCGACTGCAGCTGAGTTTCGGCGTGGTTACGCCCGTGAACACGCAGACGTTCTCACTCAGTTTGTCGCGCAGTATTCTGGTCATCCAGTAGAGGCAGTGGAGCAGCTGACAACATCAGAACTGTTGCAAGCTCTGGATATCATGCTCGAGAACCCTTTTTAGCGAAGCTGGGCGAGGAAGCAAGGAGTTATGACCCGATGGACTGGGGCAAAGTATATGCACACGTGCGAGCAGTATACCATTTAGATGTCGCCGACCTCACCTATGCCCAGCTGCTGGCACTGTTAGAAAACCTGCCGGAGACAGTGGATTTGATACGAGGTTTGTAGGCGATGCCACTCATCTCAGAAGAAGTGCTGTTGCGGGTTCGTGCTGCGTGGCAGGGTGAAGAGGTGCAGCGCGGATTAAGTCGTCTGCAGACCCAGCTTGCTGGCATGGGCAGGACAGTACAGCAAGCTTTCAACCTGTTGCTGCCCACTTCCACACTCGGGTTAGTAGCCGGACTGACTATGGCAACCCGTCAGGCTGTGCAGCTCAGTGCCCAGTTCGAAAAGATGCGCACAGGCATTGCCGCCATCCTCGGCTCCTATGCGGATGTGGTAGATGCACAGGGGCGTGTGCTGAAGGGTGCAGAACGGTTCAACGAGCTGCTTCGCATCTCGCAAGGGTTGATGACCGAAATCCGCAAGGAAGCTGACCGCACCATACTGGAGACCCGGGAGCTGATGGAGTATGTGCAGACAGGGCTCGGTTTCGGTTTGGCGCGGGGACTGACACCTCAGCAGATTGTGCCACTCATCTCCCGCATCGCTGTTGCCGGGCGTGTGATGGGTCTTCCTCAGGGCTATCCGATAATCAGTGAAATCCGTGCCCTTCTAACCGGTGAGAACCTGCGAATGAGTCAAATCGCGCAGGCTGTTGGCATTCGCCAGCAAGATTATGCCCGGTTGCGGGGTGAGGAATTCATTCGGTATATGGAGGAACGGCTTGCCGGGTTTGTTGCGGCATCTGACACCTTCGCCCAGAGCTTTGAGGCACGTTGGAGTACATTCATCAGCAAGATTCAGGAGATTCTGATAGAGGTCGGGGACGCCATATTGCCAGTGCTATCAGAGTTCGCCCAACGCGCTACAGTGGCTATTGAGCAATGGCGCAAGAGTGGAGGGGTGCAGGAGCTACAGAACATCATGCGCTCTGTGATTCAGTTTGTGGTGAACGCCGGCAGCTGGATGCTCAGTCTCGTGAACTGGCTGAATCAGAATAAGGAGATAGCGTCTCTGCTAGGCTTTGCTGGTGCAGGTGCCGCTATCGGCGGAAGAATTGGTGGATTAAAGGGTGCAGGAATTGGGGGTCTACTCGGTGCAGCAGGGTGGTTTGGGCGTGAACTCTGGGGAGCGATAGAGTACCAGTATGCCGAGGACCAATTCATGCGCGACTGGCGGGAACGCATAACTGCCATAGGCGGGAAGGCGACAGGTATCTCAGCCTTTGACCCCCGTCGTCATCGTGTAGCCCCTGCACCATCACTACCGCCAGCACCCAGCTTGCGTGTACGACCTATACCAGCGACGGTAGACACTGCAGCTGAGCGTCGCAGGCAAACACAAGAGCGTCGTGCCCGCATAGCGATGGCGGATTCAGCAGTAGCACAGGCAGAACAAGCACTGCGCCAAGCCATGCGGGAGGCGGCAGAATGGGGCTATGCTCCGGAGATGGTTGCAAAAGCCAAGCAAGCTCTGGAGCGTTGGGCGAATGCACAGCTGGAGAGAGCTAAGGCATCAGTTCACGGTGAAGATGCCCGGCTTGCTACCGCTATCATGGGGCAGACGCAGATAGAGATTGCAGAACGTAGACGACAAGTCTTAGAACAGTTAGAGGAGGGACGCCGACGGTCACTGGATGAGAGCCGACGAGAAGCCGTACGGGCATTAGAAGCCCGTTGGGCAGTGCAGGCTCGAATAGAGGAAATCCGCGAGGCGCAAGTCCGGGACCAGACACGCCGGTTTGTGGAAGCGGTCGGCTACGCGGCACGGACGACTGTTGAGCGAGTTTCACGCTTTGCAGAAGCCATGCAGGTCATCTCGCGGTTGGAGCAGCAGCGGCGAGTTCAGGCAGAACGATTGCTGGGTCGGTTATCAGTAGAAGGTGCTCCGTGGCAAGTGTTTGGGATGCCTGCGGTAGCTGCAGGTGTGATTCGTCCGGCAATACGCATGATGCCAATGGGGGAAATGCTGGTGGCAGCTTCCGATACGATGGCAAGGGCAATAGAAGACTGGCGCGAACGGCAGCAAAGGTTCTGGAGCAGTATGCGCGACTTCATTGTGGATAGTTTGCATGATGCCTTTGTCACCGCTGGAATGCGGTTGGCCCATAGCCTCAAGAGCTGGCGTGAGGCATTCAGCAACCTGTTCCGGACACTGAAGGACATGCTGATTCGGGCAATATTGGAGGTGGTCTATGACCGGGTGATACGTGCAGCTGTTGAGGCATTCGCAGACTGGCTCACTCAGCGGTTAGGTGGAGGAGGGCGCGGAAACACAGGTGCAGCTATTGGTTCTACCTTAGGTGCTGCTATCGGTTCTGCTGCAGGCCCTGTAGGGGCAGCTATCGGCGGAATAATCGGGGGACTAATCGGGGGAAGTTTTCAGCATGGCGGTACAGCGATTGGGCGAAGGATGTATATGGTGGGTGAGCGTGGGCCGGAACTGTTCGTGCCGGGTACAACTGGGGCAGTAATCTCTTCTCAAGCTCTTGCAGATGCCCTTAGCCGTATCAAGGAGCAGCGGAGTGCACGGACGGTCAACGTTTTCGTGAACCACACCACAGAAGCTGACTTAGCCCGCCGAATTGGGCGAGAAGTAGCACACAGTCTTCGGGGAGTGTGGTAGCATGTTTCTCAAGTTTCAGCCGGAGAATGCCCCTGAAGTGGATTTGACTGACCATGTGGATGTGGTACCGTCCCTGGTCTTCCGGCGGAATGATTCTTCAGTAGGGGGTGGCATCCATCATCCTTCAGCCATGTTGGGCGGGGCATTCACAGAAGCGTTTGAGGTTTCGGCAGAAGGAGTATTGTTCGCTACCTCATACAGCGACCTTCGCTCCCGTGTTGCCAGCATCTTGCGGGGACGCAAGGGGTACCTGCTGATGGAGAACGACCGACGCACTCCGGCACAGCTGGTGGAATGCCGGATTGAAGACTGGCAGCACGGTCTGAATCTGGCACAGCTTCGGTTGCACTTCTTGTGTGCTGGATATGCAGAATCTGTCTCGGAGACCGTAGCCACCCAAGTTTCCAACGGCTGGCAGGTCAACAACACAGGTGACCTCCCAGCTCCCGTCTACATTGGAGGCACCTTCGCCAGCACCCAATCTGGGCAGAAAGTGCTGTTTCTGGGTGGAGTCTCACCTGATGGACGAACGCAACGGCTACTTCAGTTCCAGGGCGATGTACAAGCAGGTGATGGACTCAACTTTGACGCTGGTGTGTACGGTTTGAACTTCCAGTTCAACGGAAACTATCGTCCAGATTTGCTACGTGCAGGCTTCCCATTCTTTGCACAGGTCGGCACCAGTGTCATCTCTTTTTCCTTTGTGCCGAGTAACAGTTTCTCCAGCCGTTCTCTGCTATTTCGGCGCAGGTGGCTGATGCTATGAGTGTCGGTATTGACTATGAGTTTCGTCGTCCTTTCGATGGCAGTCGCATTGCGGTTGTCGCGCCGCTGAGTGGGGACATCCAGATTGAGTATAATAGGTTGTCCGTGGACCGGATTATTGTCTCGGTACCGCTACCCCCAAGTGGTGAGCTGACCCCAGACTTTGTGCCGTTCACGGAGCTAACTCTTTATGTTCAACCAGAAGGCGGTGAAAGAATGCCATTCGCTCGGGGATGGCTGATGCGCCGGATAATCACCCCGACACTAGCAGTGTATGAGTTCGGTGGAGCGCGACGGTTGCTCAATCTAGTGAGTGTACAAGCCATCTTCACACCGACCCAGACGATAGACCAGGCAGTGAATACCATCATTCAGAGGGCAAAAGCAGTTCTTGCTAGTACCACCAACGGGGTGAATATTACTGACTGGGAAGTGCGAGGTGGTTTTGACCGTCCTGCCCCATTTCTGCAAATGCTTGCGCCGACGACAGCCACATACTTGATTGAGGAGCTGGAACACACCTTCGGTAACGGGTTGGTGGTGACATTCGGGTTCTCACCGTCATCTACAAGTGCTTTTCAGGTTCGGGCACAGGGTCAGCCCCAAGAGATTGTGCTCCTGGACGGGCAGGTGAATGAATGGGACGAGCAGTATGACAGAATCGTCAACCGCATCCGATTCCTGATGAGCAATCCCGTCAACCGCAATGCCATACCCAATCCGGACTTTGCAGATGTGATATTGTCGTCTGGAGGTGAGACGCAGAACCTCGTACCTAACCCATCGTTTGAGACCATGTGGGCGGATTGGGTTCTACCACCATACCCCGACATCGACTACTCATGGGAGTGGAACTACGGCTACACAGGCAACTACTGCTTCTTCTTCAATGATTGCCATGAGTATAGCGCACGAGGTTGGCTCACGTCTGGTGTGTTTCCGGTGACACCCGGATTGCAGTATGCAGGTGGGTTTGCACTAGGGTGCAGCCCGAATATGGCACAAGAGTGTGGTGGGCCTAGCACTGTCAAGGTTCGGGTTCAGATACAAGGATTTGACAGTGCTAATGCACTAACAGAGACTGCGTATGATGCGGAGATTACCGGCATCTTCCACTCCGAGGCACACTGGCACTGGATACCTATTCCCCCGTTTAGGTTCGCGAACAGTGCAACAGTACAAGCGAGGATTCGGTTTAACACCTATCACGGCAAACGGCTATACTTGGATGAAGTGCAGGTCTATCGCCCCTATCAAGCCATTCAGCGCAGCTGGCTGCTGCAACCGGATTCAGGCTCACCTCCGTTGCAACTGGGCACACACTATAACATCGACTGGATGCGCCCGATTGGTGTGAGTGAGGGCAAGCATGTCTGGTTGTCGTTGTCGCTTCCCTCTGGTCGGTGGATAGAGCTTCAGTCTGACATTGGCAGTCTGAGTGCACGTCAATCCAGCTATACAGTAACACTGTTTTCTTCAGGTTCTACTCCAGCGGTCTACGTAGATTGGTACAATGAGCAGGGCAATTTTGTCAGCACAACTATTGCCTCAATGAATGTGCAGGACAATGTAGATGAGGACAACATCACCTGGACACGGTACACTTCACAGAACGTGTCTGTGCCTGCCGGGTCTGTAGCGGCACGGGTACGCTTGCGCTGGCAAGCTGTCAGCGGTGAGACGAGAATACGGTGTGTATTGCTAGCACCGTCTGCTGAAAACAGACCGTACCGGTATGGATATGCAGTATCGGCAGAATACCGGGCAGGGAATGTGATATACACCGGGGATGCAGACCCTGAGCTCAAGGCAGAAGCACAGGATTCAGAGACAGTATTCGGTGTGCTACCAGTGGTGAGGCAGCGAGACAGTGTGGTGGATGCAATGAGTGGAGAGATGCAAGCAGCAGCAGAGTTTTTGCAGTTTGCCGTTCCTGAAAGGCGGATTGAAGTGAGCGGAGCCGATTTAGACTGGAGATTGCTATACCCGCACCGTTATCGATTGCGTATACCTACAGTGTTGGCACGAACACTCGTTCTGCAGCGACTGGTGATTCACCCCGGTGGGCAGTGGGAAGCCACCCTCGGCTCCTCACCGCCCGACTTGTCCAACCTGCTGCACTACCTGCTAGTGAAGAGCTTGGAACAGCAGTAAACCCGCAAGCAGCAGCAGTACCGCGAGAATGAGGTACTCGAGGTACTCGGTGAAGCCTTTATCCTTGTCATGGTGCTGTCCCAATTCGATTTCTTTCAGAATCTGCCTCGCTACCGGGTGTAGCCAGCCCCCACACAGCGCACACCGGTCAGGGTCATAAGCCGATGGGGCGATTCTGCTGCACTGGCATAAGCTATGCAGGCGGGTCTTCATCGTCTCCCTCCTCTCCTTCCACTTCCCTCAGGGAGTCCTTGTCTAGGTTCACCCTGGCGAAGCTGAACACTTCGTCGGGGTCAAACCGGTAGACTCTCCCTACCTTCAGCACCGGCAGCTCCCTGCGCTCTATCAGCTTGTAGATGGTTATCGGAGCCAGGTTGAGCATTTGCGCCAGCTCATTCACGGTGAGCAGCTTCTTTTTGTTTGCGTTGTTCATGTTTCACCTCCTGCCATTCTCGGTCATGTTAGTATCTCAAGCGCATTCGCCGACAGCATCACCTCACTGTCGGCAAGTCCGGCGAGCGAGCGTGGGGCGTTGTCAATGTAGACTACGAATAGCCGCCACCCTCGCTCCTGTTTATTCCGCAGTATCGCCTCGGCGATGTCGGGCGATACATTGTCCTCGCCATCGGTCACCACCACCAGGTCAGCATTCTCCCTCTCCGCCAGCACTTGCAGCGCATACTGCAAAGCCATGTCAAAGCTCGTGCCACCCCCGAGTTGCTGGCTAGCCCACAGCAGAATGTCGTGAGCTGGGTGTATCTCAGTAGAGAAGCTTGCCAGATGGCAACTCCGCGAAGCATCTTGCTCTATCGTCTGCTTCACCAGCAAGGCGAACGCCTTCGCCAGCTGCACCCGCTCACCCGACATACTCCCTGACTCGTCTACGAGAACCACCGCATCACCACGTGCTAGCTTCCGCTTGCTCACTGTCTGCCTCTCGTAGACCATCAGAGACTTGTCTACATAGCGGGAGAGCCAGAGCAGTTCCAGGTCTAGGTCATCCAGAAAGGCGTACTCGGCAGGCAACTGGTTCAGCAAGTCATCTCCAAGCGTTATCCCTCTGGGAAGCACCACCCGGTCAATCTGTTGCGCCTGTAGTGCTGCAGCCTGTTCCCGGAGTCTCCCATAGAGCTTTGCCAGCTCCACAGCGGCTCGCCTCGCTGCATCTGGCAACGAGAGAGCCAGCTTCAGGAACTGCGCTCGCTCATCGCCTGCCTGTGGGGCAAGAGCAAGAATCTGCTTGGCATCTGCAGCTTCCTTCTCAGCAGCTGCGACCGCACGACGCACCCGTACTGCCAGCTTCAGCTGCTCCTTCTCTGCTTCTTCCTCCCCGACCCTACCTTCTTTCTGCTGTTGCTCCAGTTCCTTGTGCCGGTCATAGACCGCCAGCAGGTCAGGGAGTAGCCGGTCGGTGGCGATGCCCGCCACCTCATGCTCGAGCATCGCCACATCATGGAGTTCTTTGTAGCTAGCACTGCCGAGTGCTTCCCCGACGACAGCGTGCCATGCCCTATCCGGGCACTGCTCCACCAGCCTGGGCATCGGCTCATAGAGCATAGAGAATACATCCTGAGCCTGCAGCTGCCTGTCTTCTGGCGGTGGGGAGACCAGCTGCAACTCTCGCGCTAATTGAAAGCCTGCTTTCGCAATCGGGGAAGACTCAATCGCCAGCACTGGGTTTCACCTCCTGTAGCAGCGCATCATATATTCGGAGAGACTGGTCAATGTACTGGCCTACCCTGTCCTTTCCCATTCTCTCCATCGCTTTCACCGCAGTTTGAATCCGAGCTGCGACCTGCAGCTTCTCGGCGAACGTCTTGGCGCCAGCATAGGCCTCCTCAATCTCTTTCACCATCGCCCGTGCCTGCGCCACTTCGGGCATCGCCAGGTCGTATAGGCGAGCCTCGAGCTTCAGATAGCCCTCACGCCCGCTTTCTGGCTGCCACAGCACAAACCGAGCCACCAGCAGGTCACTAGCGTCCGCAGCTGGCTTCCCCTGCATCGCTGCGTGCCATCCGATGAGCTTCGCCAGCTTCACCCAGCGACGGTCAGAGATAGTTCCATCAAGCTCTTGGCGCAGCTGCGCAAGCAGGGGGAATACGGGCGTCGGGTCGGCGGGAGATGCAGGGACTACCGGCGGGACGACTTCTGACCCTGAACCCTGAAGCATCTGGAGAAATCCGGTTTGAGAGACATACCCGACGTATGACCGCAAGGTGAACCGGTCGGCGAATGCTTCCAGTCCATTCTGCGGATACTCATTGCTCGCTCCGACCAGCATCCGCAAGGGCAGCTGCAGCTGCTGAGTCGGCGAGATGAGCAGTCGCCGATACTCCATCGCATCCAAAAGCGTATTCAGTATCGCGGAGTTCGCCTTGAACACCTCGTCCAGGAATACAATCTCCGCGGTAGGAAGGAACCCGGTTACCACACGCTCCACACGACCTGCCTTCAGAGCTGCAATGTCTACCGGGCCGAGCAGCTCATCCGGCGTGGTGAACTGGGTCAGCAGCCGGTGAAACACCGGCACTGCCACTGCCTTCGCGAACTCTTGCACCAGCGCAGTCTTCGCTGTCCCCGGAGGGCCGAGCAGCAAGCTGTGCTCACCAGAAACCCATCCGAGAGCGAGCATCTCCAGAACATCATCACGCTCCACGAACTTCATTTCGTTGCACCTCCTAATGCTTGTCGTCGCTCTTCGAGAGCCTGATAGAGAGCCTTCTCAGCGGTCTCTAGCTGTTTCCGTAGCTCGTCGGAGTACAGGTTGAGAACATCGGCATACACCCGCGCCTCCTGCACCAGTCCACCGACCTTACCGGCTACCGACTCCAGGCTCTGTGACCGCTTGAGAGTTGCGATGGTCTCCCGCAGCTGAGCGACCATCTCCTCAAACATCTGTGCAACCGGCTGCAGCAGGCTCGCTTGCTCTACTGGCTCACCAGCTATATAGAATATGGTGAGATGCCCCTGGACCGTATCGATTACACTGCGAATGGTATCCAGGAGCGAAGACTTGTGCTGTGGGATGAAGTATGAGCCTCCTGCTTGCCGGAGCGGGGGACAGAAATGGTAGCGCATGTAAGCTGCGAGTGCTACCCCCACCACTGTAGGCTGTATGGCGGGCAGTGTTTCTGTTTTCACCGAGCCATCGATGGAGAACTCGGTGACACTCACCAGCTGCTCAGCGTCAATCGTGATGTAGCCGACGACCCTTTCCTCAGCCGTCGGGGGGACAGACTCGATGACGATATGCTTGACCACGGCATACCGCCACCTCTTCCCATCCCGCTGCACCTGCTTCAGGAATGTCCCCGCTTCAAAGTGCCGTCGCAAGACATCCTGCGACGCCTGAGACGCGATATTGCTCGCCCAGAGATTGATTGGGCTGAGCACCCCGTCCTGCTGAATCT
>Ga0308417_1001788_pt1 | contig 14513 bp, 7 predicted proteins | sample HotsprSampleOS65_FD_203528 | JGI IMG/M metagenome (GOLD analysis project Ga0308417, IMG submission 203528) | Hot spring phototrophic mat microbial communities from Octopus Spring, Yellowstone National Park, Wyoming, United States - 20090730_OS65 ... | reverse complement strand
GGATCGCACGTTCTGACCGCCCGGCTGGGGGCGACGGGGCCCGAGCCGGATGTTCGCTTCGACACGGCGGTGGACGTCATCGAGCCGGTGACGGTGCTGATCATCAGCGGCGACGAGGGCGGCGAGCCGATCGGTCGCGAGTCGTTCTTCCTGAATCTGGCCCTGGCCCCGCGGCAGGTCGTGGAGGGCCGAGGCGGAGATCCGGCCGTTGTCAGCGTGCGGCGGCATCCCGACTGGGACGCGACGGCGCTGGGGGGTCAGCAGGTGGTGGTGCTGGCCAACGTGCCGCAGCTCTCGCTGGAGCAGGTGCGGGCGCTGGAGCAGCGGGTGTACGAGGGCGGCGGGCTGATCATTGCCCCCGGCAACCGCGTGCGGGTGGACCACTACAACAGCATGCTGTACGCCGAAGGACAGGGACTGATGCCGGCGATGCTCAGCGCGGCCACGCCGCCGGACGGGTCGCGGGCCACCGGTCTGCTGGGTCTGGAGCTGACGCACCCGGTGTTCCGATTTCGCCGCGGCACCGACCCCCTGCCCAGCGCGGTGATCGGGCGCTATTTTCCGGCCGTGCCGCGGCGCAGCGATGCCCGCGTGCTGGCGACCTATGCCTCGGGCGAGCCATTCCTGATCGACGGTCCGCGCGGGCGCGGGCGCGTGCTGCTGGTCACAACCCCGCTGGATGCGGACTGGAACACGCTGCCGCTGTATCCGTTTTATCTTCCGTTCGTGCAGTCGATGGTGCGCTACGCGTGCGCGCCGTCGCTGGCTTCCAGGGACCTGCAACTGGGCCAGCCGCTGGTGGCGGCGCTGGACCAGCCGGCGGACAGCGCCGCGGTGCTGCTGGAGGATGGCAGCGTGCAGACATTGCGCATCACGCCGCGGACGACGCGCCTCCGCTTCGCGCAGACCCACCGGAGCGGGCAGTACCGGCTGATCGTGCGCGGCCCCGGCTGGTCGCAGGTGTTGCACTACGTAGTGCAGCCGCCGCGCGGCGAGTCGGACCCGGCGCCGCTCAGCCCGGAGCGGTGGGAACAGTACGGGCGCGGACTGGGCTTCACTCGTCTGGATCCCTCGGGCGGGACGCTTTCCGCCCGCCTGGCCTCGGCGCGGGCCGGTCGCGAGCTGTGGCTGCCGCTGGTGCTGGCGGTTGTGGCCCTGGGGACCGGCGAACTGTGGCTGGCGGGCAGATGGTCGAGGCGGGCCTCATGATGGGCGCGTTCACATTCCGGGGCGCGGAGCTCTGGCCGGTCGCGGTGGCGGCGGCGATCGTGGCCGCCCTCGCCGTCGCACTGTATCCGGCGCAGGTTCGCGCGCTGGGAGGGGCGTGGCGCTGGGTGCTGCCGGGGCTTCGAGCTCTGGCCGCGGCGGCGCTGGCGCTGTCGATTCTGCGCCCCGTGCTGGTGTGGACGCCGGGCGCGGAGGACGGCGCGGTTCTGGTGCTGGTGGACCGGTCGATGAGCATGGGGGCGAAAGACCGGCTGCTCAGCGAGCAGCGTGCTCCCGGCGCGGTGGTGGGTCAACTGATTTCAATCGCCGACACCCTGGGATGGCTGCCGGAACTGCCGCAACGGCAGCAGGCCTCGGCGCTGCACGACCAGCTCGGACGACTGCACTCGCTGGCCGAGGACATCGGCCGCGCCCGCCGCGAGCTGGCCTACGCGCGGCTGAGCGGGCGCGAGCCGGGCGAGGCGGAAGGAAGGCTGCGCAACGCCGTCGTGCAGTTCCTGGCCGTGGCCGCCGACGCGGAGGAGGCAGCCAGGAACATGGGGCTGCCGCAGGAGGCTCTTGGCAAGGTGCAGCGGCTGAGGCTCAGCCCGGATCAGCGCACCTGGCCCCGCACTATCGAGGGTCTGCGCGACGCCGTCGCCGAGGCGCAGTCGGCCCTGGAGCAGTTCCAGAATGCCGCCGATGAGCGCACCTACCGCCAGGATGCCTCCGTGCGCGCGGTGTGCGACGAACTCTCGCGGCTCTCGCGGCTGCAGTTGAGCTGGCTGGTGCTGACGGCGCATGGGGGCCTGCTCGACCGCCTGCCGCCGGCACTGGAGCTTCGCGGCCTGAGCGTCGGCGCCGCCCTCAGCCCGATGGCCCTGAGCGCCGAAGAGGCCGCCAGCGAGGCCGATGCCCCGCGGAGCGACCTGACCGGCGCCGTGCTGGAGGCGCTGGCTCAGCGCGGCCGGCGGCCGATCGAGGCCGTGGTGCTTGTGTCCGACGGGAGGCAGGTGGGCGCCGATCCGTCGCGTCCGCAGATGCTGGCGGGCGGTCCGCCGGTGTATGCCCTGTACGCAGCGGCCCCGCGCCTGCGCGACCTGTCGATCCAGCGGGTGGAGATGCCCTCGGCGGTGTTCGTCAACGAGGTCATGAACGTGCGAGTGGTGTTTCATTCGTCGGATTTGGCTCAGCCCGCGGCAACGGGCGAGGTGGTGCTGGCGGGACCGCATGGACCGCCCCTGGTGCGCCCCATCTCCCTGCGGCGCGGCCAGGTGGCCCCGGTGGAGTTCAGCCTGCGGATGCAGCGGCCGGGTCTGCAGCGGATTGACATCACGGTGAGCGAACAGGACGGCGAGGCCAGCGCCGTCAACAACCGCGTGACGCGATGGGTCAAGGTGCTGCCCCAGCGGCTGACGGTAAGCCTGATCGCCGGTTCCCCCGGCTGGGACTATCGCGCCCTGCGCGATATCCTGGCCACAACGCCCTGGATCGACGCCCGATCCTCGGTCCTGCCCCCCGCCGGCAGCGCGGTGATCGCGGACGGAGAGCAGCACGACCTGCTCATTCTCAGCGAAGTGCCCCAGGAGGCGCTGGCGGGCGAGCAGTGGGAGGCCATCGCCCGCCTGGTGCGCCAGCACGGCGGCAGTCTTCTGATCATCCCCCCGTTGTCGATGTCGCCGCCAGGACCCATCCTGTCCGAGCTGCTGCCGTATTCCCCGCAGCTCCATACGCCGGGATGGCGCCAGTGGCCGGGCCGCACGCCGGCATACCACATCGCCCCCGCCGACGAGGATACGGCCGCCGCCCTGCGGCTGGACGACGATCCGGAAGTCAGTCGCCAGCGGTGGGACGAGCTGCCGGCGTTCTTTCGATACCTGTCCCTCGGCCAGCTCAAGCCGGGGGCGCGAGCGCTGCTGGTCGAGCGCGATTCGCTCTCGCCGCTGCTGACCGAGATGCGGCTGGGGGCCGGGCGCGTCTTCTTCCTTGGAATCCACGAGACCTGGCGCTGGGGCGACTGGGTCGGACCGCGCGACCTGCAGCGGTTCTGGCAGCAGATCGTCCGCTATGCGGTGGATGAGCCTTACGCGGCCGTCGGCACCTCGCTGGCCATGGATTTGCACAGCGCGGCCATCACGCCCGAGCAACCGCTGCGCGTGCGTGCCCGGGTCTGGCCCAGGGCACATCAGCAGCCGCCGACCCGGCTCACCGTTGTGGTCCTGCGGGAGGGAGCGGTCGTGCGCACGCAAGACATCAGCGCACCGCAGGGCGGCAGCGAAGGACGATTTGCCGCCGAGATCGGGCCCCTTCCCGAGGGACGCTACGAGGTGCGGGTGGAGCTGCCGGCCGCCGCTCCCGGCGGGGGCGAACAGCTTTCGCTGCCCCTGGTGGTGCGCAGCGACCTGGAGGACGAGATGCGCGACCTCAGCGGCGATCGCAACCTGCTGGAGGCGCTGGCCGAAGCCTCGGGCGGACGCTGCCTGAACCTCGACCAGTTTCATCTCCTGCCGGCGCAGCTGGAAGAGGCGACGGCACAGCGCCCGCGGACGCGCGAACTGCCGCTGTGGCAAAGCGCCTATCTGTTCCTTTTCGTGCTGGGATGTCTCAGCGCCGAGTGGGCGCTGCGCAAGATAGCGGGGCTGGCCTGAGGATGCGATGAACGAGCCGCTGAGCAAACCGATCGAGCAGTCGCTGCGGCGATGCCGCAGGCTCCGACGCCTGCTGATGGCGATCCGCGCAGCCGGAGCGGCGAGCTCGGCGGCTCTGCTGTGGCTGCTGGCCGCGTGCGCGGTCGATCTGGCCCTGGACCTTTCATGGGGCTGGCGGCTGGCGGCCCTGCTGATCGGCTGTGCGGCCACAGGCGCGGTCCTGGCGCGCGGCCTGTGGCAAGCCCTGCGCCGCATCAGTCCCCTGAGGGTGGCAGCGCAGCTCGAAGCGGCGCATCCCGATCTCCAGCAGCGCCTGGCCACGCTCGTGGGTCAGCACCTGACGCCGCCCGGGCTTCGCGGCTCGCCGGCCATGCTGGCGCGGATCGAGGCGGAGGCCGCCCTGATGCTGTGCGGGGCGCCTCTACTGCCCTGGCCCGTCTGGCGCAGCACGATCATGCCGTGGCTGATCGCGGCGGCGGCGGGGTGTGTGCTGGCCGCGCTCTGGACAACGTCGGCGGTGCCGATGGGACATCTCGCCGCGCGGGCACTGCGCCCCTGGTCGCAGTCGCTATCCGCGACGGCCGCCCACTTGCAGGTAACCCCCGGCAGCGTCACGCTCCGCGCCGACGAGGCATTGGAGGTACGGGTGTCGGTGTCGGGCCACGGCGGCGCCGCGGTCCAACTGCACACCAGCCATGACGGACGAACCTGGTCGCGCCTGGCCATGCTCCCCGTGGGAGGAGCCGTGTATGCCTACACGCTCTGGCCGATCGAACGGGACATCCGCTATTTCGTCAGCGCCGGCAACGCCCGCAGCGCCGAGTACCTGGCGCGCATAATGCGGCCGCCGGCCGTGGCCGAGTATCGCATTCAGTATCGCTATCCTCTGTACACCGGGCGCGGCTCAATCACGGTGCGGAACACCGACGGGATCATCGAGGCGCTGGTGGGCACGACCGTCAGCCTCGCCCTGGTCGCCACGGAGCCGCTGGAGGGGGCGGAGCTGCGCATCGACGGGCGGCAAATCCCCCTGCGGCGGGGTTCGCAGGCCAACGTGATGGAGGCGGAACTGCGGATCGAAGCCAGCGCCCGCGGCGACCTGTCGCTGCTAAGCAGCGACGGCCTGCGCGGCGAGCTGCCCGGCGCGCTCACCATCCGCGCCCAGGAGGATCGCCAGCCGCTGGTGCGGCTGCTGCGGCCGCCCGCCGATCTGCGGCTTCATCCATCGCAGCCGCTGCCGCTGGCCTATCAGGCGATCGACGATTTCGGCATCACGGCGCTGGAAGTCGTGGTGCGGGTGAACTCGGGCCCAACCCTCTCCCTGCCCATCCAGCGACGCGGCGACGTGCGTCTGCAGGAGGGCCAGGTCTTGCTTGATCTGGCCACGCTGGGACTGAAGATGGGCGATGTGTTGAGCATCGCCCTGGCGGCCGAAGACGGCACCTCGCGCCGGGTGATCAGCGAGCCGCGGCAGATTGTGCTGACTCCCGCGTCGATCGACGCCAACTCACACCTGCGGATCGGCGAACTCCGCAAGGCGCTGGCCCTCATCGGCGAGCTGACGCGGGAGCTGAGCACCACGGCCGAGCTGCTCGAGCGGGCACCCGGCCAGGGCGCCGCCGAGGAGCAGGCGGCGATCGCCCGGACGCAGGCGGGCCAGCGCACCGGCGCGGCGGCCGAATGGGGCCTTCTGCTGCATCAGGCGCTGCTGCGTGTGGTGGCGCGCAGCCCCTCGCCACAGCACACATCGTTGCTGGCGCGGTGCGTGGATCAGGCGCGCGTGCTGCTGTGGCAGAGCGGGCAACTGGCCGCGATGGACTGGCACGTCGCCGACCTGCCCCGACTGAGGGCGCAGGTGAGCGATGCGGCCCGCCAGGCCGTTGAGCTGGAGCAGACGCTGCGCGTACTCCGCAGCGCAGAACTGGCGGCATCGATCCTCGCAGACTATGCCAGCCTCGGCAGCGACCTGCCGGCGCCCGCCACCCAACCGGTCGATCATCGCCTTGCCCAGGCCAGGGAACGCATCCGGCAGGCGATGCTCGCCGCCCTGCGCGAGCTGGGCGTCGACCCTGCCTCACCCACGTTGCAGCACGATTTGGAGTCGATGATCAGGACCCTGAACGACATGGCCTCGGCCGCCGCGCCGATTGCGTTTGGACCGGCCGCCCAGGCGTGGGGGCAGGCCCTGATCGCCGGCAGCGAGTTGCCCCCGCTGGCCCACCGTCTGGCGTCGGCATCGCTGGTGGAGGCTCTCCGCCCCGATACGCTGCCCCTGGCCGCCGAGGACCTGCGGCTGGCGTCGCGCGTGGTCATGGCAACGGCCGCCGCATCGCTGGCCGATGTGCAGGTGCGTAATCAGGTGCTGGCGGAACTGCCGGCGACCCTTGCCGCGCTGCAGCGCGAGCACGCGACCATCCGCCTCGGCGGCGCCGATGCGGCGGCGCCGGAGGTCCGTTCGCAGGGCGCCGACGCCCGCATGCGCCTGCGGCGGTGGCTCAGCGCACTGGGCGAAGGTGCGTCAACCGAGGCCGAGGACCTGGCGCTGGAGGCGTCGGCCCACATCGCCCGCAGGCAGTACGACGCTGCCGAGGAGGCCGACCGCCAGCTCGTCCAGACCCTCCGGTGGCGCGGACAGGAGCCCGCCGACGCCGAGGCTCTGGGCCAGACACTCGAATCGCTGCGGGCGCTGGATCGCCTCTCGGCCGAGCAGCGGGAACTGGCGCAACGCACCGCCTCCCGCCCGCGGTGGGAGGAGACGCTCCGCCTGGCCGACGAACAGGACCGCGTGGCGCAGCAGATCGGCGGCATGGACCGGCAGGAACAGGCCGCCACCCGCTTGAATCCCCCCAGCTATGAACTGCGCCGCGAGGCGGCGGCCGCCGTTCAACGCGCTCAGGAGCAGCTCGCCATCCTCCCCCAGAAACTGACCGATGCTCAGGATCGCGCTGAGGCGTATCTGCGCGCGGCTGCTCTGGCCGAGGAACTGCGCGAGGCCGCCGAAGCGGCCTCCCCCGCACAGCGGCATGGCATCGAACAGGCAGCCGAACAGGCCCGAATAGCCCTGGACGATGCCGAGCGGGCGCTGGAGACCTCCTCCGCCGCCGTGGGTCCGGCCGCGGCTGAACAGCTCGCCTCGGCGCTGCGCGACTACGGCGATCTGATCGTCGATGCCGATGCCGTGTTACGCGCGCGGCTCGCGCCGGCGCTGTTTCAACTCCAGCACGCCCTGCGACCCCCGCTTCGCAGGACCGCCATCGAACGCGCCGCCGCGCAGGCGCGATCGGCCATCGAACTGGCCCAGAATCGCCTGGGCGAGGCGCAGGCCCGCCTCATTGAGAACGAACCGCTGGTGGCAGCGCGGTGGTATGCAGAGGCAGCATCGGCAGCGCTCGCGCAGCAGCCACCGGACCTCTCGACCGCCCAGTCCAGCCAGCACGGCGCAGCCCTGGCGCTCGGACGCGCCTGGGAGGACATCCTCCGCCGCGCGGCCCGCCAGCGCCTGGGAATCACGCCCGGTTTCCGTTCGCTGATCTGGCCCGACGAAGGCAACCTCGATGACCAGGGCGACTCCCCCGGCCGATTGCTGCCGGGACTCCGCGAGTGGGGCTTTCTCGGCCCGCGGCGATCCGATGCCATCGCGGCGCCCATGCGCGAGTCCGATCCCCCCGCCTATCAGGAATCTCTGCGGCTCTACTTCGAGGCCCTGGGCCGCGCCCGCCAGCCGGAAAGGAACGACCCGTGAAAACCTTCGCCTGCTGCCTCCTGACCGCCATCATGGCCCTGACCCCACTGGTCCGCGCGGCCGCCGAAACCTCGCCTCTGGAGCTGAGCCTGGCCATCGACCGCGGCCTGGCCTTCCTCCAGCGACAACAGCGCCCCGATGGATCGTTCGAGGCCTCCGGTCCGCCCAATGCCATGAGCGGGCTGGCCATTCTCTGCTTCCTTGCCTCCGGTCATATGCCCGAAATGGGACGTTACGGCCTCACCGTGCGCAGCGCCCTCACCCATCTGCTGTCGGCCGCCGACAAAGAGGGGTATTTCGGCGGCGACGGCGGCGACATGTATTCTCACTGCATCGCCATCATCGCCCTGGCGGAAATCCACGGCACCGAGCTGAATCCGACCCAGCGTTTGCAGGTTCGGGCGGCCCTGGAGAAGGGGCTGGCGATCATCTACGCGGCCCAGGACATCAACAAGGACCCGGGCAGCGCCGGGGGATGGCGCTACAAACCGACGGCCACTGACAGCGACCTGTCGGTCACCGGATGGTGCATGCTGGCGATGTGGTCTTGTCGCAACGCCGGTATGCCGGTGCCGCGACAGCGTCTCGACCGCGCCATGCAGTATCTGCTCCGCTGCTACCGCCCCGACCACAAAGGCTTCGCCTATACCCCCGGCGCCGAGCCGTCCCCGGCCATGACCGCCGTCGGCGTGCTTCTGCTTCACCTGCTGGACGCCGCCCACCGCCCCGAGGCCGCCGCCGCCGCCAAGTACCTGGTCGATCATCCCGTCCGCGACGGCACGCGCTACTACTATTACTCGCTGTACCACACGACTCAGGCCGCGGCGCAGGCCTACGATCGCGCCTGGAGCGCCGTCTGGAAAAACAACCGCGAGCTGCTCTTGGGCGCGCAGCGTCCGGATGATGGAAGCTGGCCTCCGGTCGGCGGCGAACCAGGGGCGGGTCAGGAGGACCGGGCGGGGCGGTTCTATCCCACGGCCATGTCGGTCCTCACCCTCAGCGTGCCGCGCCGGCTGCTGCCCATGTACCAGCGATAGCCCGGTCGCAGTCGCCCTCGCCGTGGCCGCGACCCCGCCCGCACCTGCGCCGCCGCCAGCCACGCTGCGCCACATCGCCTTCGCCCCATCGCCCCGATCCCTTTGCAGTTTCCCCCCGCCGCATCTACGCTGTCGCCCAATGGCTCACTCCGGCGAGAATCTGGCGGCCAGCCTGGCGGAGCTGGCCGCGGCGGTCGGCGCGCTGCGACTGCCGCAGGGAGCGATCGCCGCAGCGGCCCAGCGCTGGCACGCGGACGCGGCGGCGGCCCTGTTCCATCTGCGCGACCGGCGCGAGCATCCCCCCATGGTGGCCGTCCTGGGGGGCACCGGCACCGGCAAGAGCACGCTCATCAACCGTCTGCTGGGTGCCGAACTGTGCGCTGCCAGCTTTCGACGCACCTACACCAGCGGCCCCATCGCCGTGACATCGGCCACCACGGCAATTCCCCCCAACTGGCTGGGCCTGCCGCACGAGCTTGTCAATGAGCTGCCGGCGCGCGGACGGCCGCTCAGACTCTGCATCGTGACGACGGCGGCCGCCGCAGGGCTGCTGGCCCGGATCAATCTCGTCGACACGCCCGACCTGGACGGCGATGAGCCGGCGCACCACGCGGAGGCCGACCGCGTCTTCCGCTGGGCGCAGGCTCTGGTGTTTCTCGTGACTCCCGAAAAATACCAGATGACCGAGCTGTTCCCCTATTACCGCCTGGCGCGGCGCTACGCCCTGCCGGCCGCCTTCGTCATGAACAAGTGCCAGGAACAGGGCGCGCTGGATGACTACGCCGCGCAGTTGGCCGAGCGTCACTGGCCCGGCGCCGCCGTTTTCGCCGTGCCGCGCGACGATGCCGCCTATGAGCCGCCGCCCGGCGCCGGGCTCTCGGCGCTGGCCCAGACCCTCGCCGAGCTGCCGCGACACATCTCCAGCCAGGCCAACGCCGCACCCCGTGCCGAGGCGCTGCGCCTGCGCGTGGCGGATCTGCTGGGCCGCCTGCGCGACCAGGTGCTCGCTCCGCTGCGTCACCGTCGGCTGTGGGTCCAGCGAACGAAGCTCGCCCTGCAGGCCATTACCGCGCCGCAAGCCGCGGTGGACGTCAGCCCGCTCACACGACAGCTTCAGCATCGCCTTCAGGAGCAGAGCATCCTCTACCTCATGGGTCCCCAGCGGATGCTGCAGCGCGTGCGCCAGGTCCCCGGCCTGCTGCTGCGGCTGCCGCGCACGGCGTGGGATCTGCTCATGCACGGACAGGGCGTGCGGCTCGACCCGCCCGCCGCCGACGCCAAACCTGCCCCCGCGCCCGACTTTGCCGCCATCCTGGCCGACCAGTTCACCGTCCTGCATTCGCGTATCGACGACCTGATCGCCAGCCCTGAAGGCGGCGCCGCGCCGCCGACACGCGAGGGCGAATCCGAACAGAATGCCGATATGGGGTGGAGGGCGGTCATGCTGCCCCCGGCCGCGGCCGCCGACATCGCCCGCGAGGAACTGGCGGAGCTGACGCGGTGGCTCGAGCAGCGCTGGCACAGCGCCCCGCGCGACACCGCGGCGCTGCAGCGGCTGCTCCGGCACCTGCCCGGAGGAGAGTCGCTGGTGAAGTGGTCCGAGGCCGCCCCTTACCTGCTGGCCGTGGTGGTGGCGGCGCACGGAGCGGTGTTCGGGCCCGTCGACCTGCTCATCATCGGCGGCTTCAGTCTGGCCACGTGGCTGGGCGAGAAGCTGAGCAACGAGGTGACGGCGCGCACGCGGCAGGCAAACGAGCGCATCGCGCGGCGCTACGCCCGGCTTGTACAGGACCAGATTGAGCGCGTCTGCGCATGGCTCGAGGAACAGGCCCCGTCCGAACAGGACCTCCTGCGCATCGAGGCGATGGCCGACCGTCTGGGCGCCTAGGCTTGCAAATTGCCCACGCTGAGCCGATTCTGTTCGTCCAGCGCCCCCGTGGCGGAATGGCAGACGCTGCGGACTTAAAATCCGCTGGCCAGATCATGGCCGTGCCGGTTCGAGTCCGGCCGGGGGCAATAGGGCCCATGGCAGCAACGACCCGACTGCTCCTGGTGGAGGACGACGCCGTCACCCGGCGGTCCCTCTGTCGCGCGCTGCGCGACGGCGATCCGACCATGTCGGTGCAGGAGGCCGCCAGCGCACGCGACGCCATGGCCGCCCTGCTCGCAGGCAACTTCGACTGCGTCATCCTGGACTATCTCCTGCCCGACGGCGACGGCCTGTCCATTCTCCGCTCGGCCCGCGCCGCCGGCAGCCGCATTCCCGTCATCATCCTCACCGCCGCCGGCGATGAGCAACTGGCGGTGGAGGTGATGAAGGCGGGGGCCACCGACTATCTTTCCAAGAACCGCCTCTCGCCCGAGGCGCTGGTGCAGAGCGTGCGCTACGCCATGCGCGTGCACGAGGCCGAGTGCCGCGCCGCCGAGGCTCACCGCCGCCTCATCGAGAATCAGCAGCGTCTGCAGCACAGCGAATCCCGCCTGCGCCGACTGTACGACACCAACATGGTCGGCATCTTCTACTGGCGCATCGACGGCGCCATCACCGAGGCCAACGACGAGTTCCTCCGGACCGTCGGTTACAGCCGCGACGATCTGGCCGCCGGGCGGGTCAACTGGGTGGCCATGACGCCGCCGGAGTTCACGCAGACCGACGCCGCCATGACCCGGATGCTGCGGGCCACGGGGCGATGCGGCCCTTTCGAAAAGCAGTATCTGCGGGGCGACGGCCGGCGCATCTCGGTCATGGTCGGCGCCGCTTTTCTGGAGGGCTCCGACTCCGAGGGGATCGCCTTCGTCCTGGACATCAGCCAGCGCCAGCGCGCCGAGGACCGGCTCCGCGAGGCTGAGCAGCGCTACCGCACCCTCTTCGACCTGTCGCCCTTCGGCGTCATGGTGATCGACCCGGACAGCGGCGCATTCGTCGACTTCAACACCGCCGCCCACCGACAGCTCGGCTACAGCCGCGAGGAGTTCGCCGCGCTGAGTCTCGATCGCATCGAGGCCGACGCCGCGACGCCCACCGCCCAGCGCATCCAGCGGACGCTGCGCCTGGGGGCCGATGAGTACGAAACGCGCCACCGCACGGCCGGCGGGGCTCTGCGCGACGTGCTGGTCAGCGCACGGCGCCTGGAGATCGGCTCAAAAACCTTCCTTCACGCCATCGTCCAGGACATCACCGAACGCAACCGCCTCCGCGAACAACTGCTCCATTCCCAGAAAATGGAAGCGATCGGTCGCCTCGCCGGCGGCGTGGCCCACGACTTCAACAACGTGCTGGCCGTCATCAGCGGCTACAGCGAGTCGCTGGCGCGGCGGCTGGCCCCCGATGATCCGCTTCGCGTCCACGCCGAGGAAATCCTCCAGGCCGCGCACCGCGGCGGCGAGCTCACCCGCCAGCTCCTGGACTTCAGCCGCCGCCAACCCGTCCAGCCGCGCGACATCGACCTCAATCAAACGCTGCACGGCCTCTCGGCCATGCTCCGCCGCGTCACTTCGCAGTCCATCCGCATCGAAATGCGCACCGACCCGCAACTGCGCCCCGTCCGCGGCGATCCCACCCAGCTCGATCAGGTGATCATGAATCTGGCCCTCAACGCGCGCGACGCCATGCCCCGCGGCGGCACCCTCAGCTTCCTCACCCGCGGCATCCGTCTCAGCGGCCAGTCGGCGGCGCTGGCGGGCGTCCAGGACGGCGAGTATTCGCTGCTGATGGTCAGCGATACCGGCGTGGGCATGGACGATGTCACCCGAGCCCGCGTCTTCGAGCCCTTTTTCACCACCAAGGGCAGCCAGGGCAGCGGCCTGGGACTCTCCATCGCCTACAGCATCGTCCGCGACTGGGGCGGCAACATCCTCGTGCAGAGCCGTCCCGGCCGCGGCACCGTCTTCGAGGTCCTCCTGCCGGTGGCCGGCGCGCCCTCGTCGAATGACGCCCAATCGACGACGGAATCGGAAACTCCAAATCCCAATCCATGACGAAACCCAATGGACGAGCAGCCAGGACGTTCAGCAGTCACGCCCCCTTCGCCGGTTGATCGCTGGCCGCGGCGGCGCCAGAATGCACACATGCAATTCGACCTGGCTGTCATCGGCGCCGGCAACATGGCCGAGGCGATCGTCCGCGGGGTGCTTGCAGCGCGGCTGTACGAGGCGCAGCGCATCATCGCCGCCGACATCGCAGCGCCACGGCGGGAACTGTTCCAGCAGCTTGGCGCGCGGGTCACGGCCGACAGCGCCGAGGCCGCGCGGCAGGCGCTGATCGTGCTTCTAAGCGTCAAGCCCCAGCAGATGCAGCAAGTGCTGGCGGCGCTGCGCCCCGCCATCGCGGCCGAAACCCTGCTGATCTCCATTGCCGCCGGCAAATCGACGGCGTTCATCGAGCGCGCCCTGGATCTGGCGCGGCCGTGCCGGATCGTGCGGGCCATGCCCAACACGCCCATGCTCGTGGGCGAGGGCATGGTTGCCCTGTGCGCCGGCCGCTTCGCCCATGCCGAGGATCTTCAGACCGCCCGGCGTATCTTCGAGTCGGCCGCCACGGTCATCGAGGTGCCGGAGGAAATGATGGATGCGGTCACGGCGATCAGCGGCTCGGGCCCGGCCTATTTCTTCTTCCTGGTCGAGCAGATGATCCGCGCCGCTCAGGAGATGGGACTGAGCGCCGCCGACGCCCATATCCTGGCGACGCGGACGGCCGCCGGCGCGGCAAAGATGCTCGTCGCCGGCGGGGATTCGCCCGCCGAGCTGCGGCGCAAAGTCACCAGCCCGGGGGGTACGACGCAGGCCGCCATCGAGGCCATGGAGTCGGCCGGCGTTCCCGCCGCCATCGTGGCCGCCCTGCACCGCGCCTGCCAGCGCAGCAGGGAACTGGGCTCGTAACCGGCGCCTGACAGTTGATGCGGGCGGCGTCTGGGATCGCGCCGGCGCACAACGTAGCACGGGCGTCCTCGCCCGTGCCCAACGATGTCGCGCCCCCACCCTTAGCACGCGTGGCACAGGCTCTCGCCGGCGTCTCACCCCGACCGTTGTGACCGGGTGGCTTGCGTCCGCGCTTCAGCGTGTCCACGGCCATCCTGGCTCCATCCAGGACAGAAAATGCGCGCGCCAGCTCGCAGGAGCGGCATCGCCGATGCCGCGCCACGGGCCCCACCCCTCGCCGGTGGTGAGGGCGATGCGCTCCTCCGGGGCGGCCCGGCATCCCGCTGCCCCGGCCACAACCCAGCGCCGGATCCTTTCCTGGCGAACGTCGGCACCGAAATGCAGTGGTCCGGGGCTCTGCGGCGCTATCTGGCCTCTGCCGCTCAGTTCACCGGTGTCACACAGCAGGAGGAAATGAAGCAGACCGTGTTCTTCTGCCCCAGTGCCAAGTCGAACCGTCAGCGGTTCGTCGGCTGGACTGGCGCGCCGGTCAGCTACATGCCGAATTCCTATGTGATGAACCACAACTACTGGGATGCCACGCAGAAGAATATCCACAGAAAGCACAGCGCCATCCGCTTCAAGGCCCGTCAGATGGCGTTGGCCGAGACCTGGCTGGGCACCAGCCCCGGCTGGGACCTTGTGGAAGGCTGGGAGCCCAACAGCGCCATCTGGGTTGGTGAGTATCGCCTGAAGGGCATGAACGTCGGTAGCCGCGGCTGCGTGCTGCCATGGCACGCCGGCGGGCGACAGAGCAACATCCTCATGGCCGACTGGCACGTTGAAGTCGGCGTGGACGGCGCGACCGGCGCCCAGCACCGTTACCAGGGTCCGGTCAACTAGGCTCTGTCTGAAAACAGCATTTTGAGGTAGCGGCGTATCATCGCCAACTGAAGCATACCATGGAAGTGCACGGCCAGCTTCTCGAATCGCGTGCCAATGCGACGGAACTCCTTGAGCCAG
>Ga0308417_1001785_pt1 | contig 14525 bp, 9 predicted proteins | sample HotsprSampleOS65_FD_203528 | JGI IMG/M metagenome (GOLD analysis project Ga0308417, IMG submission 203528) | Hot spring phototrophic mat microbial communities from Octopus Spring, Yellowstone National Park, Wyoming, United States - 20090730_OS65 ... | reverse complement strand
TCACCGGCACAAATCGCGGGAATGTGGAGGGTGGTTCAACAAGTCAACTGCGCCCTTTTGAGGGGAACCTGCCGACTCGAGGGCGGGTTTGGGTTTTCAGCCTGCCACCGGCCACCTCGGCGGCAAACACTGCGCGAATTAGGAGCGCCGTTCGGGGTCGCCCCAGCGCATGGAGTGCGGCGGCTTGCCGCCGATGTGTGTGTCTTGGGCCGGGGTGGAACCCGGCCCTCCACAAGCATCGCGCGGCGGACGAATCGAGTCAAAACCGTCCGTTCCTCCTAACGAGAACACGGCTTCCACGCCGTCCGGCCTTGGAGGGACGCGTTCCACCGCGTCCCTTGGCCCGGGTGGAACCGAGCCCTCCACCGAATCGTAACCACCGGCCCGGGGGTGTAAGCCGGCCTTCCAAGGGGATGCTATCTCCACGGGTGGAAGCAGGGCCGCGTGGAGCTGGAGCTGCAGGAGGGCCGTTGCAGGCGGGGAAACGGTGGCCCGGCGGGGTGGTCCATCTGCAGGAGCAGCTGCAGCGGAGGAACGATCGGAGTGCGTAACAGCGGAAGGATGGCCCAGACGGTGGGGCGGTGGATACGAGCTTGGAGGGAAGGTGCGTGTGCAGTCCAGCGGACCGGCCAGTTTTGGGCTCGGGCCATGGGGCGAGCTCTGTGGGGTTTGGAGACCCTCTGGTGTACCGGGCGATGGCGCCTGCTGTGCCCGCACAGCCGCCCCACCAAGGGGTGCAAAAACTGAAATGCGCCGTTGCGGAAACCTGGTCCGAGACAGATGGACGTGCATTCTGTTGCCAGTCAACTCCGCATCGGCAGCCGTACCGTGGCACTATCGCAACTTCACCGGCTTTCCCCCTCCCCCTGCACGACCCCGGCTCAGTTACGTGGGAGGCATGCGAACAGGTCGCTTCCGGGTTCGGGATCGGGGTTCGGGACCGACTGGACTACGCCCCGGCGTAAAGAGTCATCCCCCGCTCGGTATCCAGCAACGGCCCTCACAGCCCTCCACTCACACCGAAGGCCATCCGCTTGGCGAGCCCAGAGAACGATCGAGGTCGGATCAAGGTTTGCGGCATCCGTCGTCGCCCATCCAAACGCAGGGCAGCGACTTTCAGTGCTCCTCCCCGGGACAACCGGTGCTGTTTGCCTCGGTCAGCCCAAGGCCGGGACCCGCGGGGCCAGGGTCTCACAGACGTTGCGGAGGAGCGAAGCAAAGGGATTCGTCCAGCCAAGTGTCATAACGCAGCACGGCCTGGCGTTGTCGGCGGGCCAACTGGCTTGCGCGATGTTGAGCCAGGGCACAAGCGGCTGCTGCGGCCTGCTGTCCCCCCGGCAGATTGGACCGGACGATGCCGGCCAGGCCGCGCCGTACGGGTTCCGGGAGATGTCGCACGAACAGTTCGTCTTCCAGGCTGAGAAATGCCTGGGCACTGCCCGGGTCCCCCTGCCGCGCCGCGCGCCCGTAGAGTTGACGATCAATGCGCGGGCTTTCGTGGCGTTCGGTGGCCAGAACGTGCAGTCCGCCCAAGGCGGCCACGCCCGGCCCCAGTTTGATGTCCGTGCCGCGACCGGCCATGTTGGTGGCGATAGTGATCTGGCCATGCTGACCGGCTTCTGCCACGATCCGGGCCTCCTCTCGATGTCGAACGGCGTTGAGCACACGGAAGGGCAGGCCGCGCTCGGCCAGGCGCCGGGCCAGATTCTCACTGGCCACAATGCTGCGGGTACCGACCAATACAGGCCGGCCAGTCCGATGGATTCGTTCGATTTCTTCCACGACGGCCGTCCATTTGGCCGCAGCCGTGGCAAACACGCGGTCGGGCCATTGCTGGCGTAAGCAAGGACGGTGGGTGGGTATCACCACGGTGGCCAATCGGTAAATGTGCCAAAGTTCGGCGGCTGCCTCCCGAGCGGTCCCGGTCATACCACACAAATGGCGGTAGAGGCGATAAAACCGCTGGAAACTCAGCCGCGCCAGAGTCTGGTCCGGAGGTGTGACCGGGATGCCTTCTTTGGCTTCGACGAGCTGGTGGATTTCGTCCCGCCAGCGCCGCATCGGCATCAGGCGGCCTGTGAACTCGTCCACGAGCACGATTCGTCCGTCCTGGACGACATACTGTTGGTCGCGGTGAAAATACTCCCGAACTGCCAGCGCCTGCCGCAGCAGGTGCCGGCGCCGGGCCGGGCTGCGCCACATCGGAGGAAGCAGGTCCAAAGCTTCCTCCCATCGGGCCATGGCCGAATCGAGCAGCTCCACGTCTCGACGCCGTCGATCGACGGTGTAATCCAAGCCGGGGCGAAGGGATGCGGCCAGTTCCCAAGTTCTGCGGTAGACCTCTGGATCCACGGCGGCCTGGGCCGGCCCCGAAATCAGAAGCGGCGTCACCGCCTCGTCGATCAGCACGCTATCCGCTTCGTCCACGATGGCCGTGTAAAGGCCCCGTTGGACGGGACGGGCGCGGACGTCGGCTGTCAGCAAGGCGTGAAGCCAGCGCCGGGCCGGATTGTGCAGCGCGCCCCAGAGAAGGCGATCCCGCAGGAAATCGGCCACCACTTCTTTGCTGGTCGTGTAGGTCACATCCTGTGCGTAGGCCTGACGCCGCTCCGCTTGCGACATGGGGGACACCACGCACCCCACCGTAACCCCGCAGAACTCGAACAAGGGACGCATCCAAGCGGCGTCGCGTTCGGCCAGATAATCATTGACGGTGATGACGTGGCAGGGTCGGCGCGTCCAACCGGCCAGGACCGCGGCCAGGCCTGCCGTAAGGGTTTTGCCTTCGCCGGTGGCCATCTCGGCCAAGTACCCGCGGTGGAGGGCCAGCGCACCCATAAGCTGCTCAACAAACGGGCGCAGGCCGAGGGCGCGTGTGGCGGCTTCGCGTACCGCTGCCAGGGCCAACACAAGCGTGCCCGGCTTCAAACGGTCGGGCCGGCGAAAGGCCTCGCGGTATTCAAGCAGCCGGCTGCGGAGGGCTGCGTCGGTCCAGGTGGCAAAGGTAGGAGCCCAGCGGTCCACCGCCTCAGCTTCCGCGTACAGGGCCCGAGCCCGAGAGGCGCGCCGGCGCCAGGCGCCCACCCACCGGTCCACCACGGCGTCCAAGCCCGTCAACACCCGCGGCGGCTGCACCGGTTCCCAAGCAAACGAATCGCTGAGGGGCGGGCTTACCATCCGTACTCTTTCTGAAGCAGTTGGTGGAGCCGGCGCGACCACTGTTTGAACAGCGGCTCCGGCGGCAAGTGAAACCGGATTTGGCCGGAGCGGCCGTGAGCCAGGGTCACCCGGGGATCGGACTCCAGCTCGGCACGAACCAGGAAGAAGGGCTCGGCGGCTTGGCGGCCGGTAGGGTCTTCTAGCCTCACGGGGACTTCGCCTCCGCCGCGCCAGCCCAGGGCTGCCGACGGCAGTTGTTGCTGGTCGGCCGGCACGACTCGTGGGTGCTTTACGCGCAGCCGATGTCCGGCCTGTCCGCGCAAGCGCACCTCGGCCGGCGGCAAGGAATCCGCAAATAGGCGAGTCGCATCCCGTTGGCTGACCACTGCTTCGAAGCAGAACTGGCGCTGATCGATGACCATGCCGAGGGTGCTGCCCCGTGGCAGCCAGCGCCCGGTGGCTTCCTGAAGCTCCGGGGCCATCCAGATCCCTGCATGAGGTGCCCGCACCGTCAAGGTGGCCAACTCAGCCTCGATCCGGCTCAACCTTTGTGCCAGGGCCTGAAGGCGAGCCGCCAAGGGGCGAAGATCGGCGGTCTGTTGCTGCAGGGCGCGCCGCTCCCATGCGTGGGTTTCATCAAGCTGAGCGCGAACCAGGCGCGCTTCCAGCTCAAGCTCGCGGTTTTCCAGCCGTACCAGGGGCTGGCCAGGCTCGACAAAAGCACCGGGAGGAGCAAGCACGGCAGCGAGCCAGCCGGCGGATTCGTTGGCCACCATCGAGTATCGGGCAGCCCGGGCAACTCCGGGGGCCCGAAAGTGATTCGGGAAGGGCACGCCAGCCAACAAGAAACCTCCCAAGCCCAGCGAGAAAACAGCCACCGCCACAGCCCGTCCCCGACACCGGTCCAGCCGTGGGCTGGCCAAAAGGTACCGGAAGAATTTCACCACCGGCACGATCACCCAACCCACCAAGCACACCGTGGCCATTAGGACCCCCAGCAACAGGAACCGCTTGCCCACGAACAACAGGATGCCTGCAAACACGACGACGCGATACAGATGCCCGCCAATGCCATACAACGTCAACCAGATCGCCTCCTGTCGGCTCCGGGCGGGACTTTCAGCGGTGCGCAGACCGAACGCGTACCGTTCTACCAGCCAGCCGAGTTGCTGATTGGCCCGGGTGTAGAGGTTGGGGATGTCCAACAGGTCCGACAGCAGGTAGTAGCCGTCGAATCGCATCAACGGATTGGCATTGAACAGCACGGTAGACACCGAGGCCACGAACATCATGTTAAAGGCCAGGCTGTGCAGGGTGCCGGGGGCCGTGCTGGCCCATAGAAAGGTCATCAGAGCCGCCACAAAAAGTTCCACCAACATGCCGCCCGCACCCACCCACAGCCGCTGGGCCCGACTCCGAAACCGCCAGGCCGACGTGGCATCCACATAGGGCACGGGGGTGAAGATCATGAACATCACGCCCATGGTATGAACCTCACCCCCGAAATGTCGGCAGAGGAAGGCATGCCCGAATTCATGCGCGATCTTCAGGAGAGCGAAACCCAGGTACAGCAGCAGGAGATTGTTCGGCGCCAGGATTCCATCGGTCTGTTGCTGCAAAGCAGCAGCGTTGTCCAAGGCCACCTTGACCGCCCCACCGACTGTGACGCACCAGAGGGCCAGGCCCCAGGGACCGAACAGCCAGCGGACCCAGGGCAGACAGCGTTGCAGGAAGCGGTCCGGATCCAGCAACGGGATGCGGGCGAACATGAGGGTCAACAGACGAGCCTGCCACTGGCGTTGCTGGCGTTGCCGTATACGCTCGAACAAGCGAGCACTATCAGGAGGCAGTTCGGTTTGCAGGAGGTTGGCTTGGTGCAATTGGGCCAGCAAGCGGAGGGCTTCTTCCTGTGTGGGCGCGCTTTCCGGATGGGCCCGCACGCACCCCTCCCAAGCTTGCTGGACGGAGCGGTCGGGGCGGAGCCGGGCTACAAACCGGTAGGCAGCGGCAGGCAACCGGAAAAATTGATTGGTGAGGGGGTCCTCGAGCACGTGCCACAGTTCGCCGCGAAAGTACTGGCGCCGGAGGCGCACATCGGGGCGCAGGGCCAGCCGTTGGTCGGCCAGTCGATGCCAGCTTTCGCTCTGGAGGCTGCTCGGCTGCATGGCACGTCAGAGCCAGAAGAACATCCGCAGGAAGTCCACGGTGCGATGGGTGAGGATCCAGAGGAAGGATCGGTGCCCGACATGGATCTTGGCCACGCCGGCCATCCCGGGTCGCCACCATTCCGGCACCAGGCCTTCCGGAAGGCAGCGGACCAGGAAGACATTCTGCCCGTCGTGGGTTTGCGCCGCAGGTTCGATGCGTTCGACCCGGATGGGAAACTTGAGCGCCGGCTGACTCCGAAAGGCGATCTGGCCCGGTGCGCCAACTTGTACCTCGTGAACATCTGTCTCCCGGACCCGGCACTCGAAGGAGAAGCGATCGATGCGCGCAACGCGGAAAAGGGGGTCCCCGGGCTTGACTGGCGCCCCAAGGTGGTGTTTCAGGTCCCCCTCCACCACGACGCCCGCAAACGGGCTGACCAACGTGGCCAGGGCCAACCGATACCGGACCAGCTCCAGCCTGGCCAGCGCCTGTTGGGCTTGGGCCTCGGCCACGCGCATGTCAGCTAGGGCCTCGCGGGCCCGAGCCTTTTCCGCCTCGCGGCGGGCCCGCTCCAGATCGGCCAAAATCGCGGCCTCTTCCAACAACAGCTCGCGGGTGTCCAAGCGGAGCAAGGGTTCACCGGGTTGGATCAGGTCACCCACTTCCCGCGGCACTTCAGCGATATAGCCGGCAAACGGGGCGGTGATCACGGCCACGTCCTCAGTACGAAGCTGGAAGGGAGCCTCCACGCGATATTCCATGCCGCCGAAACACAACACCCCCAGGGCCAGGGCACCGGCCAACGCCCCCACCTTGGCCCAAGTGTGTTCCGGGCCCAGCCACCGCTGGAGCCGTTGGCGGGCCGCACCAGCCCAACGGGCGCCGAACCAACGATCGGCTTCGTACCTCTCCTTCAGCCTTCGCACGACCAGTTCCCCGGTCAGCAGCAACAACTGCTGCTCTTCTTCGGTAAACGGTCCATGAGCACGCTCCAAGGTCAGGACGCCCACGGGCTGCCCATCCAGGCGCAGGGGGACCGAGCAGAGGAACCTTGCGGACTGATGGGCCGCGTAAGCGGCATGATCGCGCGTGATGCGGGAATCGTTTTCTGGAGATGGCCAGCAGATGACGTCGTTTTGGTCGAGCGCCTCTTCCATGGCCTGCTCGAGCTTGCGGACCGCTTCCATTTTTTTTTCGAAGCGGTCGGTGTGGCTGAGGGCCTGGAGCCGGACGTAGGGCCCCCGACACCACCCCAAACCGACGCGCGTGCACTGGTGACGGCTGGCCAGCTCGTTGACGAGGGTCAGGGCCAGTGCGGCAAAACGCTCGCGCGCGTTGAGCTGGGCAATCAGATCGGTCACGGCCGCCAAGTGGGCCAGGGTGACCTGGGCCTCCGCCGCGCGTTTGCGCCACTGGTAGAGGGATGGCACATCACTGACCAGGCGCAGATGGCGCAGCGCGGCTGCTGCCTGAGTCTCGCTGGCCGCTTCCAGATAATAAACCGTCACAAGCGTGGAACCCGAAGAGGCCACATGCCAGCGCACAGCCAGCGCGTAAGGCTGGGGCCCGGAACTGACGCCATTCAAGGGGGCCAGGGCGGCCTCGCGCTGGGCAGCGGCCCGTGCCGCCTCCGGCGCCGCGCGCAAGAATACTGGCAACCCTGGACAACCAGGCGCGTCTGCCGGCCAGGCCGCCACATGCTGGAGGACTTCCCCCGGCGCTTGTCGATAAAGCAAGCCGTACCGGGCCCCGGCCAACAAGGTGGTCGTCTCCAAAAGCAACGGCCAGAACGCCTCGGCTGGGCCGGCAAACTCCCGAAGGCGGTTCAAACGCTCCAAGCCGGCTTCGAATCGTTCGGCTGGGGTACCGAGCGGAGGGATGGCACGTGTGCTGTTCATCGGGCGGCAGGAGAGGCTTCCGGTTGGGCCGCGAGGATGGCGTGGAGATGTCCGGCGCTGCCCGGGGTAATGCGTCCGTCGGGGTTCTCCAGCAAGATCTTCACCTTGCGCAGGCCACTGGCAGGATCGGCTACGGGGGAAAGGAACGCCACCGTGCCAGTCGTTTGAATGGGAAGAGGAGCCGCTTCTATGCTCAATTGGACCACCTGCCCCGGCTGCAGTCGCGCGCACCAATGAGGCTCCAGGTTGGCGATAAACCAAACCCTGCGCGTGTCCACCAATCGGACCAACGGTTGATGGGCCTGCACCGCTTCGCCAAGTTCCGGGAAAATTTCCGCCACTGTCCCGGCGCAGGGAGCTGCCAAGCGGCGCCGCCGAAATTGCTCCTCGGCCATGGCCCACTCGGCCTGTGCGATCTCATAATCGGCCCGGGCCTTGTCGAGCTCCTCTTTTTTGACCGAGATGCTGTTTTGCTCGAAGAGACGCCGCAGGGACTCGAATTCGTTCCGCCGTTGCTCCAGAACCAGCCGGCGCCGCTCCCGCTCCAAGGTTTCAAGCTGGCTATCCAACTCGATCAGGATTTGCCCAGCCTCCACGAACTGGCCTTCCCGAAAGGGGCGCTGGCTAACGATCCCGGCCACGGGCAGGCTCAGCGTGGCATCGTAAACGGCCTCGGTAATCCCGGGCGCCGGCAACAGGGACTGAGGTAGGACCGGGTGAGTCGCTCCCAGGCTGATCCCCACCAGCCAGCCGAACAAATCCCACGCGCGTGCAGGTTTCATGGCAACACCGATTCCTCCGAGGATCCGCGCCGCAGCGCCTCCAGCGCGCGCCGCTGTTCCGGAGTTTCCCGCCCAGAGGGCGCGGACACGGTTGGGTCTGGGGACGTCGCAACGACTTGGGGCGGGCCGTCTCGGTGGAGCCAGTGCCGCAGCTCAGCCGCCAGGGTTTGGCGATCCCGTTCCAACTGCCGGTGCAAAAGGAGTTGGCCACTGACCAGTTCCACCTCCAACCACGCGCGCTGCGCCTGGATGCGGGCTTCCAGCAGCCGGTTTCGGGCGTCAAACAGATCGGCCTCGATCTCCAGCACCCTGCGGCTGTCCAGCTTGCCCACTTCGAGACGCGCCAGAGCAGAATCGAGCAAGGCCCGGTTATACTGTACCAGCCCCTCGTATCCCTCGACGCTGGTACGTGCTGTGCGGAGTTTCACCAGCGCTGTGTCGAGGGCATTGGCAATCTGACGCTCGATCTCGCGCAACCCCAGTTCGGCGGCCTGGTATTGAAGGCGTGCCGCCGCCAGATTGTGACGGGCTTTCCAACCTCCAGCCACCGGCACCCGCAGTTCCAAGCCCACAGACCAGCTGGGGAAATCGCCCGTCTCCAACGCCGCCCACGAATCGCCCGGAGTCTCGCCCAAACCACTGAAGCCGTAGCTACCGACCACATTCAATTCCGGCAACCGCTGGTTCCGATTGTAGGCCAGTCGGTTGGCTTCCTGCATCACTTTGAATCGCTGAATCTGGTAATCCGGATTCCGCTGCCAGGCAGCCTGCCACAAGGCCAGCGGATCCGGAGCGGCCGCCGTAGGCGGAGGCGCATCGGCCGCCACCACCCGGCCAGGAGCTTCTGCCACCGTCAGCGAACAAAACGACAGAACCCGGGCCACTTCTTCCTCGTACTTTTGCCTGGCTTCCGACAGCCGGGTGCGGCGCAGAGCCACGCCCGCCTCCGCCTCCAGCACGTCCAACTGGGAACCGCGCCCCGCCTCCAGACGCTGTTGATTGTCCCGCAGGATCTTTTCGGCCGTGGCCAGCGATTCCTCGAAAAAGCTTACCTGTTGCTGCGCTAGGTGAAGGTTCCAATAGGCCGCCTCCGCCGTGGCCAGCGTCACCATCAACTGACGGCGGTACTCCTGAAAGGCGATGTCGGATTCGAGCGCCGCGATCCGCAGCGCCGCCAGCGTGGCCGCTGGCCCGGCATTTTTCAGCAGGGGTTGGGTCACGTTTACCCCCACGAAGGTCTGAAACTCCCCGTTGGTAGCGCCGCGGGACAAGAACAACGGCTGGCTCTGCAGATTGTTCTTGAGGTCCCGCAACGTGGACCCAAGCCGCACCCGGGCCCCGGTGGGCAGCAGGCTTTCCAAGCCACCCTGATAGATGTTATTCCGTTCACTGAAGAAACTGGAAAGGGTGCTGCGCTGCTGCTCGACCGTGTTCTGCCGCTCGTTGACCTGCCGTTGCACAGAGGCGAAGAGCTCCGGCTCGAACGCCCCGTATTCAGCGCGCGCGCGCCGCCAAGCAGCGCGCGTTTCCAGCCAGCGCGCCTGCAGCGTTTCGTTGGCCTCCACCACACGCTGCAGGTAGTTGCTCAGGCTGAGCACGCAGGTCCGATCGTCGCCTGCCCCTGCTCCTGCCGGTTCCGCAGCTCCTGCGCACAGCCGGTCCGGATCAACCATCCCCAGCCCGAGCCAAAGCAGCACCGCCCCCGCGCGCCCCACGCTCGACCACGTTGTACCATTCACCAGCCGGAAGATTACAGAGGCCCGGGGCCGCGGCAACTACGGTCAATTACGGAGCCGCTCCGGTCTGTCCCGGACGCCCGAGAGCGCCCTAAACGGCCTTCGCTTTAAGCCCGAGGCCAGGTCAGCGCGTCGGAACCCAACCCTTGCCCGGCCGATATTCGCGGCTCCCATCCGATTGCGCGCACCGACAGCCCACAAGGGCCGCGCTCAGGACCAAGAGCCAAAGGATCCAACCCATCCGCTTGCCCATGAGGCCAATCTAAACCGGATTGTCAGCCGGGCAAGATTGCGCGACACTCTAGAAGGAAACACGACAGGTCATGGCAGCTCCAAAATCATTGAAAGGACACCTGCTGCTGGACAGCGGGCAGTTGAGCGGCTCGTTCTTCGCGCGAACTGTCATCCTCATCTGCCAGCATGATGAAGACGGCGCCTTCGGGCTGGTCCTGAACCGGCCCACCGGGACCCGGGTCGGAGACGCCTTGGTGGCGGACCTGCCGGACTTCCTCAAAGAGCAGCCACTGTACCTCGGCGGCCCCGTGCAACCCACCGCCATGAGTTTCCTCCACACGGACGTTTTCCTGCCCAACGCCAATGTGATGCCCAACCTGAGCCTGGGCCACTCACTGGATGAACTGGTGGAACTGGGCGAATCGTTCTCGGCCAGCAAAAAGATCAAACTCTTCGCCGGCTACTCCGGCTGGGCTCCAGGCCAACTGGAAGACGAATTGAAACGGAAAGCCTGGTTGACCCATCCGGCCACGCTGGACCTGGTCTTCGCCGAAGACACCACCAATCTCTGGGCCCGTATTTTGAGGCAAAAAGGCTGGCGCTATCAGTTGCTGGCCCAGATTCCGGACGATCCCACTTTGAACTGACCACCCCACGGGAAAGGGAAAACGGCCCGCCGTGGTGGGGGCAACCACCCGACCATGGCGCCGAAAAACGCGCCCCCGCCGGCCTTGCCGCCCGGCCAGGTCGACCAGCCGAGCCCGGAGCGCTTCGCCCCGCTCGACAGGGCCGCAGCGGCAATCATCAGGCCATCGACCGCACCTTGGCTACGATGGCGTCCGCATCAATGCCGTACCGGGCCAGCAACTCTGCCGGTTTACCCGAGCGGGGCAACTCCCGCACCGCCAACTTGTGCACCTGCACGCCCTGGGCGCTCAATTCGCCCGCCACAGCATCCCCCAAACCGCCCTCGGCGTAATGATCCTCTACCGTGAGGACCTGGTTGGCGGTCCTTCGCGCCGCCGCCAGGATGACGTCACTGGCCAGAGGTTTGATACTGTAAGCGTCAATGACGGTAATGCCGATGCCCTGGGCCGCCAGAACCTCGGCGGCCTTGAGCGCCTCGTGCAATGTCACCCCCGCCGCCACCACCGTAACGCGGTCGCCGTCCTTCTGACGCAACACCTTGGCCCCACCGACCGGGAAGGCCTCGTCATTGCCGTAGATCACCGGAGTCTTCGGTCTGGACGTCCGCAAGTAGCAAAGGCCAGGGCGCAGGGCCATCTGTTCCACCAGTTTCTCCGCACTTACGGCATCCGAAGGGTACAACACCGTCGACCCCGCCACCGCCCGCATCATGGCCAGGTCTTCCAAGCCCATCTGGGAGGGGCCGTCCTCGCCAATGCTCACGCCCACATGCGACCCCACCAACTTGATGTTCGCCTGCGAAATCCCCGCCACCCGAATGTGATCGTAAGCCCGAGTAAAGAAACAGGCAAAGGTCGAAGCAAACGGCACAAACCCGCGCGTGCTGAATCCGACCGCCACGGCCACCAGGTTCTGCTCCGCAATGTAGCATTCCACGTAGCGGTCCGGGAATTTGCGGGCAAATCTCTCAGCAAACGTCGAGTTCTTCGTGTCGCCGTCCATCGCCACGATACGCGGGTCCACTTCACCCATCCGGGCCAACGCGTTTCCGTAAGCCTCGCGGGTTGCCACCATCTGGCCCAACTGATACTGCAGCGGCGGATAGCTGGCCGGTGCTTCCCGTCGCGGAGGCTCCAACGGCGAGGGAGCCGGAATGCTCACCCCGGCAGCGGATCGGGCTGAAGGCACCAGCTCGGCAATGGCCCGGGCCGCCTCCTCCTTGTTCAGCGGCTTGCCGTGCCAGCCGTCCTGGTCCTGCAGGAACGAGACCCCGGCGCCCTTGTAGGTGCGGGCCAAAATACACAGGGGCTGATCGCCCAAGCCCACGCCGCTCAATACCTCCAAGATCTCCTCTAAATCGTGGCCGTCGACGTCCTCCACCCGCCAGCCGAAGGCTTCGAAGCGGCGTCGGTATGTGGCGAGGTCGTGCCCGAACGCGGTCGCCTCGCTCTGCCCGAGACGGTTGACATCCACAAGACCCACCAGGTTGTTGAGCTTTCGCACCCCGGCCAGCGAGGCCGCCTCCCAAACCGCCCCTTCGGCAATCTCGCCGTCGCCCATCAGCACATAGGTGCGATAGTCCAGACCATTTTGCCGGGCCGCCAACGCCATGCCCACGCCAATGCCCAATCCTTGTCCCAACGAACCCGTGGCCACATCCACAAACGCCAGTCGAGGAGTGGGATGCCCTTCCAGATCGGACGTGATCTGCCGCAACTGCCCCAGTTGCTCCACCGGCAAGAAACCCGCTTCAGCCCACGCGGCATACAACAGCGGGGCCGCATGGCCCTTGGACAAAATGAACCGGTCATTGTTCGGGTGCCGTGGGTTCTTCGGATCGTACCGCATATGTCCGAAGAACAACGCAGCCACGAGCTCCGCCGCCGACAGGCAGGAGGTCGGGTGCCCGCTGCCCGCCGCCGTGGTTGCGGTAATGCAGTGAATTCGCAACTGATTTGCGATTCCCCTCAGCAGTTCCAAGTCCGTCTCAATCATGCGGGCGACGAACATAAGCAGGCCAGCCCCACAGGGAAAGCAAGAAAATGGCCACGCAGGCACCCGGGCTGGGTAAGCGCCTCTGCTGCGCAGAACGCCGTTCGTCCCTCAGCCAGAAGACTTCCCACCAAACCGGTCTACCCAGACTCAGTGTCGCCCGCTGCCTTTGGCACGGGTCCTGCCCAGCCACCACCGCCGCATCCATCCGTCCGGCCACAGGAGGCGCAGTCCGGTGGTTCGGGCGCGGCTCGCAGCAAGCGCGCTCCAGCAAACCGCCCGAGGTACGCTCCGTTCCGCAGCCCAACGGCACAAACCGGCTCGGAACTGCCCTGGAGCCAGCGCCTGCCCGGCCTCCAAACCACACTCGGGCGGCCCAAGGGCCCCCGCCTCGCAACCTGTCATCGGGCCCTTCGGCAGATGGATTTCCCACCCAGCAAGTTGGCCGCTTGGTTTGAGACCACCGCCCCATCGCGCCCGCGCCTGGCAGGCTCGACTCCTTTGCCCGGGCTACGGCCCCCTGCAGAGTCGCCGCAAGCATCCTAGCCCCGCGCTGTTCCGCCCTTCCCGCCTGCCCAGGCCGCGCCTTGCTCGAATCCCGGTCGCGGAAGCGACTCGGACCCATGGCCTCATGAGGCCAAAAAACCCGCAGCTCCCGTGCTCCGTGGAGCGTTGCACGTAAGGGGGAACCGAACGCGCGTTTGCCACGCGCCTTCCACCGGCTTCATCGCTGCGTCTTCGTCTGGCATACGCCGCTCCAAAAAGTTGAGGTAGCGACCGACGGCGCTTTTCGCACGGCACGCCCGGGTATGGTGGGACTCTGCCGAAGGGCAATGAGCCAGTGAAGACGCACCTGCATTGGGGCCGCGGGAAATGCCCCGAAACGCCCCCGAATCTGAGCCGTCACAGGCAAGTCTGGTACCGGTGCCGCCGGCTACTAACTTCGGTCCGGCAGACGGCGCCGCGGCCAGCCGGTTGTCCTCCACATAGCTCGGTTGTTGGAGCCCGGTCAGGTGGTGCGGATCTCCTGCCGCAGGAATGTAACATAGCCGATGCCGAAGCAGATCAGCGTCAGCGCAGTCATCAGCACCACATGCGGCCACACGATGAACAGGGACTGGTCCAAGGGCAATGGACCGCGAAACCGCTCCAGGGACAGCCCCTCCAACGGAGTCACCAAAAGCAGACGACTAGTGCTGCGCTGGAACGGATCCAGAATCGGCCCGGTGGCCTCGGCGTACAACGCGGTGGGCGAAACCAAACTGACCGCATGCGCCAGTCGTTGGTTGGCTACCACCTGCTGCAGATCCCGGCGGTTGTACACCGGCCGGACGGCGTCGGCAGCCAGGTCCGCCACAAAACCCATAAAGAAGGAGAAAAAGATCCACAGGGCCACCGAGGCCAGCGCCGAGGTGGCCAGAGATCGAAATACGATCGAAAACAGAATCGCCAGCCCCAGCCAAAACGAAACATACGCAATGCTGATGAGGAGGTAGACGGCCAGGCGCGCGATTTCCTCCAGACCGGGAACCACCCCCAGGATCACCAGTCCCATGCCCGTCAGCAACAACAGCAGGCTCGTCAGGACCAGCGCCACCGTAATGACCCCGGCCAGGAATTTGCCGTTGATGACGGCGTCCCGGAAGATCGGCTGGGACAACAGTTTGCCCAGCGTGCGCAGGTGCCGTTCGCGGTTGATCGCATCGAACCCCATGATAATCCCGAGCAGCGGCCCGAAAAATGCCACGAACTGGACCAGCGAAAAGAATTTCCCCGGAGTGTTGAACAGCAGCAGGAACACGTGGGAAGGTTTGGCCACCCCCTCCAGGGCCTTGTGCACGTTTTCAGCAGCCATGTAGGTGGACACCAGGGCCACCATGAAGATCAGACAAAACAGCAACAGGAAACGGATCGAAGTGAAATGGTCC
>Ga0308417_1001782_pt1 | contig 14548 bp, 10 predicted proteins | sample HotsprSampleOS65_FD_203528 | JGI IMG/M metagenome (GOLD analysis project Ga0308417, IMG submission 203528) | Hot spring phototrophic mat microbial communities from Octopus Spring, Yellowstone National Park, Wyoming, United States - 20090730_OS65 ... | reverse complement strand
CCACGACGACATCGTCGATCACTGCTGCCATGCCTGGAACCGCCTCGTCGATCAGCCCGGGCGCATCATGTCCATCGGACTGCGGGACTGGGCACATCGGTTCTGATCAATGGGATTTGGTATGAGTCTCGTTCAGAAAGACTTGGTATGATCGTAAGCTACAGCCAGCAAAGCGCCCATCGTATCGCGTTCGCCTGCCTGGGTGGGGCCGACGACCAGAGTATATTTTCGTCAAAATGGCCTTCCTGCTCGATATATTCGGCTGCGCTTATCAGCGCCCGCCAAGTTGACAGGTTGCGATAAGACCGGGTTTATGAGTTACGACAGGACGATAATTGCGCTATGCGCTAAGCGTAAAGCCGCTGCTGCGGGACCGATCCCGTGTCTGGGACGCTGCCTACCGCCCCTTTTTGGAGGCTGATCCCTTGCCCAGGGTGCGGGCCCGTGCCGATGCCGCTTTCGGCTTCGCCGCATCCTTCTTCGGTGGCGGCTTGCGCTTGGCGGCAGCGGCGCGGATCGCGGTCAGCGTCGTCCGGGTTGTGATCTGGTCAGGGTTCATACGGAGTTCGATGATCGCGGGCTTGCCGGAGGCCATCGCCCGTTCCACTGCAGGAACGAACTCTTCCGTCGCCTGCACCACCTCCCCATGCCCGCCGAAGGCTTCGATGAAGCGCGCGAAATCAGGATTCGTCAGCGCGGTGCCTGACACCCGGCCAGGATAGAGGCGCTCCTGGTGCATGCGAATGGTGCCGTACATCTGGTTGTTGAACACCATCACCAGGGGATTGACCCCGTGGTGGAAGGCGGTTGCGATCTCCTGGCCCGTCATCAGCATGGATCCGTCTCCTGTCATGCTGATCACCACCCGTTCGGGAAACAGGAGCTTGGCTGCAATGCCAGCGGGCACGGAGTAGCCCATCGCGCCGCAACAGGGGCCGATGAGCCGCTGAGTGGCGCGGTAGTTGATGAAGCGTGCACCCCAGCCTGAGAAGTTGCCAGCATCTGTGGTTATGATCGCGTCCTCGGGCAGCATTGCCTCCAACGCACGCATGCAGGCAGCGAGATTAAGCGGGCCTTCGTAGTCGGGCACGTTCGTCGACCAGGCAAGCCGGTTGGCGCGCAACGCCTTTGTCCAGCCGTGCCAGGCGGGCGGCAGAGGCTCCATCGCCGCCGCGGCAGCAGCAAACGCGTTCAGGTCGGCAAGGATTGGCAGATCGGCATGGTAGACCCGCCCGAGTTCCGCCCCCTCCGGCATTACGTGCACGAATGGCACGCCCATCGAGGGCGCGGCGAACAGCGTGTAACCCTGGGTGACGGGCTCGCCAAGGCGCGAGCCCACCGAGATGACCAGATCAGCCTCGCGCGCGGCCGCAAAAAGGGCAGGGTCGCCGCCGTAGCCGAGGTCGCCGACATACTGATCGAGAGTGTTGTCAAAACACGACTGGCGCCGGAACCCGACGGCAACAGGAAGGTCGTTGGCCGTGATCCAGCGCGCGAGATCGCGCCGCCCTGCGTCTGTCCAGGCGGCACCCTGACCAAGGATGACAAGCGGGCGTTTGGCGCGCGCCAGCATCCGCCGCAGCTCCGCCATGGCCGCCGGGTCTGGCACAGCACGCGACGGCGCCATGGGCCGCGGATCGGCCACCGACACGACGTCGGCTTGCATGTCCTCCGGGATCGCCACCACCACTGGGCCGGGCCGGCCACAAACTGCGACCTGGAAGGCATGCGCCAGCAGTTCCGGGATGCGCGCAGCGTCGTCGATCTGTACCACCCATTTCGCCATCGCGCCGAAGACGCGGCGGTGGTCGATCTCTTGGAAGGCGTCGCGATCCATGTCGCTACGCGGCACTTGGCCAACCAGGAGCACGAGCGGCGTGCTGTCCTGCTGCGCGATGTGTACCCCGACCGAACCGTGACAGGCACCTGGGCCCCGCGTCACGACCGCCACGCCGGGCCGCCCCGTCAGCTTGCCATACGCCTCCGCCATGTTCACCGCCGCCCCCTCGAAGCGACACGTGATGGTGCGGATCACCGCCCGGTTCTCGTAGAGCCCGTCGAGCAAGGCGAGAAAGCTCTCGCCCGCAACCTGGAACACATGCGTCACGCCGAAGCTGCGCAACGCATCTGCCAGCACGCGACCGCCCTGCCGCGGCAAAATGCGCGCGCCGTGCGGCGGTGCGGCGATCGCTCCTTTCGCCTCGGCGTATCCCATCGACCAGCGCTCCTCGGCTTTGCGAGCTGCAAGCCTATCAGCGACCGGGCGAGGGCGGAACAGACCACCCTGCGCCCACACTGTTCGCACAAACGAGCCACACCAGCGCGGCCGACAGGCAGGCTGCGGAAATCGCCACGGCGACGTCGTAGCCGAGCGCGTTCCAGCCGCCGCTTTCCGTTCGGGGAAAGAGGTCGAGCACCACGCCGATACCCTGCTGCATCGCGAACACGACCAGGAGCATCAGTGCGTTGATCGCGGTCGAGACGCGCCCAGCTTCGCTGCCTGCGAAGCGTGCCGCGACCAGGAGGTAGCCGACGGGGCCGACCGCCGCGAGCAAAGGCCAGACGAACCACAGCCACGGCCACGCTGCCGGAATCCGGGCGATCAGCAACCCGTGCATGGCGAGTAGCCCGATCGCGCAAGCGACAGGCAAGGCGAGCGGATGAACGCCGCGGCGCACGAGCACCGATTGCAGACTTCCTGAGGCAAAGGAGCCAACCGTCAGCCCGACGGCATAGACCAACAGCACCTCGGCGCGCGCCTTGGCATCGAGCCCAGCAACATCACGCAGCCAGGGCCCCACCCACAAGCCCTGCCAGACGAAGTTCAGAGCCGACAGCATCGCCACCAGCGGAACAAGACGAACAAAGGCGGGATGGACAACGATGCGCCTGACCACCGCCACCTCCTCGGCGAGCCCGCCCGAGGAGCGGTCTTGCGCCGGCAATTCGGGCACACTGCGCCGGATCCACAGCGCGGCGAGGCCGGCCAAAGCGGCATCGGTCAGGAACACCCCGCGCCAGCCGATGCGCGCGTTCGCCCACTCCACTGGCACAGTGGCGACGATGCCGCCGAGCGACGACAGCGCCACGCACCACCCGGTAACGGCGGACACGCGATCAGGCGGGAACCAGGCGCGCGTTGCCTTCAGCTGCGCCATCAAGGCGGCGCTGACCCCGACCCCCATCAGGATCCTGCCGACGACGAGGGATGCGAGGCTCGCCGCCGCCGCGAACACGAGCGCCCCGGCCGCGATGACCCCCATGAGCACGCTCTGCACCTGCCGCGGCCCGAAACGATCGAGAGCAGCGCCGACGGGGAGCTGCGCAAGCCCATAGGCGGCGAAAAACACGGCTCCAAGAAGGCCGAGATCCGCGGCGCTGAGATCGAAGCGCGCGGCAAGCTCGGGGCCGATCACCGCGGTCATTGCGCGGTTGAGCTGGTTCAGCCCCGCCCCGGCCGCAAGCGGCAGCGAAACCCGGCGGAACGTCGGCCAAACGCCCGCGCCCATCGGCGACGGCGGCTTACTAGCACCGCCCTGCTTGCCCCGGCTCACTCCGCAGGCACAGGGCGCGGGCCAGGACGCTCCAGCGCAGACAGCCGGCGCGCGATCTCGCCGGTCGGTCGGGTGAATGGAGCGAGAAGAACGTAGAGCGCAGGAATTGCATATAGGGTGACAAGCGTGGAAAGCGTCATGCCGCCGATGACGACCACACCCAGCGCCTCGCGGCTCTCCGCCCCCGCCCCGGTTGCCGCAGCGAGCGGCCAGGCGCCGAGAATGGTCGAGATGGTGGTCATCAGGATCGGACGCAGACGCGCAACCGAGGCCTCGAGCACAGCCTCACGCACGGATCTGCCCTCATCGCGCAACTGGTTGGCGAATTCGACGACGAGAATGCCGTTCTTCGCCATCAGTCCGATCAGCAGCACGAGCCCGATCTGGCTGAAGATGTTGAGCGACAGCCCAAGCAGGTGAAGCGAAAAGAGCCCTCCCGTCACCGCAAGCGGCGTCGACAGCAGAATGATGAACGGATGGATGAAGCTCTCGAACTGCGCGGCGAGGACGAGATAGACGATGACGAGGGCGAGCGCGAAGGTGATGAGCAAGGCTGAGGACCCCTCGACGAACTCGCGGCTCTGCCCACGCCAGGTCAGGCGCGCCTCAGGCGGCAGCACGGCACGGGCCGCGGCCTCGATCGCCTGCATCCCGTCACCGAGTGCCACGTTCGGGGCAAGGTTGGCCGTAATGGTGATCGAGCGAAGCCGATCCTCGCGGTTGAGCGCTTGCGGGCGAGCGCGTTCCGTGAGCGTGACGAGGTTGGACAGCGGGACAAGCCCGCCGGATCCGGAACGAACGAAGATGTTCTGCAGGTCGTACGGTGTTGCCCGGTCCTCAGCCTGAGCCTGGACCAGGACGCGGTACTCGTTGCCGCGCTCGACGAAGGTGCCGACCTCCCGTGCGCCGAGCATGGTCTCGAGCGTCCGCCCGATGGTCTGGATTGAGACGCCGAGATCAGCGGCGCGGCGGCGGTCAATCTCGACCCGGACTTCAGGCTTGGTCTCCCTAAAATTGCTGTCGAGGTTGACGAGCAGGGGCGACTGTCGCGCGCGGTCGAGCACCGCGTCACGCCAGCGCACCAGCGTATCAAAGTCAGGCCCCTGGATGACGAGCTGGACCGGGGCCTGGAAGCCGCGCGCGCCGAGAGAGCCCGGGTTGACCGCGAAGGCGCGCACGCCCGGGATGTTGGCGACGCGCGGGAAGATGTCGGCGGTGAGCTGCTGCTGTTTGACCGTACGCTGCTCCCAGGGCACGAGACGGAGGAACACATTCGCCGTGTTGGACACGGCCGGCCTCTGGAAGCCGCCGATGGAGGAGAACACAACCGTGCCCACGCCGCGCTCAACATAGGGCATCAAGATATCCTCGACCTTCATCACATGCTCGCGGGTGTAGGCGAAGGAAGCGCCTTCCGGCGCGGTCACCGGCACAACGACCACGCCGCGGTCCTCCGTCGGCGCGAATTCCTTTGGCAGCACCTGGAACAGGGAGATGGCGAGCAGCGACAGCACGCCCGCACCGGCAAGCACGAGCAGAGGCGCGCGGAGCGCGCGGTCGAGCGTCCAGCGGAAGCCGGCGTTGAGCCCCTGGAAGACGGGCTCCGTCCAGCGCACAAGCCGGCCTTCGGCCTGATGCGGCTTGAGGAAGCGGGAGCAGAGCATCGGCGTGAAGGAGAGCGCGACGAAGCCGGAGATCAGGACTGAGACCGCGAGGGCGAAACCGAACTCCGAGAACAGCCGGCCCGCCTGCCCCTCGAGGAAGGAGATCGGCAGGAAAACAGCGACGAGGACGAGCGTCGTTGCGATCACGGCGAAGGCGATCTGGCGCGCGCCGAGGAAGGCGGCGAGTAGCGGCTCCTCGCCGTGCTCGATGCGGCGATGGATATTCTCGAGCACGACGATCGCATCGTCGACCACGATGCCGATCGCTAGCACCATACCCAAGAGCGTCAGCACATTCAGCGAGAAGCCCATGAGCGCGAGCCCGATGAACGAGCCGATCAGCGAGACCGGGATCACCACTGCCGGGATGAAGGTCGCGCGCAAGGAGCGGAGGAAGACGAAGATCACGCCCACCACCATCGCGATGGCAACGAACAGGGCGTGGAACACCTCGTAGATCGACTGCGCGATGAACAGGCTCTCGTCGTAGCCGTAGACGACCTCCACCCCCTGCGGCAGCGCCGGCTTCAGCCGCTCGATCTCCGCCTTCACGCCTTGCGCCACCGAGAGCGTGTTCGCGGTCGACTGCCGCTGGATGCCGAGGCCGACGCCGGGGCGGCGCATGAGGCGAAGCTCGCCGCGCTCGTCCTCCGGCGCGATCTCGATCCGTGCGACGTCGCCGAGCAGAACCTGGGTGCCGGCGCGCTGCGCGACGATCACGCTTCGGAACTGCTCAGGCGTGGTCAGCCGCGTATCGGTGCGCACGGTGAACTCGCGGGCCAAGCTTTCCAGACGTCCGCCGGGAAGCTCGACGTTCTCGCGCCGGATCGCCGTCTCGATGTCGTCGGCGGTCAGGCCCCGAGCGGCCATGGCGCGGCGGTCGAGCCAGATCCGCATCGCCTTACGCCGCTCCCCGCTGATGATCACGTTCGCCACACCCTCTACGGTGGAGAGGCGATCGACCATCAGCGTGCGGGCGATGTCGGTGAGTTCTAGCCCCGTGTGGCGGTCTGAGATCAGTGTCGCCCAGAGGATCGCCCGTGCATCGGCGTCCTGCTTCGCCACGACGGGCTGATCGGCAGTCTCTGGAAGGCGATTGAGCACGCGCGCGACACGGTCGCGCACGTCGTTCGCCGCCGCGTCCACGTCGCGCCCGAGGCGAAACTCGATCGTCACCTGCGAGCGTTCGTCGCGCGACGTCGAGGAGATCATCTTCACGCCCTCGATACCGGCGATCGCGCCCTCGATGATCTCCGTCACCTGCGTCTCCACCACCGGCGCGGCAGCGCCACGATAGGTGGTGGTAACGGAAACGATCGGCGGGTCGATCGCCGGCAGTTCGCGCACCGGCAGGCGCAGGAAGGAGGCGATGCCGAGCACCACCAGAAGCAGCGACATCACAGTCGCGAAGACGGGCCGCTTGATCGAGATGTCGGACAACACCATCGTCCGCGTTCTCCCGCTTCTCCAGCCCGCGAGCTCAACTCAGCGGCCGGTGGATCGTTTCGGTAACATTGACCGGCACGCCGTTGCGCAGCCGCTGCAGGCCGCGCACCACGACCTCTTCGTTCGGCGACAGCCCATCCAGGATCTCCACCTGCCCCGGCAGCCGGGTGCCGACCCTGACCTCCTGGCGTATCGCGCGCCCTTGGCGGACGGCGAAGACATAGGCGCGGTCGCCCACCGGGTCGATTGCTTCCTCGGGCACGAGCAGCGCGGTCGGACGCTCGGCCAGGGTCAGCACGATGTTGAGGAAGAGCCCAGGCCGAATGGTCTCGTCCGCGTTGTCGAACTCAGCGACCGTGCGGATGGCGCGGGTGGCCGGGTCGATACGGGTGTCAATCGCCGTCACCTCGCCCATGAAGACGCGGGCGCCAAAGGCGGGCGATGTGGCGAGGACCCGCTGACCCAAGCCGAGCCTGGCGACGAACACTTCGGGGACCGCAAACTCGACGCGAATTCTCGACAGGTCATCGAGAGTGGTGATCGCCGTGCCAGGCTGGATCAGCGCGCCGAGGCTCACCTGGCGAAGCCCCACCCGGCCCGAGAAGGGGGCGATGATCCTGGTCTCCTCAATCCGCGCCTGCGCCTCGCGCACCTGCGCCTCGGCTTGGCGCAGGGCCGCTTCGAGCTGGTCGATTTGTGCCTCGGGCACCGACTGGGTGACGCGCAACTGGCGGGCACGGGCTAGGCGAGTGCGCGCATCGTCCGCCGCCGCGCGCGCCCGGTCGAAGGCCGCGACCTGGGCCGAACGGTCGAGCTCGACCAGCACGTCGCCGGCCTTCACCTTCTGCCCCTCCTCGAAGTGGATCGCGGCGACGATGCCAGAGACGCGGCTGGTCACCGTGACCGCCTCGCGGGCGCGCGCGGTGCCAACGCTCTCCATTCGCTCCACCAGCGGTGCGACCCGGACCGGAGCGGTCACCACCTCGATTCGCGCCCCAGAAGGCGGGCGCGGTGGGCCCGCCGCCTTCGGCGGAGCGAGGCCGAGCAAGCGCATCGGATCGGACAGGCCGACCCGATCCCCATACAGCCACCACCCGGCACCCGCCCCGACGGCCAGGGCGATCAGCACAACCTGCGAGGCAAGGCGCATCCGCCACCAGTTCCCTTCCTGACCTCGTGCAACGATGGCACCCGGTGAGCGGAGGAACAATCTGCCACCAGGTCACAAAGTCGGGGCTTGGTGTTACGATTTATGACCGGTTATGACCGGCCGGCGAGCAGCCGCCAGAGGTTCTCGGCGCGCACCGGCATCGGCAGGGGCAGCCGGGATGGCGGAACGCCCGCGGAACGGAGCGCGTCCGAAACTGCGTTCATTACCGCGGGCAGTGATCCAGCACAACCCGCCTCCCCCGCCCCTTTCACACCGAGCGGGTTGGTCCGACAGGGGATTTCCACCGTCTCCCAAGCGATCTCGGGCAGATCGTCGGCCCGTGGCAGCGCGTAGTCCATGAAAGAGGCGGTGACGAGCTGACCCGTCTCGGGCTCGTAAACGAGACCTTCGAACAGGATCTGGCCCGCACCTTGCGCAATCGCGCCCACCACTTGGCCGCGCAAGGTCAGCGGGTTGACCACGACGCCGAAGTCGTTGACGGCCGTGTAACGGACGAGGACCACGGCCCCGGTGGCGCGGTCGATCTCGACCTCGGCGGCGTGGCAGCCATTGGGGAAGTTGGCCACGCGCTGGGTCGGATGGGCAGAGGCCTCGAGACCGAGGCCTTCGTCCTGTGGCACCATAGCCGGGTTCCAGGCCGCCCGCGCCACCTCAGCGAGGGAAATCGCGCGATCCGTGCCGGCTACGCGGAACATTCCGCGCTCAACCACGAGGTCGTCGGCGCAGACCTCGAGGAGATTCGCAGCGATCCGTTTCGCTTTCGCCTCAATCGCCGAGGCTGCGTGGAAGACCCCCACCACGGCAAGGGTGAGCGACCGCGACCCCGCCGTGCCCGAGGCATAGCCCGTGCGATCGGAGTCACCCTGGACGACACGGATGCGCTCGAAGGGAATGCCGAGCCGCTGATGCAGAACCTGGGCGAACACGGTTTCGTGCGGCTGGCCGTTGGACACAGCCGAGGTGACGAGTGTGGCGCCACCCTGGCGGTCGAAGGCAATGGCCACACGGCCGTCGCGGAAGCCCGAGGGTTCCACGTAGCAACCGAGGCCGAAGCCCCGCAGCTTACCATCGCGCTCGGAAGCGGCGCGACGGGCTGGAAAACCCGCGCGGTCGGCCAGCACCAGGGCACGGTCGAGAAGGCGGCGAAAGTCGCCGCTGTCGTAAGTCTGCCCCGTCGGGGTGCGGTAGGGCATCGCTTCGGCAGGAACGAGGTTGCGGCGGCGCAGATCGGCGGGATCCAGGCCGAGTTCGGCGGCGGCGCGGTCGATCGCCACCTCAAGGGCGTAGGCCGCCTCAGGCTTGCCCGCACCGCGATAGGCGTCGATCGGCACCGTGGTGGTGAGGTAGCCTTCAGAGACGACGTGGAAGGCGGGAATGGCGTATGGACCGACAGCGACCCGCGGCCCCCCGATGGTCGCGACGGCCGGCCCGAAGCCCACGCAGTAGGCGCCCAAATCCGAGCACCAGTGCCAGCGCACCGCGGTGATCCGCGCCTCGCCATCGAGCGCGAGACTGACCGTGATCTCGTGATGCCGCCCCGCGCTGTCGGAGAGGAAGGCCTCGGTGCGTTCGGCTTGCCAGCGCACGGGCCGGCCCAGGCGTTCGGCCGCATGCAGGAGGGCAACATGCTCTGGGTACGCGTGGTTCTTCATACCGAAGCCGCCGCCCACGTCGGGTGTCACGACGCGCAAATCCGAGGCCGCGAGGTCGCCGAGCGCGTGCTGGGAAAGTTCGGTGTGCGCCTCGGTCGTGCCCTGAGTGGCGGTCAGCAGGGTGAACCGTCGCGCGAGAGGATCCCACTTGGCAATCGCGCCGCGGGTTTCGAGCGGGGCGGCGGTGACGCGGCTGATGAGCACCCGGCAGGTCACGACGTGGGTCGCCGCAGCGAAGGCGCGCGCAACCTCTGCCCGGTCTCCGGCCTCCCACAGGTAGACGCGATTGCCGGGCACCTCGGGATGGATCGCGGGGGCCTCCCGCGCACGGTTAAGGCCGATCACGGGGTCAAGGGGACGCCAGTCCACGGCCACCGCCTCCGCCCCGTCCGCGGCGGCGGCGGCCGTCTCGGCCACCACCATCGCCACCGCCTCGCCGACAAAGCGGGCGCGGTCGGCCGGCAAGGCGAAGCGCGGCGGGTAGCGCGGCGGCTTTCCGTCGGCCTGCGGGAAGGAAATCAGGCACGGCAAAGCGCCCCTGCCCGCCCGCCGTAGGTCCTCGCCGGTGACGACGGCGACCACCCCTGGTACGGCCAGTGCCGCAGAAGCATCGATGGAGCCGATCTCGGCATGGGCATGTGGCGAGCGGAGGAAGCGTGCGAACAGGGCATCGCGCGGGGCGAGGTCGTCGGCGAACCGACCCTGGCCGCGCAGAAGACGCAGGTCCTCGACCCGACGGACGGCGCGCCCGACGCCGAAGCCCCTCTCGGCCGAACGGTCGCTCATGCCGAGACGCGGAGACAGCGTGCCATCCGCCGAGGCAGCAGGTGGATCTCGTCGGGCAGGCGCTCGCGACAGGCCGCCTCGGCGAAGCTGCAGCGCGGGGCGAAGGGGCAGCCCGGCGGCAGCCGCGACAGGTCTGGCGGCGCCCCCGGGATCGCGGCCAGACGGGTCCCCCGCAGCCCCGCATGCACCGTGCTGCCCATCAGCCCCTGGGTGTACGGATGCAGCGGCCGCTTCATCACTTCCCCAACGTCGCCCGCTTCGACAAACCGGCCCGCATACATCACCGCGACTCGATCCGCGATCTCGCCCGCCACCCCCAGGTCGTGGGTGACGAAGATCACCCCCATGCCGAGCTCCTCCTTCAAGCGGCGCAACAGGAGGAGGATCTGGATCTGCACCGTCGCATCGAGCGCCGTAGTGGGCTCGTCGGCGAGCAGGAGTTTTGGGCGGCATGCCAGCGCGATCGCGATCATCGCGCGCTGGCGCAGCCCCCCCGACAATTGGTGCGGGTAGGCGGCGAGACGGCGCTTGGCGGAGGGGATCTGAACAAGCTCGAGCAGCTCGAGGGCTCGACGATCGGCCTCCGCACGGCTGACACCCTCGTGCCGGATGATGGTCTCGGCGATCTGCGTGCCAATGGTGAACACGGGGTCGAGCGCCGTCATCGGCTCCTGGAAGATCATCGACACCACCCCGCCGCGGAAGTCCTGCAGTGCTGTTGGGGACAGTGCCAGTACGTCGTGGCCTGCGATGCGGATCATACCCTCGATGACGCTGCGCCTCGCGGGCAGGAGCCGCATCAGTGCCCGCAGCGTGACCGACTTGCCCGAGCCCGATTCCCCGAGGATGACAAGCACCTCCCCGGGGGAGAGCGAGAAGGAGACGCCGTTTACTGCGTGCACTGTCGCCTCCCGCGAGACGAAGCGGACGGCGAGATCGCGCACCTCGGCCAGCGGGGCGCCCGCCCATTGCACGGTCGGGTCGGCTTGCTCGGCCGTTACGGTCGTCGCCATGCTCAGGCGCTTCGGGGTGCGCGGCTGTGGCCGGATCCGGCGGCAGCCATGTGGCAGGCGGCGAGGTGGGCATCGCCAGCGAACGCGCCAACGAGAGCAGGTACGCTCTCGGCGCAGACCGCTTCGGGGAAGGCGCAGCGCGGGCGGAACCGGCAGCCGGAGGGTGGATCGATCGGGTTCGGCGGATCGCCGGTGAGTGGGGGTTCCGACATGCGCCGCGCCGGGTCCATCGAAGGGCGCGACGCAAGCAGGGCACGGGTGTAGGGGTGGCGCGGCGCTCTGTAGATCGCTTCCACGGGCCCCACCTCCACCACCCGGCCGAGATACATAACCAGCACGCGGTCGGAGACAAACTGAACCACGTTCAGGTCGTGGCTGATGAAGAGATAGGTGAGGCCGAAATCCCGCTTGAGGTCGAGCAGCAGATTGAGCACCTGGGCCTCGACCGACTTGTCGAGCGCGCTCACCGGCTCGTCGAGCACGATCAGCCTAGGCTCGAGCGCGAGCGCACGGGCTATGTTGACGCGCTGCCTCTGCCCGCCGGAGAGCTGGTGCGGGTAGCGGTGCGCGAATTGGTCCGGCGCCAGGCCAACGGCGGCGAGAAGCTCGCGCGCCCGCGCCCGCGCGCGTGCCTTCGGCACGCCGTGCACGGCTGGAGCGAAGGCAATACTGTCCTCGATCGGAAGGCGAGGATTGAGCGAGGCGTAAGAGTCCTGGAACACCATCTGCATCTGTCGGCGCAACTGGCGCAGCTCGATTCCGCCAGGGCCCACGGTTTCGCCATCGAACACAACCTCGCCCGCGTCGGGCTCGATCAGGCGCATGACCAGCCGCGCCGTGGTCGACTTGCCGCAGCCCGACTCACCCACAATGCCGAGAGTCTCCCCCTTGGCGAGCGCGAACGATACGCCGTCCACCGCACGCACGACGCCCGCCCTGCGCCCCAGCCCGAACAGGCCACGGGCGAGGACGAAGTGCCGGGTGAGATCGCGCACCGAGAGCAGAGGCTGCGCGGGGCCGCCGCGGTCGCGCGGGTCAAGGTGTGCGGACGCAAAGGTCATGGGCCATCCTGTCCTGACCCCTTCGTGGAGAGCAATCGCCGTGCCGGAGCCGTGAGCGTTGTCGCTTGCGGTCTCCCCGCCTAGCATGCGGACAGCCTGGAGGAGATCGCGAAGCATGCGCCCGCTCTTCGTCCTCATCAAATGCGAGATGGGCCGGGCCTACGAGACGGCGCGCGAGGCGGTGGACCGCATTCCCGAGGTCAGCGAGATCTACTCGATTTCCGGCCAGTACGACCTCCTGGGCAAGTTCTACCTCGCACCGGACCAGGACCCTGGCCTGTTCATCACTGAGAGCGTGCAGCGCCTACCCGGCGTGAAGGACACCTTTACCCTCATCACTTTCAACGCGTTCGCCACCCGCCACGCGCGCTGATCGTGCCTGCGGATCGGGCCCGCCTGCTCGTTCGGCAGGCGGCGACGCTTGCGCTGGCGAGCGTGGGAGGCTGGGCGGCGATGCGGCTCGACGTGCCGCTCCCTTGGATGGTGGGTGCGTTGGCGGCCGTGGCCGGAGCCGCGCTGGCCGGGATCCGCGTGGCCGCGCCAGACGCGGTGCGGCCCGCTGGTCTGATCGTGCTCGGTACCGGGCTCGGCCAGGGCTTCACCCCGCCGGTTCTTGCTGCCCTCGCCGTCGCGCTCCCTGCCATGGCAACGGCCGGATTGGGCACCATCGTCGCCGGTGCGCTCGCCTCGCGCGCCGTCGCACGCATCGGCGCGATCGATGCCCAAACCGCGTATTACGCATCCGTTCCGGGCGGCGTGGTGGTGATGGCCGTCCTCGCCGCGCGTGCCGGCCTCTCTGTCGGCGTGGTCACGTTAACGCAGAGCCTGCGCATGATGCTGGTCGTGCTCCTCTACCCGCCGCTCGTCGTCCTGGTCTTCGAACGCGGGCAAGACGTGTTCAGCCTCAGAGAGGTTCCGGTCGACGGCTTTCTGCTGCCGCTCCTCCTCGCCCTGGCCACGCTGGGCGCGCTCGCGTTGCGCCGCCTGCGCCTTGCCAATCCTTGGATGATGGGGCCGGTGCTCGTGTCGCTTGTCCTTGCCGTGGCAGGAGAGCCGCTTTCGGGCCTGCCATCGCCACTGGTCGATCTCGCCCAGCTGCTCCTCGGCTGGACCCTCGGCACGCGCCTCGAGCGCGCGGTGGTGCTGCGAGCCCCCCGTCTCGTGCTCGCCGCCATGGCCTCGATGGCGATCGTGGCGTTGCTCAGTCTGCTGCTCGCGGTCGCGATCGTCGCCCTCTGCGCTTTCCCCTTCGCAGCCGTCGTCCTCGGCACGGCACCCGGCGGGATGCCGGAGCTCGCCATCACGGCGAAGGTGCTTGATCTCGGCGCACCGCTCGTCCTCGGTTTCCACCTTGTGCGCGTGCTGCTCTGCACCCTACTCGTTCCATTCGTCTGGAGGCTCTACGAACAGGCGACGTCACGTCTCGGCAGCGGCTGACCGCGGGTCACTCTCCCGCGAGCAGCCCCGCCGCGGCGGCAAAGAGAGGGCCCTCCGGCTCCGCCCAGGCGTCCTGGGCGGTGAAGTGGTTGCGCCCCGGCAGTTCGAGGCTGGCGCAAGCCGCCCCGCGGCTGGACCAGGCGGCGGCGAAGTCACGCGATTGGCGGCGGAACTCGCCGCTCTCCGCCCCGCCGACAGCGGCGATGAGGCGCAGGCCGGGAGGTGGGGCGAGCAGGATCGGCGACAGCGCGGTCGCCTGCGCGAGATCGAGGCCGAGCGCACAGTTGTGGCTAGTGCCGAGGAGGGGTGCCAGATCGAAGAGGCCGGAGGAGGGAAGGACAGCGCGGAACCGGAGGTCGGGCAGCCCCCGCTCTGCCCAGTCGGTCGCCGCCAACATCGCGGCGAGATGTCCTCCCGCCGAATGGCCAGCAACGAGCCAGCGCTGCGACAGGCCAAACGATGGGGCGTCCCGCCAAAGACGGGCGACCGCTGTACGCACGTCCTCGACCAGCGCCCCGAGGGTGACCTCGGGGCAAAGTGGATAGCCCGGCAAGGCCACGGCGAACCCGCGCGCGAGCCACGGTGTGGCAACCCAGGCAAACTCCCGCCGATGCCGCCTCTGCCAGTAGCCGCCATGGCCCAACTTGGACAGTGGAGAATGTTAAGTGTCTGTTTTGGTATGTAAAATCGGCGAAATTAGGCAGGCGTGGCACCACGCCGGGGTCGGCCCCGGCGGCGGGATGCGTGTGACGGGGACGGCGCCG
>Ga0308417_1001781_pt1 | contig 14549 bp, 16 predicted proteins | sample HotsprSampleOS65_FD_203528 | JGI IMG/M metagenome (GOLD analysis project Ga0308417, IMG submission 203528) | Hot spring phototrophic mat microbial communities from Octopus Spring, Yellowstone National Park, Wyoming, United States - 20090730_OS65 ... | reverse complement strand
CCAATTGTAGGCACTGAGAAGCTCGTGTCGGAAGGCTTGTTTTGGTGCTGGTGTCACCACAAATGGTTAGTCAGCCGCATTGTTTTCGGTTTTGTTTCCTGGGATCAGGGGCTAGCGGAAGGAATGTAGTATACATCCGAGAGCCGGATGGGAGTTTGGTGGCGAGGTTTGAGCCTGGGGAGAACCCAGTGGCAGACTACTACTACTTCGATGGACTTGGGAGCACAGTGATGATGACCCAGGGACTGAGTACCATCACTGACCGGTATGACTATGATGCGTGGGGGAACGAATATCCGATCATGGTATCGACGGCGGACAATCCATATCGGTACGTCGGGCAGCTGGGGTACTACACCCACTGGATGGACTCGTCACTCACCGACCTCCTCCACCTCGGCGTGCGCTTCTATGAACCGGGCGTGGGCCGCTTCGGCCAGGTGGACCCGGCAGGAGAGGGGTGGAATTGGTATGTGTACGTACGAAACGCACCTGTTCAAAGGATTGATCCAACAGGGCGCAAGAGTGGGAGATCTAAAGATGTCTGTGTAGCATGCACCGGAATCAACCCTAACAGACTCAGAAGTGGTGACTATACCTACAACCCATGTCAGGACTGTTGCACATCCCTTATGGCAGAGCCGGTTTTGCACAACATCGCAATATGCGCAGCCGCTGCCGGGGTACCAGGCCCAATCAATTTTCCCGAGACAAATATCATCAGTGGAACGCTGGCAAAGTGTGAGCAGGATTGTGAGGAGGTATGTGCCCGGAAGGAATCAGGGGCTATCGCAATGCGCACTTACCTGGAATGCATCTTTCGGAAGACACTTGATGATTATATCGTAGGTACTATCATGCGATGCTTAACGCACGGATGCACACGTGGATGCCGAATATGACCGCAGATTCAAGCCGGGCAGCTAATGCTAGCGTGCAGAAAGGAGAATGCTGTTGCTGTCAAGTAGTGAACTCGTGAAGAGGTTTGCATTCTTGTTTGCGCTAGCGATCTTGGCTAGTTTGGTCGCTGCATGTTCGAGTCCAACGGACAAGAAACTGGCGGCCTATGGGTTGCGACGAGGCAGGCTTGCTGGTGCCGTCCTCAAAGGAGCGGATCTGGAATTAGTTCGATTGCCCCAAGAGGACATGTCTCATTCGGATCTAACCGGCGCAAATCTGCGTGGGGCGAACCTCGAAGGAGCCAACCTCTCGGGCGCCAAACTCACTAAGGCAGACATGCGGGCCATTAGGCTGAAGAATACAGTAGAGGGTAAATGGGTTAACACGAACCTTAAAGGTGCGAACCTCGCGCGGGCCAGACTAGATGAAGCCCTGTTGCGGGGGGCGGACCTGCGGGGAGCAAAACTCGACGAAGCAAGCCTAAAAAACGCAGACTTGTCCGCTGGTTTCATCACAGATCGCTACGGTTCATGCCTGGCTACCAGTAATTGTATAGGAGCCAGTTTTAGAAATGCCGACCTACGTGGGGCGAAATTAATGACATGTCTGAAAGATGCCAATCTGGACGGCGCGGACCTGAGAGGAGCAAAACTGGGCCTGGTGGAAGGGACAAGCCTGCGGAACGCAGATCTGAGAGGAGCAGACCTAAGTGCCGCCTTTGGGCATATTAGGTCACTAAAGGGAGCTATATACGATTCTAGTACCATGTGGCCGAAGGGATTTAAGCCAGAAACGAGGGAAGTTCGCAAAGTGGAAAGAGAGGATACAAATGCGGACCGTTAGTTGAGATGTTGTTGGCACTAACGGGGCAGTACAATCCTCCTCCACCTCGGCGTGCGGTTCTATGAACCAGGTGTCGGCCGCTTCGGGCAGGTGGATCCGGTAGAGACTGTGAACTACTACCCATATGTGGGGGGAAGCCCACTACTGCTTACCGATGAGTCTGGCCTTCTGCCCACGTTCTTGGGGTGTACACGGAACCAGATAGCACAACTGGTTAGACAGATCAATGATATTTTGAATAACAGGCTCAACTGCATCAGTGGAGGCCGACGGCTGAGGAATTGCATTGAGAACCGGCTGCGCAATGGATACATTCGCTGTGGTGCTCAGCCGGGTGATCCCCCATGCAGTGGCTGCGGATATACCGACCTTCCCACCCCACGGGAACATATCCACGTATGTGCCGATGCCTTCAACAGCAGTCTATGTGGCTGCCTCGGCAGAACCATAATCCACGAGTTCGCCCACTCCTGCACACAGCACTCGGCAGGCATCCAGATCGAGCCTCCTGAGGGCTACCAATGCGAGTGGGATTGCTATGGAAGGGGGAATCCACCATGTCCCAGGTAACCAGGTTGCCCCTAACACTTCTTTGCGCATGCGGCGTGGTCGCTATGGTGATGCGCCTTCACACAGTCGCCCAGGAGACCGTGGACAGGAATACGGGTGTTTCGATCCAGGTTTGCCAGCCGAGCGGCTTGACACAGGAGGTTTCTGGATCCGTAATCTTGGCTCTAGTGACCAACCGCACCGGGTCGCCGATATACATCGACCGTCATCTGTCACGTGTGCCGCTGAAGGGACACTCGTCTCTATGGGCGGAGGTCAGGGATGCGAAGACGAGAAAGGCCGTAGCACCTCGGGCGCTGTTCAAGCCAGTCCAGAGAGTATGGCACACCGATGACCTACTCCAGCTGAACCCGGACCTAAGCTATGGACCAGTGGTAGACCTGAACGACTACTTCGACCTGCAGCCCGGTAGGGAGTACCGTGTAAGGTTTCGGTACACAAGCCTAGCCCCTAGCACCGTGGGGCACATTCGCCCTTGGCAAGGGGGAGCAGTCTCCCGGGAGGTGATAATACGGACGACTCCCACTGCACACCCGCAGGGACATCCGTCGTGCCTGCCTACCAATATGACGAGGCTGGGAACAGGACGAAGATCACCAGAGGAGCTCAGAACCACAGCGTCTTCACCTACGACGAGCGAGACCGATTGTCTGGGATATCGCATGTAGTTGGTGGGTCTCCTGCTGCGAGTGTGAGCTATACGCGCGATGGAGTCGGCAGTCCGACCTTCGCCGCCTGGGTGAACGGCCAGGCAGACTGGACTGTCTCCTACGAGTATGATGCGATGAATCGGCTGACGTACGAGGACCATTCGGAACGCGGGGACACCCTGTGGTCGTATGACTGGGTAGGGAACAGGCTGGACTATGGGTTTGAGTACGATGCACAGACCGACTGGCTGTCTGAGGGGCCTGCGGGAGTAGGTCGGACGTATGACAGCGCTGGTAACATGACACAGAAAGGCACGAGGCCGTATTGGTACAACACGCGTGGTCTGCTGGGGATGACGAATTCATCTGGTCTTTGCTGGGACGGTGAACAGCGCCTGCTGACACACAGCATATGGACTGGCAACTCGTTTGTGACGTACACATGGGTGTATGACCCGACTGCGAGCATTCCGGCGGTGATACAGGAGTTTAACAGCAGCGGAAGGAATGTGGTATACATCCGAGAGCCGGATGGGGGTTTGGTGGCGAGGTTTGAGCCTGGAGAGAACCCAGTGGCAGACTACTACTACTTCGATGGGCTTGGGAGCACAGTGATGATGACCCAGGGACTGAGTACCATCACTGACCGGTATGACTATGACGCATGGGGGAACGAATACCCGATCATGGTATCGACGCTGGACAACCCATATCGCTACGTCGGGCAGCTGGGGTACTACACCCACTGGATGGACTCGTCACTCACCGACCTCCTCCACCTCGGCGTCCGCTTCTATGAACCAGGTGTGGGGCGGTTTTCGCAGAGGGATCCGCTCGGCGGTGTTGTTGAATGGTATGCGTATGGGGATAGCACCCCTACGCTGATGGTCGATCCATCGGGACTAGTCGCCTGTGAGGAGCGAGCCAGAAGAGAAGCGTTAGCTCAGGGCGCCAGCTATCGCGCGCAATGGAATGATGATCCGGATGGCGGACCATCGAATGCTCTCCAACACTGTGTCTGGGCCTGTCTCACCACCGTCTACTGCGGCCCCTCGACGTGCGGCGGGATCATGGGCCATATCATTGATCTCCATGAGTTCTTGAACATGCGGAATCCGCCAGGCAGGTGGATCCCATACCTCAATAACTCGGAGGCCGCGAGGATGGATTTGCACAATAACGCTGCAGGCAGAGAGTGTGCCGGATCGGCGGGCTTTCACTGGGAAGAGCGGTTGGGAGGCGTGACAAGGGTCAAGGTCTACGACGATCCCTTGGGTGATTGCATTGCCTGCTGTGAAAGGAAGGCGTACGACGGCCAGTTAACATGGACTAACGGACGACGCATCACAAGACCGAAACCAGTGCCGCCATCGATAGGTCCCAGGAGGTAGTACCATGCCCAGGGGACAAAGCAGGCTGCTGGCCCGCGGGGTTGTTGTTGCCTGCGTTGTGTTATTGACATCTCTGGCTGTGGTAGCTCTCCATGACTGGGCCAAGAGACAGCCTGGAGGTGCATCGGTTTATGTGAACGTTGTGGCGCTGAATTCAGACGGCGAACTACATGAAGCGGCTTATGTGGTGATCCGCGTAGACGGGAGAGTGCGTGGCATAGCCCGTAGCGGGACGGGACTTCAGGTCTGGCTCCCGCCAGGCGTACACAGAGTGGATTGTATGTCTCCAGGGTTCCAGACCTGTACTCAGACGGTAGCTATCAAACCGTCAGACGGCGAGGCGTATGTTCATTGTGAGCTCCAGCGGGTAAGGTCTGGTTACCCATAGAGGGCGAGCGGACGTGTGACGCGGTGACCGGGTGACGACAGGCGCGCCCCACCGCCGCGTTGCCCGGGGCGCTATCCGGATTAGGTGACACAGCTGATGGATCATGTCTTCCATAGCTTGGGGAACAAGACCTCGATGGTGACGCCCTACGCTACTACTATCTACGAATACTACAAGAACGGGCAGCTCAAGAAGCTTTCTGTCTCGGAGGTGAGCGGACTGGAGATCACCTACCAATATGACGAGGCTGGGAACAGGACGAAGATCACCAGAGGAGCTCAGAACCACAGCGTCTTCACCTACGACGAGCGAGACCGATTGTCTGGGATATCGCATGTAGTTGGTGGGTCTCCTGCTGCGAGTGTGAGCTATACGCGCGATGGAGTCGGCAGTCCGACCTTCGCCGCCTGGGTGAACGGCCAGGCAGACTGGACTGTCTCCTACGAGTATGATGCGATGAATCGGCTGACGTACGAGGACCATTCGGAACGCGGGGACACCCTGTGGTCGTATGACTGGGTAGGGAACAGGCTGGACTATGGGTTTGAGTACGATGCACAGACCGACTGGCTGTCTGAGGGGCCTGCGGGAGTAGGTCGGACGTATGACAGCGCTGGTAACATGACACAGAAAGGCACGAGGCCGTATTGGTACAACACGCGTGGTCTGCTGGGGATGACGAATTCATCTGGTCTTTGCTGGGACGGTGAACAGTGCCTGCTGACACACAGCATATGGACTGGCAACTCGTTTGTGACGTACACATGGGTGTATGACCCGACTGCGAGCATTCCGGCGGTGATACAGGAGTTTAGCAGCAGCGGAAGGAATGTAGTATACATCCGAGAGCCGGATGGGAGTTTGGTGGCGAGGTTTGAGCCTGGGGAGAACCCGGTGGCAGACTACTACTACTTCGATGGGCTTGGGAGCACAGTGATGCTGACCGAGGGGCTGAGTACGGTTACTGACCGGTATGACTATGATGCGTGGGGGAACGAATATCCGATCATGGTATCGACGCTGGACAATCCATATCGCTATGTCGGGCAGCTGGGGTACTACACCCACTGGATGGACCTATCACTCACCGACCTCCTCCACCTCGGCGTGCGCTTCTATGAACCAGGTGTGGGGCGGTTTTCGCAGGTGGATGACAGATTTGTCCATCGGGCAATATACACATACGTCGGCAACTGGCCTCTATCGGCTGTTGATCCGGATGGCCAGATACCCATGCCGCTATGTTATAGGTATCGTCTTTCTGCTGGTCGGAAGATCTACCAGCGCTATGACCTCATCACCGGCCGGCTCGAGAAGGAAACCTGTATGCCAGGACAACCAGGCTATGGTGACACTTGCAAGGGCAGGGAGAAGCGGCTGCTCTTTCAGTGTGATGGCGAGCTCAGATGGAAGGGCGAGGCAATCAACGGCGCTAGCACGAATGCTATTCTGGACATGAACGATTTGAACTGTTATGACGTGAACCTTGGAATTCAGATATCGTATTCCAATATCCCGCTGCTGCAGTACATAGCTCCCATAGCATCCTTGCTCAAAGTTAGTGCTCCGGTTGGGAAGCGTCTAGTTTTCAGCATGACAAAGACCCTGCACTTCAAAGTCTACTTAGCGGGTGAATGCTATTCCCCAGGTGTGAGCGGATCGCCGCATTAGGTGGGGCACAGCTGAAACCCCTAAGACTTCAGTTTGTGCAGACGCGTGCAGTCCCTGGCTTCATGGACTGGTATCGGAAGTGCTCCTTCGGTCTGGATAATGCCAATGGAGGGAAGTATAGGATGGAAGAGGGAAGACTAGTAAAATATCAAGTGTTTCAGCGTCTGGTCAGCGTCAAAAGGCATGCCATAGCCACGTCGCTGCTGCTCTGCACTGCGGTTGCTCTGGGTTTTTATTTGAGAGAATACAGTATGGGATTCCAATCGATTCACATCAGAGACTCCCACTCCCACGTATCAGCGGGCCACTGGTATGTGTGGCGTGCAGATGGCCACAACACCGGACGAGGAAAGGGCATGGCCGTAGGTTGTAAGAGGTGGGAGCACATTCCAGGCTATCCAAGTAGCGGCGTCTGTTCGGCAGCCGTGGTGGGAAGCAGCGGTCTGGCGTACGTTGCAGTCCGCGGTACTTCGGACTACCTATACGCCTTAGATCCTAGCTCAGGACGCGAGCGGTGGGCGACACAGATAGACCAATTCAAGCAGGGGACGCATAGGCATAATGCCGCAGAACTCGATTTTTGTGTCTCCTCACCGGCGGTGGCTGCAGACGGGACGGTGTACGTGGGCTCAGATGACGGGCATTTGTATGCTATAAACGGAACGACCGGCAGGATCGATTGGACCTTTGACTCCGGAGCCGAGATCATTGGCTCGCCAAACTTGGATTTCGACGGAACCGTCTACTTCGGAAACCAAGCCGGCTGGCTGTATGCCGTGGATGGAAAAAGCGGTCACTGCAGATGGAGTCGCCAGGTTAAGGGCGGACTCCCGGCGACTCCTGCGGTGAGCTCGTATGGGGTAGTCTATTTCGCAACCTCTGGAGGGCTATTGGCGCTCGATGCCACCACAGGCAACGTACTCTGGCGTTTTCCGAGACCTGCCGGCCGCTCCTTTCCGGTTATCTGCGAGGACGGTGTCGTGATCACTTGCTGCGATGGGCCCGAGGGGAACGTCGTCTTAGTAGATGGGCGTAGCGGCAAGATAAGATGGACCTTCTCGGCTGGGTTCGAGCCAACAGGTCCTGCACTAGCCAGGGATGGATTAGTGTACGTTGGCACCTCCCATGGCCAGGTAGGCAAACTGTATGCACTCGAAGCTATGACGGGCAAGGAGAAGTGGCGATTCGACCGGTTTGTTGGTAATTATCCGCCATCGATTGCGGGTAACGGCGATCTCTACATAACAGTTCCACCAAAGCTCATCGCATTGGATGGGAGAACAGGCAGATTAAAATGGCGGCTAGACCTACAACTGCCTACGCATGTATCCTCGCCTACCATCGGCCCGGACGGAACAGTCTATATAGGGACTGGAGATGGCAGGCTGATAGCCGTGCGATGAACGCCTTCGGGTGCAAACTGCTGGGGATGACGAGTTCATCTGGTCTTGGCTGGGACGGTGAACAGCGCCTGCTAGCACACAGCATATGGACTGGCAACTCGTTTGTGACGTACACATGGGTATATGACCCGACTGCGAGCATTCCGGCGATGATACAGGAGTTTAGCAGCAGCGGAAGGAATGTGGTATACATCCGAGAGCCGGATGGGAGTTTGGTGGCGAGGTTTGAACCTGGGGAGAACCCAGTGGCAGACTACTACTACTTCGATGGGCTTGGGAGCACGGTGATGCTGACCGAGGGGCTGAGTACGGTTACTGACCGGTATGACTATGACGCGTGGGGGAACGAATACCCGATCATGGTATCGACAGCGGACAACCCATATCGGTACGTCGGGCAGCTGGGGTACTACACCCACTGGATGGACTCGTCACTCACCGACCTCCTCCACCTCGGCGTGCGCTTCTATGAACCGGGCGTGGGCCGCTTCGGCCAGATTGACGAAATCAACATTCACTTGTGGTCGGGGTATTCCTATTCCAATAACATGCCGTTGTCTGCAATAGATCCTGATGGAAGAAAGGCAGTTTCACCGAACGATCCCCGTTTCCCAATGCAACCTTGTCATGGGGCGTTCCCCGCAGCATGCCATTGGCGGTGTATTTCCAATGCAGTACAGGAGGCGTATCGCATATTACGGCGCCATTTTCCTGAGGAAAAAGTCGGAGAGATAAACGGGCCTCAAGATGCATTCAGACATTGTGTGTGGGCATGTTTGGTTCGTACCAATTGCGGAGCTGGTGCATACAACTCTGCCGTTATCGACCACGAAAACGGTAACTGTTGGTATGGGGGCGGAATAGACCCAAAAACACTTGCGATTAGACCTGGAAGATGGGATCCGGTAGGCAGTCCGATGGATCTCGCAAACAATGAAATGGGAAGAAAATGCAGCACAGGTGTAGGCGCTAGTTGTGAAAGCTGTTGTGTGGATGCCTTTCACAGAGGGGATCTTTACATTCTGCCCAGGAAATATTGGACAAGGTAATATTTTGCAGTTCGTGGCATTCTTGCCGAATAACATGCAGAGGGTTGACTTATGAGGTTGTGGACAAAAAAAGCCATAACAACCATATTATTGGTTGTGATTTGCATAGCAAGCATATTCGTGCTTGCATTACTAACGCGTAGATGCAGCGCACCTTGGTATTGTCGAGGGGAAGCATTAGAGAAATTTCCATATACAGTAGTCACTGGAACAGTAGATTCTGAACGAGGCATACTAGGTTTGTTGGAAATAGGAGCATCGCGGGAGCGGGTAGAGAGCAGATTAGGATGTCCATTAGTGCGAAGCATATCAGCAAAGGGTGCAGAAAGAATGGGCTTCTGGGATCCCGATGATGTCTCTGGTGATTTTTACGATGGAGTGTTTGCTTGGGTGCAGTACAATTACAGGGAAGCGGTAATTTCGATAACATTTGACTTTGTGGCGTTCAATAGTAAGTTTGGTGGAAAACAAAAAGTTTTGCTGTCTCACCGAGGAATCAGCTATCTCCTATCCCCGGACTTGACCGAAAAACAGGCATCCATGCTTTTGCGAACACGGAATGGCAACCCCATAGGTCACTGGCAGGGACATGAGTTCATAATCGATGGCACAGGCACATCCCTGTCGTTCGACAGTGAAAATTGCAGACTAAGATCTGTAGGCGTTGTGACGGTAGAAAAGCGTTAGCTGACGTTAAATCAAGCCAGCGGAACACGAGCATCCAGACAGTGAAATGGGAAGCTAAGCCTGTTGGTAGAAGTATACATCCGAGAGCCGGATGGGAGTTTGGTGGCGAGGTTTGAACCTGGGGAGAACCCAGTGGCAGACTACTACTACTTCGATGGGCTTGGGAGCACGGTGATGCTGACCGAGGGGCTGAGTACGGTTACTGACCGGTATGACTATGACGCGTGGGGGAACGAATACCCGATCATGGCATCGACAGTGGACAATCCATATCGGTACGTTGGCCAGCTGGGGTACTACACCCACTGGATGGACTCCTCACTCACCGACCTCCTCCACCTCGGCGTGCGGTTCTACGAGCCGGGTGTGGGCCGCTTCGGGCAGGTCGATCCGCTTCGGCGAGACTATGTCGGATACATTTATTCGGCTGATATACCAACTCTCGGGGTAGATCCTGAAGGTCTGCTGTGGTGTGAAAAGACGAACAGGTTTCCTTGGATCAGATGTCACTGGGGTGACAGACCGAAACCTGAAACGGCTGAAGAGAAAGCGATAAAGGCATTGGCAAAATGGTTTATGAAAGAGTTCAGCAAAGCTTGTGCGAACTGTAAGGATGCTGATCTTGCCTTGGATATAAGCTTAGCTAATAATGTTGTGTCCATGTTTGCTAACCTGCCCGACAAGTACAAAAACGCCCTACAGGTGTGCATGAACGCTGCCAAAGCCATGATTGAGTTTCCAGAAAATGCAGGGGCTGAATGCATGCTATGCCACAATGCAATCTCTGAAGTCGTCGGGAAATCTAACTATCTTGTTACTCTTATAAACTGCAAGTGTTTTATCAAATAGCATCTTCGATGGGAGGCGGCTATATAAATGACTCGCAAGATATTTTTGAGGGGATTAGTGGTAATTATTGCCGGTCTTGTCGCATGCGCTGGATTGATGGCCTGGCATGCACTCGTTGGTTGGCATAGTATATTATGGACTTGTCCGCCAGGGGAGAAAATCGTTTATATCAAGACAGCAGAGAAGCCGAAGAAGTTGCTGATTCTTACGAAGCGAGGACCTTCGTGGGTGTTGAGAGTACTGGAAGAGGCTGGTGTAGTAAGAGAGGTGGCAAGCGGACCAGGCGGTGTACAACCGTTGAGTCCGCTTGCGCTGTCAGCGGATGGCGAGCACTGCCTTGTTGGTTTACGAAGCCAATGTGGCCGCTATAGTGTAGCTGATTGTGACTTAGTCACGAAGCGTCGGCAGGATATTACCAGTTTGGAGGGCGCAATCACACATTCAATGATAGATCCATATTCACCCGACGGAAGATACTTGCTAGTGCATGCACTGGAGTCGGCCAACAGTCACAAAAGACAGTTGTATAGGGTCGAAAGAGCTACAGGTAAAACTCAGGTGATCCATGTGGCCGGGCTTCCAAAGGGTTTATCTACATGGACGGAAGTATTCGCAAGGTATACCCATGACGGCGACTTGGCTGTGTACAATCGATTCACAGGTTTAGTCATGCGTGGGAATGTTAAGAAGCTCAAAGTGTTTGGTAGGTGTCGTCCTGGTTTCCTAGCTTATATTTCGCCTGACGCCAGGCATGTAACCGTTGTTTCAGGGAGTTGTGGCGAACCGGGTGAAATACGGGTAGTCCGTTATGGATTTCAGCCTGCCACCGAACACATTATCTATTTGGATAATGCACCCGACGCCGGTAATGCTAATGTACTTGAGTTCCAGTATGCTGAGTACAGTGGAGAGATGACTCTAAACATCTTCCATCCTAACAAGTACCCATTGTACATAGACGCAGAAGGGCGTTGTCACGGTGTGCATGTGAGAGAATATTCGCGTCTAGGATGCGGGCTGGCGATCTGGGATGTGGGACGCGCAGCTGTAGTCGAGAAGCGAAGTGAGGGTTCTCCCGAAAGGATAGTCTTGTTGCGGCTTTAAGGCTTACGTATCCGGGGAGAATTTCGGTATAGAACGGTGGGGAAGCCACGACATAGTATACATCCGAGAGCCGGATGGGAGTCTGGTGGCGAGGTTTGAGCCTGGGGAGAACCCAGTGGTAGACTACTACTACTTCGATGGACTTGGGAGCACAGTGATGATGACGGAGGGACTGAGTACCATCGCCGACCGGTATGACTATGATGCGTGGGGGAACGAATACCCGATCATGGTATCGACGCTGGACAATCCATATCGGTACGTCGGGCAGCTGGGGTACTACACGCACTGGATGGACTCGTCACTCACCGACCTCCTCCACCTCGGCATGCGGTTCTATGAGCCAGGCGTCGGCCGCTTCTCGCAGGTGGATCCGGCGAGGGAGGGCGTGAACTGGTATGGGTATGTGGACGGAATACCAACGACCCATGTAGATCCAGTGGGGTTATTCAATTGGTGTTTTCCGTTGAACTCGCGCATCTGCAACAGATCCAAGGACCAGTGTGTCATCGCCTGGAGTGACCGCTCTGGGTACATTTTGCTCACGCCGGGGCAATGTACGTCCTGGTTCTTTGATGACGGGGACTTCGCTTATTGGAATGGCCACTGGTTTAAGTGCGGCGGTGGAAGGACCTGCACCATAGACGATCGTCCCCCCGATGACTATAGTAGGGGTAGGAACTATCAGTCGCCGGTTAGACCTGGTGATGGGCGACCATCACCGCCACCGAAGGATATGTGTAAGAAGTATTGTGAATGCCAGAGGAAAAGCCGGCACAAGAGGGCTTTCGATGATGCCAGAGACTGTGTGAGGAAATGCCTCAACGGGGGGTTATAGTACTATGGTCACTGGAGGAGTCTGGATCGTTGCTACTCTCGTACTGATGCTCTTGATAATTGCCATCATGATGGGCATGAGATACCGCAGAGGTTTTCGTCTGGCTATTGCAATAGCATTGGCAATCGTTGTGGCATACCAAGCCCCTTACGGAGCTTACGTTTACGTGGATACTGCTGCGGCGAGGATTCGTCATGGTATGAGCCGCAACCAAGTGAGGGCAGCACTTCCGTGTTTTACTGAGAGAAGAGTGCCTATCACCGACGTACCACAGGACCTGCGCTCGAATGTCCCCAAGAGTGATCGTTCCAAGCTATATCGGTATGCCTTTCTGAGCCGTCGGCTAAGCGTACACGTCTCGTACGACTCACAGTGGCGAGTTAGCTCGAGGATAGATACATACGAGTAGCCCAGCCGGCCCCGGGTCGCTGTGGCAGACACAGGCGGGCGCGGTATCCCTATGGATAAGCGATCAGGTCCGGTCGGGCAGGTGGATCCGGCGAGGGAGGGGCTGAACTGGTATGTATATGTGGATGGTAACCCTGCAAGGTTCATAGATCCCTCTGGAATGGCTCTCAGCGAGTTGCAGTGTGCAAAGATTCGTGAGGTATTAGAGTACGAAAAAAGACATGGAACCGTAAGGGCAGCCTGTCATTTCTCTAATACATTTGGTGACACCTATTTTGGAACAGGGCTAGGAACGGCTTTTGATAATGCACCTATCGCTACAGAGGCTGGCACCCTTGATTTGGACTGGTGGACAGACCTAATATGCACTGGTGGTTGGACGCATTCCTGTGGAGTGGTGAAATGTTTATACTGGATAGAAAAGATGATTTGGTATGGTGTTCGAAAATTGACATCGCAACCTGCTGCAAAACCGTATGAGGACCCTAAGGAAAGAGTAACTATTCGAGCAATATGCAAGGGCTATAGAAGCTATGAGAAGTTATTTCCTCCGGATTTTATGGCGAAGAACTGTGGTAATAAGAAAATAAAGAGGTGATGGGAAGTCTTAGCAATCCCTAGGAAGGTTGTTCCTGTTGATTATAATTTCAGGAAGGTTGAAGATCCTTATGTCCTGTAGACGAATACTTCGCAGACTCATGATCTTGGCAGGCTTAAGCATTGTGACGTTTATTTTGTTTTCCGTAATATTTTACGAGAGTATTTGTGTTACACAAGAAGGGCCATCAGTTTACAAATGGGACAAAGTGCCCAGTGATGCGCCACTTCTGGTATTAGAGACGCCACGAGATAGCCGCTTTCCGAGCGCAAAGATAGTTGGAATGGGCGAGCTAGCTAGATATGGAAAGGAGCAGGGGTATTTCTATGTTGTTCCACGAGATGCTCAGTCTGCAATAAACAAACAGTTGGTGACGTCAGGCGGCAGTGTAAGGGTTATGCGTGAAGGAGATGGATGGCAATTACTCGAGGTTATCATTAGTACCGGTTCATTTGCCAAATCTTGTTGTTATTGTGCTAACGACGGTGGTGTATATCCTGTATTTGCCGAAGTTAAGCAGGACTTACCTAGACGTATTCTGGCTGCAACTGTTCCTGCATTTGTCGTCAATTTGGCTGTATGGATTCTCTTGTGGATTGTCATCATCGCGGTACGAGTTGTGCTTAGTTTGTTCCACTGGGGCAAGCTCCGTTGCTGAGAATCCTGGAGGAATAAGTTGGGTACTGGAAGTGTTCCACTGCAGGTTCGACCCGACTGCGAGCATTCCGGCGGTGATACAGGAGTTTAGCAGCAGCGGAAGGAATGTGGTATACATCCGAGAGCCGGATGGGGGTTTGGTGGCGAGGTTTGAACCTGGAGAGAACCCAGTGGCGCAATACTACTACTTCGATGGGCTTGGGAGCACAGTGATGATGACCCAGGGGCTGAGTACCATCACTGACCGGTATGACTATGATGCGTGGGGGAACGAATATCCGATCATGGCATCGACAGTGGACAATCCATATCGCTATGTCGGGCAGCTGGGGTACTACACGCACTGGATGGACTCGTCACTCACCGACCTCCTCCACCTCGGCGTGCGCTTCTATGAGCCCGGTGTGGGGCGGTTTTCGCAGGTGGACCCGGCAGGCGAGGGGTGGAACTGGTTCATCTACGTAGATAGCCAGCCCACAGTGGATGTAGATCCAGCAGGTCTATTCTCTCTCAAGAAGTCGGTCTGTAGGTTGTTGTTCGGTC
>Ga0308417_1001780_pt1 | contig 14551 bp, 8 predicted proteins | sample HotsprSampleOS65_FD_203528 | JGI IMG/M metagenome (GOLD analysis project Ga0308417, IMG submission 203528) | Hot spring phototrophic mat microbial communities from Octopus Spring, Yellowstone National Park, Wyoming, United States - 20090730_OS65 ... | reverse complement strand
CGCTTTCACCGCGCCAAGATCGCCCTTCAACGACGTCACGTCCCCCTTCAGCGCCGTCACGTCCGAACGGACCCCACCCACGTCCGCCTTCAGCGACGCCTGACCAGCCGCCAACTCCGCTATCGCCCCCGTCGACCGCTGCAACGCCGTCACCCGCTGCTGCAGGTCCTTCCCGTCGGATTTCAACGCCGCAACGTCAATCTTCAACGTCCCGGCGTCCGTCTTCAACGCCGTCAGGTCGGCTTTCGCCCCGGTCACGTCAGCTTTCACGGATGCAACGTCCGTCTTCAACCCCGCAGCGTCAGCCTTCGCCGCCGCAGCGTCCGCTTTCACCGCGCCAAGATCGCCCTTCAACGACGTCACGTCCCCCTTCAGCGCCGTCACGTCCGAACGGACCCCACCCACGTCCGCCTTCAGCGACGCCTGACCAGCCGCCAACTCCGCTATCGCCGCGGTAGAACGACGTACCTCGCCGAGTGCAGACTGCACCGCTGAAACGTCATTGCGGAGGACAGAGATATCCCCTTTCAAGGCCTGGGAGTCTGTTCTAACGCCGGCCAATGCCTGCGTTATCTCGGAATCTTTGGTGGTCCGCTGCGAGCGCTCATCGGCAAGATCCCGACGAAGAGAATCAATGACGACAGATGATCTCGCCAGTTCCAGCACACCAGACTGGAGTCCGGTGACATCTTTCTTCAGTGATACGACCTCTCCCCGCAATGCTGCGAGACTCTGGGTTGATTCTGAACTTCGGGTTGCGTGTTCCACTTTGATGGCCGCCACTTCCCTGCGCAGAGCGTCAACCGCGGCGGTCGTTGTCTTGACGGCAGCCATGTCTTTGTTCATCACATTCATATCTTCCCGCAGAGTCGCCACGTCACCCTTGGCCACCGTGACATCGGTCCGGAGCGTCGCCAGGTCACCTTTGAGAGAGACGAAATTACGGGAGAGTTCATCGTCTTTGGCGATGCGTTCCGCGCGCTCTTTCTCCAAGTCCCGCCGCAAGGTCCCCGTCGTCTCTGTGGAACGCTTGAGTTGGTCGACAAACGCTTTGACCTCCGCATGCTGGCCGCGGAGTTCGCCGAGATCCCCCTTGAGGGACAACAGGTCGCCTTTCACACCGGCGATGTCTCCCTTCACCTCAGCTATGCCGGTTCTGGCAACCCCGATATCCTGACGCAGCTCACTGACAGCAAGTGTGCGTGCCTGCGCTTCTGCGGCGATATCTGCAGCGGTGGCAGCTCCCGCCGGTGTTGTACGAGGCGTGTCGTTCGCTGCCTGAGCCACCAACATATCTCCCGGTCGGCCGGATTGCACGGAACGTGCGGCTTGGCCACCGGTCACCGTTCTTCCGGATTCCTTCTCATCTCGTCTGTTCGTTGTTCCAGTCGAGGCCATTACCGCCGTCGCGTTCTTGCGAGTATTCTCCTTCCCGGTGGACTCTTTGTTGTCCGAAACGAGAACAGTCTGTGTTGTTGAGGCGCTTTCCACCGACAGCATCGTCTCCTCTATTACCGTTTCTTGCGCGTACAATGAATTCGCGAGAATCAACCACGATGCAATGGTCATCAAAAGCACTCCTGGCACCCGAAGACCTGCGTGTCCGTCACCCATCAACACACGCGTCCTCTTCCGCACATCACCACACAAGATCATACAATGCTGTCCTTTTTGGGGCATTGACGCTCCTCCTGTACAAAGAATTCGATTGAACAGGGTATGCAGCCCGTTGTGCAGATGATCAGATGCCGTCGTCGCGCGAGTTCCATCGTCGTCCGATTGCGGTATCGATTGCATCAAATTCGTTCGACGGTAATGGTTTGCTAAAGAGGTACCCCTGGACATGGTCGCATTCAAGCGATCTCAGGTACATCAGCTGTTCTTCGTTTTCCACACCCTCGGCGACAACCTCGAGTTTGAGGCTATGTGCCATGGCGACGATGGCTTTGACGATTTCGGCATCGTCCGGATCTTCGACGATGTCCTGGATGAAGGATCTGTCGATCTTCAGTCTGGTCAGCGGAAATTTTTTCAGATAATTGAGCGACGAGTAGCCTGTGCCGAAATCATCAATAGAGATATGTATCCCCAATTGTGAGAGCTGTTCCAGGATGGCAACGGTATTCTCGATGCTCTGCATTGCCGTACTCTCCGTGATCTCAAGCTCCAGCCATTTCGGATCCAAGCGAGTCTCCCGAAGGGTATTGGCGATCCGCTCCACCAGTGTTCGCTGCGAGAATTCCCGCGGTGACAGGTTGACCGCGACGGTCACCGGTGATAACCCGGCGTCCTGCCGTGCGACGTTCTGTTCACATGCGGTCTTCAAGACCCAATCTCCGATGGGCACGATGAGGCCGGTTTCCTCGGCGAGCGGGATGAACTTGGAAGGCGCCACCACGCCGAGTTCCGGGTGCTTCCATCGAATCAGCGCCTCCATGCCGATGATACGCCAGTCCGCGAGCCGCACCTGGGGCTGGTAGTATACCATAAACTCCCCACGTTCGATGGCCTTGCGCAGGCTGTTTTCTATGGTTTTGCGCTCGAACGCCGTGATGCCCATCGCCTTGTTGAAAAACTGGAAATTACCGGGTCCCTGGGATTTGGCGTGGTACATCGCTATTTCCACATTCTTGAGCAGGAGGTCGATGGTTTCCCCGTCGGCCGGATAGATGCTCACCCCGATGCTTGCGGTAGTGTACACCTCCTGGCCGTCGATATCAAACGGAGCTGCGAATGACTCCCCGACTTTCTGCACCACACGCTCCACATCCTTGGCATCCGTGATATCGGTGAAAATCACCACGAATTCATCTCCGCCCAGCCTTGTAATGGTGTCTGTTTCACGAACGCACTTGCTCAATCGCTGGGCAACGGCGCGCAGCAGGACATCCCCTTTTTCGTGTCCCATGGCATCATTGATTTCCTTGAATCGATCCAGGTCCAGCATCATCAGGGCCACAAATTTCTTGTACCGGCGTGACCGTGCCATCGCCTGCCCGAGACGATCAGTCAGCAACATGCGGTTGGGAAGACCGGTCAGGATGTCGTGCGACGAGATGTGCTTGAGACGTTGTTCCAGTCGTTTGTTCTCGGTGATATCACTGAACATCTGCAGCACCGCTTTACGGCCGCGATACCACATGCCGATATGGGTGATGGAGAAGGTGCGACCCTCGATAATGTCGTCAACCTCGACCACCTTGAGTTGTCCCGGTTCAAGTCCATGTTCCAGCGGACATCCCTCACAACGCCGGCGGTCGGCGCGGTATATGTCCCAGCACTTCTTCCCGATGGCGTCCTTGCCGAGGATTTCCTCGAATTTTTCCGAGAAATGGAGTATGTTGCCGTCGACATCAATGATATCCATGCCATAGGGCAGGCCTTTCATGAGTGAACGGTTAATCTCCGCGTACGCATCCAGATCCTCTTCGGTGCGCTTGTGTTCCGTGATATCCCGCAGAATGCCCATGACACCAGTCACCACGCCCGAGTCATCACGCATCGGCGCAAACCACAGTGAGAGCCACGCCCCGGTGAAACGCAGGGTGACTCGATGTTCCGAAGCAGAGGCTTCCCGATGAGAACCCGATCGTGATCCATCAAGGATCGATCGTGCCAGATCGATCGCATTGTCCGGGAGGATGGCGCGCGCATCGGCACCGATAATCGCGGTTTCATGGGCGCGGAGGTGGCGTGCAGCGTGAGTGGTGGCGAAGGTGATTTTGAGGTTCCGGTCCAAGAAGAAAATGCCATCGTGCGTCGTTTCAAGGAGGGTGTGATAGCGCCGCCAATGATCGCTCGCGCAGGTGTCCGCCGCAATGCTGCGCAGCATGAATCGCACCGCAATCCCCGAGAGACCCGCCAGAGCGATAATCGATCCCGCCATCCTCAACCACACGGCGCCGATGCCCGCCATCCAGAGGAAACATGCGCCTACGGAAAGAATGACCCCCAGCGCCAGCAACACGACATAGCGCAACGGAACCCTCGGGTGTCTACGCGGCGACATGGGCTTCAACGGATGCGCCCCCTTCCAGAACGTACCGCGGTCGTTCAACGCTTTCCGGCGTACGCCACCCAGGAATCGGGCTCCTTGCCGAGCAAGTCCAGATAGTAAACCATCCCGACAAATTCACCTTCCAGGGTGAACACGGGAACATTCGCCGACTCGGTGCCTTCGAAACGAAGTACTCCGCTGCGAACCCCCTTGATACGTCTGGTGAAAAAACGCTTTGGTTCCGACCCGTTGTAGAATGAAACGCCGATGCCGCGCAGCTTCTCGCGAGGAGCGATAGGAGCATAATCAGGAGCATCGCGATCGAGTACCAGCCGCTGGAGCACCCCCGGCCGCGTTCGTTCTCCCGCGGTAGCGGTACACTCGGTTCCATCAGGAAGAGCTACGGTGAGGGACTGTCCCGGCTCGAGATTGTCCGGCATGATCATCGCCTCGCGCGGCCCGACGAGCACCGCGTACTCCGTCCACGAGGCATTGTTCATCTTTACCGTCCCGAGAGAAATCACGGTACGGCGCATGGTCTCGCGCACACGCTCGAGCTTCTGCTCCACAGAGCAGCCTGACTGCAGTGCTGCACCCATCGCAGCTACCGTAGCGAGGACCATGACACGAACAGCGATCATACGGGTACCGCCTTTTGTGACGGACACGAGGTCCGGTTTACACCGTCGCCGCAAGTGTCCGCAGCGGGAATCGGGCCGTTTCCCGAACGGCTGCGGAACGGTGTCATGTAATACTTTTTTTCGGTCGTCATTGCAACCGGGGATTCGTCCCGGACATGCTGTCACTCATTGATGCGGAACGCCGACCGCTGGTCCGCCGTTTCGAGGACTACTTGTCCGAAGCCGGAACTCCCGCTTGTCCCCAGTTGCACCGTGGGACATCCCTCAGTACTACGGTGACGGCTTCTTTCGGACAGCCCAGTACTCGAACGGTCGCCTCGGTCAGCTCGCGAATGTACTCCCGTTTCAGCTCCGGCGGCCTTCCGTCAAACATATCAACTGTTATATGGGGCATATCCATCCCTCCTTGTATCTGGCGGTTGTGCGCGGTTTTGTTTTCGTCTGTTCCACATCGCGACCCCGGCGCCGCAGGCGTACAACACCCAATGCCACTGTGCAGTATGCACATACACTGTGTTGGCAGCGTTCGACCGGGGAACCAGGATCGTTTCCAAAACACGTCTCGTCATCAGAGTGGTGGTTCTCGATCTGCCTGATGGCGCCACTACGGCCGAGATGCCGGTGTTTGCAGCCCGCAGCAGATACCGGCGGGTCTCAATGGCGCGAAACACGTTGAATGAGTAGTGCTGATACGGGCAGTCGGTCTCGAGGTACCACCCATCGTTGGTGATGTTGATGAGCACATCGGCCCCGGATTTGACGAAGTCTGCAGTGAGACACGGGAAAAGACTCTCATAGCAGATCAGGGCACAAAAAGGGGGAATGGAACCATTGGTGCGAAAAACCACCTTTTCCGTGCCTGCTTCAAACTCTCCCAGCTGGTTGACAACACCGACAAGCGAACCGATGAGGTTCTTCATGGGCACAAACTCTCCGAATGGTACCAGGCGGATCTTGCGATAGAGTCCGCGAGCGGTGCCCGAACCGTCAAAAAGCACGGCCATGTTCCAACTCTTTCCACCTCCGGCTACACCCACCGCACCGACCAGATGGTACACCGGCCCTTCCGCCAGTGCGACACTTTCCGAAATCAATCCCCGCAACCACCCCATCAATTCCGGATCTTCGAAGAGGTACCCCGGGACAGCGGATTCCGGCCAGACGAACAAGGCCGCCCTTCCACGTGCCCCAACCGGATTCCACGAAGCGGCGGCTTCCCTCACCATCGCACGAAACGTGTCGCGTATCTGTGCAACGTACCGATCGTCCCACTTTTGATACTGATCAATGTTCGGCTGCAGGAGAACCACCCGTGTGGCGCTCGTTCCTTCTGAACTGGCAGTCTTTCCGACCGATTCCACCGCGTGGAGCCGGACAAAACCGTAACACGCCTGCACCGCGATGATGCAGACGAACAGCACTATCGGGCGGACGCTCGCCGCGGATGATTCCCGCCGCATCCACGCGGTGACCAGCGCAGCGATTGCCAGATTGCACCAAATAACACTGAACCCGACCAGATATACGCCGCCGATCTCAGCAACCTGTATCAGCGGGAGTACCTGGTACTGGGTGTGGCCGATCAGCGCCCACGGGAAACCGGTCATCGCCCAACTCCTGAGGAGTTCCAAAAGAACCCAAGCCGCGGCACACCCCGCGACCGAAGCCACATCCCAATGCGCCGGAACCAAAACGACGAACACGGCAAGATACAACGCCAGATAGAGCGCAAGAATGAAGATGGCGGTGAGCGCAAAAACCGGGTGTTCTCCAGAAGCGCGGAAGACGGGCTGTATCCAGGAAAACAACTCCGCGTACCCGACCAGTCCGGCAAGTAATCCAAGCAGCGCTCTCGGCACCATCCCTGCTCCACGCCTGCGCAATGTTGAAACCGCCGCGATGAGCGGCGCCAGGCAGAACCAGGCGAAGATGGGATGGCCGCTTTTCGGAAATGACCAATGCAGCAGAATCCCGGACAACATCGCCGCAGAAGGCGGGATCAGCCTCCACAGCATTTTTTGTACTTTTTCCCGCTGCCGCAGGGACATGGATCATTGCGGCCGATCTTCCCCGCAAGCGGAGGTGCGACCCGCGCCCCGCCGCCCATCGGTATTCTGCGCGTCGCCATGCCGCCGCGCATTCCGGGGACACTCCGGGAGGCGTCCGGCACCAGCTTCCCATCGGGACGCTCCTCGCGCATCGGTGGACGTTGCGCCGGGCGTTGCAAGGTGACCGGCTGGAGGCGGAATATGTACTCAATGCACTGTTCCCTGATGCGCGTCTGCATCTCTGCGAAGAGACGGAAACTCTCCTTCTTGTACTCAATGAGCGGATCTTTCTGTCCGAAAGAGCGCAAACCGATCCCCTTTCGCAAGTGATCCAGTTCGTAGAGGTGTTCGCGCCATGCCAGATCGATGAGATGCAGCAGGACCATGCGCTGCATCTCGGCAAAGACGTCCGCACCCAGCTCGTTCGCACGCGCCTCGCACCTGCGCACTAGCAGTTCCACCAGTTCGTCGCGTACGCCTTCCCGGGTCGTGGAAGCCAGGTCCCGACGGGATACGTCGATCGTCTCTCCACAGATGCGAGCCAGCCACAGGGAGAGGTTGTTCCATTGCCACTCCTCAGGATGCCTTGCGGCGCAGAATTGCGCTAGGTGTTCCTCGACGGATTCTTCGATCATGCCGCGTACCCGACCGGCAACGTCACCGCCTTCAAGTATCGCGTTGCGCAATGAATACACCTGCTCCCGCTGGCGGTTCATGACCCCATCATATTCCAATAGGTGCTTGCGCATGTCGTAGTTGGCGTTCTCTACACGTTTTTGAGCGCGCTCGATGGATTTGGTGACGATGCCCGCTTCGATACTCTCGCCCTCTTTCATGCCCAGACGTTCCATGAGGACCGAGAGCCTCTCACCGCCGAAGAGCCGCATCAGGTCATCGTTGAGCGCCACGTAGAATCGGGATTCCCCCGGATCCCCCTGTCGGCCGGCTCTGCCGCGCAGCTGGTTGTCGATGCGTCGGGCATCGTGCCGTTCGGTGCCGATGACGCGCAGGCCGCCGAGCGCCACAACGTCGTGATACTCTCGATTGTGCAGGAACGGCACACCGCAGTCTGCGGTACAGAGCAGCTGCTTGCCGTGCTCGGGATCCGGTTTGCCACCCAGAATGATGTCCACACCTCTGCCTGCCATATTGGTCGCGACCGTCACCATACCCTTGCGGCCCGCCTGGGCGAGAATCTGCGCTTCCCGCTCATGATGCTTGGCGTTGAGCACCTGGTGCGGGATGCCCCTCCGGCGCAGCAACGATGAGACCAACTCGTTTTTCTCAATGGACCGGGTACCCACCAGAACCGGCTGTCCGTTACGGTGGCACTCCACGATTTCATTGACGATGGCGGTCCATTTCTCTTTTTCGGTACGGTATATCACGTCGGGATGGTCTTTGCGGATCATCGGTTTGTTGGTCGGAATCACCACGATGCCCAGCTTGTAGACCCCCCAGAACTCATCCTCTGAAGTCATGGCGGTGCCGGTCATGCCCGAGATCTTCCGGTACATCCGGAAAAAATTTTGGAACGTGATGGTGGCGAGCGTCTGGTTTTCCTCCCGGATGGGGAGGTTCTCCTTCGCTTCCACCGCCTGGTGCAGTCCTTCCGACCATCGGCGACCCGGCATGAGTCGTCCGGTGAACTCGTCAACTATGACGATCTCGCCGTCTTTGATGACGTAGTGCACGTCCCGTTGGTAGAGGTCGTGGGCGCGGATCGCCTGGGTGATGTGATGCACCCACTCCGCCTGCAGGTCGTCGTAAATATTCTTGACACCGAGCAGCTTCTCGCATTTCAGAATGCCGCTGTCGGTGAGCACGACGGTGTGGTTCTTCTCGTCTACGACCGCATCGTACCCCTTGTAAATATCCAACCCGCTGAACTTGGCTTTGATCTCCTGGTCTTCGGTGATCTTTTTGCGGTTCAGCCGAGGCACCAGGCGGTTGGCGACGTAGTATTTCTCGGTTGACTCCTCAGCGGGACCGGATATGATGAGCGGCGTACGCGCTTCATCGATGAGGATGGAGTCCACTTCGTCCACGATCGCATAGTTGAGGGGGCGCAGCACCCGGTCGGCGGTACGCATCACCATGTTATCCCGCAGGTAATCGAAACCGAGTTCATTGTTGGTGACGTAGGTGATATCGCAGGCGTACATGCGGCGACGCTCATCGTTTTCCATGTCGTGCTGGATGTACCCGACGGTGAGACCCAGAAACTCGTGCACGGGGCCCATCCAGTACCGGTCGCGTCTGGCGAGGTAGTCGTTGACCGTCACGATGTGAACGCCACGGCCTTCCAGGGCGTTCAGATAGGCCGCCAGCGTGGAGACCAGCGTCTTGCCTTCGCCGGTGCGCATTTCCGCGATGCGGCCTTCATGAAGGGTGATGCCGCCGATCAGCTGCACGTCGTAGTGACGCAAACCGATGGTGCGCCGGGCGGCTTCCCGGACGCAGGCAAACGCCTCGGGCAGCAGATCGTCAAGAGTTCGCCCATCAGCGAGCGCACGGCGGAACTCCTCCGTCTTTGAACGGAGGGCTTCATCCGATACCTGACGCAACGACGCTTCACGTGCGTTGATGGCATCCACTATCGCGGACATCCGTCGCAGCGTGCGCTGGTTCTGGGAACCGAACAATCGCTTGAGCAGGTTCAACATGATCAGGGATGCCTCTCAGTCTGCAGGAGCGGCGTGCGGTGTCACTCCATCAGCCGGCGCACGCGTGTGGCCCGTTTACCCTTTTCCGCCTCAACAACTTCGTACTCGACCTTCTCGCCTTCTTTCAAGGTTTTAAACCCATCCTGTTCTATCGCCGAGAAGTGCACGAACGTGTCCCCCGAACCGTCATCGGCCGACAGAAAGCCATACCCTTTGCGCTCATTGAACCACTTGACAGTGCCTTTCACGATCTCACTCTCCCCGACAAAGGACGTCGCGAGCATCGAGACGCCTGAGTATCCGTATTGCTCGGAATATACGAAACACTCGGGCAGGATATCAAGCCGGACAGCGCTGATCAACCATAGTCAGATTACTTGAAGAACAGGTTTTGCAACCCTTTCTTGAGGGCTTCCTGCGTCGCGACGTCATCCTCGTCAGCCTTCTCGCCGCCGGAGTTTCCCGTGTCGGTCGGTTGTTTCGACGCTGCACTCCTGGTGTCATTGCGTGCGGGCGCTTTTGCCGGCCGTGCCGTTTTTGTCCTGGCTGGATCCTGCGTCTCGGGCGCCTCCGATCCCATGCCGTGCATTTCCACCTTCGTGTATCCCGCCGGAATCCTGAAGAGGGTTTGCGGCAGTGGACGCGTCTTGACTCCCGAAATCACGGTCTCTGTATAGGTGTTCTGGGGCTTGGCGTTCTTTTTCGACAAGTCGGTCGTGGTACCGGTCATGACCGTCTTCACAGGGAATCCACTGCCCATCTCCCGGTAGGCTTCGATGTTCTTCTGGATCAATGCATCCAAACCCTTCATCCCCGTCCGGTACTGTTTGTTTATAAACGCGCGGTTGATCTCTTTCATGGGGAACGCAGCGGTGAGCCAGTATTCGGTGACCTGCTCGACACGCTGCCTGACACTGACCATCATCATCTTCATTTCCATGTCATAGGTGGTGCGGACGCGGTATCGGGAACATTCGTACCCGCCGAATTTCTCCGGAGCCAGTTTCTCCACCGTGACCGACGGGTTGTTGATCTTCATGTTCATCAGGGAGCTCATGCCGCCGGTCATGTTCATCATGGCGTCCAAGGACATCTCAACGTAGCTCTTCTCTGTGTCGTCCACCATCGCGATCGTGTCGGCGTCAGCGCGGAACAGCCAGAACCCTTTCTCCATCCGATCGGTACGGGTGCGTCGTTCCACCCGGGTGAACTCCTGGCGCAGGTTGCCGTCCTGGGCATAGCACGTCATCACCACCGTTTCCACGTTCGCCTGGGTATCGGACGATGTCACCGTCTGAATCCACTGTACTCCCGCCGACGCATGCGCTGCAATCATCGCACACCACGTCCATGCCGCCATCCGTCTCATATCGCCTTCCTCCCGCCTGCCGGTTTGTGAACCGGCGCCGTTGTCGAATGTCCACGTTCACCATACCGTGTCATCGCCGTGAACCATCCATCTCCAGACGTTCTCGAATCTCGCGAAGACGTTCCGCAGCGTACGGGTAATCCGGTCGGATGCGCACGACCCGCTCCAATTGATCGCGGGCGAGCACCCATTTGCCCAGATTCATCAACGACAGCGCGTAGTTATACCGGGCATCCAAGTGGTCGGGGGATTGTTCCAGGACTCGTGTGTACAACCGTTCCGCTTCCACAGCGTCGCCGCGGGACAGAAGAACATTCGCCTTGTAGAACATCGCCGTCGTTTCTCCCGGGTATGCGAGCAGCATCGTCTCGGCCTTCTGCAGTATGGTGTCCAGATCCCCCCTACGCACCGCCGCGGCGAGTTCTGAACGCAGGCGGTCGTAGCCTTCAACAAACGGGTCGTGTCGGCCAGACTTCTTCTTGAGTGATTCGTAGTTGTTGCGTGCTTCAGCGAAACCGGGGTCGATCCGGAGCGCGGCGACGTATTCCCCGAACGCCTCTTCTTCCCGTCCCAGCTGCGCCAGCAGGAATCCGCGGTTGTTGTGGAAGTCCTTTTCGCCGGGAAACATCCGCAACCCTTGGGTGTAGACGACAACCCCGTTCTCCAGATCTTCCGGTGACCCCGAGAATCGTGCACGGTTCATCGCCACCACTCCGAGATAGCCATACGCGTCCCGTGATGCCGGATTGATGAAGAGAGCCTGGGAAAAGTTGTTCCATGCCCCTTCGTCGTTGCCGCGCTGGTGTTCCACGAGTCCCAGGTTGAAATGAGTCTCATCGTACCCGCAATTAGCTGCGAGCGTTTCATGGTAGAACCGCACCGCCTCATCGACACGGCGCATGCGCGCGCATACGTTGGCGAGTTCATAGTTGGCGTTGACTTCAAGATTTGGAATGCCTCGTTTCTGTGCCGCGTTGGCATCCTTGAGGTGCCGGTACGCCCCCAGCAGATCATTGAGTCGCACCAACTTGAAACCGGCGAAATATGCGGCTTCCTGCTGGAGGTTGAACAGCAAACGAGAGACGATGAGCAACGACACAACCGCCGTTGCACCCAACGCCCACAGCCCGGTCAGGTTGACTGGTGTGATCCTGCGGGAGCGGTCAAACACCGGCAGCAATCCGATGCACAAAAAGTAGAGGAACGCCGGCATCGAGAAGTGGATGCTGACATTGAGCATGTTGTCCGCAATCATGGCGGCAACGGCCCCCGCGAGCGCCCCGACGTACAGACGGTCCTCGCCGGGTGTTATGGGATCCCGTGCAAGACGAACGGCATAGATGAAGAAAGCAACCAGGAACAGTACATAGATCCCCAACCCGATGGTTCCGGTTTGCGACCATACCTCCACCACCTCATTGTGCGCGTTGTTGGCATGGGTGCGCAGGTGGGTCAGACGACGATCAAACAGGTACTTCCCCTGGTAGAAAGGGTAGAAGAGCTCGAACAACCCCCACCCTTTGCCGGTGAAAAACCGCTCCCGGACCATGTCGAATCCGGACATCCAGATCAACATGCGCTGTCGTGACGGAGCATAGGTGTCGTCGGCGGTCTCGCGCACTTCGGTCAAACGCTGCAACGGCGATGGGTTGTAGAGTCCGGGGGTCGAACGACCCATCGCGCTGCGGGGCCATACCAGGAAAATCGCCAGCATGACCGCTGCCAGCACCGTCAAACGTTTCCATGACGCGGCAAACGCACGCGCATTGCACGCACGCATGAATGCGAGAAAGACCGCAACACCCACTCCGAGACCGAACCAGGACGAGCGTGTCAGCGTGGCAAGAAGCGCGCAGAAAAACAGCAGCAGCAGGCCGGTCATGGTCCTCCGCCACCGGCCGTTGACGAGGAACGCAAGCGCCGGCATGAACAGCATCATCACGTAGGACGACAGGAAATTCGGGTTGCCGAAGGTGGAGACGCACCTGCCACCGAAAGGGTTGAGATCCTTGTCCCAGATGAGCTCGGTCCCGAAGTACTGCAATACGCCATACGCCGACGCCACAGCACCGGCCGAAAAGAGCGCCGCAAACACCCACGGAAAGGAATCGCGGTCCACCATATCCGTTGCGAAGAAGTAGACCAGGAGCACGTTGGTAACAACGAAAAGAAAGCGCCGCAACCCTTCATTGTAGATCGCGGAGCGGAGAAAGTCAAAACCAGACGTCGCACGCACCTGTTCGATGAGCTGGGGAATCGGATAGCCGTGATCTGTCACCAGGAGTGCCAGCATCCACGAAAGGAAAGCCCACGCGTAAAATGCAAGCATCGGCGCTTCGAACGGGTTTACGTGGTGCTGCAGTCGTCCTCGCCGGAAAAAAAGCACCAGTATCCACAGAACCACCATGCCCACCTGCAGCGAGACAATCTGCACGTAGTACGGATTGCGGGTGAAGTCGGTCAAGAAGACGATCGGCGTCACCGCGGTCAGCAGAAGAAACAGGTTGCGCACAACCGCTATGCTCATGCGGCTCCCAGCTGCTTAAGTGCGCGATCGTTGGGGAAAAGCCGCCGGTAGCGTTGCAGCAGCGCGTCCAGCTTGTCAACCTCTTTGCGCGCCTGATAGAAGCCGAGCAGCACCTTCCACGCCCTGAAATTGGTTATCTGCCTGTCGATGGCTTTAACGTACGAGCGTTCCGCCTTTTCAAACTGCCCCGTGGACTGGTAAAAGTCCCCCAGGTACAAGTAGGTATCGGAGTATTCAAAATCACGGCGTGCAGCCCAGTTCTGCGTGGCAATCAGGTAGTGCTCTCGTTTGTGGTAGTCACAGCACCCCCACGCACGCTCTTCGCCGAAATATGCACGTGTCTTGGAGATCGCCTCCACCAGCAGTTCGCGCAACTCTGCAACGACGAGGTCTCTTTCACGTTTATAACGATCCCAGTACATATCCCACTGGTCGGGAGGTATGTGGAGCTGGTCCAGAAGCCACGTAAGATCCGATTTCTCCATCGGCCGGCTCAATCGGTCGAGGTGTGTTCTCTCGGAGTACACATCGTCCGGACTCTGACAGAGCCATTGCGTAAAAAGATGTGCCTGATACATTTTCTCCACCATATCCGTCCGGCCGATTTTGTGGTATACCTCCGCCAGGCGGTAGTAGTTTGGCGCGAATATCGGGTCTATGTAATGGTACTGCCAGTATCGCTCAAGGGCTTTCTGGTAGTACTTCAGCGCATCCGCCTCATTGCCCTGCGAGCGGTAATAATCGGCAAGACGTGTATACATAACCCCGCCCTGGTGATGGCTCTGCACGTAGTTCGGAGCGATGCGCCACACGTCGGAGAACTTCGCCAAGGCACGTTCGGGATCAACGCGTCCGGGTTTTCCGGGGTCGATACCGGTCCACGGCTCATCATCAATCCGATCGCCCAGTTCCGGCAGCATCTGACGCTGCAGCACCCAACGGTCGGTGTAGACATTCCCCATGAAGTAATGGCACATGATAAAACCCGGATTCAGTTTCGCCACCTGCTGGTAGTTGGTCAGCGCGTCCATCCATTTGCCCTGTTTGGAATACCAGATGGCGATATTGTGCCGCAAGTCCGCCTGGAAGTACCCGCGGAATACGCCGAACAGATACACTGCAATCACCACCACCGCAACCTGCGGCACACGCCTCCACCACGGCCCTCCGGCTCCTGTGGAGCTCCCGGACCGCAGTGCATCATCCACCCGACCATACCTGGTCAGATACTCGGCCACTCCGGGCAGCAGCACAAAAAAGAACACCAGGCCGAAGGCCAGAGAAACCTGGTTGTCACGATCGG
>Ga0308417_1001779_pt1 | contig 14552 bp, 16 predicted proteins | sample HotsprSampleOS65_FD_203528 | JGI IMG/M metagenome (GOLD analysis project Ga0308417, IMG submission 203528) | Hot spring phototrophic mat microbial communities from Octopus Spring, Yellowstone National Park, Wyoming, United States - 20090730_OS65 ... | reverse complement strand
CCCGGACCCAGCTCCACGCGGCCGAGCGGAATCAACGTGTCCCACGCCTCTTCCGCCGACGCGCCGGAGGCGGCGTCCGACCCGCTGCCGCAGGCCACGTAGTAGTCGGCGGCGCTCAGGGGAAAAGCCAAGGCCGCCAGCACCAGCGGCAGACAGAGGCGGGCCGCGGTTGCGCCCTCACTGGCGCCACCACGCCGCCGGCTTCCAGAACGGTCCCTCCACGTCATACAGCGCCTCCAGCCGTTCGAGCAGCTTCGCCTTGCCCGCAGCCTCGGCCCAGTGCATCGGCCCGCCGCGCCAGGCGGGGAACCCGAAGCCGTGGACGAACACCACGTCGATGTCGCCGGGGCGCAGCGCCATGCCTTCATCGAGAATCCGCGCGCCTTCGTTGACCAGCGCCAGCAGCGTGCGTTCCCGGATCTGTTCCACACTCCACTCCCGCTGCTCGATGCCGCGCGCCGCGGCGTACTCGCGCAGCAGGCGGATCAGCTCCGGGTCGGAATGCCCGCGCCGGTTTTCGTCGTAGCGGTACCAGCCGAAGCCGTTTTTCTGGCCCAGCCGCCCCAGCCGCGGCATCTCGTCCTCAAAAGCCGAAACGGGGATGTGCCCCGCGCCGCGCCGCAGCGCCTCCCGCCGGATCATCAGCCACACGTCGTGCCCGATGAGATCGCCCACGGCCAGCGGCCCCATCGCCCAGCCCCAGGAGGTCAACGCCGCGTCGATGCGCTCCGGCTCGCCGCCCTGCTCGGCGATGCAGACGGCCTGCGTGCGGTAGGGCAGGAACATGCGGTTGCCGATGAAGCCGAAACAGTTGCCCGCGGCCACGGGGATTTTCTTCAGCCGCCGCGCCAGATCCATGGCCGCCGCCATCGCCTCGTCCGAGGTGGCGCGGCCGCGCACCACCTCGAGGAGCCGCATGACCGGGGCTGGGCTGAAGAAGTGCAGCCCCAGAACAGATTCAGGCCGTTTTGTTGCGGCGGCGATCGTGTCGATGTCGAGCGTCGAGGTGTTGGTGGCCAGCAACGCCCCTGGCGGCGCCGCGGCGTCGATCGCGGCAAACGCCTCCTGCTTGGCCTGCGGGTCCTCGAAGACGGCCTCCACCACGGCGTCAGCCTGCGCCACGCCCTCCATGCCCCCTGCGGCACGGATGCGCCCGAGCCGCTGCCCGGCCTCCTGCTCGCTCATCCTGCCTTTTCGCACGGCGGCTTCGTATTGCTTGCGGATGCCCGCCAGGCCGCGCTCGAGCGCTTCCGGGCTGGCATCGGAGAGCCACACTTCGATGCCTGCGTTGGCGAAGCACACGGCGATGCCGCTGCCCATGGTCCCCGCGCCCACCACGGCCGCGCGCTGCACCGGCCGCGCCGCGCGGGCCGCTTCGAGGCCCGGGACCTTCGCCGTGGCGCGCTCGGCGAAGAAGACGTGGATCAGCGCCCGCGACTGCTCTCCGCGCAGGCACTCTTCAAACAGCCTCGCCTCCACCGCCAGCCCTTCCTCGAACGAGCAGCGCGCGGCCGCCGCCACCGCCTCGATGGCCGCTTCCGGCGCGCTCTGGTGCGGCATGCGCCGTTTCGCCGACTGCCGGAACGCCTCTGCCAGAGACTCCGCCTGCGCCGCTTCGCACAGCTTTTCGGCGATGTCGCGCGTGCGGCGCACGGGCGGCGCCGTGCGGGCGAACTCCACCGCCGCGCTTGCCACATCGCCTTCCGCCAGACGGTCCACAAGCCCGATTTCAACCGCGGCGCGCGCCTCCAGGCTTTCGCCGAACGCGCACATCTCCATCGCCTTCTCGACGCCCGCCAGGCGCGGCAGCCGCTGCGTGCCCCCCGCGCCCGGAATCAGGCCCAGCTTCACTTCCGGCTGGCCGAGCTGCGCCAGGGGTGCGGCGATCCGGTAGTGGCAGGCCATCGCGGTTTCCAGCCCGCCGCCGAGCGCCGCGCCGCCGATGGCCGCAATCAAGGGCTTCCCGCACTGCTCAATACGGTTCATGTACTCCTGGAACGGCACCGGCGGCATCTGGCCCGAAGCCAGGCGCGGGAACATCGAGATGTCGGCGCCGGCGATGAAATTCCGGCCCGCGCCGCTGATGACGACGGCGTTCACCGAAGCGTCGCCGGCGGCCGCCTCCACGGCCGCGGCCAGCTCGTCCAGCACTTCGCGGCTCAGCGCGTTGACGGGCGGGTTGTCGATGACGATCACCGCCACGCCATCGCGGCGCTCTTCACGGATGGATGTAGCCATGCTACGGCCTATCCTACACTGGTGGTTTGCGGACGCAAACGCCCTCGAAAGCCGACATCGAACGCGCCATGGCCCGCATTTCGTTCAACCAGCATCTGGGCCTGCGCGTCACGCGCGTCTACCGCGACGGCGTCGGCATGGAGTGCCTCCTCGAGCCGCACAAGCTGAACCTGCTCGGCACGCTGCACGGCGGCGTCACCGCCACGCTGATCGATGCCGCCGCGGGCGTGGCGATCATCGCGTTTCTCGGCGGCCGCCCGGCCACCACCGTCGAGCTGAAGGTCAACTACCTCCGCCCTGTCGCGCACGGCAAGGTGCATGCCCGCTCCCGGATTGTGAAGATGGGCAAGACGCTCGCTTTCGCCACGGTGGAGGTGAAAGACGACCACGGGAGGCTCGTCGCCTCCGGGTCGACGACGTATATGATTCTCGAGCAATCCTGACGCTGGCTCGCAGTTTGCCCCACTCGGGCAGGTGGGGCATGTCACCCACCTCCGGTTTTCCGAATCTGCAAACTCAAGAAACGGCCATGGCAGCGTTGCAGATTTCCACACCTGAAACACTGGCAATCGGATTGCAAAGGAATAAAGTGTCAAGGAGGGGCTGATGCCCAAAGGAACGGTTGCGATCACCGCGGAGCGCTGCAAGGGCTGCGGCTTCTGCGTCGAGTTCTGCCCCACGCACGTGCTGGAGTTGTCGAGCGCCTTCAACGCCAAGGGCTACCATCCGCCGCACATGGTGGCGCCCGAGAAGTGCTCCGGCTGCAACCTGTGCGGCATGTATTGTCCGGATTTCGCCATCTTCGGCTTCCGGCTGATGGCGAACGGAGAATCGAAGGGAGCGGCGAAGTGATGCACGCAGACCCCCGCTGCGTTTTGACCGGGACGCATTTCATCAACGGCGACGCCGCCTGCTGCGAGGGGGCGCTGGCTGCGGGCGCCCGCTACGCGGCGGGCTACCCGATTACCCCCAGCACGGAGATCGTCGAGCGGTTCGCCGCGCGTGCGCCCGAAGTGGGCGGGTTGTTCATCCAGATGGAAGACGAGATCGCCTCTTCCATTGCGATCCAGGGCATGGTGTGGGGCGGGCAAAAGGCATTCACCGTCACTTCGGGGCCGGGCTTCTCGCTGATGATGGAGCACATCGGGCTGGCGGCGATGACCGAGACCCCGGTGGTCTTCGTCGACGTGCAGCGCGGCGGCCCCTCGACGGGACTCCCCACCCTTCCCTCGCAGGGCGACATGATGCAGGCGCGGTTCGGCTCCCACGGCGACTACGCCGTCATCGCGCTGTGCCCGAACTCGCCGCAGGAGTGCTTCGACCTCTCCGTCAAAGCCTTCAACCTGGCCGAAGAGTTCCGCGTGCCCGTGATGTTCATGATGGACGAGTGCGTCGGCCACATGACGGAGAAGGTGGTCATCCCGCCGGCCGAACAGATCGAGATCTACCCGCGCCGCCACACGAAGAAGCCGCCGGAGGAGTTCCTGCTGTACGAGCCGGGGCCCGATCTGGTGCCCGAAATGGCCCATGCCGGCGAGGGTTACAAAGTCTACGTCACGGGTCTGACGCACGACCGGCGCGGTTACCCCGCCCTCAGCCCGGCCGCCCAGAAAGAACTCGTCACGCGGCTGTTCGAGAAGATCCGCCGCGCCGCCGACCGGCTGGTGATGGTGGAATCCGACCAGCTCGAGGGCGCCGACGTGGTCGTGGTCAGCTACGGCATCACGTCGCGCGTGGCGTTGCGCGCCGTGCAGGCGGCCCGCGCCAAAGGCATCAAGGTGGGCATGCTGCGGCTGGTCTGCGTCTGGCCGTTCCCCGAGAAACTGATCCGCGGGCTGGCGCCGAAGGTGAAGGCGCTGGTCATGCCCGAGCTGAACATGGGCCAGGTCGTCCTCGAACTGGAGCGCTGCGCCGCCGGCCAGTGCCAGGTGATCTCCGTGCCGCACGCCGGCGGCACGGTCCACGATCCGGCCGAGATTCTCGACGCGATTGAAAGAGGGGCGCAATGAGCACTGCCGATCTCCATGTCCACAATCCGGTGGAGGATCTGCTCCGCCAGGACCGCATTCCCACCATCTGGTGCCCGGGCTGCGGCATCGGCACCAGCGTCAACAGCTTCGCCCACGCCCTGCTCAAGCAGAACATCGACCTGGACAAGACGGCCATTGTCAGCGGCATCGGCTGCTCCGGGCGCGTGAGCGGCTACATGAACCTGGACTCGTTCCACACCACGCACGGCCGCGCCATCCCCTTCGCCACTGGCCTTAAGCTGGCCAAGCCGGAGCTGAACGTGATTGTCTACTCCGGCGACGGCGACCTGACAGCGATCGGGGGCAACCACCTGATTCACGCCGCGCGGCGCAACATCGACATCCTGGTGGTGTGCATCAACAACATGATTTACGCGATGACCGGCGGACAGGCGGCGGCGACCACGCCCGGCAGCTCGCTGTCGACCACCACCCCCTATGGCGCGTTCGAGCCGGAGCTGAACCTGCCGCAGCTCGTCGACGCCGCCGGGGCGTGCTTTGTGGCGCGCTGGACCGCCTACCATGTGATGCAACTGGAGCGCACGCTCGAAAAGGCCCTTCAGAAAAAAGGGTTCCGCTTCATCGAGGTGCTCAGCCCGTGTCCGACGTACTACCAGCGCAAGAACAATATGGGCGACGCGCTGCAGGCGATGCTCGACTACAAGAAACGGTCGAAGATCCAGCACGGCTGCCCGACGTGGGAGACCGCGCTGACGCCCTCGGGCCCGATCATCGTGGGCGAGTTTGTCGACCGCGACCGCGAGGACTACCTGACGCGCATGCGCAAGCAGCTCGGCCCGCATTACAGCGAGTTTCCGCCGCAGCTCGATGAACACGCCGCGGAAGGGTGCAGCAAGGAATGCTGACCACCGCTGCCATCGGCGCGGTTGCCGCGGCGCCGGAAGAGGTGAATCATGGCGACTGAAATCCGCATCGCCGGCTTTGGCGGCCAGGGCGTGATCCTGGCCACGCACATTTTGGGACGGGCGGCCGCGGTCCACGAGAACCGCTTCGCCACCATGACGCAGAGCTACGGGCCGGAGGCGCGCGGCGGCGCCGCCAGCGCGGCGCTGATCGTGAGCGACGAGCCGGTGCTGTTCCCCTATGTCGCCCGCCCGGACATCCTCGTGGTGATGTCGCAGGAGGCCTACACGCGTTTCACGCCGGAGGTCAAGCCGGGCGGCTTCCTGCTGGTGGAAGAGGATCTGGTGCGGCTGGACCGCAAGGCGCAGGGGCTGAAGATCTACGGGATTCCCGCCACTCGTTTCGCCGAAGAGCTCGGCAAGAAGATGGTGCTCAACGTCATCATGACGGGCTTTCTGTGCGCCATCACCGGCGCGGTGGGCCGGGACGCGGCCCGCACGGCGGTGGAGGAGAGCGTGCCGGCGCGGTTCCGCGAGCTGAATCTGCAGGCCTTCGACAAAGGGTTCGATCACGGCCGCATCCTGCTGGAACGCGGCCCGCAGCAAATCGAGAACACCGAGGAAGTCCCGCTCGAATCCGAAGTCTGACGCCGGGCGGATGAGTCCGCAGCCGATCAGGCAGGCGCGGGCGCCGGCGCCAGCTTCATCAGGGCGGCGGCGATGTCGTCGAGCGGCAGCACGTGCGCGGCGGCGCCCACGCGGATGGCCTCGCGCGGCATGCCGAAGACCACGCAGGTTTCCTCGTTCTGGGCGATCGTGTCGGCGCCGGCGCGCCGCATTTCGAGCATGCCCGCGGCGCCGTCGGCGCCCATGCCGGTGAGCAGCACCCCTGTGGCGCGCGAACCGGCTTCGCGGGCGACGCTGCGGAACAGCACGTCCACCGAGGGGCGCTGATAGCACACCTTGGGGCCGTCATGGAGGCGGGTGCGCCAGCCGCCGCCGGGGATGCGTTCGATCTCCAGATGCCGGTTGCCCGGGGCGACGACGGCCATGCCGCCGGTGAGCGCTTCGCCCCCCTCGGCTTCCTTTACTTCCAGCGCGCACACCTTGTTGAGCCTCTGCGCGAACGTGGCGGAAAAGCCCGGCGGAATGTGCTGGGCGATGACAATGGGCGGCATGGACGCGGGCAGCGCCGCCAGGACGCGTTCGATGGCCACGGTGCCGCCTGTGGAGGCGCCGATGGCGATGAGGGATTGCGCGGGGGCGCCAGTGCGCGGCGCGGGCGCGGCGGCGGGCGCGGCCGGGGCGGGCTGCCGGGCGGGCGGCGAGGCAGCGGCGGCGCGGAGCCGCGCCGCCGCGGCGGCGCGCACGCGCTGCGGCAGGTCGTCTTTCAAATCCGCCACCGAATACGGCCCGCCCGGCTTGGCCAGCACGTCCACCGCGCCGCGGTTGAGCGCTTCCAGCGCGGCGCGGGTCGAGTTCTGCGTGAGCGAGCTGACGACGATCACCGGCAGCGGGTAGTGCTTCATGAGCTTGTCGAGAAACGTCAGCCCGTCCATGCGCGGCATCTCGACATCCAGCGTGACCACGTCCGGCCGCAGGGCGACGATCTTGTCGCGCGCGACAAAGGCGTCCGGCGCGGTGCCCGCCACCTCGATGTCAGGCTGCTGGCTGAGGACGTCGCTGAGCACTTTCCGGACGATCGCCGAATCGTCCACCACCAGCACGCGGATTTTCCTCTGGCCCGGGGCGGTCATGGCGCCACCTCGCAGACGAGGGTCGCGGCGACTTCCCCTTGTTCGAGCGGGAACCACAGCCAGCAACCGCCCTGGCACGGCGCGGCGCCGCGGCTCGTCTCCGGCGGGGCGATCCGCAGCCGCCCGTGCGGCTCCAGCCGGCTCAGCGTGGCCCCGCACAACATGTTGGCCAGCTCGGAGGCCATCAGCAGCACCTCCTGCTCGCCCACGCCGTCTTCTTCGAGGCCCAGAAACGACGCCGCCAGGCGCCGCGCCGCCTCGCCCGTCAAAGCCACGTGCAGCTTGCCTCGCAGGCTCCCCTCGAACCGCGCCACGGCCCGCACGGCCTCTTCCGCGGGCGCGCCGCCCGGTTCGGGCTCGGCGACGGGGAACTCGAAGCACATCGTTTCGAGCACCTCCAGCACGGCCTCCTCGAGCGCGCGCCGCACCTCCTGTTTGTCGAGCTTCATCTGTTGCATGGCTAGAACTCCTCCGCCGCCGCGCCTGGCGCGCCGAGCAGTCCGCCAAGCACCTCGCCCAACCGTTCCGGCGGGAACGGCTTGCGCACATAGTCGCTCGCGCCCAGCCGCAGCAGCGCCCCCACGCGGTTTTCGGTCGAGTCCGTGGAGACCACCACCACGGGAATCGAGCGCAGCCCGGGATCGGCCTTCAGTTCGCCGAGCAACTGCTCGCCGTCCATCACCGGCATGTTGATGTCGGTCAGGATCAGGTCGACGGCCGGGGCGGCCGCCGCCGCGCGCAGCTTCTCGAGCGCCTCGCGGCCGTTGGACGCCTCCAGAATCTCCGACGTCTCGAACCCCGCCAGCGCAATGGTCCGCTTCACAAAGGCCCGCATCACGGGCGAATCATCGACGATCATCAGGCGACTCGGCATTCGGCACCTCCCGCCGGGCTCGCCACCGGCTGCCCGGCTTTCAACTCCCGCACCGCGCCCGTCGGCTCGCTCACCGTGCACCGGCCCGTCGCCACGTCCAGCCGCACGGTGCGCGACACCGACCCTCCCACATCCTCCCCGTGCACCAGCACGCCCGCCCTCCACAGGATCTTGCGCACCGCCGCGTGATTGCGCCTGCCGATGTTGAACACGCCGCCCGAGTCCACCACGTTGGCCCCGCCCGCCAGCCGCACCTGCAGCCGCCGCTTGTCGGCGCCCTTCTCGTAGGCCTGGCGGAACAGCAGCGGCGTGCCCGTGTCGGCGTAGCGGAAGGGGTTGGCCCGGCCCTGCGTCTCCCGGTCCACCGAGCTGTCCGGCAGCATGAAGTGCAGCAGCCCGCCCACCCGCGCCACCGGGTCCCAGATCACCACGGCGATGCAGGAGCCCAGCGCGAAAGTCACGATCTCGACCGGCTCGCCCGTCACCTGGCAATCTCCGATGCCCACGACCAGCGTCTTCAAGCCCGCCTCCCGCCGCCGGAGCCGCCTCCGGCGGGCTTGCGGTATACCGCCGGCCGGACGTAGTCCAGCCCGTGCCGGACCCCCATCAGGCCTTCGCTGTGCCCGATCAGAAACCATCCGCCCGGCTCCAGGCGCTCCTCGAAGCGCCGCACCAGCCGCTCCTGCGTCGGCTTGTCGAAATAGATCATCACATTCCGGCAGAAAATCACATGAAATCGCGGCAAATAGCCGAAATCCTCCATCAGGTTCAGCCGGCGGAACTCCACCCGCGCCCGCCACTCCGGCTTCACCCGCACGCTGCCTTCCCAGCGGCCCTCGCCCCGCTGGAAAAACCGCTGCGCCCAGCCCGCCGGGAGCCCTTCCAGCCGCTCCTTCGGGTAAATGCCCGCCTGCGCCCGCTCGAGCACGCGCGTCGAGATGTCGGTGGCCAGCAGTTGCAGCGCGCCGATCCGCTCCGTGCCCAGCGCCTCGGCGGCGGTGAACAGGATCGTGTAGGGCTCCTCGCCCGTCGAGCAGCCCGCGCTCCAGATGCGGATCGGCCCCTTGCCGGCCAGCGGCGGCAGCACGGCCTCGCGCAGCAGGGCGAAGTGCTGCGGCTCGCGCAGGAAGCTGGTGTGGTTGGTCGTCAGCGCGTTGATCAGCCGCTCGAGCTCCTCGCCCGTGCGGTCGGCCTTCACCGCCTCCACATACTCGGCCAGGCTGCCCAGCCCCATCTCCTGCACGCGGCGCGCCAGCCGCGCGTTGACCAGCGCCTCCTTGCCCGGCTTCAGGTCGAGCCCGAAGATGCGGTAGGCCAGCTCCCGGATCTCGAGGAACTCGCGCTCGCTCAGCTTCTCCATGCCTTTCCCCTCTGCCCTCCGCCCCGCTCAGCTCCGCAGCACCGCGCCGGCTTCGCCTGCCACCGCCGCCAGGTCGAGGATCAGCCCCACGCGCCCGTCGCCGAGGATCGCCCCGCCGGCGAACCCCCTGGCCTCGCGGAAGGCCGGCCCCAGGCTCTTGATCACCACCTCCTGCTTGCCCGCGAGCTCGTCCACCAGCAGGCAGAACACGCGGCTGCCGCTCTCGCCGACGATCATGAGCCCCTCGCAAGGATCCTCGCTGCGCGGCGCGATGCCCAGCTTCGCCGCCAGCCGCACCAGCGGCAGCAGCCGCCCGCGCACCATCACCATCTCGCCCTTGCCCTCCACCGTGAACACCTGCTCGGGCGCGGCCCGGAACATCTCCCGCACGGCGAAGATCGGCACGATGAACCGCTCGCCGCCCACCGCCACGATCAGCCCGTCGATGATGGCCAGCGTCAGCGGAACCTTCAGCAGGAACGTCGTGCCCGCCCCGCCCGTCGAGACGATCTCGATCCGGCCCCGCAGCTTGTTGATGTGCTTGCGCACCACGTCCATTCCCACGCCGCGCCCGCTGACGTCGGTCACCTGCTCGGCCGTGGAAAAGCCCGGCTCGAAGATCAGGTGGTAGACCTCGTTGTCGCTCAGCATGGCGTCGGCCGGGACGAGGCCCCGCTCGACCGCCTTGCGGAAGATCCTGTCCCGGTCGAGGCCGCGGCCGTCGTCGCTGATCTCGATCACGATCATGCCCGCCTGGTGCGACGCCGCCAGCCGGATGCGCCCGGCGGCCGGCTTGCCCTTGGCCTCGCGCTCGGCCGGCGCCTCCAGCCCGTGGTCCATGCTGTTGCGCAGCATGTGCACCAGCGGGTCGTGCAGCTCCTCGACGATCGTGCGGTCCAGCTCCACGTCCTCGCCGTGCAGCTCGAGCTCGGCCTGCTTGCCCGACTTGCGCGCCAGGTCGCGCACCAGCCGCGTCATGCGGCGGAACAACTGCCCCACCGGCACCATGCGCATCGCCATCGCCGTCTTCTGCACCTCGCCCGTGACGCGGGTCAGGTGCGCGATGTCGCGCTGCAGCTTCGGCGACTTCACCTGGACGAACTCGGGGTTGTGCCGCAGCATCGTCTGCGCGATCACCAGCTCGCCCACCATGTCGACCAGGTACTCGAGCTTGGCCGTGTCCACCTTGACAAGCGAGGCGTCGCCGCCCGCCCGGCCCCGGCCCGCCTCGCCCGCCTCGGCCGGACCCGCAGCCTGCTCCTGCCGTGGCGCGGGCCCGGCCGGCGCGGCGCCCTCCTCCTCATCGGCCCCGCCCGAGGCCGCCGCCTGCACGCGCGCGATCAGCGCATCCGGCTCCGGCGGCGGCGCGGCCGGACGCCCCGCCGCGGCGGCCTCGATCGCGTCCAGCCACGAGCGCAGGTAGTCGCCCGCGGCCAGCACCACGTCCACCGCCGCCGGCCGCATCACCAGTTGCCCGTTGCGCGCCAGATCGAGCAGCGTCTCGGTTTCATGCGCCACGCGCTGCATCACCGAGTAGTCGAGGAACCCGGCCAGGCCCTTGATGGTGTGGAAGCTGCGGAAGGCCGCGTGCAGCGTCTCCTGCGTGTGCACGCCCTGCTCGATCTCGAGCAGGCAGGCCTCGATCCTGGCCAGGTGCTCGCGCGCCTCCACCAGGAAGTCCTGCACGAGCTCGGGATCCTGCGCCAGCGGGTTGGCCGCCGCCGCGGCGGCCGACTCCATGCTCTCCGACAGCGCCCGCAGCCCTTCGGCCGCGTCCGGGCCCGCGGGACCCGCCCCGGGCGGGCGGTCCGGCCCGGCGGCCGGACCGCCCTCGATCCTCTCCCTGTCCTGCGCCATGGTGTGGGTCACTCCCCGAATTCGACTGCCCGCCGTCCAGGCTCAGAAATCGCGGAATCCGTCCTCGAGCGGGATCTCGGTCCGGGCGGCCGTTTTCACGCCCACGGGCCGCGCCGGGCGCGCCGCATAGGAGACCGCCGCCACGCGCGGCGGCGGCGCCGCCAGCCGGCTGTCGTCTTCGCCTGCGCCCACCAGTTCGCGCAGCCGCTCGACGGCCGCCTGCAGGTGCTGCGCCTGCGCCGACATCTCCTCGCCGGCCGAGGCGCTCTCCTCGGCGCTGGCCGCCGTCGACTGCGTCACCTGCTGCATCTGGGCCACGGCGCGGGCGATCTGTTCGATGCCGCGCGCCTGCTCCTGGCTGCCCATGTGCACCTCGCTGGCCAGCACGCGGATGCGCGAGGCGTTCTCGAACACGCGCGTGATGCAGGCCGCCACCTCGTCCAGCCGCAGCTTGCCCTCGTTGGAGCGCACGATCGATTCCTCGATCAGGTCCGAGGTGTCCTTGGCCGCCTGCGCGCAGCGCTGCGCCAGGTTCCTCACCTCGTCGGCCACCACCGCGAAGCCCATGCCCGCCTCGCCCGCGCGCGCCGCCTCGACCGCCGCGTTCAGCGCCAGGATGTTGGTCTGGAACGCAATCTCGTCGATGACGCGGATGATGCGGCTGATCTTCTCGCTCGAGGCGTTGATCTCGTTCATCGACTCGATCATCTGGCCCAGCTTCTCGTTGGTCTCCTTCAGGAGCTGGTCGGCCTTCTCCGTCTCGCCGGCCGCCATCGACGCGTTCTCGGCGTTTTTCTGCGTCATCGAGTTCAGCTCTTCCGTCGAGGCCGACGTCTCCTCGAGCGACGCCGCCTGCTCGCTCGAGCCCTGCGCCAGCGCCTGCGACGAGCTCGACACCTGCGCCGCCGCGCCGGCCACCTGGCGCGCGCCGTCGGCGATCTCGGCGGCGATGCGCTTCAGCGTCCGGTCCGCGCCGCGCATCATCCACACGGCGGCCACCGTCACCGCGGCGGCCGCCAGCAGCACGAGCATCGTCAGCCACACCGACAGCCTGGCGTGGGAGGCCGCCTCGCCCGAGCGGCTCGCCAGCCTCTGACGCTGCATCGACACCAGCTCCGATGCGGCCTTCTGCATCTCCTGGATGACCGGGCGGAAGACGGCGGCCTCCATCTTGGTCGCCTCGTCGAAGCGCTGGGCCTGCAGGTGCTGGTCGAAGACCTTGGCCTGCCTCAGCCACTCCGCCGTGGCCGATTTCATGCGGCGCGTGGCCTCGCGGCCCTCCGACGTCTCCAGCAGCGGCTCGATGCCAGCCAGCGCCGCTTCAATTTCCCGCCCGGCCTGCTCCATGCGGTCCTGCCCGGCCTGCGCGCCCGCCGCGTCGCCGGTCATGCTGGACAGCAGCACGCCCCGCAGCGCGGCCTGTCCGGCGGCCACCTGCTCGCTGACGCGCGTGGCCAGCTCGATCTTCTTCGACTCCTTCTCGGCCGCCGACTCCAGCAGCGAGCGCAGGTTGGTCACGCTGTAAATCGAAACCCCGCCCACCAGCAGCAGAAACGCGCCGGTCAGCCCCAGGCTCAGATACATCTTGCTGCCCAAATTCCGTTTGGAAAACGACATCGCTTGTTCCCTTTCCTTCTCGCAAAAAACTCTGAAAAACCCTCTTGCGCCGGCCGCCGCTCAGGCTTCCGCCGGCGCCGCCTCTTCGCCCAACGGCAGCAGTTCCAGCCCGCCGAGCTCCTGCGCCGTCATCACCTCGTCAATGTCGAGCAGGATCTTCACCCGCCCCTTCACCTTCGCCATGCCCAGGATGTAGGGCAGGCGCACGTCCTCGCCGAACGATGGCGTGTCCTCGATCTCCTGCTCCTGGATCGTGAGCACCTCGCTGACGCCATCCACGATGACGCCCATCAGCAGCGGGCCGGCGCCCCCGCTCCTGCGCCGCACCTGCAGCACGATGATGCAGGTGCGCGAGGTGGCTTCCCCTTCCGGCATGCCGAACTTGCGCCGCAGGTCCACCACCGGGACCACCTTGCCGCGCAGGTTGATCACCCCCCTGACGTAGTGCGGCGTCTGGGGCACCTCGGTGATCTCCTGCAGCCCCATGATCTCGCGCACCTTCAGCACCGCGACGGCGAATTCCTCGCGGCCGAGGTGGAACACCAGATACTTGCCCTGGCGGCCTTGCGCCGCTTTGGCCTGCCTCGCCGACACACTTTGCGCGTCCATGCCTGTCACTTGTCCTTTTTCGTTCCGGCCGCGCCCGGCGGGCCGCAGGGCCCGTGGGGCACGGCGCTCACCGCTCATATCGGATCGCAGGGGAGGAAATACAGGGAAAGTGGAGCGGGAGGAGGCGAAAATGCCTGAGGCAGAACGCCGCCGCTCTCTGCCTGCACGGGCCCGGAGGCGCTCTGCGGCAGGCGTCGGCGATGTTGCGGAACCGGCCCGCCGGCTCCGCGGGCAAGCGGCCGGCCGCACCTCCCGGTTCCGGCCATGGCGCGGGTCGGGCCGGTGCGATGCCGCGGAGGCTGGGGGCGGCCATGGGATCCGGATCACGAACGCAGGCGCGGCCGTCTGCGGCGCGTGATATGCTCGTCGGCATGCGGGTGGCTGCCTGAAGCCGCCGCGCGGGAGGCTCCATGCGTTCCGGGATCCTGATTCCTTTCCTGGCCGCCCTGGCCCTGGGCCAGACGGCCGCCCCGCCGAAAACCCACCTCAAGCCCGGCGACCCGGCGCCCGACTTCGCCCTGCGCACCACCGAGGGCAAGGAGTTCCGCCTGTCGGAGCACCGGGGCAAGACCGTCGTGGTCGCCTTCTTCCCGGCCGCCTTCACCGGCGGTTGAACGAAGGAGATGACGGCGTACCAGGCTGGTATCGCGGAATTCGAAAAGACCGGCGCCGTGGTGATCGGCGTCAGCACGGACAACCTGCCCTCGTTGCGCCACTGGGCGCAAGAGGTGTTGAAACTGGGCTTCCCGCTGGCCAGCGACTTCGCCCGCCGCGAGGTGGCGCGCAGCTACGGGGTTTTGAACGAGCCAAGCGGCATCGCCAACCGCACGACGTTCGTGATCGGCCCCGACGGCCGCATCCTGCACATCGACGAAGGCGCGGCCGCGCTCGACCCCGAAGGCGCGCTCGCCGTCTGCCGGCGGACAAGGAAGCCATAGCCTGCCGTCGGCGTCATCCTCCTTGCGGCGCCCGCGCGGCTGCGGCCGGGGTCACCCGAGGCGGAAGGGTTCGAGCGCCATGCTTTCGGCGAAAATGTCCTCGAAGCGCGGGTCGGCGGCGAGTTCGACGTGTTCGGCGACAGAGAGAATGGCGCCGATGCGTTCTTCCCGCGAGGAAGGGCAAAGAAGAAGGAGGCGGGCGCCGCGAAGCGCGGCGTTGCCCACCGGCTCCACCTCCACGTCCTCGGGCAGCAGGCCGATGCGGCGGGCGCCGGGCAGATGCAGGTAGTTGCCGAAGGCGCCGGCAAGGCACAGGCGGCGCGCGCCGCGGGCCATCATCTTCAGGCCGGCGGCCATGGCGCCCTTGGCGAGCTGCAGTTGGCGGATGTCGGACTGCGCGAGGAAGACG
>Ga0308417_1001778_pt1 | contig 14556 bp, 8 predicted proteins | sample HotsprSampleOS65_FD_203528 | JGI IMG/M metagenome (GOLD analysis project Ga0308417, IMG submission 203528) | Hot spring phototrophic mat microbial communities from Octopus Spring, Yellowstone National Park, Wyoming, United States - 20090730_OS65 ... | reverse complement strand
GGTGGGCGCCGTGGCCTCGTGATAGACCTTGGTGGTGCTGAGGAAACGGCCCAATTGATAAGAGCCGAGGATGTACGTGATGATGTTCGCCCCAAGCTGCCGGGCCTGATCGATTATCACCCGGGTGCCCCGCGGGTGTTCGTGGCCGTCCCAGCCGCAGGTCAGATCGCGCGGCGAGAAGATCACGCCGGTTCGGCAGCCGAAGTCGATTCCTTCCAGGCAGGGCGCTTCGGAGAACTCCGTGCCGTCGCCCCTCTTGTAGGTCAGGTCGCCCAGCTTGTAGTACGACGAATAAAGCGGCTCCTCCGGCAGCAGCTTGCGCAGCGGACGGCCCGGGAAGATCAACTCCATTTCTTTGCGGAACGAATCGCAAAAATCGTTCCAGCCGCAGCAGGCGTCGCCGATGATCGTACCGCCGTCGGCCACATAGCGGTGCAACCCTTTGCGGATTTCATCGTTCAATTCGAATTTGTTGTGGCCCGAAAAGAGCAAGGCGGGCAGCTCGCGCGGATCGAAAGAGAAGTGCGCGAAGTCGGCCTCGGTGGCGCTGTACTTGATGCCCAGTTTCTCGGCCGTCCATTGCAGCAACGTCGTCACGTCGGCCGGATCGGTCATCCAGTCGCGGTACTGAACGCGTTTGCCGTCCTTGGTCATCCACCGCACCGGCCCGAGGGCCATCTTGCCCACCAGGGCCGGGGGCTTAGGCGGCTTCTTCTTTTCCGATCGGCGCATCGGAGTCACCGGCAAGGGCAGGGGGGCGAAGGCCTCGCCGCCGGTGCGATGCTGCGGGGCCGCCTTCGGCGGAGGACCGCAATCCACCGGCCCGCTGCCGTCTTCCGCCCAGGCAAAGATCGGCAGCCCCAGCGGGACGGCGCCGCCCGTCGCCCCGGCCGCGGCCGTCAAGCCCACCCGCTCGATGAAACGTCGCCGAGAAACCTCTTGGCCGTGCTCATGCTTCGCGCTCATGGCATGCTACCTCTGGCAGACTGTTCCTACCGAACCGCTCAACTCTGATTATTATCGCCCCTGAGACAAAAACGCAACAGTCGGTTCGCCTCGCGTTCAGCTCGGCTTGCCCCAGATTCCGTTTCGCGCTGAAGGAACGGTTGTCGCGCCCCGATAGAACGGCGATGGCTAAACGGCGTTCCATGCGGGCGCAACAGAAGGCCGAAACAGGCCCTCGACCCCATCGCGTTGCTGTCGCCCGATTTCTCCCTTGGATGTACCTTTGGAGACCCGCCCAAACACTTAACCCGGCTGTACCGAAAAAACAGTAAGCGAAAAACAGGCCTTGTTGAACAACCGTGTTATAATGCCGCATCTTGTGATCGCACTCGTGAGGTCGGCACAACGTCTGGGACGAAAAAAACCAGTTGTTCGACAAGGCCGAAAAACGCCCAAATGGGCCGAGTTTGCGAGGAAATATGAGGAGCGCGGCCTGCCGACGCATCGGAATGCCGGGGAACGCCGGCCGGTCGCTTCCCCCGGGCGGCTGCTCGCCGGATTGTCGGCTCGGATTTCGCCGCTGCTGCTTGCGGAGCTTGAGGCCGGCTGCGTAGAATCGGCGCAATCGATTGCGGCTATGCCGTGAACGTTGTTGGCCGTCCAGCGTCCAAACGGCGGCAGCGAGATACAATGCCGAGCCCCATTCAACCAGCAGGAGATTCCAGCATGACCAATTCGGCAAAGAAAGATTTCTTTCCTTTAGGGCGCCGCCAGTTTCTGGCGATGGCCGGCGCCGGCGCGGCAGCAGCGGCGCTTCCCCGGGTTCACACGGCCTTCGGCGCCGATCAAGAGCAACAAGTGAAGATCGGGCTGATCGGCTGCGGCGGGCGAGGCACCGGAGCGGTTCTCGATGCCTTGGGGGCCGCCACGAAGGTCATTTACCCAGCCGAGGGATTCCACACGGAAGACGTTGCTCCCGACGCAGCCGTAAAACACAAGAACATCCAAGTCACCGCGTTGGCCGATCTGTTTCCCGACCGGCTCGAACGGTGCAAGCAGCAGTTGGCCAAACTGGGAATTCAGGTGCCGGCCGATCGCTGCTTCACCGGCTTCGACGCCTACAAGAAGCTGCTGGCTGTCGAGGAAGTCAATTACGTGATTTTGGCCGAGCCGCCTCACTTTCGGCCCGCGCATTTTCGAGCAGCGGTGGATGCGGGCAAGCACGTCTTTATGGAAAAGCCCGTGGCCGTCGATGTGCCGGGCGTGCGCGCGGTGCTCGAAGCCGGCGAATTGGCCCAGCAGAAACGTCTTGGCGTGGCCGCGGGCATTCAGCGCCGCCATTTAAAGAGTTATCAGACGGCCATCGAGCAGATTCGCGGCGGAATGATCGGCGAGTTGATCTACGGCCGCTGCTATTGGAACGGGGGCCAGATCTGGGTCATTGCCCGCGAGCAGGGCTGGACCGACATGGAATGGCAACTGCGCAACTGGAACTATTTTACTTGGCTGTCGGGCGACCATTATGTGGAACAGCACGTCCACAACCTCGACATCATGAATTGGGTGATCGGCGCCCATCCGATCCGCGCCGTCTCCGCGGTCGGCGGCCGTCAGGTCCGCACCGGCGAGATTCACGGGCATATCTTCGACCATTTTGCCGTCGAATTCGAGTACCCCAACGGAGTGCGAATGTTCAGTCAGGCCCGCCAGATCAACGGCTGCGACAATCTGGTGGAAGAGGCGATTGTCGGCACGCTCGGCGAAAGCAACTGCAAGACGAGCATCCGACGGCGCGACGGTCGCACCTGGCGGTTCCGCGATCGGGATCCGAATCCATATCAGCAGGAACACATCGATCTGATCGCCAGCATTCGTGAAGGCAAGCCGCTGAACATGGCCCGAACCGTCGCCGAGGCCACGATGACCGGCATCCTCGGTCGCGAGGCGGCCTACAGCGGCAAAGCCATCGAATGGGACGCCGCGATGAAATCCGAAACCCGGCTTGGTCCCGAAAAGTACGAATTCGGGCCGTATCCTATTCCGCCCGTCGCCATGCCCGGCCAATACCGATTTTCGTGAAGACCCCGGCTCATGCCGGTTCGTGGAAAGAACACGACGAAGACCGGTCCGTGTAACGAACCCGCGTATGGCCGATTCGTGTAACGAGCCTGCGCGGAAGCAAGAGGCCGGCATTGGTCGCTGCTCGAAGAAAACCGGCCGCGAGCGTCGCACAGCGGCGGGAGCGGGAGCGTTTTGCGCCCGGCGGCGCTGCGGCTCGATCAGGGCCGGCATGCGGGGGTGTGCCTCTTGAGAGCCGGCACGTCCGGGGCTCAGAGATGTGCGGCGTGCGATTGCGGGCCGACACCTGTGGGCGCGATCGTGCGGGGATGCACTTGCACGGCGTGCTCACAGGGGCAACGGCCCGATGGCTGCCCCGTTATTCGGGCGGCGGCGAATCCAGCGCTTCGAGCACGGCGCGGTCGAGGTCGTCGGAACGGAAATCGCCTGAAAGCGTGGCGTGCAGCTTGCCCGACCGGTCAAAGACCCGGTAGGTGGGAAGCGCGTCGAGATCGAACGCGACAAACGCCTGCTGCAGATTCTCCTCGGCACTGATTAGCGATCGGAACGGAATCTTCTTCGATTGGAGGAATCGGCCCACCTGCTCGCGCTGCGAGGGAAGATCGAGGCTGACGGCGATCGTGACCAGCCCGCGCGGCTCCCACCGGCGCGACAAGTCCAACACATGCGGCAGCATCGCCACGCACGAGCTGCACCAAGTCGCCCAATAGTCCACGAGCACCACTTTGCCTCGGTGTTCCGCGACGATGCGAGCCAACTCGGCCGGCGAGACCGGCTCGGGAACGCTCAGCGGACCAGAACCACCGGAGCCGGCGGCGGCATCCGGCTTCAAGCCGGCCGGTCCTTCCCCCTCGTTCGGCGGACGCGAGCAACCGCCCGCCAACACTGCACCGGCGCCGATTGCCAGGCACAGGCCGAGCGCGAGAGAAAAACCCGGCCCGACGCGCAGCGGACCCGCCGTCCGCACGCGCGCCGCGCCGCCGTCGCCAGACACACGGTAATTGCGCAGCGTCATTGGTACCTGAGCACTTCGTGCCTGATCATTTCATTCGTACTCGAATTTCATTCGTACTTGATGCTGCAGCCGAACTGCTTCGTGACAGGCTCGGGCGGGGTCTTGCCCGCCAGCAGGGCGTCCACCGCGTCGCGCAGGTAGTGCTTTTCAACCTTCGACTCGTTTTGGCTGTTGTCGAAGGCGCCCATGTAGGCGATTTTCCGCTGGCCATCGAGGACGAAGATGTGCGGGGTGACCTTGGCGCCGAAGTCGCGTCCTACTTTTTGCGACGAGTCGTAGAGGTAGGGGAAATTGAACCCCTTGGCCGCGGCCCGCTCCTTCATCTTGTCGAGCCGATCGGCCGGCAGATTGTTCACATTGATCGCAATCAACTGAACTCCCTTGTCCTTGTAGTCCGCTTGGAACTTCACCAAGCGGTCTTCGTAGGCGACGGCCACCGGACAGTGATTGCAGGTGAACACGACGACAATTACCTTGGCATCTTTATAGTCGGAAAGCGAATGGGGCTTGTCGTCGATCCCGATGATATCTTTGAAATCGGGGGCCGCGTCGCCGATCTTCACCTCGGCGACAGCCTGAGCGCAGCCGGCAACCATGAACCCCACAACCAAGGCCGCAAGCAACCATACCGAAACTTGTCTCATGACGCTTCTCCCTTCAACTGACGGATGGTGGGACGAACTTTTTTTGTGCCACTACCCCGGACTTCGTGATTGCGCGGCAAAAACCTCAGGGACCGACGGGAACGGGTTTTCTTGATGTGCGCAAATCCTTTTGGCACACGTCGGACGATTCTCGGGGTCCCGGCGTCTCTTGGTTTGGCGAGATTACGGGGTGGCGAGCCGGAAGCTTACTGCGGCCGGCTCGAACGATTCCGCGCCCATTCGGTCAACACCACGAGGTCTTCGGCAGGCAACGAACCGCAATCAATCGTTAGCGGGGAGCGACGGAAAGTCAACCCTTTTGGTCGTTGTTCTTTGCGGCGTCTCGAAGGCCGGTGCGCCGGGCGAGCAACACAGCGCACCGCGCCCTGTGCTGACAGATATGCTGACGAAAATGCCGTAAGGTAGGAAAATCGCGCGGTTTACGCGCCGAACAACTGTGTCCAATGCTTTCCGCTGCGGCCCAGCCCTTGGCGCTTGTGGCCCTCGCCGAGCATGTTCTTGTGATGTCCGGGACTGAGGAACCAGGCCTTGATGGCATCGAGGTTGACGCTGCTGCCCATGTAGATGTTTTCGCCGGAGGCCGTGGTGCCGAACTTCGCCGCGCGGTCCCAAGGCGTCTTCTTTCCCTCGACAGGCGACTCATGGGCGAAGAAGCCCAGCTTTTCCATGTCTTTGCTGTGATCCACGGCCGTTTGGCACAGCTTCGGGTCGAAGACCAGGGGCCTCAGTCCGCACATCACCCGCATCGCGTTCACGGCATTCATGCCGGCCACGCAATCGGCCGGAATCTCGGCAGCGATGCGGAGATTCTCCGCGTACACCCGTTTCGCTTCTTCGTCGATCGGGGGATGCGCCTTGGCGAGCATCTTCTCGACGCGCGGGATCCATTGGTCCACCGGCAACGGCGGGTCGGTCGGCCATTGGCCTGCCACTTGGGCGAACAAATCGGCGAGCTGCTGGGCTTGCACCGCCTGTCGCGAGAGCTTCGAGTAATGCGACGCATGAATCGCCTCGCGTTGACGCCAGAGGTTGGTCAACTGGTCGAGCGCCGGCAGGCCGACGTTGTGGGTCTGCTCTTTGCTCAGATTCGGATCGGCCCGAAGGTCGGCAAGCACCTTGCGCAAGGCTTCGATCTGTTCGTCGAGCGCCTTGGTGTTCGGGCCTTCGGGCAGACTGGCGTCGAGGCGATCGAGTTCTTTCTCGAGCAGGTCGCGCAAGAGGGCGACCGTCTCCGGACCGGCCTGCGCGATTTCCTGAATGGTGGCCAACCGTCGCTTTGCGTCGCCCCGCACCTGGCGGAACTTGATGAGCAATTGCCGATTGCCCTGCTGCTGCTGCGGCTCGGCGGCAAGAGATCGGGAAACGTCGCCGCAGAAGAGAACACCGATCGTCAGCACGCACACCGGGATACGAAGTAGCATCATGTCCACCTCTGTTCCAAGACAACGAAAACCGGCCGCCGTTTCGCCCTTGGCGGCCAGCGGGTTGCGGGAAGGACGGAAGACTCTCCATGCACTCGACGCCGCCCCTGTGGCGTCGATGCTGCGCGCTGCCGTGAGGCGAATCCGAGGCCCTCGCTCAGCCGGAAGGCTAGCGTCAAACACCAGTAGATATCGGAGGGGCGTTGTCCGTCAAGCTTTCTTTCGTGCGTATTGACGATTCTTCTCCCGCCAAGAGTTCCGAATCGCACTCCCGGCGACGGGCAAACAGCGGCCAAGCGGCGTTTGGTGCTCCTGCCGGGGTGTTTCGTTTTAAAATTCCGTCGCGGCAGCGGGTTAGCGTGGTTGCGCCGATGGAATCCCGCTTCGCGCCTCGGCCGCAGCGCGGTATTTTGAAGTGTTCGCCGCGTTGTTTGATTTCACCGCAGCGATTCGTCCGCGACCAGCTTTGTCCATTTTACTCCTCGCGCGATGAAATGGCCGCTTTTTCCCGGCGAGAAAAAGCTCGTTTCACGCCGCGCGAGGTATAACAATAGCCCCGCACAATGGGCAGAGCGGCCGCCAGAGTAACGAAGCGGCCGATTGCGCGTGGTCCTCGTTTTGGACCGCTTTCGGTTTTTCGCGGTTTTGTTTAGGTTTATTCGCCGGCGCGATTGCCGGCAAGGCTGAGTTCGATGAGTACTCCCGTGGCAGAGAAAGTCGTTTCCCCGAAGCCCGACGAAGAACCCGAAACCCGGGATCGTCCGCTGACGATTCAGGTGGCGGAGCGCGTGCGGCGGCTGCCGCCCTACCTTTTCGCCCAACTGAACCGACTGATGTACGAGAAGCGCCGGGCCGGCGACGATGTGATCGACTTGGGCATGGGCAACCCGAGCGATCCCCCGCAGGAGGTCGTGATCGAAAAACTCGCCGAGGCGGCCCGCGACGACGACAATCACGGCTATGCCGAGGCGCTTGGGGTGATGAGTCTCCGCCGCGAGGTGGCGGCCAAATACTACCGGCAGCATGGCGTTCGGCTCGATCCCGCCCGCGAAGTGCTGGTTTGCTTAGGCTCGAAGGAAGGGTTCAGCCACATGTGCCTGGCGCTGCTCGGGCCGGGCGACACGGCTGTGGTTCCGGCGCCGTATTTTCCGGCCCATCTCTATGCCGTGGCGATGGCCGGCGCCAACGCCATCACGTTGGAGGCCACCGACTGCGAGAAGTATTTGGCGAATCTCGACTACACCTGCCGCCATTTGGTGCCGCGGCCGAAGGTGGCGATTGTCAACTATCCGCATAACCCTTCGACGACCGTAGTCGAGGCCGATTTCTATCGCGAATTGGTCAAGCTGGCGCGGAAGTACGGCTTCATGGTCATCAGCGACTTGGCGTATGCCGATGTCGTGTTCGACGGCTACAAGACGCCGAGTTTTCTGGCCGCTCCGGGGGCCATTGAGGTGGGCGTCGAGTTCACCACGATGAGCAAGGGTTACAACATGGCCGGCTGGCGCGTCGGGTTCTGCACCGGCAACGCCGAAATGGTGCGAGCGCTGGCCACGATCAAGGGATATTACGACTACGGGATGTTCCGCCCGATCCAGATTGCGGCGATCGTCGCGTTGCGGCAAACCGAGGCGGCGGTCGAGGCGCAGGCCCGCATCTACCAACAGCGGCGCGACGTGCTGTGCGACGGACTCGAACGGCTCGGCTGGACCATCCAGCGCCCGAAGGCCACGATGTTCGTTTGGGCGAAAGTGCCAGACATTTGGGCGCAGCGATTCGATTCGTTCGAGTTCGCCATGAAGCTGCTGAAAGAGGCCAACGTGGTCGTCAGCCCGGGGGCGGCGTTTGGGCCGGCGGGCGAAGGTTATCTGCGTTTGGCTCTGGTTGAAAACGAAAGCCGCTTGAGGCAGGCCGTTCGCCAGATCGGCCGTTGTTTGGGCAAAGTGGGCGAAGAGTGACGGCGGGCAGTCGCATCGGCGTCCGCGCCAAGTCAGGGTGTAATCGCAGCGAAAAAGGGACGGTGTGGAAACGGCCCAGTTCCGCCTGCATGCCGACATCGAAGAGCGTCATTGGTGGTTCGTCGCCAGACGAATGATCATCCGCGACCTTTTGGCCGCAACGGTCCCCCCGGGCGACGGTCGGTTGGTAGTCGATATCGGTTGCGGCACGGGCGCGAATCTCGCCTCGCTGGTTGGAGACTACCGTTGCCTGGGCGCGGACTGCTCGCCCGAGGCCATCGAGCTGGCAAGGCAGCGGTTTCCGGCGGTCGAGTTCCGTGTGGGCCGAGCGCCCGAGGTGATTGGCGACCTTTGGTCCGAGGTGTGTGCCGTCCTGCTGATGGATGTGCTGGAACATGTGGACGACGATCGGTCGATGTTCGCGTCGATTTGGCGAGCGGCGCCGAAGGGCTGCGTGTTCCTGGTTACCGTGCCAGCGGACCCGCGGCTATGGAGTCCGCACGATGAAGCGTTTGGGCATTTCCGTCGCTATACCGCCGAGCAATTGATCGATCATTGGCGCGGCCGGCCCGCGGAAACGCTTCTCGTTTCGCACTTCAACGCGAGGCTGCTTCCGCTGATCCGTCTCGCACGCCGAATGGCCCGCGCCAAAGGCAAGGCTGGGGGGCAGGCGGGTACCGACTTCCGTATGCCACCCCATTGGCTCAACATTCTGCTGACACGTGTTTTCTACGGGGAACGACGCCGTTTGCTGGCCGTGCTTCGGGGACGGCGTCGGCGGGGGTATCGGGCCGGGGCGAGTCTCGTGGCGCTGCTTCGCAAGTCGAGCGATTCGAACAAGGATTGATCGGCGAACGCCCGCTTCACCCCAATTCAGCACCGCCAAGAATCCTTGCCGCACCCAAGATGAGGCGGTTCTGGCCGGCCGGGCGGCTTTCTGCTAAAATGCAATGTCTATGTATGTGCGTCCTCTTTGGCCGTGTTGCCGCTCGGCGCAATCGCGGTTTCCCTTTGAGCATCGCGGCCGGGTTCGATACGGGCGAATCGACGGCTGGCGGAACGTCGTCGCTCGATTGCCGGGGAGCACCGCGGACTTTTCGGGGGAGCAAGAAAAGAAAAATGGAGACCCTTGCTCGCCGGTACAAGGGCCTCCAGGGTTGACTGCTCGGCAACGCAACGATGACAATCGACGCGAACCGAGAACCCGCAGTCAATATACCATCCTATCGGTTGGTCCCGGGAACCGACTTTAGTCGGTGTGGTTGGTGCGGTTTAACAGCCTGGTGAAAAAGACTCAAAGGTGGCGGGCACGAGCATCGAAATCTTCGGGAAAGAAAGAGCAGGCAGTGCCGGCGCGGCCGACTTTTTCCACGAGCTGTTGACCTCGTCGGAAGCAATCTGCTAAGTCGCGAACAACAGCATGCAAAGATCGAGAACGAAACAGTCGGTGCGCGGCAATTCGACTTGTTCGGTTTTTTGCGTGTGCTGCCCGGCCGAACCAGGGTCGGGCGCGCGGGGCGTTGCTCGATGGCGCGGCGCGGTGCCGTCGCTCGATTGCGGATTTTCAGTCTGTTGCGCCGCGTTTTATGTTGCGCGGCAGGAAACGGCGGTTTAAGATTCATGTCGCAAATAGCAAAATTAGCCCTTGAAGACGGCACGGTGTATGTTGGCGCCGCGTTCGGCGCCGTGGGCGAAGTGGACGGGGAGGTCTGCTTCAACACGTCGATGACCGGGTATCAAGAGATTCTGACCGACCCGAGTTATCGCGGGCAAATCGTCACCATGACGTACACGGAGATCGGCAACTACGGCGTCAACGAGGAAGACCACGAGAGCCACAAACCGCATCTCGCCGGGTTTGTGGTGCGGCAGCGAAGCCGTCGCGTGAGCAATTTTCGTGCGGAAGGTTCGCTCGACGATTACTTGAAAGCCCACGGCATCGTGGCACTCGAGGGGATCGACACACGCGCGTTGGTGCGGCGGATTCGCACGCGCGGCGCGATGAAGGGCGTGTTGTCGAGTGTCGATCTCGACGATGCTCGGCTTGTGGCCAAGGCTCAGGCCAGCCCGGGCTTGGTGGGACGCGACTTGGTCCGCGAGGTCATGCCCGATCGTGCGCGCGAGTGGGCGACTCCGCTCAGCCCGCTCGCGCGGTTGAACGCCGTTGCGCGAGCGAGCGTCTCGCCCGACGCTCCCCACATTGTGGCGCTTGATTACGGCATGAAATGGAACATCGCCCGGCATCTTTACGACCTCGGCTGCCGTGTTACCGTTTTGCCGGGCACCGCCACCAGCGAGGAGGTGTTGGCGCACAACCCCGACGGCATCTTTCTTTCCAACGGGCCGGGCGATCCGGAACCGCTCGACTACGCGCAACGAACCATCGGTCAACTGCTGGGCCGCAAACCGATCTTCGGGATTTGTCTCGGGCATCAGCTCCTCAGTCTCGCCTGCGGGGCCAAAACGTACAAGTTGAAGTTCGGCCACCGCGGAGCCAATCAGCCGGTGATCAATTACGCCACGGGACGGGTGGAAATCACCACGCAGAACCACGGCTTCGCCGTTGCGGCCGATAGCTTGCCGGACGACCTGGAAGTAACGCATCTGAATCTGAATGACGAGACGATCGAGGGGGTTCGCCATAAGCGCTATCCCGCGTTCAGCGTCCAATACCACCCCGAAGCGTCGGCCGGCCCGCACGACAGCAGCTACCTCTTCGACGATTTCCGCCGCATGATCGACGCCGCCGCTTCGGGATAGCGGATGCTGCCCGCCTCTGGTGTTCGAATGACGCGGGCGAACGCGATGCGCGTCGGCCGTCTCGTTGCCGTTTGCAGGCGTTTCGGTCGGGGCGCCGTACAGCGGTCTTGTGCGCCCCCGATCGGCGGCCGCAGGCGATCGGGGGCGATATTCCTGCCGCATGGGCTTCGCGCGGCCGCACGGTTCGTGCCAGTGTTCTTCTTGCTGCCGAAGGCCTTGTCGAACAATCGGTTTTTTCGGCCCGGATGTTGTGCCGACATCTCGAGTGCTATCACAAAATGTGGCAGTAAAAAATGGTTGTTCGACATGGCCTGCCGAATGCGGCTTTCCCGCCGTCGGCAAGTTTCGGCGATGAAGCCGCCGGACCGAGGCCCGTCGCCCGGCCGCCCGATCTCGAGACCGATGTTGCGCTTCGCGTTCAGGGTTCTCTCGATAATGCTACGAAAGACGGAAAGCGGTTCAAATGCCGGCCGCGCGCCATCGGCCGCTTCGTGGCGCCGGCAACCGCTTTCGCGATTGTGCGGAACGATTTAGAATCCGGTTTTGGTTTCTCCGCCGATTCAGCATAACTGATTGCATTCCGCCTTCTTGTCATGGCAAGCCTTGTCGTCAAGCCTGTCGAAACTCGCGCCGAACGGCGTCGGTTTCTTTCGCTGCCCTGGACGATCTATCGAGACGACCCTTGCTGGATTCCGCCGCTGCGGAAGAACCAGCACGACATGGTCGGCTACGGGAATCATCCGTTCTATGCACGGAACACGGCACAGACGTTTCTGGCCTATCGCGACGGGCGCGTTTGCGGCCGAATCGCGGCGATTCTCAACGTCCACCACAATCTGCGGTTCAACGAGCGCCGCGGGTTCTTCGGCTTTTTCGAGTGCGAAAACGACCAGGAAGCGGCCGACGGGCTGTTCACCGCGGTGCGCCAGTGGTTTGCCGATCAGGGAGTGTATTGCCTCCGCGGGCCGTGCAATCCGTCGTTGAATTATGAACTCGGGCTCTTGGTGGATGGATTCGCCAGCCCGCCGATGTTCATGATGACCTACAATCCGCCGTACTATCAGCAGCTTATCGAGAACTACGGTTTTAAGAAAACGCAGGACATGTACGCTTTCTGGGGCAACATCGAGATGTTGCCGAAGCTGCAAGCCAAACTTCAGCCTGTGGCGGAGCAAATCATCGAGCGATACAACGTGGTCATCCGCGCGCTCGATCGCAGGCGTTTTCGTGAAGACGTGATGGCCTTTCTCGAGATCTACAACCGCGCGTTGGTCAACACCTGGGGATTCGTCCCCATGACGAAGGCCGAAATCGACCACACGGCCGATGCCTTGAAACATCTGATCGTGCCCGAGTTGGCTGTCGGCGCGGAGATCGACGGCCGGATGGTGGGCGCCAGCTTCGCCCTGCCCGACTACAACCCGCGAATCAAGGCCATCGACGGCCGATTGTTTCCCTTCGGCTTTTTGCGGCTGCTGATGAATAAGAGCGCCATCAAGCGAGTGCGCATCATCAGTACGAACGTTTTGCCCGAGTATCAGCGCATGGGCATCGGGCTGGTGCTGATGCACGGGCTGCTGCCGGCCGCGATGAAATGGAAGCTGGAGGAGGCCGAATTCTCGTGGGTGCTCGAGTCGAATTCGCTTTCGCGCGGCGCGTTGCAGAAGGGCGGAGCGATCATCACCAAGACTTACCGTCTTTACGATCTCGACGACCCGGCCGCCGCGGCGACCGGCAGCCCGCGGCCGCACCGCCGGCTGATTGTCGGGCCGGGGCCCTCTGTGCCGCTGACCCCAGATTCCTGGTGCTCCCAGCAACAATCTCAGCAAGCAACGGGAGCGGGTTTTGTGTCGGGCGCGACAGCCGCGTCTGGTGGCCGGCCTTGCGATCTTGTGCCGGTGTCGGCAGAGAGCGAGGCGGGACGATCGACAAGCATGGTCGCGGCTTCGCGGAAGATCGAGGTTATTCCCGTAGCCGATCGCAAGCTGCTCGATTTGTTCGTTCGAGTTCCCTGGTCGATCTACCGTCGCGATCCGCATTGGGTTCCGCCGTTGATTTCCGAGGTACGCGAGTTTCTCGATCCGCGGCGCCACCCGTTCTACCGGCACGGCGCTGCGCAGCCTTTCGTGGCTCTGCGCGGCGGAGAGCCGGTCGGACGCATCTTGGCGAGCGACGACCCGAACTACAACCGCCACGCCGGCGAGAATCTCGGCTGCTTCGGCATGTTCGAATCGATCGACGATCGCCCCGTGGCCCATGCCTTGCTCGATGCCGCGGCCCAGTGGGTTTCGGACCGGGGCCGGAACGCCTTGCGAGGGCCGATCGATTACTCCACCAATTATAGTTGCGGCCTGCTGGTCGACGGGTTCGAATGGCCCCCGCGAGCGATGATGAATCACAACCCCATCTACTATGCCGATTTGCTCGAATCCTGGGGATTGGTCAAGGCGAAAGATCTGTACGCGTATTGGTTTGAAGATCCGCAAGACATTGCCGCCCGGCTCGGGCCGCGGGCCGAGCGAATCGCCGAACGAACCGGGGTGCGCGTGCGGCCCTTCCGCCGCGAAGACTTCGACGCCGAAGTGGCCCGCTGTCGTCAAGTGTACAACCAAGCGATGTCGGATAACTGGGGCGCTGTGCCGCTCACCGAAGAGGAATTCCTTCACATGGCGCACCAGTTGCGCAAGCTGACGGTGCCCGAGTTCGTCCTTCTCGCCGAGATCGATCAGCGCGCCGTGGGGTTTTCGATCACCATTCCCGATTTCAACGAAGCGATTCGGCCGCTCAACGGAAGACTGACGCAATGGGGCCTGCCGATCAACGCCATTCGTTTGATGCGTCGCATGAAACGGATCACTACGGCGCGAATGCTCGTCCTCGATGTGGTCAACGAATATCGCCATCGGGGCGTGGCGGCCCTGATGATCTTGCGCGTGCTGGAATTCGGCAAGTATGTTTTGGGGCATACCGGGGCCGAATTGGGCTGGACGCTTGAAGATAATACGGCTATCAATCGGACGATCGAGGGCGTCGGCGCGCGGCGCTACAAGACGTATCGCATCTACGAGAAGCGGCTCTGACGGCGAGGGTTGAGAGAACGCACCGGCAACACCTGTGGGATAATGTGGCGAAAGATCGTCCGGTTGCGAGATCGTTCGGTGGCGGCAAGGCACGCCCGGCGTAAAGCGTGGCCCTTCTTTGCGAACGTTGTGAGCGTTCGATGGGCCGCTCAACGGCGTCAGTGTGGGGTGCGCGTGTCTATCGCCGCACCGGCGCCAGATGTTGTGCCGGCGTCGCACCGCCCGCCGCGCTGCGCGGGGCTTGCGAAACCGCCTGTTCGACCGCAAGACCGGCGGCGGCCCCTTGGGCAATTTTGTCGACGCATTGGTCGAACTGCTCGCGAATCTCCGGCGGAATGTTCGGCAATCGCCGGCTGAGGCGATGCAGTCCCTCGGGATTGGTTTCGGCCGTTTCGGAGAGTCCGGCTACGAATGCCAAGGTTTGCACGAAGTTGCTGTCGGCGATCCGTCCGCCGATCGGTTGGAGGGTTTTGGCCACGATTTCGATCGCCCCGGGTTCAACGCTGAGGAAGGCATCGAGCCGGCTGGTAACGTAGTAGCGGCCATTCGTTTCCCGAACATAGCCGGTCTTCAGCACGCACACGCATGTTCCGCGGACCGGCCGATTGGCCAACGCGCCGGTGTACACGCCTT
>Ga0308417_1001775_pt1 | contig 14573 bp, 13 predicted proteins | sample HotsprSampleOS65_FD_203528 | JGI IMG/M metagenome (GOLD analysis project Ga0308417, IMG submission 203528) | Hot spring phototrophic mat microbial communities from Octopus Spring, Yellowstone National Park, Wyoming, United States - 20090730_OS65 ... | reverse complement strand
TCAGGCTCCGAATCTTCACTTATCACAATTGGCAACTGGGTGAATACGGTTGCTCTCCTGCCGAGTGTCTCAATGAAAATACGTGATAATCTCGCCACGTGCGATATGTGTGGCGCGTTCATAGGTGCCATTGTGAGAATCTCTCCGTTGATGAGTTCCAATCGCTCATCAGGCTTGAACACGCCCGCTTCATACATCACTTCGTATTCTTCAACCGTAATCCTGCGACGCGTGATGACAGGCTCAACCGATAGTTCCGTTTCCATCGTTCGTTGTGTTTTTATGGTTAATGTTGTTTCCCTTCAAACGTCTCACTTCAATCACGTTTTTCCAAACATAACTAAACACGCCGTAAGTGAGCGAGCCACTTGCAATGCCAATCAAAAATCCGCCCAACACATCGGAAGGGTAATGCACGCCAACATACACACGCGAAAGTCCGACAAGAAACGCATAAACGCTCATCGCCAACACAAAGCCTTTATCGAGCCGTGTTGAGTGTGCGAAGAAGAAAAAGAGAACGGTAGCGACCGCCGCCGTATTTGCCGCGTGCGAAGAGGCAAACGAAAACGAGCGTGGCTGATTGATGAGCAGATGCACATCGGCAAGTTCAAAGCATGGGCGCGTGCGCTGAACAAGAGGCTTGAAGAGATGCGAGGCGGTTTGGTCAGCAATCGCAATCGCTACAATGCAAAGCAGAAGCACGGTTACACCTTCCCACTTGCGCCGCACAAAAATAAAAACTGCGGCAAGTGCCGCAATCCACCACGATTGATTGAACTTCGTCAGGAAAATGAACCACGCATCAAGAAACGGAATGCCCGTTTGGTCATTCACGGCACGAAAGAGTGCCACATCGAGGGCATAGAGCGTTTCCATTGGCTTAACTTTGGATTCTCAACTCTTGAAAATCTCATCGAGCTTGATGGAAATGTTTGTAACAGGGTCGTGCAGTTCATCACTTTTGGTGAAGACTTGCGGCTCTTCATTTGGAAGGAACACGGCAATCGTTTTGATGAACGGCTGAACAAGCCACACGGATTGAATGCCCGCATCAAAATAGCGTTGCAGTTTTTCATCGAAATTGTCCATGCCTTGTGTGCCTGAAAGAATTTCAATCACGGTGAGAGGCATTTCGGAAACGCGCTTTTCATCGCGCTGAAAATTGACCTGACGCTTTTTGAAGATGAGAATATCGGGCGTGGCTTTAGGCTTCAAATCCAGCGTGATTTCACTGCCAATCGTGAACGCTTTGTGTTGCGAAAGCGCAACAAGCATGTTTGTTTGTGTAATTCCGTGAATAAAACTGGGTATAGGTTTTCCGCGTTCAAGTTCGTAGTCGGACAGTTCTTTTGTGGGTTCTTTCAATTCAAGCGTTTCCATCGGTGCCTCCTATTGAATGTTGGTTTCAGTTACGATTGAAATTACGCAACTTTTTCTTTCTTTTTCTTTTTCGCTCCGTTTGGCGATACCGATTGAACAGACTTTGCGGCAGGCTTCGGAAGGGTCGAGTTGGTATAGACTTGTTGAATCAATCCGAAGACATTAAACATAAAGTAATACAGCCCTAATCCTGCAGGCAAGTTGTTGAAGACAAGGAGCATCATAATCGGGAAAATGTAATTCATGATTTTCATTTGTTCCGCCACTGCGCTCGATTGTTGCGGCGTGATTTTTTGCTGAACATAAATGGAAATCGCCATCAGAATTGGATAAATTGCAACGTGGTCGCCATAAAGTGGAATTGAAAACGGAAAGTGAATGACGGCGTCAGGCGCAGAAAGGTCATCTGCCCACAAAAAGGCTTCTTGACGCAGTTGGATAGATGAACTGAACACATAATACATCGCAAACAATAGCGGCATCTGCAAGAGCATCGGTAAGCACCCAGAGAGCGGATTCACGCCCGCTTCCTTGTAGATTTTTCCTAACTCGTTTTGAAGTTTCACAGGGTCATTTTTGTATTTCTCTTGAACGGCTTGCAGTTGCGGTTGCAAGGTTGCCAGTTTCTTCATTGAGTTTGTGGAAGCCGACGTGAGCGGATAAGTTACCAGTTTGATGAGAAAGGCAAAGATGATAATAATAATCCCATAGTTTGAGATGTATTGACTAAGGAAGTTGAAGACAGGCACAATGAGCCACTCGGCAAAGGGGCGCGTGAGCCACTCCCAACCAAAATCTAAGGCGCGTTCTAACCCAACACCGTTGTCTTTCAGTAAATCGTAATCAAGCGGACCGACATAAATCGCGAAATTTCCCTTCACTTCGTTTTGCTTGAACGGCAAGTCTTCGCGTAATGCAACGATGTAATCCTCGAAAACAAGTTTCTCATCGTCGGTATTGCGATAGCCTTGCAGATACGCTCCTTTGCTTTCGTTTTCGGCGATGATTGCCGCAATAAAGTATTTGCTTTGCACAGAGACCCACTTCGTTTTGCCGTCAGGATTTTGTTTCTTGGTTTCACCTGCTTTGTCGGCGTCTAACTTCAAGAGTTCGCCCGCTTGAATGGCATGTGCGTAGGAGCGCGTGGCTTCATCAACTTTGTTTTTTTCGCTGTGTGCAATACCGCCGTTCCATACCACTTGATATTCGCCATTTATCACCAAGTCGCTCAATCCAACAAGATTCGTTTGATAGTCGAATCGATACAGATTGCCGACAAAGGTGTAAGTGATTTCAATTTTCTTGCCGTCAGCGAGGGTTAGTTCAAACGGAATTTTCTCTGATTGCTTTCCTGTAAGTGTAATTTTTTCTGTGTTGACTTTTGGCGTGAAGTAAAGGTCAGTAGTAGTAATGTTCTTTCCGTCACGTGTTTGAAAGAAGAGTGCGGTTGCGCCGTTGGGCGATGTAATCAAGTCAAATGGCTTGCGCTCTTCGTTGAGATACTTCTTTTGGACAAATGATTTCAGGGTTGCGCCCTTTGAAGAAAGCACAGCGGTAAAGAGGTCGGTTTCGACAGTGATAAGTTTTTCTTCGCCTTCCGCCGCAACACTAAAGATGCCAAGTGCGCGGGCTTTTTCAAGGGCTTCAAGTTTTTTGAGCGAGTCGGAGTCAATGATTGCCGTTGATGCCGCGCTTGTATCGGTCTGCTTTGGAAGTGGCTTCGGCTTTGGCTTCGAGGGCGAAAGCAGTTGAATCCAAACGATAAAGATGAGTCCGATAAGTAAAAGTCCAATGAGCGAATTTCTATCCATTTTTTGAAGATGTGTTTGAGTTGCGTTGAGGCACAGGGTCGTATCCGCCTTTGACAAAAGGATTACAGCGCAGAATACGCCACAGCGTAAGCCCTAACGCTGTAAAGAAGTTATGCGTTTTGAAGGCTTCAAGTCCATAGTTTGAACACGTCGGGTGGAATCGGCAAGCACCGCCGAGATAGGGAGAGAGCGTGAGTTGATAAAGACGAATGAATGCAATCGGAATCGCATTGAGGTATTTCCATATCCAATGAAGTTCGGTATTCATCGTTCATTGCTGTTTTCAGCCGTGCGTTTAGAGTTCGGCTCTTGTTAATTGTGCTATCACTTTTTCAATTCCCCTGTTCAAAACGGCTTTCATCTGTTCAGACCTTATAGGTTCACTTGGGGCTGATTGAAAGAGAAAAGCAAGTCGCAAGTGATGAACAGATGGGCACTGTTGGGAGAGTACCAAGAGCAAGTCGTTTTTCAGAAGTCGATAGGCTTCACGCAGACAGCGTTTGATTCGATTGCGGCGTGTCGCCTTCTTGATTGCCCGTTTGCTGACTACAAACATCACTTGCAGCTTCGGTTTTGGTTCGCTTGGCGAGTGGACTTGATACAGAATTTTCAGGGGAAATACCTTAACTGCTTTCCCCTCTTTGAACAACTCATCTATGTCGTTTTTGAGCCGCAAGATTTCGCATTTTTTCAGCGTGGCTCGAGTGGGCATGCACGGCGACCGTTTCCGATTAACGTTTCAGGCATCAGCCTTTAACGCTCTTGCGTGGTTCATCGCTGACCGTGAGTTTGTATCGTCCTTTTCTACGGCGTGCCGCTAAGACCTTACGTCCGCTTTTGGTTGCCATGCGCTCTCTGAATCCGTGCTTGTTGCGTCGTTTGCGGTTCGATGGTTGAAAAGTGCGTTTCATGTTTGTGCGAATTTTCAAATTCTGTAAAAGAATGCAAAGATAGGCGTTCCTTCACTCAAAAACAACTTTTTATGTTCTGTGCTTTCTCGTATAATTGCGCCCCTTTTCTCAATTTTATAGTCTGATTGCAAAAATGAATCGTTGTCGTGTGTGTTTGGCAAGCGTTCTCGGCACTGCAAATTTCACTTTCAACATCTGTGGATAAATTGTGAAAAAGTTCTCTTAACTCATATCAAACAAGCAATCAATTCAAAGCCTGTTTTTGTTAAGTGTGGATAAACTCAAAGAAAATTCAATAAGTCAAGAGAAATACTTAACTTAAAGAAAAAAGTATATTGTGGATAAACTTTCATTTTAAGCCTTTTCGTTGAGGTTCCATACGCACTCCTTTCGTGATTTACTTGCCAGGCGACAAAGTGCATTGTTGATAAAACCTTTTCTTTTGTGGATAATTTCACTCGCTATCTATCAAACCAATAGTGGATTATGACCGAAAACCAATCTGTTGAGAACGCAGAAAAACTTGCCGCCGAAACTGCATGGAAAAAGTGCCTTGAGATTATTCGAGACAACATCAACAATCAACAGAGCTTCAAGACATGGTTTGAGCCGATTGTGCCACTGAAGTTGGTCGGAGAGGAAATCACGATTCAAGTGCCAAGTCAGTTTTTTTATGAATGGATTGAAGAGAATTACTACACGCTTTTGAAACGCACGATTATTGATGTAATTGGTCGCAATGCCAAATTGACCTATTCCGTTGTTGTTCAGCAGTCGTCTGTTGAACCTGTTACTGTTAAATTGCCGCAGCAGCCTATTGAGCAACCTACGGTGCGCGAAGTCAAAACCTCACGTGTCGCATATGATTTCTACAAATCCAATCTGCACCGCTACGAAAGTTATTTGAATCCGAAGTATGTTTTTGACAGTTTCATCAAAGGCGATTGCAACGCGCTTGCCTTTGCGGCGGCGAAATCGATTGCAGAAACGCCGGGCAAAAATACATTTAATCCGTTGGTGCTATATGGTGGCGTGGGTTTAGGGAAAACCCATCTTGCCCAAGCGATTGGGAACGCCGTGCGCGCCCGCCAAAAAGCCGAAATGGTGCTTTATGTTTCATGCGAAAAGTTCACACTTGACTTCATCAACGCCATTCAAACCAACCGTCGCAGTGAGTTCTCTGCCTTTTATCGCAACGTCGATTTACTCATCATTGATGACATTCAGTTTTTTGCCGATAAAGAAAAAACTCAAGAAGAGGTCTTTCACATTTTCAACACACTTCATCAAGCCAACAAGCAAATTGTGCTGACGTGCGACCGCCCAATCAAAGAACTACGCGGGTTAGAAGAGCGTCTGCTTTCACGCTTTTCGTGGGGACTTTCTGCTGACCTGCAAGTGCCTGATTTTGAAACGCGTCTTGCGATTCTTCACAAAAAGATGGAAGATAACGGCGCAATTCTCCCGAATGATGTCGTTCACTTCATCGCTACCAATGTCGTCAGCAACATTCGCGAACTCGAAGGGTGCTTGATTAAACTCATGGCAACCGCTTCGCTTTACGGACGCGAGATTGACCTGCCTCTCGCAAAAACCGTCTTGAAAGATATTATTCGCGACCGCACGGTTAACATTACACTTGAAATGATTGAAAAGGTTATTTGCGATTACTACAAACTTTCTCCTAATGACCTTAAAGGCAAATCGCGCAAACAGGAACTTGCACTTGCGCGTCAGATGGCAATGTTTCTTGGCAAAACTTTAACGAACTCCTCTTTCAAAACGATTGGCTTGCACTTTGGCGGTCGCGACCATAGCACCGTCATTCATGCTGTCAACACAATTGAGAAGGAACAAAATGAATCGCCTGAAATCCGCAAGGATATTGAGGAATTAAAGAAACGCCTTGAACTTCTTGCGCTCTAATTTTTTATCAACGCTGTGGAGAACCCTGTGGAAAAGCCTTGCGAAGGCTGTTGAAGAAGTGTGCGTAATATGCTAAATTTTGAAACTTTGTTTTCGGACGTGAACAACATAGTATATCTTACACGTCTTTTCCACATAGATTCAAGAAAAGCCTTTCTCGTAAATCCTTATTTCACAAGCATTTACGGAGATAGAAGAAAGTTATCAAGATATTCACGTCGCTATGACGTATTTCATAATTGAAACAACTTTTCAAAACTCAAAACGTACTCGCGAATGAAATTCACTTCCTCGATTAAACCGCTTTCTGAAGCCGTAAACAACGCCGTTCTTGCTCTGCCACCCAAAGCCACCGATTTCCGTTACGAATCCCTTACTATGACGCTTGAAAAGAAAACGCTTTCGCTTTTTGCAACAGACGGCGACGTTTCATTTACGACTTCCATTCCAGTAGAATCGGGGGATAAAGGCACAGTTGCACTAAGCGCAAAACGCTTTCAAGATATTTTGAGAAATATGTATGACGCCGTTGCCGAATTCAAAACCGAGAAAAGAGAAGGCGAAGGCGAGGTGAGTTTTTCAATTAAGACCGATAGAGGCTTGTATCAAATTTCAGGAAGCACTTCAAAAGGTGAAAAAGAAGAAAACCTAAGCAATTTTGACATTGAATTTACGATTGCAGGAAACGAATTGAAAAAAATTGCCGACACAACGCTCTTTGCGGCAAGTACTGATGCGATGCGCCCAGCAATGATGGGTGTCTTGTTTGAGATGAAACCTAATGAACTGCGTGCAGTCAGCACTGATGGTCATCGGCTCGTAAGGCTCATCAAATCGCTTGAAACAACCGCAAAAGATAAAGTGAAAGCGATTGTCGCCTCTCGAGTGCTTTCCATCGTTCAAAAATCGCTTTCAGGCGACAGCGAAGTGAAGGTTTCTATCAGCACAAAAGAAAGTAAGGTGCAGTTTGTTATCGGTTCAACGAAAATCGTGTCAGGATTGATTGCAGAAAACTATCCAAATTATGAAGCGGTCATTCCACTTGAAAACGATAAACACATGGTTATCAACCGCACGGATATGTTGGGAGCAGTGAAGCGCGTGGCGCGTTTTTCTTCTCGTGGCGATGTTCGATTGCAAATTGAACCAAAGGAAATTCGAATTTCAGCCGAAAATGCTGATGAAGGGGCTTCGGCAGAAGAAACGCTCCCATGCGATTTCAAAAGTGAAAGTATGCTGATTGGATTCAACGCAAAGTTTATTGAAGATGCACTCTCGCACATTGAATCCGAAGAAGTGAAGTTTGAGCTCAGCACGCCAACGCGCGCCACGATTATCAAGCCTCACAATGATGAAAAGAGTCAGAATCTCTTAATGCTTGTTATGCCTGTAAGAATCAATGTGTAACGATTGAAACTCCTCACAGTTCATATCCAAAATTTCCGCCGCCACACGGATACGAAGGTATCGCTCAACGACGGCGTGAATATCCTTTACGGACGAAACGGCGCAGGCAAAACCAATCTTCTCGAGGCGATTCACTATGCTGCACTTACCAAAAGTTTTCTCAACGCCAGCGATGCAGAGTGTTTGAAGTTTGGCACTACGCACTTCGAGATTGATGCAGTTTGGCAGAGCGACAGGGGCATGGAATCAAGCGTGCGTGTTTATTTTTCCAACGAAGAAGGCAAAACTGTGTTCGTGAACAAATCGCCGCTCGATTCGTTCTCAAAAATTGTGGGAGAATTTCCGTGCGTTGCGCTCTCGCCTTTTGACATTGCACTCGTTCAAGGCTCGCCACAAGAACGACGACGGTTTTTAGATTCCTCTATCTCACAAACCAACAAAGCCTATTTGCAAGATTTGCTTGCCTACCGCCGATTGCTCAATCAACGAAACCGATTGCTAAGCGAGATGAAAAACAATCGTGAAAAATCGCAATACGAACAACTTGCAGTTTGGACAGAAGCCTTTGCCGAACTTGTGGCTTCCATCATGGTGCGGCGGCTCAAATTCGTGAGCGAATTTTCCAATGTGCTTAAACAAGCCTATCAAATGTTTCACTCGTTTGATGAAACGCCAACGCTTCGTTACGAGAGCGATGTTAGCGTAAGCGAAGTGGCAACCAAAGAGGAAATTTTATCGGAAGTGCGGTTGAGATTAGCACAACTCGAAGACGAAGAAATCCGACGCGGCGTTACACTGCTTGGCACGCATCGCGACGATTTGGACTTTTCTATCAACGATATTTCTGTCAAGAAATTTGCTTCACAAGGTCAGCAAAAAACCTTCGTTATCTGCCTGAAACTCGCACAACATGCTTATATTCAAAACATCTTAAACGAAAAGCCGATTTTCCTTTTAGACGATGTGTTTAGCGAACTCGACCGAAGCCGCGCCGATGACCTTATCGAACTTCTCAAACCCATGGGGCAATCGGTTATCACAACCACCGAGAAAAAACAATTTCAGGGAATCACACAACTTCTAATTGAACACGATGGCATACACACGACCGCCCGATAAACTTCACATGGTTTTTGACGCGCTCTACAAACAACTCAATTTCGACCGCGCATCAGAAGAATTCTACACGATAAAAATGTGGAAGGAAGTCGTTGGTGCCTACATCACCAAAGTTTCGCAAATCGAGAAAATTGAACGCGGCATACTTTATGTGAAAGTCAAAAACGCGGCTTGGCGCAACGAACTGACCTTCAAAAAAACAGGCATCGTTGAGGAAATCAATAAACGGTTCGGCAAAGACGTTCTAAAAGACATCATCTTCAAGTGATAGCGATGGAACAAGTAGCAGAAGCGAAAACACAATACAGCATTGAGGAATACTTTGCGTTGGAAATCGCAAACCGAGAAACAAAGTATGAGTTTCTGAACGGCGAAATCATCGCAATGGCAGGCGCAGAAATCACCCATAATACCATCTGCGCCAATCTTATTCGCGAAATCAGTGTAGCAATCATCAGAAAAGAAAAAAACTGTCGCGTGCTGACAAGTGACCAACGAGTAAGAGCCTATCGTGAAGAAGAAAACAAGTGGGGTTACTTTTATCCTGATGTGGTCGTTGTTTGTGGCACGCCTGAACTTGCCGACACCACGCCGAAGACTTTGCTCAATCCAACGATGCTTGTTGAAGTGCTTTCAAAGAGCAACACGACGCGTGAAGTGATGTTGAAGTTGAAGTTTTATCGTGCGATTGAATCGCTGTTGGAAGTCTTGCTTGTGGATTCGGATTCCGTGTTTGTGATGCAGTGTGAGCGTGCGTCGGAAGGCGATTGGCTAATGCGCTCGTGGTCAAGTTTGAGTGAGACCATTACACTCAAAACACACGCCATTGAACTCAAACTCTCTGAAATCTATCGTGAAGTCTTTTCCTAAATTCAAATGAGTTTATCCGTTACAAGTGATAGCGATGGAACAAGTAGCAGAAGCGAAAACACAATACAGCATTGAGGAATACTTTGCGTTGGAAATCGCAAACCGAGAAACAAAGTATGAGTTTCTGAACGGCGAAATCATCGCAATGGCAGGCGCAGAAATCACCCATAATACCATCTGCGCCAATCTTATTCGCGAAATCAGTGTAGCAATCATCAGAAAAGAAAAAAACTGTCGCGTGCTGACAAGTGACCAACGAGTAAGAGCCTATCGTGAAGAAGAAAACAAGTGGGGTTACTTTTATCCTGATGTGGTCGTTGTTTGTGGCACGCCTGAACTTGCCGACACCACGCCGAAGACTTTGCTCAATCCAACGATGCTTGTTGAAGTGCTTTCAAAGAGCAACACGACGCGTGAAGTGATGTTGAAGTTGAAGTTTTATCGTGCGATTGAATCGCTGTTGGAAGTCTTGCTTGTGGATTCGGATTCCGTGTTTGTGATGCAGTGTGAGCGTGCGTCGGAAGGCGATTGGCTGATGCGCTCGTGGTCAAGTTTGAGTGAGACCATTACACTCAAAACACACGCCATTGAACTCAAACTCTCTGAAATCTATCGTGAGGTTTCTTTCGGAGCGGTTTAGAAATTCTCATCAAGTCTCGCGCTTAAACGCAGATTGAATCGTATATTTCGGACTTAAAATTTTCTTTGTTATCCAATGGAACTCTTTGAGACAAAAGAAACCAAAAACGCTTCGACAGCCGTCGATTACGGTGCAGAGAACATTCAAGTATTGAGTGGCATTGAGCACGTGCGCAAGCGTCCTGCGATGTATATCGGCGATGTGGGCATTCGCGGACTTCATCACCTTGTTTATGAAATCGTTGATAATTCGGTTGATGAGGCACTTGCGGGCTACAACGATTACATTTACGTTTCAATCAATGCTGATGGCTCAATCACGGTGCAAGATAGAGGACGCGGGATTCCAGTCGGGATTAAAAAAGACACGGGGAAATCGGCGTTGGAACTAGTGATGACGGTTATCGGGGCGGGCGGAAAGTTCGATAAAAATTCTTACAAAGTCTCGGGCGGATTGCACGGCGTTGGCGCAAGCGTGGTGAACGCGCTTTCAGAATGGTGCGAAGTCGAAGTGCAACGCGAAGGCAAAATTTACTTCCAACGCTACAAGCGTGGTGTGCCTGAAAGCGACGTGAAAGAAATCGGCAAATCAAAGCAAACAGGCACACGCACAACCTTCATGCCTGACGCAATGATATTCAAACATCGTGAGTTCCGATTCGAAACGCTCGCTGAACGGATGCGCGAACTGGCTTACCTTAATCGCAATCTCACCATCATCATTGAAGACAAGCGCGACGGACAGCGCGAAGAATTTCACTTCAAAGGCGGCATTGTGGAATTTGTCAGCGACCTTGACAAAAAAGCCAATCGATTAGCCATCACAAAAAAAATCATCTACATTGAAGGCGAAAAAGATGGAACAGTCGTTGAAATTGCATTCCAATACAACGACTCCTACCAAGAGAATGTGTTTAGTTATGTCAATAACATCAACACGCATGAAGGCGGCACGCATTTAACAGGATTTCGCAAAGCCCTTACGCGCACATTCAATAACTATGCGGCGAAAAACGACTTGCTGAAATCAGCGAAGAACCTGCAACTCACGGGCGATGATTACCGCGAAGGCTTAACAGCCGTTGTTTCCGTCAAAGTGCCTGAACCGCAATTCGAAGGACAAACCAAAACCAAACTCGGCAACAGCGAAACACAAACGATTGTCGAGACATTGGTCAATGAAAAACTTGGTGAGTTCATTGAGCAGAATCCGGGCATCGCAAAAATCATCATTGAAAAAGCGATTGGTGCGGCGCAAGCTCGCGAAGCCGCTCGCAAAGCAAAAGAACTCACGCGCCGCAAATCCGCCCTCGATTCCTTCTCGCTTCCGGGAAAACTTGCCGATTGCTCAATCACTGACCCAGAACTGTGCGAACTCTACATTGTCGAAGGCGATAGCGCAGGCGGCTCGGCAAAGCAAGGGCGCGACCGTCGTTTCCAAGCCATCTTGCCACTTAAAGGCAAAATTTTGAATGTCGAAAAAGCACGCCTTAACAAAATGCTTGAGAACGATGAAATCCGAACTATCATCACGGCACTTGGCACAGGCATTGGCGAAGGCGATTTCGATACCGAAAAACTCCGCTACGGAAAAATCATCTTGATGACCGATGCCGATGTCGACGGCTCACACATTCGCACGCTTCTGCTCACCTTCTTCTTCCGCTATATGCGCAGTATTGTAGAAGCAGGAAGAGTTTATATCGCTCAACCGCCGCTCTACCTTATCAAATGTGGCAAAGAGAGCGTTTATGCATGGGACGATGATGAACGCAATGAAGCCATCAAACGCTTCGAAGCCAAAGGCAAGGAAAACATTGTCGTGCAACGCTATAAGGGACTTGGCGAAATGAACCCTGAACAACTTTGGGAAACGACCATGAACCCTGAAACGCGCACACTACTGCAAGTGGGCATTGATAATGCGATTGAAGCCGATAAAGTGTTTTCAACCTTAATGGGCGATGAAGTTGAGCCACGCCGCCAATTCATTGAAGCCAATGCGCGTTATGTTCGACGGTTAGATGTGTAACAGATTGACCTTTCCTGCACCAACGCAACAAAATCATAACGCAACTTTGTGAGAACAAAGCCTTACTTTTGTGCAACCAACAAAGTAAGACTGAAACAAAGTAAGGCGGCTTTATGAAAGGCTCATCTATCGCGCTTCTGCTTCTTCATTTCTTTTTGCTTCCACAACAACAATTCTCACAAGAAAAGCCGAAACTCGTTGTCGGCATTGTTATTGACCAATTTCGCTACGATTACCTTACACGGCTTGAAAAGCACTTCTTGCCCGCAACGAAAAATTCAGGCGGATTTAATCGCTTGCTGAAAAACGGAGCAAGTTTGACCGATGCGCACTATACTTATTCAAACACGCTGACAGCGGCAGGACACGCAACATTTCTTTCAGGAGTCAATCCTTCGCGAAGCGGCATAATTGCAAATGATTGGTACGCAAGGGAAATCAAACGCGAGATGTATTGCGTCTCGGATTCTACGGTTCAAGCCGTTGGTATTGCGCCTGAAAAAAACGCAGGCAAGATGTCGCCAAAAAACGCCCTCGTTGAAACTGTGTGCGATGCACTCAAACGAGAATCTCCAACAAGTAAAGTGATTGGCATTGCGCTCAAAGATAGAGGCGCGATTTTACCCGCAGGCAAAAAAGCCGATGCCGCCTACTGGTTCGATACCGAATCAGGCAACTGGATTACTTCAACCTATTATCGGAACGCGCTTCCCGATTGGCTCAATCAATTCAATGAAAAAAAACTTCCTGAAAGTTATCTCGGAAAATCGTGGACGCGAGTGCTTCCTGAAAACGCCTACACCAATCGAGACAACGCACCGGGCGAAGGCACACTCATCGGCGAAAGTGAGCCAGTGTTTCCACATAAAGTTTTTGATTTGCGAACAGTCGCCAGTAATCCGCTCTTTAAGCAGAATAAACTTTACGACCCGATTCCACCCACACCTTTCGGCACAGAACTCACGCTCGAACTTGCCAAAGCGGCAATTCAAGGCGAAGCACTCGGACAGCGCGGCGTTACGGACATTCTCACCATTTCCATTTCAACCGTCGATTATTGCGGACATATCTTCGGCTACGAAAGCCACGAAGCACAAGATTTGGTGATTCGTCTCGATAGACAACTCGATGACTTTTTCAAATTCATTGACAAAAAAATCGGCTTCGAAAATTGTCTCTTCGTGCTGACTGCCGACCATGGCGTTGCGCCAATTCCTGAACAAACTGCAGGCGGATTGCGCCTCTACGAAAAGCCGTTTCTTGATTCGCTTAAAGCCGCTGTCGATACGCGCTATCCAAATGTGATTGAAGCCTTCATCAATAGCGAAGTCTATCTCAACCAGAAAGAAATTGCGGAAAAGAAATACGAACTTGGAGAAGTGGAAAAGTTTGTCGGCTTAATGGGCATGCACTTAAACGGAATTGTCGACTACTACACGCGGCAAGAGCTTTTGTATTTGAAAGAAGTGTTGGAGTTTGATTCTGTTGGCACAATGGTGTTGAACTCATTTCACCCTGCGCGAAGTGGCGATGTAAAACTTGTGTTGAAAGAGAATGCCTTTTTCTCGTATCGTCAAACAGGCACAACGCACGGCACGCATTACCGCTACGATACGCACGTGCCAATTCTCTTTTGTGGCAAGGGAGTTCGGCGTGGCGCGTTCTCGCAAAAGTCGGCGGTGATTGATATTGCGCCAACCTTACACCACTTGCTTGGACTTCAAAAAGCCAAAAACTACGACGGACGTGTGTTGACAGAAATCCTGAAATAAACAGCAACCCTATCAGAGAAGAGTTTTTATGGAAGAACCTAAACAGATGCCGAAATCAGTGGCGTTGGCTATCGGCTTGACATTTGCAACGATTGGGATAATTGCTATGATAGCAGGCGTTCTGTGGTATAGGTCAACCAAAGAGCGATTGAAAACGATGATTAACCACATAGGTATTGTTGTGGAGATGATTCGCGTTGAGCGACCGGGAGAGACAGCAAACTTCTACCCTGTCATTGAGTTCGAGACGCAAACAGGCAAAGTGTTCCGATTTGAATCAAGAACAGGGGGAAGTGAAACCTCATACAAAATTGGCGAATCGGTTGAAATTTTATACGACCCGCAAGACCCACAGGGAGCGATGATTAACTCGTGGACAGAGTTGTGGTTACCACCGATTGCTGTAATGATGCTTGGCGGAAGTGTGTTAATTGTGGGCATCTTTTCATGTAGCGTAGCAATTCTCGATAAGTCATAACGCTGTGCTTTCTCTCTTTTGAGAGAACCAATATTTTTTGTAACAATGCAACTGAAATCAACTCTGAATAACTTTTTAAGAAGATGCAACCCGAAGTGACTGCAAAGCAAGCAAAGCGCAAAGCCCCCGTGAAACCTCGCTACGACGGCAAGAAACTGTCGCTTGAAAAGTTTATGGACTTCAAAGCCGAAGATGGATTCAAATACGAATGGAACAACGGCTTTC
>Ga0308417_1001774_pt1 | contig 14576 bp, 16 predicted proteins | sample HotsprSampleOS65_FD_203528 | JGI IMG/M metagenome (GOLD analysis project Ga0308417, IMG submission 203528) | Hot spring phototrophic mat microbial communities from Octopus Spring, Yellowstone National Park, Wyoming, United States - 20090730_OS65 ... | reverse complement strand
GTGCAATGATTCTCAAATTCGGATACGATACGCTCACGATTTGATTTCCCTTATCGCTTTTTGTAACTTTGCCGCCTCATAAATTTTATCTTAAACTTTCCAAAAAAGATTTAACGCTTCTCGAAATATGTCAGCATCAACCGCAGTTCGTCCCGACGAAATTTCCGCCATTCTCCGCAAACAACTTTCAGGATTTGACAACGAAGTCGATACCTACGATGTCGGCACAGTGCTCCAAGTGGGAGACGGAATCGCTCGTATTTACGGGCTTTCAAAGGTCATGGCAGGGGAATTGATTGAACTGCCGCATGGCGTGATGGGTATGGTGCTGAACCTTGAAGAAGACAATGTCGGTGCAGTGCTGTTCGGCGAAACGGATTTAATTCGCGAAGGCGACCAAGTCAAACGCACGAAAATTTTGGCATCGGTGCCTGTGGGTGAAGCCATGCTCGGTCGTGTGATTAACCCACTCGGTCAGCCGATTGACGGCAAAGGCGCGATTGAAACCAAACTCCGCCTTCCGCTTGAACGCCGCGCCCCCGGTGTCATCTATCGCGAACCCGTCAAAGAGCCGCTTCAAACCGGCATCAAAGCCATTGACTCCATGATTCCGATTGGGCGCGGACAGCGCGAACTCATCATCGGCGACCGCCAAACCGGCAAAACTGCCGTCGCCGTCGACACCATCATCAACCAAAAGGGGCAAGGCGTTTATTGCATTTATGTTGCTGTGGGACAAAAAGGCTCAACGGTTGCGCAAGTGGTGGCAACGCTTGAAAAATACGGTGCAATGGAATACACAACGGTCATTTCAGCAACGGCAAGCGACCCTGCGCCGCTTCAATACATCGCGCCGTTTGCAGGTGCGGCATTGGGCGAATACTTCCGCGACACGGGTCGACACGCGCTCGTCATTTACGATGACCTTTCCAAGCAAGCCGTTGCCTATCGCCAACTCTCGCTCCTCTTACGCCGTCCGCCGGGACGTGAAGCCTATCCAGGCGATGTCTTCTACCTGCACTCACGCCTCTTGGAGCGCGCCGCTAAAATCAATCGTGATGATAAAATCGCGCAAGCCATGAACGACCTTCCCGAAGCCATCAAGCCGATGGTCAAAGGCGGCGGCTCGCTCACGGCTCTGCCCGTCATTGAAACCCAAGCCGGCGACGTGTCTGCCTACATTCCAACCAACGTGATTTCCATTACGGACGGACAAATTTACCTTGAATCTAACCTCTTCAACAGCGGTGTGCGCCCTGCCATCAACGTCGGGATTTCGGTGTCGCGCGTCGGCGGCTCGGCACAAATTAAAGCCATGAAAAAAGTTGCAGGAACCTTACGGCTCGACCTTGCCAGCTACCGCAGTCTCGAAGCCTTCGCCAAATTCGGTAGCGACCTCGACAAAGCCACACAAGCCCAACTCACACGTGGGCAACGCATGGTCGAAGTCTTGAAGCAAGGTCAATACCAACCCATGCCTGTCGAGAAACAAGTGGCTATCATTTATGTCGGCTCAATCGGCATTCTCGACTCAATTCCTGTTCACCTTGTGCGTGAGTTCGAAAAAGAGTTCATTGAGTTTGTGGAGCGTCAAGAGAACAACCCAATTAAAGCCATAGCCGAGAAGAAAGACCTGACCGATGAAATTGCATCAGAGCTCAAAAAGTTAGCGACGCAATTTTCAGAAACTTTCAAAGCCAAGCATCATCAATAATTGCCGCTTGCAATCATAGACGCTCAAACACTTATTCACAATGGCAACATTAAGAGAAATTCGCGGGCGAATTAAAGGCATTAAAACAACGCAACAGGTAACCAAAGCCATGAAGATGGTGGCGGCGGCAAAACTGCGTCGCTCGCAAGATGCCGTGCTTCAGGCACGTCCCTACGCCTTCAAAATGCAAGAACTGCTCGAATCGCTCTCACAAAAAGTCGATACCTCGCAATTCCCACTGCTTTCGCCACGCAAGGAAGTCAAAAGCGTGCTGGTGATTGCCGTTGCCGCCGATAGAGGACTGTGCGGCGCATTTAATTCAAACTTGTTCAAAACGGCGCATCAAGTGCTTGATGTCGAATACGCCCACCTTCTTAAAGCCGGCAAAGTCAAAATGATTTGTATCGGAAAGCGAAGCGTGGAGCATTTCGTCAAAGGTGGCTATCAAGTCGTCGGCGAATACGGCGGTATTTTCAGCAAAATCGAATTCGCATCAGCGAAAACGATTGCCGAACAAGCTTCAACGATGTATTTGAGTGGCGAAGTCGACCGCGTCATCGTCGTCTATAACGAGTTCAAATCGCTTTTAGCGTCAAAACTCAAAACCGATGTGTTTTTGCCGATTACGCCTCGTGAGAAAAAGCAATCGTCGGCGCAACTTGCAGGCGGAGACTACATCTACGAGCCCTCGCCCGAAGCCATTATCAACGAGCTTGTGCCGCGACACCTCTCCACACAAATTTGGCGCATCTTGCTTGAATCTTTCGCCGCCGAACAAGCCGCACGCATGATGGCGATGGACTCGGCAACCGAAAACGCCAAAGAACTCTTGCGCACGCTCTCCATCACCTACAACCGCGCACGCCAAGCCGCCATCACGAAAGAAATTATCGAAATCGTCAGCGGCGCAAACGCCTTGCAGTCGGAGTAGCTGCCCAAACAAAGAAGGGCGGAAGTTTCCGCCCTTTTGCTTTTCACGCGCCCTAACAAGCCTTAACGGCGATTTTGAACATTAACCCAATTCCTTCGGAAGTCTTCAACCTCTGCGTTGCTGAAGCCATAAATTTGTGCCAAGCGTTCAATCACGCCGGTGTTTGGGTCGTTGCGTCCGTCTAACCGATAGAGTTGCGCGGTCGCAGAATTGGTGCTCAAAAAGAGGTAGGATTGCGCATTTGCCGTTTGGTTGTATGGCGCACGAAGCAGGTCTAAGAGTTCATCGATTTGCGCGTCGGTTATTCGGCGTTGCGAGGCAGGAACGGCTCTCCAACCTGAAAGAAATCCGACAGCTTCGCCATAGGCGTGCATGGCACTCGTTACGATGCCATCATCACGGTTGGGTGCGGTCAATCCTGCAAGCGTGGAATGGCAGTAATTGATGACGGTTGCGGCGAGGGCTTTTTCCCAGTTGAGTTTGAAATCGGCGAGGGCTTGGTCGCGCAGTTGGTTGAAGGCAGAGCCGGCTTTGACAGCGGCTTTGGCAGTAATCAAATTGCGTTTGATTTGTGCGTAAATGCTGTTGGCATTGGCACTGTCGCTTCGGCGTGCGGCGTATTGTGCGGAGAAGCGGTCGCGGTTGGGGTCGCTATTGCGCTCATTGTTTCCAAAGCCTGGCTTCGCGCCGTAGATTTCCACGAGTTTGTCAATCGTTGCTTCGGTGATGTTGCCCGCGCTGATGAGCGAAACCGCGTGGTTATACATCGCAGCGGCGAAGAGTCCTTTCTCGACGACTTGTTCCAATTCCAGCACGTTTTCATCGTAGAGGTATCCTGTCCGTCCGCCAACAGCAGTTGGAATTACGCCGCCGTCACCATTCGGTGCGTTTTCCCAAGCGTAGCGCACACCTTTTCCCGTAGCGCGTGCAAGTTCAGAAAGCGCGATGTCAATTTTGGCTTGATAACTTGCTCCCGTTACCGTGCGGAGCGTCGTGCCGTTGTAGAGATTTTGCAGTGCGGCAAGCGTAACGGTAGAATCCATATTTCTGCCCACTTGCATTCGGCTGGTGAGCGTGGCTAATTGAGAACGCACTTGTGACTCTGTAACGACATTCGCCGCATAGCCCGTTGAATCATAGAACGTCGGAATTTGAAGGTCGGGAGGCGGAGGCGTTGTTACTTTATCGTCTTCTTTACAAGATGCGAAGAAAACAAGCACAACGGCTAAAAGCGCGTAACTGCGAAAAGATGCTTTCATGTGAGTTGAACGGTTGAGATTAAGTTAAATAAAAAGTCATTATTTAGACTTAATCTAAAATAAGATAAAAAGTCTGATTTCCAAAAGCGCGAGGACGGTGGCGATTTAGTAAAGCACCCAAGTATCTTTGCTGCCACCGCCTTGCGAGGAGTTGACGACGAGCGAGCCTTTTTTGAGTGCAACGCGGGTTAAGCCGCCGGGAAGCACATAAATTTTTTCGCCGTAAAGAATGTAGGGGCGCACATCGACATGCCGCCCTTCAATCGCGCCGCCGTCAACAATCGAGGGGATTCGCGAGAGCGCAAGTGTGGGTTGAGCGATGTAGTTGCGAGGATTTTCCTGAATGTAGGTTTTGAAAGTCTCTCGTTGTTCTTGTGTGGCGTGCGGTCCAATCAGCATGCCGTAGCCGCCCGATTCATTTGCCGCCTTTACGACAAGTTTATCGAGATTTTCCAACACATACTTTCGGTCGCTTTCTTCGGAGCAAACATACGTGGGAACATTAGGCAGAATCGGCTCTTGGTCTAAATAATACTTAATCATTTTCGGCACGAAGGCATAAACCACTTTGTCATCAGCAACACCGGTGCCAGGTGCATTAACCAGCGTAACATTACCTTTTTTGTAGGCATTGAAAATGCCGGGAATTCCAAGTAGCGAATCAGGGCGGAACACCATTGGGTCTAAAAAGACATCGTCAATGCGGCGATAAATGACATCGACACGCTCTAAACCTTTTGTCGTTCGCATATACACAACATCATCTTTAACGACAAGGTCAGTGCCAACCACTAACTCCACGCTCATCTGTTGCGCTAAAAACGAATGCTCATAGTAGGCTGAATTGTAAATGCCCGGCGTTAAAACCGCCACTTTTGGATTGGGACGATTGGATACCGATTGCAAGGTTTCAAATAAATGTTGCGGATAATCAGCGACAGGATAAATGCCAATTTGTTCAAAGACTTCGGGAAACGTCCGCTTCATCACTTCGCGGTTGGCAAGCAAGTATGAAACGCCCGAAGGGCAACGTAGATTATCTTCCAATACATAAAACTTGCCGTCGCTACTGCGCACCAAGTCTGTGCCTGTGATATGACACCACACATTTTTCGGAGGCTTTAAGCCCATACACGCCGATAAATATCCTTTGCTTGAATCAATGATGTAATCAGGAATGATTTTATCCTTGACAATTTGCCGCTCGTGGTAGATGTCGTTGAGAAAAAGATTGAGGGCTTCGATGCGCTGTTTCAATCCTGCCTCAATAGTGCGCCACTCGTTTGCGTCGATGATGCGTGGAATGATGTCGAACGGAAAAATGCGCTCGATATTGGTTTCATCGCTATACACGCTGAATGTGATACCTAACGAGAAGAGGTAACGTTCAGCGGCGTATTGTCGGCGCAGAAGTTCCTCTTTGCTTAATTCGGATAAACATTGGTGCAAGCGTTGATAAGCCGCACGCACGCGACCGTGCTCGTCAAACATTTCATCGTAAAACGCATCGAGAGCGTAATTGGAAAATTCCATAGTCGTTGGTTGATAGAGTATTGATAGGATTTACCAAGACTGATTGCATAGCGATTGGAAGGGCAATAAAAATGTGCTTTGTCGAATTTACAGCCTTCGGTTGAAAACAGAAAAGCCCGTCTTGAACGGGCTTTGGAAGTAACTTGGGGTGCACTTACTGTGCCGATTCAATGTGAACGGATTTTTTGTTGTTCTTGCCAGTCTTGAACAGCACTTTGCCGTCTTTTGTAGCAAAGATGGTATGGTCTCTGCCCATGCCTGTGTTTTTGCCGGGAAGATAAACCGTGCCGCGTTGACGAACGATGATTGAGCCTGCACTAACCATTTCTCCGCCAAAGGCTTTCACACCCAAATACTGCGGATTGCTGTCGCGTCCGTTCTTGGTTGAGCCTGCGCCCTTCTTATGTGCCATTGTAAATCTCCTCTTAAAGTTGTGTAATAAAATTGCATGGTTAAATCGCGTTAGGCGATAGAAAGAATCTCAAGCTGCGTATAGCCCTGACGATGCCCTTTGGTTCTGCGATAGCGTTTGCGACGTTTTTTCTTGAAGACCAACACTTTTTCACCTTTGACGTGCGCGAGCACTTTTGCGGTAACAGCGGCTTTTGGCGAAAGCGTTGCTGTTGCGCCGTCAGTGGTTAAAAGCACGTTGCTGTAAGTCAGCGTCTCGCCTTCGGTTGCTTTTTGGGTCGGCACGAAAATCGTATCGCCTGCACTAACGAGGAACTGCTTGTCGGAAATTTCTACGAGAGCCTTCATTTCTGTTGAGAGTTCGAATTCGGAATTATGCAAAAAATTGGTGCACGAAGTTTCTAAAAAAGAGCCGCAAATATACGATGTTTCTTTGGAATTCCAAATACCTGTCTACCAGCGTTAATCTCGCGGTGGGGTTGAGATTTTCTGATGGATTTTGTGTGTGGTTTTGCTTTGATACATCGCCGCGTCGGCGCGCTCTATCAAGCCCTCGTAGCCTGAATCGCTGCTACTAATGCCGATGCTTACAGAGAGTTTGCAAGGAAGTTGCTCCGACTGATTGAACGCCGCAAGTGCTTCACGAATGCGTTTGAAAGTGGTTTGGGCTTGTGAGAAATCGGTTTCAGGCATGGCGACGATGAATTCATCACCGCCGAATCGTCCGATTAAATCCGCAGAACGCAGTTGGGCTTTGAGCAATACGCTCAGTGCCATCAAGGCTTCATCACCTATTTTATGCCCGAAAGCATCATTGATATGTTTGAAATCATCGAGGTCAATCATGGCAACAGAGAGCGGACGCTTGTATCGGCGTGCGCTGGAAAGTTCATACTCATAAAGTTCGGTGAAGCGATGACGGTTCAATGTGTGTGTCAAGAAGTCGAGATTGGCACGCTCCTCGAGCTGTTTTTGAAATTGAGCATTTATCTCTTCGAACTTATGCGCTTCAATGACTTGTAAAACAGTTGTAACAAGCCGCGTCTCTGTCAGTTCGTCTTTGATGATGCAATCCTTCACGCCGTTTTTCATTGAAGAGATAATCAAGTTTTCGTTACCGCGCTCGCAGAGCAAGACAATAGGAATGGGGTTTGCCATCCGAGCCACGCGGTTCAAAAATAGCGTGAGATCATTTAAGGATTTGGTGAAGTTGACGACAACGGTGCTGAACCGTCTTGTATCATCGAGGAGTATTTGATACGCCTGCTCGCATGTCGATGCAGAAACGACCTTGAATTGTGCAGAAGTGATAAGCATCGTGCTGAGTAGCATCGTTTGTGCTTCGTCAGCGGAAAGAAGTAAAAGGCATGGCATGGGCAACAGTTGCGAATAGATTTAGAAAACCGCGATAGACACAGACAAAATTTCAAAAGAAGATACGGAAGAATTTTCCATTAGCCTTATCTAAAACTGCGATACAGCAGGCTGGAAAATTAAGAAAATTTAACAGCGTCATTTGCGTAACTTCTCTTACTTTTGTGAACAGCATCTATCCGTGAAGCATACTTCGCTTTGGCTGCTGGTCGCCTGCTATGGCGCGTAGAGGCGTTTTTCTTTATTGGAATTTTTCTTATACTTCAAGCCGTATCTCCAAAGCGTTGCGTGTTGCGCGTGCAAGGTTATCAGTTCAAACATCAACAATTTCTATTAACCAAAAACAACAAATCAATCTACGGTTATGAAGCAAAGTGCATTCACAGCGGTGCTCATTACGATTGCCGCAAGCGTCTCGTTCGCATTTTACTTTCTTTACATGGGCAATCAGCCCAAAGATTCAATCTGGCACGCGATGTATGAGGGCGGACCGCTTGTTGCCGTCTTGATTACCTTGATTATTATGGTTTTTGCTTACATCATTGAACGCTCGATTGCATTAAAGAAAGCATCAGGCACATCAACGATGACCGATTTTGTCAAGAGCGTCAAGGAAGAAATTGAAACGGGACGAATTGACAGCGCGATTGAAAAATGCGACCAGCACCAAAGTTCGTTGGCAGTTGTGATTCGTGCAGGGTTGGAAAAGTACAAAGAGTTAATCGCTAAGAATGTAACTGACCCCGATAAGAAGACCAGCAGTTTGCAAAAGGCAATGGAAGAAGCTACGCAGATGGAGATGCCTCTTTTAGAGCGCAATTTGGTTGCTCTTTCAACAATTGCGTCGATTTCTACAATGGTCGGACTGCTCGGCACCACGATTGGTATGATTCGTGCCTTCTCAGCCCTTGCAACGGGCGGTGCGCCTGATGCTGTCGGACTTTCGCGCGGAATTTCCGAAGCCCTTTACAACACCGCCGGCGGCATCTTCGGCGGTATTGTTGCGATTGTGGCTTATAACTACTTCACAACCCGCATCGACAGTTTCACGCACATGATTGACGAGGCAGCGTTCTATATTGTGCAAACGCTTGCAACTCGCAGCGAAAAAGTAAGTGCCTAATGACTTAATGATGCTATGTGTCTAAACTCAAAACAGCTTAAGCCGCATGCCAAAGATTAAAACAAAACGTGTCGGATACAACCTCGACATGACGCCAATGGTCGATGTTGCGTTTTTACTGCTCACGTTTTTTATGCTGACGACGCAATTCAGACCGCCAGAGCCCACACCGATTGATATTCCATCGTCAAATGCAACTGTCCCGCTACCTGACACGGATATTTTGATGGTGCAAATTGGCAAGAACGATGAACTGTTTTTGGGCGTGGACGCGCAACCCACACGCGAGCGCATTTTTGAAAGCACAATTCGCAAGCAACTTCAAGAAGCAAACTTCCCTGCGATTGAAGATTCACTTCGCAAGTTCAAGCTCAGTGATGCGTTTGCGGTGAACAGAGACAATCTCGAGAAGATGATTATCGCCGCCCGTTTTGCGAACCCGAAATTACGTCCTGTCATCAAAGCCGATGTCAATTCGAGTTACGAGGTGGTCGACTTTGTGATGAAAACGTTTAAGAAAACCAACATGCCGACCTTCAACCTGATTACAGGACTTGAAGGCGGAATGGGCAATTCTAACAACTAACGACAAAAAACGAACATGGCAGCCGTTGGTGCACCCGAGCCGAAAAAATCTAAAAAAGGCAAAAAGGTTCGAAAACGCTTAGGCTTTCGCCTTGACATGACCCCAATGGTCGATGTGGCGTTCTTGCTTCTGACGTTCTTCATGCTCACCACCACGTTTTCAAAGCCGAAAACGATGGAAATCAATTTGCCCGCTGAAAAAAACGACCAAACCCAAGTGGAAGTCGCTGAATCCAATGTGCTGACTGTGCGCATTATGGAAGGCGATAAAGCCTATTGGAACATCGGATTCAAGCCCCCAGAAGCCATTAAACTCTATGACACAGATGGCGACGCGAAGCTTGCAGTCAGTGATGAATTCCGTAGAATGCTCCGCGAGAACCGAGAACGAATCCGCCAAGAAGTGGGTGAAGACGTGATGGTCTTGGTCTTGAAATTAGACAAGAAAGCCCGATACCGAAATCTTGTCGACATCATTGATGAACTAAACATCTCTAACCCACCCATCAAACGATTTAGTATTGCGGATTTCACCGAGGCTGACGGCGAAGAGATTGCACAAATGCTTGCTGGTGGTGCACCAACTGAACCTCAACCAAAGGAGAAAAAGAAATGACAGACGAAAAACAAGTCATTGATGCTCCGTCGGAGTCCAAAGAAGGCTTTGTTAAAACCGATTACTTGGACACCGACAAAATTCGCCATTTGACATATGGTAACCTCGTGCTGCGCCGACAATACCATATCTTTATGGCGAAAGGCGTAGGCTACTCGTTAGCGATTGTTATCGGTATTTTCCTCATCTATGTCAGTTGGGGCTGGATTAAGCAACTGCTGACCGCTTCCGATGATGACATTGTTACGGTGAAGCCGCGACAACTTTCTATCTCGGATTTGCAACCGCCGCCACCAATGGACCAATCCCAACCGCCGCCGCCACCACCACCATCATTCAAGCCGCCGGCTGCGCCTGATGTCGGCGAAATCAAAAAAGTCAGAGATGAAGAAGCCCCGCGCCAAAAAACCTTCGCTGACCAAGACCTTATCAAAAAAGCAACTGCAAAAGGAGCCTACGGCGAAGGCGATACCACAGGACTTTCTGACCCAAATATCGGCTTTGCAGGCGGTGCAGGAGGTGGTCCTATTGAACCGGCTGATGATGGCGGAGACCCGCCTGACTTTGTCGCCGTAGAAAAAGACCCCGAATTCGTCAACCGTGTCCAAGCAACTTACCCCGAAATGGCAAGAAAAGCAGGGATTGAAGGTAAAGTCATCGTCAAGGTGTTGGTAGGAAAAAATGGAAAGCCAGAGAAAGCGCAAATCATTAAAAATCCGGGAACGGATATTTTTGATGAAGCCGTTATCAACGCCGTAATGAACTCGACCTACACCCCTGCCATTCAAAACGGACGTCCGGTTAAGGTATGGCTCATGGTACCGTTTAGCTTCAAACTGAATCAACGGTAAACATAGGTTCATGCAAGTTGCCGATGCCGTTGGGTGTCGGCTTTTTTATTCGAGGAATAATCATTCGAGCATCAATCGCTTTTCTGTCAATTCAAATCAGAGCAAATTATGAACAACGGTGCCTATCACTCTAACGGTTCTGGAAAAAATGAAGATGACGAGTTCAATGTTCGCCAAACCGATGAGATTCTGCGGGACCTTCAGCGCGCACGCCCGCAAAAACCTGCACGTAAAAAAGCCGTGCGCGGTATGTGGTTCGGACTCACGACAAATGAAGTGATTGGCTACTGCGTGATGCTCATGTTTTTCGTGCTGGGGATTATGGTCTATCTCGGCGCACTCGTGCCGCAATGGGCAACGGTCGAGTATCGCAATATCTTGATGGCAGTGATGTTTCTCTACGGAATCTATCGCGGTGTTACCACCTACGCCAAAGCCAATCAGTGGCGACGCCGCCAAGCCTTTGAAGCCCAACGCGAAGAAGAGGAGGATTTGAACTAACCTCACTTTTCATAGATCGAACTTCCCTCTTGAATCGACTCAATCAATCGTGCAAATTTCACCCACCCAAGTGCACTGACCGCACTCACACACGAGGGCGAAAGCGCATTATCCAACTCAATCACCATACTCGCCATCGGCGGCCTCTGATTTTTATTGCGCGAGACAAACATCTGCGCGATGTTGACCTTGCTTTCTGCAATAATGCCGCTAATGCGCTGAATGCTTCCGGGAATATCTTCGGCAATGATGACGAGCGTGTCGAGTTGCGCCGTAAATTCCACCGAGAAGCCTTCGATTTCTTCGATTTTAATTCTGCCGCCGCCCAGTGAAGCTCCCACGATTTCAATGGTGTGATGCTCTCCAACAAGATTGACACGCGCGGCGTTGGAGTGAAATCGCTCGGCATCACCGTGAAACTTGAATTGCCAGTCAAGCCCCTTTGCACACGCAATTTCAAACGCATCTTTAATGCGCTCATCGTCAGGCGCGAAGCCTAAAATGCCACCAATGATGGCGCAATCAGTGCCGTGTCCTTTGTGCGTGCGTGCGAAGGAGTTGTAGAGCGTAATCACGGCACGGCGCGGCGATTCTCCCAACAAGCGTCGCGCAATAAAGCCAATGCGACTCGCGCCCGCCGTATGCGAACTCGATGGTCCTATCATAATCGGACCCAGAATGTCGAACAAACTTGGTTCAGGTGTGTTCATAATGGTTTGAGTTTTTGGGAAAGTTAGGGATTTACCCGAAAGTTTGAGCGCGTCCGCGCAAACGAATTTTCTTTGTAACTTGCGTGCCTTTCAAACAAAATCCAACAAGAATGATAACAGACACTTTGAAGCAATTTTCTCTCGAAGGCAAAGTTGCCGTCGTTACAGGCGCATTAGGCTTAATCGGCAAACAGCATTGCTACGCTCTTGCCGAAGCGGGCGCGAATGTAGTCGTAACGGATATGAATCAAGAAAAATGTGTTGCATTTGCAAGTGAACTTTCCTCACACTTCCAACGCTCAATGCTCGGCTTCGCGGCAGATATTACGAAAGCCGATTCGCTTAAAGCCTTGCGCGATGCGATTCTAAAAGCCTTCGGCAAACTTGATGTGCTTGTCAATAACGCCGCGATTAACGATATGTTTGAAAATCCAACTGCCGCCGCTGAACTCTCGAAGTTTGAAAATTATCCGCTTGAACTTTGGCAGAAGTCGCTCGATGTGAATGTTACAGGTGTCTTTTTATGCTCGCAAATTCTCGGCACGGAAATGGCAAAGCGTGGAACGGGAAGCATTATCAATGTGGCATCGACCTACGGCATTGTCGCGCCTGACCAATCGCTTTACAAAAAGCCTGATGGCTCGCAGAATTTTTGGAAGTCGGCGGCGTATCCCGCAACCAAAGGCGCGGTGATTTCCTTCACGCGATTTCTTGCGGCATATTGGGGCAATAAAGGCGTGCGCGTCAACACGCTTTCGCCCGGCGGTGTCGAGAACGCACAAGATGATTACTTCGTCAAAAATTACTCCGCCAAAACCATGCTCGGCAGAATGGCAGAGCCAACCGACTACAAAGGCGCAATCGTGTTTCTGGCTTCTGACGCTTCGGCGTATATGACAGGCGCAAATCTTATCGTTGACGGCGGCTGGACCGCTTGGTAAGTTGAATCCACAATGAACGCACATCTAAACTACACCTTGACTTTTAAGCAAGCCACGCCTGCGGATATTCCGCTCATTCAGAGCCTTGCGCATCGCATTTGGCACGCATACTATCCGAGCATTATTTCCGTTGCGCAAATTGAGTATATGCTTCCGCGAATGTATGGCGAAGATGTTATCACGCAAGAACTCGCCGACCCGAACCTTCGCTACGACTTGCTCTTGCTCAACGATGAACCGATTGGCTACGCCTCGTATCGCGTTGAATCGCCGAGCGTGTTTCTCTCAAAACTTTACATTACGCCCGAAACGCATGGCAACGGCATCGGACAACGCGCATTAGCACGCATTGAAGAATTTGCACAAACACAACGCGCCACTTCGATTTATCTCTTCGTCAATAAGCGCAACGAAAAGGCAATCCGCGCATATCTCCGATTTGGCTTTGTGATTGAAGAAGCCGTCGTGAAAGACATTGGCGGCGGATTTGTGATGGACGACTACAAAATGCGAAAACATCTCACGCATGACTGACGCAGTTTTCCAAGATGTGCAACCGCTCGAACACATCGCCTCGCCGATTGATGCGCAAGAATCGCTTGTGCCATTGCTTGCTTTGCCCGACCGATTCAACTTGCAAGCAGGCGACACGTGGCAACTCGTTCAAGGTGCGTCATCAGGATTGATTTTTCTCAACCCGCGCCCGACGGCTGAAACCATTGGCAAATACTACGAGCCGATGGATTACGACCCGTTCATTTCGCTTAAACAAACGCCTTCGTTTCAAGACCGACTTTACACCTTCTTGCGCCGCTTCGTTACGCTTCGCTACAAAGCCACATCAGTCTTGAAGCGCGCGCAATTTCAAGCAGGCGAGCGATACCGTGCGCTCGATATTGGCTGTGCCACTGGCGATTTTTCCGCCGAACTCAAACGCCACGCCACGCACGTGAAGTTGGATTTGTATGGAATCGAGATGTCGGAAAAAGCCGTCCGATTTGCGATTGAAGAAAACGAACTTAACGCCAAGCAAGGCGAACTTCTGACGGTCGATTTCGGTGTTGAGTTTGATTTAATCACGATGTGGCACGTCTTGGAGCATATTTTACGGCTGAACGAAACGCTCGAAAAATTGCACCGCATGTTGAAGCCAAACGGATTGCTTGTGGTCGCAATGCCGAATCCTGAAAGTTGGGACGCGCAACACTACGGCAAGTTTTGGAACGGCTACGACGCGCCCCGACATCTTTACCACTTCACACCGAAAGTCTTTGCGAAGTTGCTTGCGAAACATCAATTCAACCTTGTGGATATGCACGCACTTCCGCTGGATTCTTACTACAATGCCCTCGTGTCGGAAAACATCGTTGCCGAAGCAAAAGGAAAATCGGGCGGAGTGAGGCTGTGGCTCAATGCAATCGTGAAAGGCTCAATCGCCGCCAGTGCCGATGTTGAAAAAGCATCAAGCGTGGTGTATTACATTCGCAAATCATAAACCTACTTCAATATGAAAGCGGAAATTCTTTGTATCGGCGATGAACTGCTTATCGGGCAGGTGGTTAATACCAATGCAACGGAAATCGCCAAGTATCTCGAAGAAATCGGCATTGAAGTTCGGCGCATTGTATCGGCGGGCGATAAAAAAGACATCATTCAAGCCGAACTGCGCAACGCACTGATGGAAGTTGAACTTGTGATGATTACGGGCGGATTAGGTCCAACGCATGATGATGTAACGAAAGCGGCGGTCGCTGAATTTTTCGGGCTTGGAATGGAATGGAACGAAGCGGCATATCAAAATTGCAAACGACTCTTTGAGCGGCGCGGCGCACGAATGCCCGAAGCCAATCGCTCACAAGGCGAAGTGATTGCAGGAAGTCTTGTCGTGCAAAATTCGCAAGGCACTGCGCCCGGTATGATTCTCAAAGACCTTAAAGGCTACGAAGGAAAAATGGTGATTCTTTTGCCTGGCGTGCCTTACGAGATGGACGCGATGATGAGAGAAAGCATCATTCCGTTTCTTGCGC
>Ga0308417_1001768_pt1 | contig 14619 bp, 16 predicted proteins | sample HotsprSampleOS65_FD_203528 | JGI IMG/M metagenome (GOLD analysis project Ga0308417, IMG submission 203528) | Hot spring phototrophic mat microbial communities from Octopus Spring, Yellowstone National Park, Wyoming, United States - 20090730_OS65 ... | reverse complement strand
ACAACATCACCCTGCTGCCGCTGCCGCCGAAATGCCCCGAGCTCAACGTCATGGAGAACGTCTGGCAGTTCATGCGCGATAACTGGCTGTCCAACCGCGTGTTCCGCGACCACGACGACATCGTCGGTCACTGCTGCCATGCCTGGAACCGCCTCGTCGATCAGCCCTGGCGCATCATGTCCATCGGCCTCCGCGACTGGGCACATCGGTTCTGATCAATGGGATTTGGTATCATCCCGGTTCCCTTCATCACCGCCAAGGGAACCACTCCGAATCACATCATCCCGCGTCGCTCAAAGAACTTTATGGGTCCGAACCCTAGCACGGACGGTTCAGGGCGGGATTCCCCTCGCCCGCGCGCGTAGGCCTCGAGCACACGCTCGGGCGGAATGGTCCGTGCAACCTCCCCCCCCTTGTCGAAGAATTCGAGGACGAGGACGCGCGCTTCACTGTCGAAACGCAGCGAGGGGTTGAGCAGCGGCAATGGCCTACCGCTTGGGCGGATTTGGCCGGCCGGAGGCGGGCTTTCGGCGACACTGCCCTGCCCGCTTTCGCTTCGCCATGCTGCGAGCCCCGATGCCGACCCGGCAGCACTCGCACTCGGCGCAATCATTGTTGACCCTCCTGGCCGCGCCGCACGACGCCGTTACGGCGCCGCACCTTGCGGCCAATCCGCCTTCGAAGGAAACTTGCGGACGACGATTGATCCACGGAACCCAAGCCAACGTCGCCGCAACCTGCAAAGGCTGCACCGTGACGTTGGCAGAAAGACGTTAACAAAGAGTAAATGGGCGCTGGAGGTCGCCTCAGCGCCGTCCGGTGGTCCGCCCGACCAGAGCAAAGTAGACGCAGTAGGGTAGGATACGCATCGTCTTGAGGATCGCGACGAAGCGCCAGGGAAACGCGATTTCGAACCGTCCCCGTGCAAGCCCGTCCGCAATCCGCTCCGCCGCGCGCTCGACAGGCATCAGAAACGGCATCGGAAAGTCGTTCTTGTCGGTCAGCGGCGTCTTCACGAAGCCCGGGTTGATCAGAGAGATCGTCACGCCCGCCCGATCGAGGTCAAACTTGAGGCTCTCACTCATCGCGATCAAGGCAGCCTTGGTTGCCCCGTAGGCAATGGCGCGCGGAAGGCCACGATAGCCTGCGACAGACGAGACAATGGCGACCTGCCCGCTCCTACGCGCGATCATCGCCGGCATCACCGCAGCAAGCGCATTGGCTGTACCCAGTACGTTCACCTTCACCTGCAGCGTAAACGAGGCTAGGTCGAAGGCTTCAGCACTGTCCGGCAGGTAGGTTCCGGCATTGAGAACGGCCAGCGCGATGGGACGGCCCACCCGCGCCTCGAGAGCCCGCACCGCCGTAGCCAGAGGCTCTGGCTCGGTCACGTCCGCGGGAACGGCAAGAATTCGGCCCGTCGGCACCTCGGCGGCGAGTTTCTCCAGTTCCTCTGCGCGGCGCGCAGTGGCCGCCACTGTCCAGCCGCGGCGGACGAGTTCAAGCGCAAGCTGCCGCCCGATGCCCGAGGAGGCGCCGGTAATCCAGGCCAGCCCGTCCTCGGGTTTGGCCGGGCGAGGTACGCTCATGCCGCCTCTTCCGCCGCTCGGCGAGCCGCGCGCAAGGGCGCCACGCGGTCGAGGAACGTCTTCGCCTGCCGCCGCATCGACGCCACTCTGGCCGGATCCATGCGGTCGAGCATGCGGTACATCTGTACCATCCTCGGGTTGCGCTCGAACCGTGTGCGGTGACGGACGAGAAAATCCCAGTACAGAAAGTTGAATGGGCACGCTCCCTCCCCGGTCGAGCGCCCTACGTCGTACGTGCAGCGGCTGCAGTAGTCGCTCATCCGCGCGATGTATCGGCCCGAGGCTGCATAGGGTTTCGAGGCCATAAGGCCGCCGTCGGCGTGGATCGCCATGCCATGCGTGTTTGGCAGTTCCACCCACTCGAAGGCGTCGGCGTAAACTGAAAGATACCAGTCGTTGATCTCTTCGGGCGCGATCCCGGCAAGAAGGGCGAAGTTGCCCGTCACCATCAGGCGTTGGATGTGGTGGGCATAAGCAAGGTCGCGGGTCTGACGCACGGCAGCGTCGATGCAGGCCATGCCTGACGCCCCGCTCCAGTAGAACTCGGGGAGCGCACGATCCGCATGCAATGCATTGAGGGACTTGTACCGCGGCATCGCCCACCAATAGAGGCCCCGCACATACTCTCGCCAGCCAAGGATCTGGCGGATGAAGCCCTCGACAGCGTTCAGCGGCGCCCGCCGCTTGCGCCACGCCGCTTCAGCGCGGCGGCATACCTCTCCGGGCAACAAGAGGCCAATGTTTAAAGAAGCGGACAGAAGCGAGTGGAACAGCGTCGCCTCGCCCGCCATCATCGCATCCTGGTAATCGCCGAAGAACGCGAGGCGTTCAGACAGGAAGTGCTCGAGCGCGGCCTCCGCCTCGTCCGCGGTGACGGGCCATGCGAACCCCTCGACCGAACCCCAATGGTTCGGGAACCGCTCGGCAACCAGAGCCATCACCTCGCGCGTGATCCCATCGGGTTCAGCGCGGTAAGGCTGCGGCACAGGCAGGCCAGCCGGCAGACGCTTGCGGTTCTCGGCATCGAAGTTCCAACGGCCGCCTGCCGGCACGTTGCCGTCCATCAGGATCCCGGTATGACGGCGGAGGTCGCGGTAGAAGAACTCCATGCGCAGCATACGCCGCCGCTCGGCCCAGGCGCGGAACCATGCAAGAGGACAGAGGAACCGGCTGTCCTCACTGATCTCCACCGGAACCCCTGTCGCTGTATGCCAGCCGCGCATGTCCTCGAGCACGCGCCACTCGCCGGGATGCGTGGCGACGATTCGTTCGGGGCGATGCCGCTTTGCCGCGCGCGCGACTTCACCCGCGAGTGTGCCGCTGTTGCTGGGGTCGTCGAGCCGGATGTAGTCCACGCGCACGCCGCGCGCCGAAAGGGCGCGAGCGAAGTGGCGCATGGCGGAGAGAACGAGTACGATCTTGTGCGGATGATGGCGCACATAGGTGCATTCAGCGATGACCTCGGCCAGTAGCACCACGTCGCGCGCTGGATCGAGGCCGTCGAGGGCAGAGATGCTCGGTGAGCACTGGTCGCCGAGCACCACCCGGAGTGTCACGCACCCCTGCTCCGACACGCCACGCCCTCCGGTCCTGCCCCGCCTCACGTCCTGATGTAGCGTATGGTCGAGCCGTCTTCGCCGGTGAACTGGAGGCCGGACCAAACCCCTTCGCTGTCGTACCAGATGTCCAGGGAAAGGTCGCCCAACACCCGGAAACGTTGGGAATGGCGCATTGCCGAATCCGCCGCCAGAATCTCGTTCTCGACGGGCTCGATCCGGCACGACAAAAGCCTGCCGCCTTGGGTGTCAATCATGCGGGGGCGGAGAAGGCGCGCGTGCCAATACGAGGTGGAGGTCGCATCCGCCGGCGCGCGATAGGCGCCCGATTGCGAACCGTCCACCTCGATCCCGCCCGGTACCGCACGCGCCCGCACCCAGTAGGGGCGGCCGTTCCGGTCGGTCTCGCTCTCGATGGAGAGGAGCCTCTCCCCTGCCCACCGCTCCGTGTTGCGGTGGCGGTAGCGGTAGGCGACGAGGCCGAGAAAACGGACCGCAAGGTCGATCGCGACCCGCACTTCAACCCGCTCGCCGTCCCCCGCGAAGTCGAGCGCATGGGTCCCGATCGGCGCGTCGTTACGGGTGACCCGGAACATAAGTCGGTTGCCAGGCGGAATGGCCCCGATGCTAGGGGCAGGAGGAAGCAAGGCCAATGACGGCAAGACCGAGAGCAAGGCGCGTCGTCCGATCATGACTTGGTCCTCAGGGTCGAGCGGCCGCCGTCGACAGCGAACACTTGGCCAGTGATCCACGAGGCCTCGCGCGAGAGGAGGAAGGCAGCGAGAGCGGCGACGTCCTCCGGTTCGCCGAGGCGGGAAATGGGGTGCTGGGCGGCGAGCGCTTTCGCGAGTGCAGCGTTCTCCGTCAGCGGTCTCGCGAGGCCGGTCCGCGTAAGCGAGGGGGCAATCGCATTTACCCGCACTGACGGCGCAAGGTCGGCGGCAAGGGCGAGGGCGAGCCCTTCCACGGCAGCTTTCGCCGGGCCGATCACCGTATGGCCAGGAAACCCCGCTCGCGCAGCGACTGACCCGAACAGCACCACGGCCCCTTCGGCCGACTTCAGGGCAGTCGCGGCGAAAGCGACCGCGCGCGCCGCCGAGACTACGTTCAGCCGGTAGGCGTCGAGGTGATCGTCGACCGTCGCGCGGGCGAGAGGCTTGAGCACGATCGAACCCACACAGAAGGCGAGCCCTGACAGCCCGCCGCTTGACGCTGCCTCCTCGACCGCCCGCTGAAGCGCCGCCTCGTCGAGCACATCGGCCGCCGTCGCCGGCGCGCCAAGCGCGGCGGCGACAGCGCCAAGCCGCTGCGGATCGCGCGCCGAAAGGTGCACGGGCACACCGGAACGAGCGAGGCGACGTGCGAGAGCCTCGCCGATCCCACCAGTCGCCCCAAACACCAGAACGGGAGCTGCCATTGCGCCCTCGCACCTCGCCCGCCAGCCACCAACCCTATTATGCTCTGTGGAAACTGGTCGGCTCCAACCAGAAGGCGACTTTTGCCCCACTGAGGTTTGATCCGGCAGCGCGGGGCAGACGGACAGGCCATTTCGTGCCAATGTCGGAAAGCCGGGGTCCGCTTGGGGTGCGCACCCACCGATGCGACAGCTTCTCCTTCTCCGTCACGCCAAGTCGTCTTGGCACGACCCATCTCTGTCCGACCACGACCGACCGCTGGCACCACGCGGCCACAGGGATGCCGATGCGATGGGGGCGGAGATGCGGGCCCTAGGACTCGCCCCCGACATCGTGCTGGTCTCCACTGCGCGGCGCACACGCGAGACCCTCGCAGCGATCGAGCCCTTCCAAGAGGCCCCAGTCATAGATGCTCTGGAGTCCCTCTATCTCGCCTCCGATCAAAGGATCCTCGACCTGTTGCATGCCGTCCCCGAGACGGCGCGAAGCGTGCTCGTGATCGGCCACAACCCCGGGCTGCATAACCTAGCTCTCGCTCTGGTCGGACCGGCCGCCGTGGCGCGGCGTGAGCCCGACGCGCTGCGGCTTGCCGAGAAATTCCCGACAGGGGCGCTCGCCGAGTTCGCGATCGCAACACCGTGGTGGGGGCTCGAGGCGGGAGGCGGCAGACTGGTTCGTTTCCTATGTCCGCGCGACCTGCGTCAGCCCGCCTCCTGAGTGAGCCCGTAGACGAGGCCGCCGTTGCCGGTGCGGCAGGCGTCCGCGAGGGCATGTCGTCGACGGTATTCGAGTTCGTCCTCGATCCTGCTGCTGCGCGCGCTCTCCTGCGCCATCCGGCGATCGGGCGTCTACGGCAGGGACGCGCCCGCCCGTCCCCCGCGACCCTCCTCTTCCACGATGCCGCCGACGGGCGGCTTGCCGCTGCCGGGCTGACCGTTGTGCTCGAGAGCTGCGGCCGGTCAAGAGTCGAACGGCTCGAACAGATCGTTCCCGGGCCCGCCCAGGCCCTGCGCCCAGCAGGTCCTCTTCCCGTTCTGGCCAAGCGGCCAAACTTGGGGGCAGTCGGAGCAGCGGGCCTTGCCGAGGCTGCAAGGGTTGCGCCCGCCCTGCTCACGGCCGTCGCCGCAGCGGTTGGGCGTCGCACCGTGCTTCGCCTCGCTACGGCAGAGCCGATGACCCTCACCCTTTTCGCCGGCCATTTGCGCACACTTGCCGCTGAGCGGCCTTTCGCCCGTCTCACGCTGTCGGTTCCAAGCTCGGGCCTGGCAGAGGCTGGAGCTCTGCTTCGCGCGCTTGCGGAAACCCTGCCGCTGACCGTTCCAGCCGTCAGTCTCGGCGAGGAGGCACGGGCCCTCGCCCTTGGCGTACCGGCCCGGCCGCTCCGGCGCGGTGCGCCGGATCTCGCTGAGGCCCGTACAGTGGAGGATGGCGCGATCCAGGCGCTCGGCCACCTGTCGCTCGCCCTGGCCGCTGCGGCTCCGGTCGCCGCCCAAGGCACCGATCCCGAAGGCGTGCACCAAGCGCGCGTGGCCATCCGCCGGCTCCGGTCGGCGATGACAGTGTTCAGGCCTGCGATCGGGAGTGCCGCCATCGACGACCTCAAGGCGCGGGCGGGCGAGATCGCGCGCACCCTCGGCCCCGCGCGCGACTGGGACGTGTTTCTGGCCCAGACACTGGCCCCCGTGCGCGCGACTTTTGCGGAACGGCACGACCTTGCCGCGCTCGGCAAGGCGGCGCAGGAGGCGCGGACGAAGGCCTATCGCGCCGTGCGCTGCCTCATCCAGAGTTCCGCGTTCCGCCTCTTCCTGCTCGACATGGCGCTCATGCTTGCCGAACGTCCGTGGCGGTCAGCGGATGGGGCAGAGAAACGGGAGCAAACGCTCGAGACGCCGCTCGCAGACTTTGCCGCCGTCGCGCTCGACAAGCGCTTGAAGCGTGTCCGCCGCGCCGGCGAGAGCTTCGCCACTCTCGACATTCCTGCTTTGCATGCACTCCGGATCGACGCCAAGCGGCTCCGCTATGCGGCTGAACTGTTCGCCCCTCTTTATCCCGAGAAGAGGGTTCGCCGCTTCCTCAAGAGCCTTGCAGCGCTGCAGGACGCGCTCGGCCACCTGAATGATGGTGCAAGCGCAGCGGGGCTGCTTGAACAGCTCCGGATACAGAACGCACCGCGCGCGCAGGCGATCGGGGTGGTCGAAGGCTGGGTGGGACGCGGTGCCATGACGGCGCGGACGGATGCCGTCGAGGCATGGCAGTCCTTCCTGAAGCGGGAACCGTTCTGGCGTGACTGAGGGTGCCGGCCTCAGGCCGTGGTACCGTCGCGCACCTCAGTTCTGCGCCAATTCCTTCTGTTCGAGCGCGCTCAACTGCCGCCGCATCGCGTCGAGGAGCGAGTCAAGCCGGCCACCGCCGCGCTGGATGACGGCGCTGTATTCGGAACGCTGGGTGATGCGCAAGCTCGTTCCCTCAGCGACCAGATCGACGATGAGCGGACGGCCGGAGGCGAAGGAGACGAGCCAGTCGAGCTGCGCCGGCGCTTGGCCCGGGAACTCAACGAGCGTGTTCACCATCACACCGTCCTCACCGCGCGGCTGGGCCCGAACGACGGAGAACCTGAGCCCCTTCAGTTCGCCAAATCTGGCCGAAAGGTTGCGGATCAGCGTCGCCTCGAAGAGGCGCAGATACTCTGTTCGGTTGGCCTCGCTCGCGGTGCGCCAATGCCGGCCGAGCACGAACTGTCCGACACCCTGGACGTCGACGGCGTCGCGCAAGATCGACGCAACGCGCTCTCGTTTCTCGGAAGCCGGTAGGTCGCTGTCGAGCACCTCCTTCAGGGCGGCGCCGCGGGCTTCGATGAAGGCGGCCGCGGCAGAGGCTGGGGCGTCGTTGGCCAGCGAAGGGCTGGCAGCGAACAAGCAGGCAACGAATGCGCCGAGAAGCGTGCGACAATGAGCTCTCATTCTCCCAATCCTCTTCCTGCGGCGGCAAGGCCAGTCCTCGCCTGCTGCTGCCGCCTTAGACCGGTTTACCGCTCGTCAAAGAAACGGCGCACTTGAGGTGCACCCTCGTTTCGGATGTCTCGTTCGCGTCGCTGCAGGTAGATCGAACGCAGCGCAGCGTAGAAGTCGAGGCTTTGCGCCCGTAGCGCATCCCCCGCCTCGATGAACTGTTCTCGCGCATCGACCGCCTGGGTCGCCGTCCGGCCGACCCGCAGCGCCCGCACCTGATCCCCCTGGCCGACCCAGGTCCATGGGTCCAACGCGACGTCGAAGGGCAGGGCGAAAGTGTCGCGCAGTGTTGACGGCCCGAGGATCGGCAGCATGAGGAACGGCCCGCCCTTCGTGGTCCCGGCCCAGACCGCAAGCGTCTGACCGAAATCCTCGAACCGGGGCTCGATCCCCATGTCTGAGGCGACGTCGAAAATCCCAAACACACCGAGCGTTGAGTTGATGATGAAGCGCACGACCGATTGCGCAGCGTCGTCCGGGCGGCCCTGCAGGAGCTGGTTGGCGGCCGTGCGGGGCACGAGCAGGTTATCGAGCACGTTGCCGATGCCGGTGCGGATAGGCCTCGGCACGAAGATGCGATAGGCCTCCGCCGCGGGGCGGAACAGCAGGTGGTCGAAGGCCTCGTTGAAGGCGAATACGGCGCGATTGAGCGGCTCGATCGGGTCGTTGCGCTCGAAGAACTCTGCCCGCGCTTCGGGGTCCGACTCCGGAGGCAGTGTGGCGCAGCCCGAGACAATGAGGGCAAGACCGAAGAGCGGGGCGACAAGGCGCAACCTTTGCATGCAGCGCTGATCCTTTGCACGCGAACTCGAAGGTCGATCGGACGCGGTCGCGTCGAAACTGGACTGGGTCACACCGCAACTCCCCCGATCGCCCGGCGAGGCGGACGCGAGGATGCGCCCGAACCCGTTGCCGAACCGTATAGCGCTGCGTGCGCCGCGGAACTAGGGACAAAGGGACTGCGCCCCCGCGTTGGCGTCCGGTTCAGCCCCGCGCGCGCAGCAGCCGCCCCCTCTCCCGCTGCCAGTCCCGCTCCTTGATCGCCTCCCTCTTGTCCGACTTCTTTTTGCCCTCGGCGAGGCCGAGTAGGACCTTAGCCCGGCCCCGGTCGTTGAAGTGGATTTGCAGGGGAACAAGCGTGGCTCCCTCGCGGGTCACCGCTCCGAGCAGGCTTCTCAGTTGTTTTTTGTGCACGAGGAGCTTGCGCGGTGCGCGCGGCTCGAAGCGGGAGAGGAAACCGCCCTGATATTCCGGGATATAGGCGTTGAACAGCCATAGCTCGCCCTGCCGCTCCCCGGCCCAAGCCTCGGACAGCGTGGCGCGGCCGTGGCGGAGGCTCTTCACCTCAGGCCCCTTCAGCACGAGCCCCGCCTCGATCGTCTCCTTGATCGCGTAGTCATGGCGCGCCTTTCGGTTCTGCGCCACCACACCGCGCGCGATCAGCCCCGGCTTCTTGTCCCTGGCCAAAGGCGCCTCAGTGCAACAGCCCGACCTCGACGAGGGCCGCCCGCACCTTGGCCCGCGAGGCTTCGGCGAGGGGGGCAAGCGGCAGCCGCACCGCCTCCTCGCACTTGCCAAGGAGGTGCGCGGCGTATTTCACCGGCGCGGGCGACGTCTCGCAGAACATCGCGTCGTGTAGGGGCGCAAGACGGAGTTGGATGGCCATCGCCGTCTTCACGTCCCCCGCCGCCCAAGCTGCTTGCATCTCCGCGCATAGCCGCGGCGAAACATTGGCCGTGACTGAGATGCAGCCGACACCGCCCGCGGCGTTGAAGGCGATTGCGGTGTGGTCCTCACCCGAGAGCTGGATGAAGCCCTCGCCACAGGCACGAGCCTGGGCGAGAGGACGGGCCAGGTTGGCGGTCGCATCCTTCACGCCGACAATACCCGGGATCCGAGCTAGCCGCGCCATGGTCTCGACCGTCATGTCAACCGCGCTTCGGCCAGGGATATTGTAGATGAAAATTGGAAGATCAACAGCTTCTGCAATGGCCTTGAAGTGCAGGTACAGCCCCTCCTGGGTGGGGCGGTTGTAGTAGGGGGTCACGACGAGCGCCGCATCCGCCCCGGCCCGCTTCGCGTGCCGTGTGAGGTCGATCGCCTCCTCCGTGCTGTTCGAGCCCGTTCCAGCCATCACCGGCACACGGCCTGCCGCTGCCTCGACGCAGAGCTCGATGACGCGCTTGTGCTCGGCGTGGGAAAGCGTGGGCGACTCGCCGGTGGTGCCGACCGGCACCAATCCGTGCGTCCCCTCGTTGATCTGCCACTCAACAAAGTCCTGGAAGGCGCGATCATCGATCGTGCCATCGCGCCGCATCGGGGTGATCAGGGCGACGAAAGAGCCCCTGAAGCGCATGGTTCCGCTCATGTGTTCGTCGTCTGCCGCGTCCCTCACCCTGGACCGCGCGCGTGCCCCTGTCCACCCACGCCTTGCTCTGCTCGAGCTTGTGCCGCGCTCGCGCGCGCCCATACAAGCGAAGCATGGTACACCGCGCGAGTCTCGCGCTGCTCGCTCTCTTGACCGCAGGGTCGCTTCCGGCTCAGGCCCTCGACCCGCCGTGTCGCGCAGCCCTCGCTGCCGCCTCGGCGGGTCGGACCTTTGAGGCCGGACGCTGCACGGATCCCGCGGCAGCCACAGCGATCACGTGGCTCAAGCTGCAGAGCGGACCGGCCACCGCCGAAGAGTTCGCGCGCTTACTTACCGACCATCCAGACTGGCCAGCCAGGCCAACCCTTCTTCGACGGGCCGAGGAGCTGCACGCCACGCTGCAGGACGATGCTGCCGTCCGGCGCTGGTTCGCCCAGCACCCGCCGCAGACGCCTCTGGGCCGGCTGCGTTTCGCCGAGGCACTCGACGCCACCGGCCGAGCCTCTGAGGCCCTGGCGCAGCGACGGGCCGCCTGGGTCGAGCTGCCGTCCAATGCGTCGGACGAACGGGCCTTCCTCGAGCGCTGGGGCAACCAGCTTCGCCCCGAGGACCATGCCGCGCGGGCGGACCGTCTGGCCTGGGTGCGCGACACGGAAGGGCTACGACGGCTTTTACCTCGGCTCGATGCGCGCGATCAGGCCGTCGCGCGGGCCCGGCTCGAAGCGCTCGCGGGCTCGGAAGGCGAGTTCGGCTTCACCCCGGAACTGCGCAGGGACCCCATCGTGTTCCTCGAACGCGCCCGCGCCCTCCGCCGCCAGGACCGCGACCTCGAGGCCGCTCGCTTCTGGCTGGAAGCCGGTGAGGCGGCGCAGCGCGCCGCTGGCGAGGCACGGCTGCAAGCCTTCTGGGACGAACGACAGATCGTCATCCGCAGGCTGATCCGCCTGCGCGAAGCTCCGCTCGCCGACCGGCTCGCCACGGCACATGACCTCCCGAGCCGCGATACCGTGGCCTTCCTCGAGGCGGAGTTCCTAGCCGGCTGGATCGCGCTGCGCCGCGCCGGCGACCCTCAACGCGCGCTCAACCACTTCGCCGCTCTCGAGCGTGTCGCGACCGCGCCTATCAGCCGTGCGCGGGGGGCCTACTGGCGGGGCCGGGCGCTGCTCGCCGCGGGCCGCGAGGCCGAGGCGCGCGCCGCCTACGTCGAGGCCGCCCGCTTTCCCTTTACCTTTTACGGCCAACTGGGCGCGCTCGCCGCCGGGGAGAGCGAGGCCGACCTTCGCGGCCGCATCCGCTCCGCTTCCGATCCGCTCCCCGGCCCGGATCACGCCGCTCTCTGGGAACGGCGCGATCTCGCCCGGGCCGCATCCTTGCTGGCGGAAATCGGTGATGCGCGGCGAGCTCGTCAAATCCTCCTTCGCCTCGCTGACCTTGCACCGGACGACGGCGACCGCGCGCTCGCCGCCCGGCTCGCAGTACGGCTCGGGCAGCCTGACACGGCGGTCTGGGTGGCGCGCCGCGTCCAGGCTCGCCATGGCACAGTCCTGCCCGAGACAGGCTGGCCCGCGCCCTATGTCCCACCTCCCGGCATCGACGCGCCCCTTGCCCTCGCTCTCATGCGTCAGGAAAGCAATTTCGACGTCGCCGCCGTCAGTCCTGCAGGCGCCCGTGGACTGATGCAAGTGATGCCCGCAACGGCACGGGCGATGGCAAGAGAGCTTGGCGAGCCGTCGCTCGCGAACCGGCTGTTCGAGCCTCTGCCCAACATGACCTTGGGCACTGCGTATCTTGCTAAGCGACTCGAGGAGTTCGACCGGGCCATTCCGCTCGCGCTGGCCGCCTACAATGCGGGCGCGCACCGCGTGCGCCAGTGGCTCGGCCAATACGGGGACCCACGCCTCGGCGAGATCGACCCCCTCGATTGGATCGAACTCATCCCCTTTCCGGAAACGCGCAACTACGTCATGCGGGTGGTGGAGAGCGTCACTATTTACGAGGCGCGCGCGGGAGGGCAGGGCTCTCCCCATCCGGTTCTGGCGATGCGGAGATGAGCGGACAACTGTCCGGCGCGAAAGCGATTGTTCTGTCCGGGCACGGTACGGTGTTCGACAGTGCCGGCGTGGTGCGCTTCGCAGCCGATGCGCTTGGTGACGCGGTCGGCCCGCTCGCCGCGCTGTGGGAGGCCAAGCGCTTCGAATACGCCTGGATGTCGCAGCTTACGGGGCGGCGGACCGATCTCTGGCAACTCACCGGTGAAGCACTGGACCACGCTCTCACGGCGCTCCGCCTGCCCGCGAACCCCCTTCTGCGTGCGCGATTGATGCAAGGCATGCTGCAGGCCCCGCCCTTCGCCGACGTCCGTCCTGCGCTTGTGGCCCTGCGCGAGGCGCGCTGCGGGCCAATTGCGCTCCTCTCCAATGCCTCCGTCTCAATGCTCACGGCAGCGGCAAAGGCGGGGGACCTCTATCCCCTGTTCGACGCCCTGCTTTCAGCTGAACCCACGGGCTCGTTCAAGCCGGCGCCGCCGGTCTACGCTCTCGCCGCCTCGCGTTTCGGCGTCGCCCCTGCCGAGATCCTCTACGTCTCGGCCCATGCCTGGGACGTCGCAGGCGCTGCCTCAGCGGGGCTGACCGCGGTGTGGCTCGACAGGTCGCGGCACGGCCGCGGCGAGTTCGCCTGGGCGCCGCCCGCGGCGGTGATTGCCTCACTTGCCGACCTTCCCGCCCTCGTTGCGCACACCGCCCGCGCGGCGTGATCCCTCGCCTGCTCCACCTTTCTGCATCCGACGGGCTGACGCTGGCCGTGCGACTGTGGGGCGACCGTTCCGAGCGGACTCCCCTGCTCTGCCTGCCTGGCCTGGTGCGCACGGGCGGCGATTTCGCGCGGATCGCCGCCCGCCACGCCAGTGCGCGTCTCGTCGTCGCGCCGGACTACGCGGGCCGAGGGCTTTCGCAAAGGGCTCGCCACTGGCAACGATACCGCCCGGAACGGATCCTTGTCGACGTGCTCGACCTCTGCGCGGCGCTGCATTTGCCACGCGTTGTCGTGATCGGAACGTCGCTCGGAGGCGTTTTGGCGATGGGGCTTGCCGTGGCGCGGCCAAGACTCCTTACCGCCGCGCTGCTGAACGACATTGGCCCGGAGATCGGCACGGCCGGGCTGGCCGCAGTCGAGGCGCTGGTTGGGCGCGAGCACGTCTTCACCTCGCTCGAGGATGCCGCCGCTTGGCTTCGCTCCAACCTTCCCTGGTTGTCGCTCGCCACCGCAGAGGACTGGCGCGAGTTCGCGGACCTGACGGTCGCCCGAGGGCCGGATGGGCTCTGGCGCAGCCTGTGGGATCCGAGGATCGCGCGGACGCTGGCGGAAGCAGCCCGCCGCGACCTCTGGTCGCTGTTCGGCGCGCTGGCCTCTGTGCCAGTGCTGGTCGTACGAGGCGAGATCTCGGACGTGCTGTCCGAGGCGACGGCAAGGCGGATGAAGGCGGCCCATCCTGCGCTTGGGGAGATCGTGGTTGAGGGTGTCGGTCATGCGCCGACCCTTTCGGAACCGGCGATTGCGCCGGCGGTCGACGCCTGGATCGTGTCCCAGCCATGACGCGTCTTTGCGTCTCCCTATTCGGCATTGGGTTTCTCCGTCCTTGGCCGGGAACCTGGGGCTCGCTCGCCGCTCTCGGTCCCGCTGTTGCGGTCCTCGCTCTCGGCGGCCCTGCGGCCGTGCTTGTGGGGGCAGGGATCATCGCAGCCGTCGGCTGGTGGGCCGTGACGAAAGAACTGGCGCTGACCGGTGAGCGCGACCCGGAGTGGATCGTCATCGACGAGGCGGCAGGGCAGTGGCTTACGCTCGCCGGTCTCTCGCATATCGGCTGGTTCGGTGTGTTGGCGGCGTTCGCAGTGTTCCGCCTGTTCGACCTTGCCAAGCCGGGTCCGGTCGGTTGGGCCGACCGGCAGTGCGGCTCGCACGGGGTCATGCTCGATGATCTCGTCGCGGGCGCTCTCGCTGCGTGTGTACTCTTGGTTCTTGGTGCCGCTTTTCCATTGGAGCTTTTTCCTTGATAGACAAGTCTTTGCTTGATGAAGCAGCTAGCCTGCTCGAAGAATTCCGCGGAGCGGGATTGAGACTTGCCACGGCGGAATCCTGCACCGGAGGGCTGGTCGCAGCCATCCTGACCGCCGTGCCCGGCTCCTCAGATGTCGTCGAGCGCGGTTTTGTTACCTACTCAAATGCGGCCAAGAGCGACCTCCTCGGTGTTGATCCCGCACTGATCGCGCGGGTCGGCGCGGTGTCGGCGGAAGTGGCGGCCGCCATGGCGCGTGGGGGGCTCGCGCGCTCCCGCGCCGAAGTTGTCGTCGCCGTGACTGGGATCGCGGGGCCAAGCGGCGGCACGCCGAGCAAGCCGGTGGGGCTCGTCTTCCTGGCCGGGCTCAGGCGCGGCGGAGAACCTCTTGTCGAGCAGCACATCTTTGTTGGCGACCGCGCGGGCGTGAGACTCGCCTCGGTTCGCGGCGCCTTTGCCCTCGCCCGTGCCGTGCTCGCTGGCTAGGGCGGATCGCACTCGGCTGTAATACCAAATCCCATTGATCAGAACCGATGTGCCCAGTCCCGCAGTCCGATGGACATGATGCGCCCGGGCTGATCGACGAGGCGGTTCCAGGCATGGCAGCAGTGATCGACGATGTCGTCGTG
>Ga0308417_1001764_pt1 | contig 14632 bp, 6 predicted proteins | sample HotsprSampleOS65_FD_203528 | JGI IMG/M metagenome (GOLD analysis project Ga0308417, IMG submission 203528) | Hot spring phototrophic mat microbial communities from Octopus Spring, Yellowstone National Park, Wyoming, United States - 20090730_OS65 ... | reverse complement strand
TTGTTCCGCGATGTCGAGCCACGGGCCGGTGACCTTGACGGATTCGGCCGTCGCCCTCAGATCGCGCAGATGGACCCCTTCGGCCGACACGCTGCCGGCGGCGGAAAGGGCCACAGTCCCTTGCGCCTGCCACGGCTCGACGGAGACGAACGACGCCGCCCGCCCCAGCAGGCTGTCGAGCTTGCCCGCAAACCGCAGGTCGAGCGGCCAGGCTCCCTGAATATCGACAATCGGCGCGGTAGTGCGCACGATCAGGTTCTCGGCGGAGGTGCGGGCTTCGAGGTCAAAACGGTCGATGCGGGCGGCCGAAGCCGTGGCGGTCCAATCGGTGCGGCCTCGGGCCGAGACCGTCAGAGAGAGACTCGGTTCGTTCCACTGCGTTCCGCTGGGCAGGCGGAAACCCAACTGAATCACCTCCAGATCGAAGTTAGTGTCGAAGTCGCCGTTGGCGAGTTTTTTCCAGCGGCCGCGGGCCCATCCCTGACCGTTGAGACGGAAGTCGGTCAGGTCCACGAACTGTTCAAGCTGCCCCATCAATTTCTCAAGCTCGAACTGCGCGTTGCCGGCCAAATCGTCGAAATCGCCGGCCGCATTGACCCGCAGGAAATCCGATTCGCAGCTCAGCAGGTCGATGACGAACCCTCGCGGCGTCTGTCGGGCATCGATACGCATGCTGATCGGTTTGTCCCAACGGATGGTGCGTCCTCGATCTACAGCGGTGATACTCGCTGCCTGCGCCGAGGCGACCCACTGCATGCCCTGTTCGCCGCGCCGGCTTTGCAGGTTCATTTCCACCTTGCCCGAGGTTAGCTTGGTCTCGGGCCGGATCCTCAGCGTGCCGGGCAGCAAGGCGGCAAGACGCGCCAAGTCGAGTTCGCCCTGCAATTCGCCCTGTTGGGCCAGCAGCGCATCGGCCAAGCCGGCCGTATCAAACTTCGACAGATCGACGCTGCCGGATAGATGCACTCGCCCGAGTTCGCTGTTGATCTGTGCGCGGGGAATATCGACGGTTTGGCCTTTTCCTTCGGCGCGCACGATCAACTCGAGCTGGTTCAGCGCGATTCGTTCGTCCTTAAGCGGCTCCCCTTTGAGGGCAAAGCCGCGGGTCTTCATGTCGGCCTGCGCCGACACCTTTTCGGCCGAGCCGCCCCATTGCCCGAGCACGGCGCCGTCGAGTCGTCCGGCCACTTGCCAGCCGCCGGAGAACCGCGACATCGGCGCATCGGCCAGCGCCAGAGGCAAAGATTGCGTCGTCAGGCTGAACTGGCCCGACTCGGTCTGTCGCATCGAGATTTTGGCCTCGAACGTGCCGGGGGGGCGATCGGCAACACGTCCCGAAATCCTCACGTCGATCAGTTGCGGACGATCGCGCGACAGCGCGCATGCCGCTTCGACGCCCTCGATTTGCCACGATTGCTGTCGGGCGAGGTCGATCCACTCAATCGTGCCGTCAACGATTTCGATCTCCAAGGCTACCGGTTCCGACGGTTCGGTTGATTTCATCCACGGCGCCAGAATGTCTTCCCAGTTGCTCCCATCCTTGCGCCACACGGCGGCGATTTTCGGCCGCTCGATTCGGAAACTGCCCAGCCACGCGCGATCGGTGATCAAGCCGAGGAGCGACTTGCTGCTGACGAGTCGAGGGATTTCCGCGGCCGGCTTTTCGTTCGACCCGCCGATGACCACCTGTCGCAGCTCGATCGGCGAAAACCAGCCCAGCGAAGCCGAACCGATCTCGACGGTCGGCCCGCGGTCGGCCAACGCTCGACTCACCAACCAAGGCAGCAGCGGCGAATGTGCAACGATCGCCGGAAGAAACCAGAGGAACAGCGTTAGGGGGACAGCGGCAAACAGCACGGTTCTCAGCCACCGGCGTTGCGGGCGGCGGGGCGGGGGGGAGTCGTGTGCGGCATCCTCTCGATACTTGTTCCGCCAGAAGCGAAAATGCTTGCGCGATCCCGTGCGTGTGGTCATCCTTGAACCCCTATGTCCTGCGTCGCTGCAAGTGTTGTGCCCTGCGTCAAGCGAAAACCGCCGAACTCGAATACGCCCGCGGTAAACACAGATCGGGTTAGCTGTCGATCGTTAGCAACCAGCCGGGGCGATTCGCTTACGGCCCCACCGGCTGTCGCCGGGGCAGCGGCCACTCCTCAGAGCCACCGATCAATGGCGGATTGTAGCGAGAACAGGCAAAGTGAGGAAAGCCGATTTCTCACCGATTCACTCCGGTGTCGCGGTTTTCTCAGACGATCCGAAAGGGGGCGATCTGGCGCCCGGATAGCCCCGGAAAGCCAGATAGCCGGCGAGTGAGCGCTCCACTTTACGGAATCCCAGATCGGGGGTATCATACCTGAAGTTGGGTGCTCCGCTCGAAGTTGCGGCGCCAATTGATGCACATCGTCGGGGGCACTGGGCTAGATGGCACCGGTGTTTGAGATGGGGAGAGGTGGCTGAGTGGTCTATAGCGCGGGTTTGCTAAACCCGTGACCGGGAAACCGGTCCGCAGGTTCGAATCCTGTCCTCTCCGCTGAAGTCATTGCGCCACAAGTGGTTACGTTCGCAATCATCGGCAAGAGTTCGCAGTCCCCCAAGGGTTACGGAGATTCTGCCGACTATTGCCGATATGTATACTGCGCCGCCTGGCTCGCCGCCGTTTCCGACGTGGCGCGCGCCGCCTGGCGCGCCGCTTTTTCGGCCCCGGTGCCGTCGCCGTTTTCCCGGGAGCGTCGCTCCGAAGGGTCGATCGTCGTGGCTGGCGCATAAGCCTCATCGGCCGCGTCAATCTCATGCTGCAGCGGGAGCAGCGGAATATTGCGGAGCCAGTTCGTTACCGTGGCGAGGGGGGCGTCGCAAGATCGGTTTCGCAGCTTGCCCACAGACTGTGACCGCATCGGGGCCAGGGGGCCAATCCCGCCCGAGGGATAATCTTCTGAAAGGTTGTCCGTAGATTTCCGCTGATCGAGCCGTTCGGCCCCCGAGCCTGTTCCTGCCGCGCTGCGAGAATACAGTCGTTTGCCGACAAATTGGCCGCAAACTCGTCGCCGTGTTTGGCGAAGATCGATATACCTCGCATGGCGGAAACGGCTTCTTTCTTTCCGGGAAAAGCAATCATTTCTGCACGCGAGGAGTATAGTTGCTGGAATTCACGTGCCGTTGATCGGGGCGTTGCGGCGTTCGGTCGGGCTCGTTTTGAGCGGCTCGTCGCGGAAGATCCGCTGCACGAAGTGGTACAGGCTGTTCTTCCAGTGCGTGGGATCGTGGGCGTTGTCGTCCACGTGCCAGATGTGCGGCACGCCGTTCTCCTTGAGGTGGGCGTGAACGCCCTGGCTGACGCGGATCAGTCCGTCCTTCTTGCCACAGGTGATCATCAGCAGCTTGATCTTCGCCTTGGCCGCGGCCGGGTCGGGCACAAGCTCCTTGGCCGGCTTGGTGTTCGGCGCGGCGGAAAAGGCGCCGATCCAGGCGAAGGTATCGAGATGCCTCAGCCCGAAGTTCAGCGATTGCCCTCCGCCCATCGACAGCCCGGCAATGGCCCGGTGTTCTCGATCGGCCTGAACCGAGTAGCGCGACTCGATGGTCGGAATGACATCCTTGAGCAAGTCGTCCTCGAACGCGGCGAACGCGGGCGCCGACTTGAACACGTCGCCCTCGGGCCGATCGTTCTTCTGTGCTCGGCCGTTGGGCATGACAACGATCATCGCAGCGGCTTTCCCGTCGGCAATGAGTTTGTCGAGCAACACGTCGGGCTTGGCGAACCGCTGCCACTCCCGTTCGTCGCCGCCGATGCCGTGCAGTAGATAGAGCACCGGGTACTGCTTGTCGGCCGAATAGCCGGGCGGCGTATAGACCAGCATTGCGCGGGTCGTGCCTACCGATTTCGATTCGTAGCTGATCATTTCCACTTTGCCGTGGGGGACGTCGTCGCGACGCGAGTCGAAGCTTTGCGGCGGTTCGGCAAAGGCCGGAACATCGTCGGGATTCAGCTCGATCGGTCGGCCTCGTCCGCCAGGGCCCGGCTGCGCCAGCCCTTCGGAACAGGCCGAGGCCAGAAAGAACCATCCGCCGATCAACGCCGTGCAGAGAGATCGCCATCGGGGCATGATGCGTTTCCTTTCGTTCAGCGCGGGCCGTGGTGTGGTCGGCCTTGCCGGGCAACGGTTCATTCCGACTTCAGTTCGACCACTCCACACGAAATCGGCGGCATCTCGAATCGCAGCGTCGCGCCGTCTTGCCGCACCTCGGCCGCGGTCGGTTGAACGGCATCTCGGGCGGCCAAGGTGTTTCGGGCGGCCAGTTCGCCCGGCGCAACCACCAGGAACTTCGCTTTGCCCGAGATCCCCTCGGGCAGTTTCAGGGCGACGGAAACGGACTGGCGCGAGGGATTGACCGCCTTGAAGACGATCGTCTTTCCGTCGGCCGAGCGCGTGGCCACGGCATTGAGCGGCGCGGCATCGCCCTCGATCTCCACCCGCTGCGGCGCGTAGTGATCGCGCCAGAGCTTCATCACCACATAGTTGGGCGCCGGGAACCACGTGCGATGGTCGAAGTTCACAAAGGCGTTGTCCCAAGCGGTGCCCGAAACATGACGCAAGAACAGCGCCGGCCCGCCGATTTCCACCACGTCGCCGCATCGTTCGAAGGCGTTGAGCAGTCCGCCGCAGTACAGCCCGGTTCGCCAGTCGGTGCTTTGCGCGTTCCACTCCGAGACGTAGATCTTCAACTCGGGGTTTTTCGAGGCCGCGATCAGCTCGCCGGTTCTTCGGAAGAACGCCTCGTAGGCGCGGGGTCCTTCGGCGAAACGGTCGGGGTTTTCGTAGTGGTGGATGCTCAAATAGTCGATCTTGTCGGCGCAGCGTTCGATCAATGTGCGGTTCCAGGCCAAGCCGTTGCGATCGTTGCCGTAGCCGGCGCTGCCGCAGGCCGCCAGCTTGATCGAAGGATCGGCCTTTCGCACGGCCGGCGCGAAGCGATTGACCCATTCGGCATAGGTTTCCGCGCCCATGTCCCAGGTTTCGTTGTCGATCTCCCAATACTTCACCCGATACGGCTCGGGGTGGCCGTTGGCCGCGCGGACCTTGCCCCATCTCGAGTCGGCCGGCCCGTTGCAGTATTCGATCCAATCGAGCACCTCTTGCAGGAAGTCGGTGTCGCGCACCCCGCGGTTCCATTGCGGCGTGCCGATATTGACGACGATCAGCGGCTCGGCCCCCACGCGGCGGCACATGGCGATGAACTCGTCAGTGCCGAACGAATTGACATCTTTATCGTCCCAAATCGTGATTGGGTGCGGGCGGCGTTTGTGCTGCGGTCCGATGCCGTCTTTCCAGCGGTAGGGCGAAGCAAAGCAGCCGCCCGGCCAGCGGATCACCGGCGGACGCAGTTGCGCAATAGCTTCGAGCAGGTCGGGTCGAAATCCGCCTTGCTGCCGCCACGAGTCGGGCATCAGACTCACCTGGTCGAGACGAACGGAGCCTGGCCCGCGCAGGCCCACTTGCAATTCGGCGTCGTCGGCCGAGGCGGTCGGCTTCAATTCGATGGCGTATTCCTGCCACGAGTTGGTGGGCGCCGGCAGCATTTGCTCGGCCGCGACCACGTTGCTCACAACGAATCGCACGCTCAAACCGCCCGGCGCCTCGCCCCGCAACCAAAGCGACCCGCGATAGACCTCGCCGGCGCGAATGGCCATCGGCCGTTGCGCCAACCCGGCCAGTTCTCCGGTTGCGGCGATCAATCGGCACTTGTCGCCGTTGAGCGCCTCGCCGGAGACGGTGCTGACTTTCGCCCCGCCAAAGGGCCGCCACGCAGGCGCGGCGCCCGTTTGCTCTTTGGGCAGCGGCGGCAGCCCCTCGTGCAAGACTGTGCCGTCGAGCGATTTGACGGCGAAGTTGCGGAACTGCGCCTGCGTCAGCCATGTGCCAACGCCGACTCGGCCGCGTTTCGGCCCCGGGCCATCGTCGGTGTAATCGATCACCAGTTGGTCGTCGAGCCAGAATTGGATGCGCGGCCCTTCGCAGCGGGCGCGGATGCGATACCAACGATCGGTTTCGATCCGTCCGTTCTGCCGACGGCCCACCACTCCCCAACGCTCTTGCCCCCGGATGCCGCGTTCGAGCGCATGGCCTACGTTGCCCCAGCCGCCGAAGTTGGCCCAGTAGAATTCGCGGTTGTTCATTGCCCTGACGATCACCAGGAATCCTTCTTCGCCGCCCGTCTTCTTGGCTTCCAGCGTGAATTCGTAGTCCGTCCATTGAGCATCGCCGAAGAGCAGCCGCACGTTCTCGCCGCCGCCTTCCTGAGCGATCAGGCCGTCGTGCTGTGTCCAAGCAGGGCCTCCGCCCCCGCCCTCGAAGCTGCGGTCCCAAACCCGTTCGCCCCATAAGCCGCCGTTGCACGAATGGTAGATGTGTTCGAGGAAATGGCCGTACACCTTCTCATCGACGCGATTCAGCACGCGATCGGGACGAATCGTCAACGCAACCTCGCCTGCGGCGACGCCGCGGGCAAGAAGAAGCGAGAAAACCACGAAAGATGTGAGCAAACGTTGAGGCATCGTCGAGAGTCCTTCGAGGGCTGCACGCCCGGCGCGGTGAAATGACCGCTTGTCTCTTGCACAACAAAGGTCATTCATGCCGTGCGAGGTATCGATCAACGAAAGCACAAGAATCAGAAATCGGAAAGCCGTCCCAGCGGCGAAAACAGGCCATCGGCCGCTTCGTTCCCCCAGCGGCCTCGACCGCAATTGTGGGGGACTAGTTAGAGCCTTTCAACCAACAACTGCGCAATCAATCTCCAACATTGCGCATCGATGATCGCCGGCGGAATACGCAATCCGCGGGACGCGCCCAATGTAGCGGGCCGAGTGAACGTGCGAAAACGGAATGCTCAGGGAAAGAACGGGCCTTCTCTGTCTCTGTTGCCGGCGGGATACCGTCGGCCGGTGCTGTTTTCTGCGATCGGTTGCAGTGCGATCGCCGTCGTTACCCCGACGAGATGACTTTTTCGCAATTCAGCGATGCCGGATCGAGTGTAGGAGTTGAGCGAGAACCGGCCGTTGGGCGCGAATGTGCCGAGCAAGCGCCTTGCGAGCGCGTGCCCAATTCTTTTTGATCAACGCTTCAAGGATTTCGCGATGCTGAGCGGCCATTTCCGCCACGACGTGTGCCTCGGGAGCGGCGTAGTCGAACACCGAGGTATACAAGGTTGCCGTGTGCTGGCGGAAAAAATTGCGGATATAGCGATTGCCCGATTTCGCGATCAGGTAATCGTGAAGGCTGTTGTCTAATCGCGGCGATGCGCCCTGAGCGACCTCGGCGTTGCCTTCGAGCATCGGCACAAGGTCGGCAGGGCGAATGTACGGTCGAGCCATGTCGAGCGCCTTCAATTCGAGAACCTCTCGAACTTCGAGATAAGCGACCACGTCGTCTTCTCGGATCGGATGCACGAGCCAGCCGCGGCGCGGGACATGCTCAATCAAGCCGGCGCCTGCCAGCCGGGTCAGTGATTGGCGAATGACGGAGCGGCCCGCCCCGAGCTTCTCGGCAAGGGCTTCTTCGCGAAGATGGACCGGTTCACGCTCGAGGCTGGCGAACATCACTTCACGAATTAAGATGCGGTCCCAGTCCTGAGCCGTCGGCGGCGGCGGGACCGCGCGAAACTTGGTCGCCGACTTCTTCCCTGTCTTTTCTGCGGTTTCCACGGCGAGGCGGCCGTTGGGGAGTTTCTTCACACAGCCATCGGCCAGCAGCCGCGCAACCGCGCCGCGGACGGGAGTCAGACTGACTCCATAGTGCCTCGCCAGCGCCGGCAGGCTAACGGCGCAGGGGAGCCGTGTTCCCGAACGAATCCGCCGCCGCAGATCCTCGGCAATGAAAGCCGTCAACTCCATCGATCAGACCTCGTTCACCGCTGCCGCAATGGAATGCTGTGCCGCGACGATCACTCAATTCGTCCGGCGTCTATTGACTTTGCCCACCGGAGTATTATAGTGCGACTATCGCTTTTGTCTACAAAAACAAGTTTTGCGGTTACCCCTTCTTCTTTCCACGCCCCGAAGGGGCCGCGCATCTGCCATCGCACGCGGAGAAACAACGCATGAATCTCACCCTCGATCCCGGCGTCTTGAAGGCCGCACGCGCTGCACTACGATTCCGCACACAGGCGTTCATTGACGGGAAGTTCACTCCGGCCGTCGGCGGAAAGACGTACACATCGGTCAATCCGGCCAATGGGCAACCGCTGGCCGAGATTGCCGACTGCGGGCCGGAAGATGTTGAGACGGCCGTGCGGGCGGCGCGTCGGGCCTTTCAAAGCGGGGTGTGGTCGAAACTGAAGCCGGGCGACCGCAAAGCGGTGATGCTGAAGTTCGTCGAGTTGCTCGAGCAGAACGCGATGGAACTTGCGCTGTTGGATTGCCTGGATGCCGGCAAACCGATTTCTGATTGCGTTACGATCGACTTGCCCGACACGATCCATTGCATTCGTTGGCACGCCGAGTTGATCGACAAGCTCTACGAACGCACTGCGCCCTCGGGGCCGGATGTGGTGTCGCTCATTGTGCGCGAGCCGATCGGGGTGGTGGCCTGCATCTTGCCGTGGAACTTTCCGATTCAAATGATGGCGTGGAAGATCGGGCCGGCCCTGGCGGCGGGCAACAGCGTCGTGCTCAAGCCGGCGCGGCAAACAGCGCTCAGCGCGCTCCGCACGGCGGAACTCGCAGCCGAGGCGGGCATTCCCGACGGCGTGTTCAATGTGGTGCCCGGCGCTGGTTCGGTCCTGGGGCCGGCCCTATGTCGGCACATGGACGTCGATATGGCCGCCTTCACGGGATCGACCAGCGTGGGCCGCGATCTGCTCCGTTATTCGTCCGAGTCGAACCTCAAGCGGATCATCTTGGAGCTGGGCGGCAAGAACCCGCAGGTGGTTCTGGCCGATGCCGATCTCGACAACGCCGCGCCCCATGTGGTGAATGCCGCCTTTTGGAATATGGGCGAGAATTGCAGCGCCGGTTCGCGGCTAATCGTACATCGCCAAGTAAAAGATGCGTTGCTGGAGAAAGTGCTCGCGCTAACCGCCGCTTGGACGGTCGGCGACCCGTTGGACCCCAACACGCGCGTCGGGCCGCTGATCGAGCGGGCCCACATGATGACGGTGTTGGATTACATCGACAAAGGAAAACGCGAGGGAGCGCGGCTTGTGCTCGGGGGCCGTCAAGTGTTGCAGGAGACCGGAGGCTATTTCGTCGAGCCGACGGTCTTCGACGGAGCCACCAACGCGATGACCATCGCTCGCGAGGAGATTTTCGGCCCGGTGTTGGCCGTCATTCCGGTCGACAGCGACGAGGAGGCGATTGCCGTTGCCAACGACACGAACTACGGGCTTGCCGCCTCGCTGCACACCCGCGACATCGGCAAGGCCCACCGTTTCGCCCGCGAAATCCGCGCCGGTGTGGTGGCGGTGAATTGCTTTGGCGAGGGCGATTTGACCACGCCCTTCGGCGGATTCAAGGAATCGGGCTTCTTCGGCCGCGACAAGTCGTCGTATGCACAGGAACAGTACACCGAACTGAAAACCGTCTGGATGCAACTCTGATCGACGGCTTGTCCCGGAGGGCCTTCTGATGAATGTAACGTCGACAAGCCGAGCCGAAACGCCGTTGCGCGGCGTACTTGCCGCAATGGTGACGCCGATGACGGCCGACGAAGAGATTGACTTGCCGAAGCTGGCCGAATTGGCCGACCGCCTGATTCGCCAAGGTGTTCACGGCCTAGTGCCGCTGGGAAGCACAGGCGAGTACTACGCCCTTTCGGCCGACGAACGCGAACGTGTACTGCGCACCACGCTGGAAGCTGCCGCGGGGCGCGTGCCGGTTGTCGCCGGAACGAATGCGGGATCGACGCGCGAGGTAATCGCCTATTCCACTCAGGCCGAGCAGTTGGGCTGCGCGGGAATCATGCTGGCGGCGCCCTACTACTCGTTGCCCGGGCCGGAAGAGCTGTTCGCTCATTTCAAGGCGGTCAACGACGCGATCGGCGTGCCGATCGTCGTTTACAACTACCCCGGCCGCACCGGCGTCGATATGACGCCCGCGCTGCTCGAACGGCTGGCCGAGTTGCGGAATGTGCGCTACGTGAAGGAAAGCACCGGCGAAATGTCGCGGGTTACGGAGTTGTTGCGCCGCTGCGGCGACCGGCTGGGCGTGTTCTGCGGCTGCGACACGATCGCCTTGGAAAGCCTGATGGTCGGTGCGATTGGCTGGATTGGCGGCGCGGCCAACGTCTTGCCGGCTTCGCATGTGAAGCTGTACGAGTTGGCGGTGGAGAGGTCGGAGTTCGGCGCGGCCCGCGAGCTGTTTTTCGAGATGTTGCCCATTTTGGAATTGATGGAAGGGGGCGGGAAGTACACGCAGTGGGCCAAGGCGGCGTGCGGGCTGATGGGCTGCGACTGCGGCCCGCCACGGCGCCCGCTTGGGCCGGCAACCGCGGAAGAGCTTGCCGACCTGCGAGAAGCCTTGCTTCAGACGGCCGAGGGCCGTCGGGCCATGATGCCATAGCGTCCGAGCAGATTATTGGCTTAGGGTAACGGTTTGTGGGACGATGCCCGCCACGAAAGGAAGAATCACGTGAAACGACTACAATTGTTCCCGATTTTCCGGTTTGCGACCATGTTGAGCGGCCTGCTCCTGGCGGCGGTGGCGGCAGCGGTCGTCGCCGCGGAGCATCCGCCCGTCCCGGATTTCACCAAGGGCGACTCGATCCCGCAGGGCTTCACACACGACTGGAATCTGGGCGCCACGGGCGCCCGCGGTTGGATGTACTCCGACAAGCTCGTTACGAGCGATGCCCGACAGATCAAGATCACCAGAGTTGCCCAAGGTTCTCCCGCCGACGGCGTGCTCGCGGTGGGCGATGTGATTCTCGGCGTTGGCGGGAAGCCATTCTCTTATGATCCTCGGACGGAGTTCGGCAAGGCGCTGACAGCGGCGGAATCGGAATCGGGCGGGGGCAAGCTCGTAGTAACCCGCTGGCGCGACGGTCGCTCGCAAGAGGTGACGATCAGATTGCCGGTTCTCGGAACGTACAGTCCAACGGCCCCATTCAACTGTCGGAAATCAAACCGCGTGTTCGAGCAGGGCTGCGCGGCGCTGGCGAAACGCGCCGCTGCTCCGTCGTACAATCCCAATCCGATTCTGCGTTCGCTCAATGCGCTGGCGCTGTTGGCCAGCGGCAAGCCGGAATATCTTCCGATTTTGCGCCGCGAAGCACAATGGGCATCCGGCTTCTCCGCCAAAGGCATGGCGACGTGGTACTACGGCTACGTCACCATGTTCCTTGCCGAGTACAAGATGGCAACCGGCGACGAGTCGGTGATGCCCGGGCTGCGCCGGCTGGCGATGGAGGCGGCTCAGGGGCAAAGCGCCGTCGGCTTGTGGGGACACGGGTTCGCGCGGCCGGACGGGCGGCTCGGCGGCTACGGAATGATGAATTCGCCGGGGGTGCCGTTGACCATCGCACTGGTGATGGCTCGGGCCGCCGGGGTTGACGATCCGCAAGTTGCTCTGGCCATCGAGCGCAGCGCAAAACTCCTTAGGTTCTACATCGGCAAAGGATCCGTTCCTTACGGCGACCATGCTCCGTGGATGGAAACCCACGAAGACAACGGCAAGTGCGGCATGGCTGCCGTGTTGTTCAATCAGATCGATGAACCCGAAGGGGCCGAGTTCTTCGCGCGAATGAGCCTGTGTTCGCACGGCCCGGAACGCGATTGCGGCCACACGGGCAACTATTTCAACATTCTCTGGGCCATGCCGGGCGTCGCGCTTTCTGGGCCTCATGCCGCGGGCGCGTGGATGAAGGAGTTCGGCGCATGGTATTACGACCTCGCGCGTCAATGGGACGGGGGCTTTGCGCATCAGGGACCACCGCAGCCAACCAACGACAGCTACGGCGGTTGGGATAGCACCGGCGCGATCTTGCTGGCCTATGCAATGCCGCGGAAGAGTCTGTGGCTTACGGGAAAACGGCCCAGCAAGGTCGCGCAAATCGATGCCGCGGCCGCGGAGCAGTTTATCCGCGACGGTCGGGGCTGGAACAACAAGGACCGCTACAGCTTCTACGACAGTCTGAGTGATGATGAGCTTTTGGCTCGACTTGGCAGTTGGTCGCCGATTGTTCGCGAGCGCGCCGGGATTGCGCTTGGCCGCCGCAAAGAGGCCCCAGTGGCTCGCGTCATTGAGTTGCTAAACGCACCCTCCCTCGATGCTCGCCTGGGGGCGTGCCAAGCGATTGCGCACTTAAAGGGCCGGGCCGCATCCGCCGTGCCGTCGCTGCGCAAGGCGCTTCGCGCCGACGAACTCTGGCTCCGGATCAAGGCCGCCGATGCCCTGGCCGCGATCGGCAAACCCGCAATGGAAGCGGTGCCGGAGATGCTCGATATGCTGGCTCAATTCGACCCGAAAAAAGACCCTCGCGGCATGCAGCAGCGTTATTTGACGTTCGCCCTCTTCAATTCCCGTAATGGGTTGCTCGGCCGCTCGCTTGAGGGTGTCGACCAGCAAAAGCTGTATCAGGCGGTGCGCGCGGGATTGAAGAACGAGGACGGTCGCGCGCGAAGCGATTTCGTTTCGGTTTATCGCAATCTTTCGCCCGAAGCGATTAAGCCCCTGCTGCCCGCCGTTTTGCAGGCAGTCGTCGAACCTGCTCCCAGCGGTGAGATGTTCGCCGACGGAATTCGCGTCGAGGGGCTTCGCGTATTGGCGAAATACCACGTCGAAGAAGGGATGCACGCTTGTGTGGACTACATCCGCAACCAGAACCCTTGGGCCAGTGAACACCGCACGCCGGAACTGACAAAGATCCTGGTCAGCTACGGCGCACACGCCAAGGTTCTCGTTCCCGAGCTCGAACGCATCGCGGCCGACTTCGCCGACGGGGAACCCGACTTTCCGAAACACCTGAGCGTGAAGAAGGCCGAAGCCGTTCGCGAGGCCATTCGTGAAATCGAAGCCTCCAACGACCGCCCCAAGCTGATCCGAATCGAGTGAAATCAAAACAATCCCTGCTGTTGTTCGCGGGTTGGCGATTGCACAGGCGTCCGTTTTTTCCAAATACGAAACAGTGCGACGGGAAAACTGTCACGTTTATCGACGCTTAAGATTTTTGCCGCCGCTGCCCGTTGCATCTTTTCGGGAGATTTAGATGCTTGCATGCAGCTTTTTGGGGCGTTTCTCATCGGGCTGTTGTGGGATACCGCCGCTACCTTGAGGAAAGGCGCACTAATGAAACCTACCGCGATCGGATGCTCAACAGCGAGGCAAATTTGCTGGTTGCTTGCCGCGACAGCTATCGGGATGCCCGCCGCGACGGCTGCGGAAAAGGCCGGCGTCGTTACCTCGCATTCACGAGGATTACACGGCTACATCGGCTTCGGCCACGAAAAACTTCCGGCCGATGGAGGCTTCACGGCGGGCATGGGCTTCTATGCCGCGGTCTGGCCGCTGGTCGACCAGCCGCTGGCGGGCTTTCAGATCGGGTTGCCGAGTTCGTGGATTCAACCGGACAACTCCGACAACAAAGACAAGCCGCTCGCGCCGGAAGGCACGCGCGCCCGAACATGGAAGCCGCGCGGCCCGACCTGGAGCAGCGTGTTTCAAACCATCGAGGGCGGTTTGGGCTATTGGGCGGGGAACCATTTCCGCTACGGCCCGCCCAAGTTCAGCATGAACGGCACGCCTCAATGCTACGACTACGAGATCGGCTCGCCCGGGTGGTCGTTCTTCTATAGCAACGAGGCGCTGCCGGACGAACGGCTGGGCATTGCGCAACTGAGCAATCGTCTGCTGATTCCTCCGGACGGACTTCCGTTCCAGGGCAATCCCAACGGCGAATTTCTCGGCTACTCGTGGATGGCGCTGCCGTTGACCGACCCGACCGACGGCGACCCGCCGACCGGCGACCAGAGTTGGACGTGCTTCCTCAGCGCTGACAACTTCAAAGGCCCCGTCGCCTACTATATTCCGGAAACATGGAGCAAGATCGGCAAGCTCTTCAACTATCCCTTCCTTTACGGCCGCGGGCTAGACACGCGGCCCGGCATTATGGGCGGCGGGGCGATGGAGATCAATACCGTGCCGTGTTTCGAGGCCACGGACGCCCAGGGGAAAGTCTATTCGAGAATCCCCAAGCTTCAGTTCCCGGTAGACGCGCAGGGCCGAGCCTATCTGGTGCAGGATGTCGCCTATTACTCCAAGGCCGCGCTCTACGACGCTATCAAATCGTGGCGCGACGGCGGCCCGGCTTGCTCCGGGCGATTCAACGAAAAAGGTTGCTTCAAACCCAAACTCAACACGCGCACACCCCGCTACAACCAAGCCGGCAAGAAGATCGCGGGCGTCGAACGATTTTTCGATACGCGTATCTTCGAGGGCAACGTGTGGGGGCTACAGTGGTTTACCGGCGATCGCAACGAAACGGGGGTCTTTCCGCAGTTTTTCAAAGACGAGGGCGAAGAGCGCGTTGCCACGACCGAAGCAGAAGTGCCGGCGGAAACCAATCTGCTTGATCAAAAGTTCAGGCTCGCCAAGCGAGGCGCGCCCTACACCTCGCCCACGGTCGGCGCGTGGGCGAACCCCGGCCCG
>Ga0308417_1001761_pt1 | contig 14639 bp, 13 predicted proteins | sample HotsprSampleOS65_FD_203528 | JGI IMG/M metagenome (GOLD analysis project Ga0308417, IMG submission 203528) | Hot spring phototrophic mat microbial communities from Octopus Spring, Yellowstone National Park, Wyoming, United States - 20090730_OS65 ... | reverse complement strand
TCTGCCGGCTGAAGGACTTCAGGCGTATCGCAACCCGATACGACCGCCTCGCCGCAACCTACCTCGCCGCAGTCCACATCGCCGCCATCGTAGCGTTCTGGTTGTGAGTCCGGACCCTAGGCTCAGGCCTAGCGATAATTGCTCAACTAGCGCATTTGCCGCCCTAACCGACGCCATGGGGACAGACCCTAGGCTCAGGCCCCGTTACTCTGCTTGCTGCGATACGGTTTGGTGTGAGTCTGAGTGGGGGGAGGTGTCGTACGTCCGTCCCCCTTTCTGCTCTCACACCCGCGCAGATTTTGCATATCCGCCTCCATTTCCCGCTCTCGCGCGGCATCCCGCGGGTGGACGGCCGCTGCGTGCTGAGCGGGATCACGTCCGTGATCCGCCTGGCCTCGCGTGCTGCCTGCGCCGGCTGCCTATGGCCCGCACAAGACGCTCGACACCTGCTTCGTCTGCACAAGCCGCAAGGGCGTGTTCGACCGCCTCTTTGCCGCCTTGGCCGCCGAAGGTGGCCCGCCCTCGCGGCTGATGATCGACGCGACACCCCTCACGGCGCACCGCACTGCCGCCAGCCTGCGGCCTCTCAAGCTGCGCAAACCGTTCTTCGTCGCCGACTTCGAGACCATCGACGCCACCCCACCTGGCAAGGCGCGGCTGGCAGAAGAAACAGAAGACCGGCGCATCGCGGCTGCGGCAAAGCTGGCAAACGGGACGGGCCAATACCGCCGTGCTTTGGGATCTCGCCGCCCGGCAGAGCTGCCTTTAGCCCTGACTGTTCTGAAGGACGGTACCGCTCCACCATCCGCCAACACTGCCGCGGTCGGCGGAAGCTCAGCCTCAATCGGTCGCGGTGGCACCGGCTCCGGCTGATCCTGCTCGGCCTGACTTCGTTGACGCGAAGATAAGCCATTCCCTAGCGTTCGGCCCACTTGCCCCGCCCGGAGACATGGTGCGCCATGGCCAGCCCCATCGACCCCGCCACATTAAAGCGGCGCCTCGACGACGGCTCCGCGATCATTCTTGATCTGCGCGACACGGACGAATTTGCGCGCGAACACATCCCGGGCGCACGCCTCGTTCCGGCCCCGGTGCTGGATGCGCGTGACCTTGCCGCGGAGCCGGGCAAGGCGATTGTTCTCGCGTGCGCCTCCGGCGCGCGCACCGAGGCCTGTCTCGCCCGCCTTCCGCGCGAGGTCACCGGTGAGGCCTTCGTGCTCGAGGCCGGCCTCGCCGCCTCGAAAAAGGCAGGGTTGCCTCTGGTCAAGGGCAGCGCGCCGCCGATCTCGCTTGCGCGGCAGACCATGATCGGCGCAGGGCTGATGGTGCTGCTCTGGCTCGCCTTGGGCGTCCTGGTGTCGCCATGGTTCCTGGCTTTGGTCGCGTTCGTCGGTATCATGCTGAACGTGGCCGGTTGGACCGGGTTCTGTCCGATGGCGCGGATCCTCGCCCGCCTGCCTTGGAACCGCCCGGCGCACGCGTAAGGCAGGCGTAGGGCGCAGGGTCTCGAAGGGGCGGTCTGACGGTTCGCGCCGCGACGAGGGGTTGCTGCCGGCGGTTTCGGCGCGCAATACGCGGCACGGTCCTGCCCGCACGGAGCGCCCATCCGATGCTGCGATACGCTATCACCCTGCTCGTTGTCGCCCTTGCCGCCCCCAACTTCGCTTCCGCCGAGGCGCTACGCGAGGCGGCCGAGCGCGGCGCGCTTCGCCTCGGCGTACGGGCCGATGCCGCGCCGTTCTCCGCCACCGACGGCTCCGGCGGCTATACCGGCTACTCGGTTGAGCTCTGCCGCGCGGTGGTCGAGGCCGCCGCGCGCGCGACTGGCCGACCGATCAGAGCCGAGTTCGTCCCCGTCGATGCCGGCAACCGCTTCGCGGCCCTCGCGACGGGGCGCATTGACCTGCTGTGCGAGGCCACGAGCCGCACAGTTTCGCGCCTCGAGCAGGCCGACTTCACGTTACCCACCTTCGTGACCGGCACGGGACTGATGCTTCGCCTGGGCCAGACGCCGATCGTGCTGCCCCCGCTCGGCGGCCGGTCGGTCGGCGCGCCGCCCGACGCGCCGCGCCGCATTGGCGTGCTCGCCGGCACGACGGCCGAGCGGCTTCTGCGCGAGGGCGCGGCGCGCGGCGCGCTGTCTGCCCAGATCGTCGAGGCGGCAACGCACGAGGATGGGCTGGCAGCTTTGGCCGCGGGCCTGACGGACTCGTACGCGGCCGACCTCGAAATCCTCCTCGCACTTCGCGCACAGGCCGCCGATCCGGCCGGCCTCGCCGTCGCCGACCGCGTGCTCGGGCTCGAGACCTACGCGCTCGCCGTCCGCCCCGGCGCGCGCGACCTGCGCGTGCTCGCAGACCGCGTCCTCGCCGAGGCGGCCCGGTCAGGCGAGCTCGTGCGCATCGCGGCGCGGCACTTCCCGGGCCGCGAGCCGGGCGAGGCGTTCCTCGCCCTTGTCCTGTTCAACGCCCTGCCCGATTGACGTCGGGCGGGATCTTCATCGTCCCGACGTCGCGGCAAGGGGCGCGATGGGCTACGGGAAGATGCGCGACAGCGTTCGAGCCACAGGATGAAGCCCGTCCAGGCCATCAACCGCACCTATGACGAGATCGCGGTCGGCGACACCGCCTCCGACGTCAGGACCATCACGGCCGACGACCTGGTCCTGTTCGCCCATGCCTCAGGTAACCTCAACCCGATCCACCTCCCCGGCAAGCAAGGGGAAGGCGACGATGAGGAGGCCGTAGCGCCGGGCATGCTCGTCGCCTCGATGTTCTCCTCTGTGCTCGGCAACGCGCTTCCCGGTCCCGGCACGCTCTACCGCAGCCAGACGGTGCGCTTCGCTGCCCGCGCTCGGGTCGGCGACACCCTGACGGTGACGATGACGGCGAAACTGAAGCTCGCCGACAACGTGGTCGTGTTTGACGGACGCGTGGTCAACCAGGACGGCACGGTCATCGCCGAGGGCGAGGCGGAGGTGATCGCGCCCGCGCGTCGCATGACGCTCGACGATGCGGCGTTGCCGATCCTCTCCTTGCGCAAGCAGGTGAAGTTCGACCGTCTGATCGGCGCCTGTGCCGGCCTGCCGCCTTTGGCCACGGCCGTTGTCCATCCCTGCGACCAGGCTTCGCTTGCCGGGCCAATGGAGGCGGCGAAGGCAGGGCTGATTGTGCCTGTTTTGGTTGGGCCGCGGGCCCGCATCGAAAAGGTTACACAGGAAAACGGCATCGACCTTGCGGGAGTGGAGATTGTGGAAACCCCGCACAGCCACGCCTCGGCCGAACGCGGGGTGGCGCTGGTGCACGAGGGCAAAGTGCGAGCCCTCATGAAAGGGGCTTTACATTCGGACGAACTCCTGCACGAGGTGGTCAAGCGCGACGGTGGGTTGCGCACTAAGCGGCGCATCTCGCACGCCTTTGTTCTCGACGCGCCGGGTATCGACCATTTGCTGATCGTCACCGACGCGGCGATCAACATCCTGCCCGATCTCATCACCAAGGCCGACATCGTGCAGAACGCGATCGACCTCGCGCGCGCGATCGGGATCGCCAAGCCCAAAGTGGCGGTGATGAGCGCGGTAGAGACCGTCAACCCCGCAATCCCTTCTTCGGTCGAGGCGGCAGCGCTGTCCAAGATGGCGGAACGCGGCCAGATCACGGGCGGAGTCGTGGACGGACCGCTGGCCATGGACAACGCGATCGACCTCGATGCCGCCCGCACCAAGGGCATTACCTCCGTCGTCGCGGGCCGCGCCGAGGTCCTGGTGGTGCCCAACCTCGAGGCCGGCAATATGCTGGCGAAGAACCTGACCTTTGTCGCCCGCGCCGACGCAGCAGGGTTGGTGCTCGGCGCCCGCGTGCCGGTGATGCTGACGAGCCGGGCCGATGATGCCCGCGCCCGCATGGCCTCCGCCGCGCTCGCGGTGCTGTACGAGCACTGGCTGGCTACTGGCGAGTCTGCAGTTAAGGGGATGTAGGCCGCCGCCTGGCAGACGCGGAGGAAAAGGCGAAGCGTTCGGACACCGACCCGGCCGTACCGCCCGCCGTCAGCGGTTCATCAGCAGCGTAACGTCGGCGTGCTCGAGCACGTGTCGCGTGACACCGCCAAGGATGAGCTGGCGCAGCCTGCTGTGGCTATAGGCGCCCATGATCAGCAGGTCGGCCTCGAACTCGGCGGCCGCGGCGAGCAGGCCTGCGCCCACGCTGCCGCCCGAGGAGCCGATCGGCCTAAAGGCGCGCGTCTCCGCGGCGACGCCGTGCCAAGCGAGATAGTCGACAAGGCCGGACACATCCGGCCCCCGGCGCTGGTACTCCTCGGCGTGCAGCACGCGCACCGTTTCGGCCCGTTCGAGCCAGGCAAGGCCCGCCGCCACTGCGGCCGAAGACTCGGCCGTGCCGTTCCAGGCGATCGCCACGCGCCGGCCGATCGTTGCGGGGGGGGTTCGGCGCGACACCATCACCGGCCGTCCGGAGTCAAACAGCACGGCGTGTAGAGCATCCGAGGTGGAGACATCGTCCTCCGGGGCCGGGTGGGCAAGCACGACGATATCGGCCAGCCGTGCCTGCTGGGCGACCACCTCCTCCTCGCGCCCGACCACGGCGGCGAAGGAGGCCGTGACAGTGCCGGCGGTGAAGGCCTGGGCCGGGTCGGAAACCACAGGCACGCCGTTCTGTTCGACGAAGCGCGCGAACAAGGCTTCCGCCTTCCGCGCACGCTCGGCTGCTTCGCGCTCGGTCGCGCTCATCATTTCCTCGATCATCGCGCCGGAGAGGCCTTCGCCAGCGAGCGGGGCAACATCGCGCGGGTCGATGCGCACGTGTAGGGCCTGCAGGTGCGCGCGCCAGAGCCGGGCGGCGAGGAAGGCGGTGGCCAGTGCGGCCTCGCCGGCGGCGGTGCCGATCACGGGAAGAAGCAGCTTCCGGTAGGCCATGCCAGGGTCTCCCGAAGGGCTCCCCTCTCTAGCATGGTGGCCCCGGCGCGTTCACGGATTTGGGAGCAGGGTGCGCGCGCGCGCTGCGAGGTCCGGCGCCGCCGCGTCCAGACGCTGCCAGGCGATCGGTCCCGGGTCGCGGCCGAGGGCAGCACGCAGCACCGCGATGTCAGCGTCCGAGGCGTCGCGTGTGCGCGCGGCGATGCGGGCCTCGAGCACTGGGACCGGTGCCTCCAGCCAAAGGCCGAGGAAGGGTGCAGGGCCACGTGCGGCCTCGATCGCGCTCCTCTCCTCGGCGAACAGGAACACCGCGTCGGCGACCGCCGCATGCCCCGCTGCGATTGTCTCGGCGGCAAGCCGGACGAGCTTGGCATAGACCGCGCGCGAGACTTCGGCCGTGTAGGCCTCGGCCGGCAGCCGTTCCTCCGGCGCCTTCCCGTATAGGCGCTTGCGCAGTTCGTCTGAGCGCAGGACGAGGGCGCCAGGGGCGGGCCCGAGTTCGGGGGCGAGGGCTCGGGCGAGGGTCGATTTGCCGGTGCCCGGCACCCCGCCGATGGCGACCAGGACGGGAGGCGGGGGCACGAGATAGGGCTGCGCGCGAGCCAGGTAGTCGCGCGCGTCCTCGGCCCTGCCCATGCGCGCGGCGACGTGGGCTCGCACCATCGCGCGCGAGGACAGCCACAGCGGCAGGCCGCGCGTCAGCGCCGTGTCTCCCGTGCGGGCGCAATAGCGGTTCAGCACCCGGTTCGCCGCTGCCCGCCCGGCCCGCCTTTCGAGGTCCATCAGCAGGAAGGCGAGGTCGTAGCCGAGGTCGATGGTGGCGAGCTCCTCGTCGAACTCGAGCGCGTCGAACGGCACCACGCGCCCCTGCCAGAGGCAGAGATTGGCGAGGTGGAGGTCGCCATGCGCTCGGCGAACGTAGCCTGCGCGGGCGCGCTCTGCGAACCAGGATGCGAGGCGGCGCTGCCAGGCCTCCGCCCGGCCCTGCCAGAGCGCAACCTCGCTCTCCTCGATCCCCGCCTCGCGCGCCGCTTGAGCGTTGCCGTCGATCACCCGCGCCATGGCCGCCGCGGCGTCGAAGCCGGGGATCGCAGCGAGCCGCCCATGCATCTGCGCCACCGCCTCGCCTATCTCCTCGACGAGGGCTGGCGTCAGCCCGCCGCGCTCCGCCACGCGGTCGAGGAAATCGGCATCGGGGATGCGCGCCATTTCCACCGCCCACTCGACCACCTCGCCCTCCGCCCCGAGGGCGAGCGCGCCGTCGGGGCGCCGCACCACGGGCACGACGCCGCGATACAGCCCCGGCGCATGCGGCGCGTTGAGCGCAAGCTCGCGCCGGCAGAAGCGTTCCCGGTCGGCAAGCGCGGAGAAGTCGAGGAAGGAGAGGCGGACGGGCTTCTTCACCTTCCAGACCCGATCCGGCCCCGGGAAAACCCGCGAGATGTGCGTCTCGATCGGCGGTTGTCCGGCGAGCGCGGAGAGAAAGGCGACGACCTCTGCCTCGGTCGCGCGGGCGTCCGGCCTCAGGGGTAAAGGAGTTCGGTCTGCCACGGCGCGTCCTCCGAGTCGCGGCGATACACGAGCCGCTCGTGCAAGCGGAACGGCCGGTCGCGCCAGAACTCGATCGCGCGCGGCGAGAGGCGGAATCCGGACCAGTGCGGAGGGCGCGGGATCTCGCCCGCGCCGAACTCCATCGTCCACCCTGCGACCGCCTTCTCCAAAGCCCAGCGGCCTTCGAGCGGGCGCGACTGCTTTGAGGCCCAGGCGCCGATGCGCGAGCCGCGCGGACGGGAGGCGAAATAGGCGTCGGCCTCGTCATCGGAGACGAGCGAGACGGGGCCTTCGATGCGCACCGACCGGAGCAGCGACTTCCAGTGGAAACAGAGCGCGGCGAAGGGGTTGGCGGCGAGCTCGCGGCCCTTTCGGCTCTCAAGGTTGGTGTAGAAGACGAAGCCGCGCGCATCCGCCCCCTTGAGCAGGACCATGCGCGCGGACGGGCGTCCCTCCGGCGTGGCGGTGGCGAGGCAGCAAGCGTTCGGGTCGTTCGGTTCGCTCTTTTCGGCCTCTGCGAGCCAGGCAGCGAACCGGGCCAGGGGGTCGTCGGCTTCGGACACGCGGTCGGCTCTGTGGGGTTCTTGCGGGCTGCGCGCTGATGTGCCCGCGCTGCACGGCCTGTCCAGCCCCTTGCCCCGGCGAGCGGTCGCGTGCCACCTAGGCGGGCAGGTCGGCAGGATGGAGCGGACATGGACGAGGCCGCGACGGTCGAGCGGGGGGTGCGCGCGGGCGGGCTGATGGCCGGCCGACGCGGCCTGATCATGGGGGTGGCGAACGATCGGTCCATCGCCTGGGGCATCGCTTCGGCCTGCGCTGCCCACGGCGCCACCCTAGCCTTCACCTACCAGGGCGAGGCGCTGCAGAAGCGAGTCGAGCCGCTCGCCGCCTCTGTCGGCTCTGACCTCGTGCTGCCTTGCGACGTCACTGACGAGCCCTCGATCGAGGCCGTGTTCGCCGCGCTTCGCGACCGCTGGGGAGGGCTAGACTTCCTCGTCCACGCCATCGCCTGGTCGGACAAGGACCAGCTGAAGGGCCGCTATCTCGACACCACGCGCGAGAACTTCCTTAAGAGCCTGGATATTTCGTGCTGGTCGCTGACCGCTGTTTGCCAGCGTGCGGTGCCCCTGATGGGCCCGGGCGCGGCCATCCTGACGCTGACCTATCTCGGCGCTGAGCGCGTGACCCCGCACTACAACGTCATGGGCGTGGCGAAGGCCGCACTCGAAGCCTCCGTGCGCTATCTTGCTGTCGATCTCGGGCCGCAGGGAATCCGCGTTAACGCGATCAGCGCCGGCCCGATCAGAACCCTCGCCGCCTCGGGAATCGGGGATTTCCGGTATATCCTGAAGTGGAACCAGTACAACAGTCCGCTCAGGCGAAACGTGACCATTGAGGACGTGGGCGGTGCAGGGGTCTATCTCCTCTCCGATCTCGCCTCTGCCGTGACGGGGGAGGTGCACCATGTCGATTGCGGCTACCATGTTGTCGGCATGAAGGCGGTCGACGCGCCGGACATCAGCACGGTTTGACCCGAGCGCAGTGTCGAACACCTTCGGGCGAATCTTCCGCTTCACCTCTTTCGGCGAGAGCCACGGGCCGGCGATCGGCTGTGTCGTGGACGGTGTGCCGCCCCGAATCCCTCTGACCGAGGACGACATCCAGCCCTTCCTCGATCGCCGCCGCCCGGGCCAATCGGCCTTCGTTACCCAGCGACGGGAGCCCGACCGGGTGCGGATCCTCTCCGGCACCTACAAGGGGCTGACCACTGGGCATCCGGTCGCGCTGCTGATCGACACCGTCGATGCGCGGTCGAAGGACTACGAGTCGATCGCGGACCGGTTCCGTCCCGGCCATGCCGACCTCACCTACTGGCTGAAATACGGCATCCGCGACCCGCGCGGCGGCGGGCGGAGCTCCGCCCGCGAAACGGCAGCGCGCGTCGCCGCGGGTGCGATCGCCCGGAAAGTCCTCGGCAGCAGCGTCGTGATCCGCGGCGCGCTGGTCCGGCTCGGGCCATGGCCGATCGAGCGTTCGCGCTGGGACTGGGCGGAGGTCGAACGCAACCCGTTCTTCTGCCCCGACCCGGTCGCGGCCGCGGAGTGGGAGGAGAGGCTCGCCGAGGTGCGCAAGCGAGGCTCCTCGGTCGGTGCCGTCGTCGAGGTGGTGGCGGACGGCGTTCCGCCTGGGCTTGGCGACCCCGTCTATGCCAAGCTCGATGCTGACCTCGCCGCAGCGATGATGGGCATCAATGCGGTGAAGGGGGTAGAGATCGGCGCGGGCTTTGCCGCCGCCGCGCTTACGGGCGAGGAGAACGCGGACGCGATGCGGATGGAGCAGGCGCCGGACGGTACGCGACGCGTCGGTTTCGGTTCAAACCAAGCGGGCGGTATCCTGGGCGGAATCTCGACCGGCCAGCCGGTCGTTGTCCGGTTCGCGGTCAAGCCGACCTCCTCCATTCTCGTCCCAGTGCCGGGTGTGACAGCGGAGGGCGAAGAGGTGGAGATCTCCACGCGTGGCCGGCACGACCCCTGTGTCGGCATCCGCGCCGTGCCGGTGGGCGAGGCGATGGCCGCCTGTGTGCTGGCGGACGCGTGGCTTCGTCGCCGTGCCCTGACGCCGGATGCGCCGCTGGCTCCCGTCCTGCCAAGGCCGTGAGCGGGCGGGCGTTTGCACTGCATTCTGCCTCGCAATTCGCAGTCACGCCCGTTTGAGTGTCGGTCGCAACAGGCCGTCCCGACAGTGGGGCGAAACAGAGGAGCAGCCATGTCGCTTGCATCCCTGCACGGGACCACTTCGCCGCAGGCGTTGCGCAGGGCAGCCGCCGAGTTCATCGCCCTCGTCGGCGGCGAAACTTGGCGACGGCGCATGGGCCAGCTCGCGGAGCAGATCGCAGCTCAGCGAATTGCCGGCCGGGTAGCGCGCGAGCGTCACGCCCTGGAACTCGCGATTGACCGTTTGGCAACGAGTGAGCCCCTGTCGCCGACCGCGGCCGAATGTGCGGTCTCTGCCCTTGCAGCCGAAGCGTCAGCCGTTCGGCGCCGCCTTTCCCCGGCCGGTCAGACACGGTTTGATGAGCGCCTCGCCGAAGCGCTGTGCGGCGATGGCACGCTCGTACCGCTGTTCCACCTGCTGCGCACGGCGGCCCGGCAGCGTCTTGCCGGGTTTGATGTGCGTTACTCCGGCCTGGACGACGGTACGCGCTTCGACCTCTTGCTTGCGCGCGAGGGCCGCGAGGCCGAGGTGGCCTGCGCGGTCTTCTCTGCTGACGAAGGCCGTTGGGTGCACAAGCCGGATTGGTTTGCCCTTGTCAACCGGATCAATCCCGACCTCCAGGGCTGGCTTGCGGCACACCCGGGGCGCTACCTGCTGAAGGTGACCTTGCCCGAGGGGCTCGACCAAGCAAGGAACCTCGCTGCCGTCCAGGCTCGCATCGGTGCCCTGCTCGCCGGGGAGCGGAAGTCCGACCACAGCGAGACCGCCGTGCTTCGCCTCGATCCTCTGCTTGTCGCCCAGGCGGAAGCCGGACACCGCGCCCTGCTCGGGCGGCTGAAGGCACAGTTCGGCGAGGAGACGCATTTTGCGGTCGCCTCCGGCGAGGGGTCGCTGTTCGTGCTCGCCGCCCGCGCCTCGCGCCCGAATGAGATTGCCGCCGTGCTGCAGCGACGCTTGGCCGAACTGCCGTCGCGGCTGACAGGCGCCCGGCCAGGGATCCTCGCCGTCTTCATCGAGGACACGGAGCCCGCCGAGTGGCGCGCGTTGCGCCAGCGTCTTGAGCTCGAGGCGGCGGCGCGCAACTTCCTGACTGCCCCCGAAGCGAAGGCGGTCATTGCCGTCTCCTGCGCCTCGCGCTTCGAACTCCTAGGCCAAAGCGAGCCTCTCGCGGCCAAGGCTGGCGAGCTTCGCTTCCGCAACCCCGCCCATCCGAAGGCGAAGGACGCCGCGCTTCTCCCTGCAGTGGAAAGCCGGGTCTAGAAGACAGCGCACGGGGCGAGAGACCGCCTCGTATGCGTGAAGAGGGTTGCACGGAACAGCCGAAGCGGTTCCTGCGTCTGTGGAAATTGCTTCAGGCCCAGGCGACCGTCGTCTCCGCGGCAGGGGCGACCTCAGTCCGTGCCCCCTGTCCAGATGCGAGGGGCCAGTTGCCGTTTGTTTGCCATGGCGCGCGAACCGTTCTCGGCACGGCCCGCTGCCGCCGATCCGGCGTCGGCGGCCAGGTCGGCCCGTCCCATATCCCGCCTTACGCTGTGTCCGACGCGACCCGCGCTGCGGTCGCGCCGGTGGTCGATCGGTCTTCCTTTCGGCCTTGCCCGATGCTGCGAGGCAGCGTAGCGCCCATCCCGTGAGCCCGATCCTGGTCATCAAGCACGGCGCGCTCGGCGACCTGATCCAGGCCTTCGGCCCGTTCGCCGCGATCCGTCCCCAGCATGGAGGGGCGCGCATCGACCTGCTGACCGCGCCCGCCTTCTCCCCCCTGATGCGACGCGCGCCTTGGTTCGACCGCGTGCTCGCCGACCCCCGGCCCCCGGCTTGGAACCTCGTCGCCGCGCTTCGCCTGGCCCGCACGCTTGCCCAGGAAAGCTATGCCCGCGTCTACGACCTGCAGACTTCCGCCCGTTCCTCGCGCCTGTTTCACCTTCTCCGTCTGTTCGGCTCCCGGCCGGAGTGGTCGGGAGTGGCGCGCGGGTCATCCCACCGCCACGCCCACCCGGACCGCGACCGCATGCACACGCTGGAGCGCCAGCGCGACCAGCTCGTTTCAGCCGGCATTGCCACCTTTCCCCCGCCTGATCTCGGCTGGCTCGACGCCGATCTCGGTCGCTTCGCGCTGCCGCCCCGCTTCGCCCTGCTCGTTCCGGGCGCGTCGCCGCATCGGCCGAAGAAGCGCTGGCCGGCTGAGCACTTTGGTCTTCTGTCGTCCGCTCTTGTCGCCAAGGGCATCGTGCCGGTGATCGTCGGCACTGCGGCCGAAGCCGCGCTTGCCGCCCGGTTGCGCCAGGCTTGTCCCGCCGCGCTCGACCTTACCGGCCAGACCTCGCTGTTCGAGCTCGCCGGCCTCGCACGGCGGGCCCTGTTTGCCGTCGGCAACGATACCGGGCCGATGCACCTGGTCGCGGCGCTCGGCCGCCCCGCCCTGGTTCTGTTCTCCGCTGCCTCCGACCCCGCACTCTGCGCCCCGCGCGGGCCCTTCGTCCGCATCCTGCGCACGGCGGATCTGCGCGATCTCGCTCCCCGCTCGGTCCTCGACGCGCTGAGCGGCCTTGACGTCTCCTCCGCCCCATCCGCATAGACCGCGGCCAGCGACGGAGAACCCATGCCCACCATAACCCTGCCGGACGGGTCGCAGCGCCGGTTCGACGGCGCCGTGACGGGGGCCGAGATCGCGGCGGCGATCGGGCCTGGTCTGGCCAAGGCCGCGCTTGCGGTCGAGGTCGATGGCGCACTCTGGGACCTCTCCCGTGCCATCACGACGGATGCGCGGGTGCGCATCATCACCCGCAAGGACGAGGAGGCGGTCGAGCTCATCCGCCATGACTGCGCGCACGTGCTGGCCGAGGCCGTGCAGGCCCTTTATCCTGGTACGCAGGTGACGATCGGGCCGCCGATCGAGAACGGCTTCTACTACGACTTCGCCCGCGACGAACCGTTCACGCCCGAGGATTTCCCCGCCATCGAGGCGAAGATGCGCGAGATCATCGCGCGTGGCGCACCGTTCGAGCGCATCGTTACCACGCGGCACGAGGCGATCGCGCTATTCGAAGCGAGGGGGGAAAAATACAAGGTCGAACTGATCCAGGATCTGCCGGCGGGCGAGACGATCACGCTTTACCGCCAGGGTGAGTGGGTCGATCTCTGCCGCGGGCCGCACGGGCCTTCCACCGCGCATATCGGCGACGCGTTCAAGCTGATGAAGGTCGCGGGCGCCTATTGGCGGGGCGACCACCGCAACGCCATGCTCTCGCGCATTTACGGCACCGCCTGGCGCGACCGGAAGGAGCTCGAGGCGTATCTGCATCGCCTGGAGGAGGCGGAGCGGCGCGACCACCGCCGCATCGGTCGCGACATGGGCCTGTTCCATCTGCAGGAGGAGGCGGTCGGGTCCGTCTTCTGGCACCCGAAGGGCTGGCGGCTGTATCGCACCGTCGAAGCCTACATGCGGCGCCGCCTCGACGCTGCGGGCTACCTCGAGGTGAAGACACCGCAGCTGGTTGACCGCCGGCTCTGGGAGGCCTCGGGGCACTGGGAGAAGTTCCGCGACAACATGTTCCTCGCCACCGTCGAGGACGAGGCAGAGCGGAACCGCATCCTTGCGCTTAAGCCGATGAATTGCCCATGCCACGTGCAGATCTTCAACTCCACCGTCCGCTCGTACCGCGACCTGCCGCTGCGCCTGGCGGAGTTCGGTGCCTGCCACCGCTACGAACCCTCGGGCGCCCTGCACGGTATTATGCGCGTGCGTGCTTTTACTCAGGACGATGCGCACATCTTCTGCACCGAGGAGCAGATCGCCGACGAAACGGTGCGCTTCGTCGACCTCTTGTCGTCGGTCTACAGGGATTTCGGTTTCGAGACGTTCTCGGTGAAGTTCTCCGACAGGCCAGCGAAGCGCGCCGGCTCAGATGCCGTGTGGGACCAGGCGGAAGGCGCCCTGAAGGCGGCCTGCGCGAAGGCCGGCGTCTCCTACACTCTGAACCCCGGTGAGGGAGCGTTCTACGGGCCGAAGCTCGAGTTCGTTCTGCGCGACGCGATCGGCCGCGACTGGCAGTGCGGCACGCTGCAGGTCGATTTCGTTCTGCCCGAACGGCTCGATGCGATCTACGTCGCCGCCGACGGGTCGCGTCGCCGCCCGGTCATGCTGCATCGCGCGATCCTCGGCTCCTTCGAGCGCTTCCTCGGCATCCTGATCGAACAGTACGCCGGCCGCTTCCCGCTTTGGCTCGCTCCCCTCCAGGTCGTGGTCGCGCCGATCGTCTCTGATGCGGACGAATATGCGCGCGAGGCGGCGTTGGCCTTCGCCGCGGCCGGGCTCGCGGTCGAGGCCGACCTGTCGAGCTCCAAGATCCAGGCCAAGATCCGAGACGCGAGCCTTGCCCATGTGCCCGTGATCGCCGTGGTCGGGCGTAGGGAGGCGGAGACGCGCACGGTCGCGCTCCGTCGGCTTGGCGGAGAGACGCAGATGGTCCTTCCCCTCGCTGAGGCCGCGGCACGGCTCGCGGCCGAGGCCACGCCGCCCGACCGGCGGGCGGAGGCGCCGCAGGCCGTTGAAGCCGCGGCCTGATCGCCCCATTCTTGCCACGGTGCAACCAGAACGGAGGTTTCCGCCATCCCACCGCGTCCGACCACCCTGGCGCCGCCGACCCGCGAAGGTCCGCGCGTCAACGAAGAGATCCGCATCCCCCTGGTCCGGCTGATCGGCCCAGACGGCGAAATGATCGGCGTCGTGCAAACCCGCGAGGCGCTCTGGCGGGCCCGCGACCTTGGCCTGGATCTGGTCGAGATCTCGCCGAACGCCGACCCGCCCGTCTGCAAGATCCTTGACTTTGGCAAATACAAGTATGAGCAGCAAAAAAGGAGGAATGAAGCTCGCAAAAAACAGAAGATTGTCGAGGTCAAGGAGATCAAGATCCGCCCGAACATTGACGATCACGACTACGACGTGAAGATGCGTCAAGCCAAGGGCTTCATTCAGGAAGGCGACAAGGTCAAGGTCACGCTGCGCTTCCGCGGCCGCGAACTGGTCCATATCGACCTCGGCATGAAGGTGCTCGAAAGGGTCAAGTCCGAGCTCGAAACGATCGCAAAGGTCGAACAGATGCCGCGGATGGAGAACAAGCAGATGGTGATGGTGCTGACGCCGCGTTGAGACGGCGCCGGTGCCGCGGAAGCCTGCGTGGCCTGGAGCAGATCAAACCCGGCTCAAATCAGTCGCGTTCGCGAAAATGGTTTCAGACCAGGCCGGAAGCGGTTGCCAGAAATGGTGGCCGCCTGTGTGGAAACCGCTCTTGGGTCTGGGCTCATAACCACCAAGTGATACCAAATCCCATTGATCAGAACCGATGTGCCCAGTCCCGCAGTCCGATGGACATGATGCGCCAGGGCTGATCGACGAGGCGGTTCCAGGCATGGCAGCAGTGACCGACGATGTCGTCGTGATCGC
>Ga0308417_1001760_pt1 | contig 14643 bp, 11 predicted proteins | sample HotsprSampleOS65_FD_203528 | JGI IMG/M metagenome (GOLD analysis project Ga0308417, IMG submission 203528) | Hot spring phototrophic mat microbial communities from Octopus Spring, Yellowstone National Park, Wyoming, United States - 20090730_OS65 ... | reverse complement strand
GGGTCCTTTCGGCCCGTGAGGCAAGCCTTGCCCGAGGAATGCTCCTGCTCCCGAGGCGCTCCCTGCCCCCAAGGCCGACGAGGTCTTCAGGGCCCGGGCCCGTGCGGTTCCCACGGGTCCGGCCCGGGGGACCGTTGCCACGAGCAAGGCCCGCGTTGGGGGCTGAACCTGGCTCGACCTCCGGCGCCCGGGCCACCGGTCTTTCAACCGGTCGGCTGAAGGACGAGTACGGACAAAGGTGGCAGGGTCAGCGCTGCCGAGCAGGGCTGGCCGTGCCAAGGGACCTCCTCAGCTTGGACCCAGCCACCATTGCCCAGGTTGCTGCCCCCGTAATAGGCGCTGTCGGTGTTGAGACGTTCTCGCCAGGTGCCGCCACAAGGCAGGCCGACCCGGTAAGCATGGCGCGGGACGGGGGTGAGGTTGAGAATCACCACACACTGGCGAGGAGCACTCAGGGCGCGACGGATAAAGGAGAGCACGCTCTGTTCGTGATCCGAACAGTCGATCCACTGAAAGCCGGCAGGGTCGTGATCGCCCTCCCACAAAGCCGGCTCGGTACGATAAAGGTGGTTCAGGTCAGCCACCAGCCGCTGGATCCCTTGGTGGAAGGGGTTGTCCTGCACCAGCTCCCACTGCAGGCCGGTGTTGGCGTCCCACTCGGTGCGTTGCCCGAATTCGCCGCCCATGAACAGGAGCTGTTTGCCCGGGAAGAGCCACTGATAGGCCAACAGGGCCCGGAGGTTGGCCGCTCGTTGCCACTCATCCCCGGGCATTTTGGCCCAGAGCGATCCCTTGCCATGGACCACCTCATCGTGGGACAGGGGTAGGATGAAGTTCTCGTGGTGATGATAGAGCATGGCAAAGGTCAGCTCGTTCTGGTGGTACTTGCGGAAGATGGGATCGCGCCGGAAATAGCGGAGCGTGTCGTGCATCCAGCCCATGTTCCATTTGAAGTGGAAACCGAGTCCGCCGATGTGGGGCGGCCGCGTTACCATCGGCCAGGCGGTCGATTCCTCTGCGATGGTGAGAACGCCGGGGAAATGGGTGTGCACCAATTCATTGGCCTGGCGAAGGAATTCGATGGCTTCGAGATTCTCCCGGCCGCCGAAACGGTTGGGCAGCCATTCCCCAGGCTTGCGCGAGTAGTCCAGGTAAAGCATCGACGCCACCGCGTCCACGCGCAGACCGTCGACGTGGTAACGGTCGCACCAGAACAGTGCGTTAGCCACGAGAAAGTTGCGCACCTCGTGCCGCCCGTAGTTGAAGATGAGCGTGCCCCAGTCCTGGTGGACACCCAGGCGCCAATCTTCGTGTTCATACAACGCAGTCCCGTCGAACCGCGCCAGCGCCCAGTCGTCCCGAGGAAAATGCGCCGGCACCCAGTCCAGAATCACCCCAAAGCCCGCCTCGTGCAGGGCATTGACCAGGTACTGAAAATCTTCCGGGGTCCCGTACCGACTGGTAGGGGCATAGAAGCCGGTCACCTGATAGCCCCAACTGGGGTAGTAGGCATGCTCGGCCACAGGCAGGAATTCGACATGCGTGAATCCCATGCGGCGCAGGTAATCGATCAGGGGCCCGGCCAGTTCGCGGTAACCGAACGATTCGCCAAGCGATTTCTTGCGCCACGACCCCAGATGCACCTCATAGATGCTCAACGGGGAACGAAACGGATCGCGTCGGGACCGTTCTTCCAACCAGGCCGCGTCGGTCCAGGGAAAGGCCCGATTGTCCCAGACAATAGCCGCGTTCTTGGGCGGCACCTCGAAGAACAGCCCGTAGGGATCCGTCTTGAGAGTGACGTGGCCATGAAGATTCCGGATCTCGAACTTGTACAGGGCACCTGGACGCACGCCCGGGATGAAGATCTCCCAAACGCCCGAGGCGCCCAGCCGTCGCATCGGATGCCGTCGGGCGTCCCACTGGTTGAAATCCCCCACCACACTGACACGCTGGGCATGCGGCGCCCACACCGCAAAGCTGACCCCCAGCACCCCGTCCAACACCCGCACCTGGGCGCCCAACTTTTCGTAGATCCGGCGTTCGTCTCCCTTCCCGAAAAGGTATAGATCCATCTCCCCCAAGGTGGGCAAAAACGAGTACGGGTCGCGCGTACGCGTCACCTGCCCGGCGGCGTCCGCGATCACCAGATCGTACGCATACACGCGTTGCACCTCCCGACTCACCCCCTCGAAAAGCCCCACCTCATGCAGACGTTTCAGCCGGATGCGCGGCAGATGCGGTTCATGCACCGGCACGGCCTCGATCGCCACCGCTCCCGGCACCAGCGCCCGCACCACCACCCCGGAGCCGTCTCCCAACACATGCATCCCGAGCAAATCGTGGGGGGTGGCATGCCGGAACTCGACCAAACTGCGCAACTCATCGGCGCTCAACAGCATGGCCGCAGCATACTGGGCTGGCCTCCGCCCAAGCAATGCCCGGAACCCGTCGGCAAGTCGACCAACAGCCACTGAGAGAACTGATCCACCGGTGCCACCTGCTACCCGCGGCCCCCGTCCCGGGCTTTAACCCCAAAACCAACCGCCCCGGCCCATTGCAAGGCTTCCCTCCACACCAGCGGCCATACCGCGCGGGTAGCGCTCGACCCAGGTACCAGCAAACAAAACCCTGAACCGATCGAAGCCCTACGGGGGGGTGCACCGTTCATAAGGCTCTGCGGACGGCAACCCGCGCTCGTTTGCTACCGGCTCGCGGAGTCACCCCCGAGACCCGCCGACCTGACACTGGTCATGTGAGATTCTCATGATCGAGGCAAATATAGGGGGTGAAATCCGACAGAGCCGCATATGCGGCTCCGCAGTCGCGCACTGGCACGTCCCACGGGGGTGGGCGGCCTGTTCGGCGCGGGGGGAGCCGCCGTACGCTACGGAGAGAGGAACGCACATGAAGAGCTCCAACCTTCCCATCAAGGCTAACCTTCCCTTGCTGCGACTTGAGGTCAGACTTAGGACGGCAGCGTTGGGCCTGGCCGTCGCAAGCGCGATGATCGCCCACGCCCAAGTGATCTACGTGGACGCCGTGCCCGGTGTGAACACGTTCCCGACCAGCGCCTTTGCTTCAACGGCCGCGCAGGACAACTTATGGGGTCTACGGGCCTTCGGCACCGACAACACCATTTACGAATCCTCCGGGGTCGCCTCAGGCACGGAAGATTCCCCTGAGATTTATACAATCCTTACCGGGCTGACGCCGGGCCTGCCTTACCACGTGTGGGTCAATTTCTACGACGTCACCGCCAACAACATCGAAAACTGGCCCATCCGGGCCGGATTCAGCTCGGGCAACCTGACATTGTTCGCTTACGGCGGGGACGGCGGGGCGGACCTACTGAACGCTACGCCCGCCGTTCTGGCCAACACCTTGTCCTACGTCAACCCGCCCAAGTTCGATGACGGCGGAAATCGCAATCTGCTCGCGGGATATCTTGGCCAAGCCGTAGCCGATGCCCAGGGCGAGATCAGGGTGTACGTGGACGATCTGCCCTCGACGATCGGGGCCAACAACCGGACCTGGTACGACGGCCTTAGCTACGAGCTGGTGCCCGAGCCCTCCGCCTTGGCGCTGGGCTTGGTCGGATTGGCGGCCCTGCTGCTCGTGCGGGGACACAGTCTCCGCCGCAGCTGATCTCGCCGTCCAGGGCACAAACCCAGAAGGGCAAGCACTGCCAAGCACAATCGCTGCGGGGCTGCCAAGCGCCCAAAACTGGGCGAGTGCCTCGCGCCGCGGAGTTTTCCGGCCTGAAGTCGGCCGGAAGGAGGCTTCCGGGTCGACATTTTTGCTGTTACGGCCCCTGCTCAAAAGAGAAGTTTGTGCTCTGAGGGCACATCGCAGAGCGCAGTAGCTCAGTCCATCAGGCCAATAGGCCAGATCCGCCGCGCCAAGCTCTGGATGCCCGTGCGGCCGGAGTCGCAGGACGGCGTGGATGCCGCCCTCCAGTTTCGTCCCTGGAAGGCCTGGTCCCACCGGGGCCACCTGTCCCACAGCGGGAACAAGCCGTCGGACCCCACGCGCTCCCGCGACCCCGAATGGCGCCTCCGAACTCGCGCAGCGTTTGGAGTGCGCCTGCTTGCTGGCGCTTTCCGACAGCGACACTGCGCCCGGGCGGCTCCCGCCCCAGCCCTGCTTCCCACAACCGACCGGATTTTTGGGGGACGCGAGGGCACTCGTTGCGGCCCCGGGCCCCCACCCCGGCCCAAACCGCAACCCAGGCTGCGCCTTGCGAGAAACCCGCGGCGCCGGACGGCGTGGAAGCCGTCCCTCCATCGGGAGGAACGGGCGGTTTTGGTTGGATTGGTCCGCCACGCCATGCTTTTGAAGGGCCGGGTTCCACCCCGGCCCAAGGGTTACGATTCGGTCGAGGGCCCGGTTCCACCCGGGCCAAGGGACGCGGTGGAAGGCGCCCCTCCAGAGGACGCGGTGGAACGCATCCCTCCATGTCCGCCCGGCGCCTCCGATCTCGCGAAGCGCATGGAGTGCGCCAGGGTAGTGTCCTAAAAGTTCTGCAAAAAGAAGAGGGTCATGTTAGCCCCTGGGGTGTGTTGGAAAACCCAGTTAACCGAAAGGCAGAACCATGACCCAAAAGCTGAAAAAGAATGACGGTAGGAAGGTAGTGCTGGATGCGGGGGAGGTGAAGTCCGTTTTGATGGCGCAGCCAGATTTTCTGGTGCCGGTGGTGCAGGAGGTGGTGCAGAGGATCCTGGACGTGGAGATGGAGGAATGTTTGCAGGCGGGCAAACATGAACGGAGCCAGCAACGGCTGGGGTATCGGAGCGGGTATGACCGGCGGCGGTTGATCCCGCGGGTGGGGACGCTGGTGCTGCGGGTGCCGCCGGACCGCGCGGGCCATTTCAGCACGCAAGTGTTCGAGCAATACCAGCGGAGCAAGAAGGCGTTGGTGGCGGCGTTGGCGCAGATGTCTGTGCAGGGGGTGTCGAGGCGGAAGGTGGCAGCGATCACGGAGGAGTTGTGCGGGCACCAGTTCAGCGCGTCGAGCCTCAGCACGATCACGGCGCGGCTGGATGAACCGCTGCGCCAGTTCAGCCAGCGGCCGCTGCCCGAAGCATTCCCGTATGGGGTGGTGGATGCGCGGTATGAGCACGTGCGGGAAGGCGGGCTGATTGTGAGCCGGGCGATCCTGGTGGCGCCGGGGATCGATTGGGAAGGACGGCCGCAGGTGTTGGCGGTGGAGTATGCGAATCGGGAAAGCCAGGGCAGTTGGCGGGAGTTCCTGCTGCAACTGAAGGAACGCGGGTTGCACGGGGTCGAGTTTGTGGGGAGCGACGATCAGCCGGGCCTGAAGGCGGCGATCCGGGAAGTGCTGCCGGCGGTGTGGTGGCAACGCTGCTCTGTGCATTTCCTGCGCAACGCGCTGGATTACCTGCCGCGCAAAGCGGAGGACGACTGCCTGCAGGAGCTGCGCTGGATGTATGAGCGGCGGAATGTGGACAAGGCGCGGCGGGATCTGAAGCCATGGCTGGAGAAGTGGGGCGGGAAGTATCCGAAACTATGCGCGTGGGCGGAGACGAACATTGAAGAGACCTAGACGTTCTACCGGTTGCCGGTGGCGCACCACAAACATTTGAAAAGCACGAACCTGCTGGAACGGTTCAACCAGGAGATCAAGCGGCGGACGCTGGTGGTGCGGATCTTCCCGAACGAAGCCAGTTGCCTGCGGCTGGGGCCAGCGGTGGCGGCGCAACAGCATGAAGAATGGAGGGAGGGCAGCCGCTACCTGAACATGGACCGGCTGCCTGAACAGATCAAACCGATGAAGCCGAACCTTGCCATAGCTGCATGAGATTGGACCGGCGGCGCGGCAAGCTGGAGGGCTCGCTGTCCGCGCCGCCTCGTTTCACCTCGTGGCCACCATGAAAACCATTTTGCTGAACTTGACGCACACAACTAAAAACGGCGTATGGGGATGCAAGCCAGGCTGTGCGGTGCACTCGACGGCACGCGAGGACGGGTCTATGTTGCGGGCCATGGCGAGCAGCACCGTACTGAGTCTGCCGGACGCGCGGGGGCATTTTGGTCCCTACGGGGGCCGGTTTGTGCCGGAGACTCTCATGCATCCGTTGCAGGAGTTGGAGGCAGAATACCGGCGGGCTTGGGCAGATCCGGCGTTTCATGCCGAGTTCGAGTATTACCTGCGGGAGTTTTGTGGTCGGCCCACGCCGTTGTATTTGGCGGAGCGGTTGACGAGGGAATTGAGAGGGGCAAAGATCTACCTCAAGCGTGAAGATTTGCTGCATACCGGAGCTCACAAGATCAACAACTGCATTGGGCAGGCGCTGTTGGCGCGTCGGATGGGCAAACGGCGTGTGATCGCGGAGACGGGGGCCGGGCAGCACGGGGTGGCCACGGCCACGGTGGCGGCGATGTTCGGGATGGAATGTGTCATTTACATGGGGGCCGTGGATTGTGCCCGACAAGCGCTGAATGTGTATCGCATGAAATTGTTGGGGGCAGAGGTGGTGCCTGTGAGGGCCGGGCAACAGACCCTGAAGGAGGCCATCAACGAGGCCATGCGCGACTGGGTCACCAACGTGCGTACGACGCACTACATTCTGGGGACCGTGTATGGGGCGCATCCGTATCCCGAGATGGTTCGCAATTTCCAGCGCGTGATCGGTGAGGAGGCCCGTCGACAGATTGTGGAGAAGGAGGGCCGTTTACCAGATCTGTTGATTGCCTGTGTGGGCGGAGGTTCGAACGCCATGGGTTTGTTTCATGCGTTTCTAGAGGACGCACAGGTGCAGATGATCGGGGTGGAAGCCGGTGGTGAAGGCATCGAGCCGGGCAAGCATGCGGCTCGATTTCAGGGAGGCTCGCTGGGCGTCCTGCAGGGGACACGCTCGTATCTGTTGCAGGATGAGTGGGGTCAAATCCAGCTAACGCACAGCGTGAGTGCGGGGCTGGACTATGCGGCGGTGGGCCCCGAGCATGCGTGGCTGCGGGATCAGGGGCGGGTGACCTACACCTATGCGACCGACCAAGAGGCCTTGGACGCCTTTGAACGTCTGGCGCGCACGGAAGGGATCCTGCCCGCCCTGGAAAGTGCTCATGCGGTAGCCGAGGCTCTCAAGCAGGCGCCCCGGATGCGCCCGGATCAGGTGATCCTGGTGAACTTGTCCGGGCGTGGAGACAAGGACGTGGCGCAGGTAGCGGCGCGGCGGAACCTGGAGTTGCCGGTACGACTGGGGTAGGCCGGGGACTGCGCGGTAAGCTCGAGCTTTTCGCCAAAGGGGCAGCGGACTGCAGTGGTTCTGCGGGGTGGCGCTCGTGCAAGACGTTTGTCAGTGCGGCCGGTTTGGGCTAGAGGTGATGTGACATGTGTTTGGCGGTACCGGGAAAATTGCTGAGTGTGAGTGGGGAAGACCCGTTGGAGCGGACGGGCCGGGTGAGTTTTGGGGGCGTGGTCAAGGAAGTCAGTCTGGCCTGCGTGCCCGAGGCCAAACCGGGGGATTACGTCCTGGTGCATGTCGGCATGGCGCTGAGCGTAGTGGATGAGACGGAGGCACGGCAGGTGTTCGAGTATTTGCGTCAGATGGAGGAGCTGGAGGATCTGGCACCTCCTGAACGACTGCCACCATGAAGTTTGTGGATGAATACCGGGATGCTGCGGGCGTGCGGCGCCTGGCGGAGGCCATTCGGCGGGAGCAGAGGCGCCCGTGGACGATCATGGAGGTTTGCGGCGGCCAGACGCACGCGATTGTGCGTTTTGGGCTGGACGACTTATTGCCACCGGGGCTGACGCTGGTGCATGGGCCGGGTTGTCCGGTTTGCGTGACGCCGGTGGAATTGATTGACAAGGCGGTGGCGCTGGCGCGGCGTCCGGAAGTGATTTTCTGTTCGTTCGGCGACATGCTGCGGGTGCCGGGATCGAAGGAGGACCTTCTGTCGGTAAAGGCTGCCGGGGGCGATGTGCGGATGGTGTACAGTCCGTTGGACGCACTGGCGCTGGCGCGCCGGCATCCGGAGCGGCAGGTGGTGTTTTTTGCCGTGGGGTTCGAGACCACAGCGCCGGCGAATGCGCTGGCGGTGCTGCAGGCACGGCGTCAGGGCTTGAAGAATTTTTCCATGCTGGTGTCCCACGTGCGGGTTCCGCCGGCCATCGAAGCTCTGCTGAGTTCGCCCGAGAATCGCGTGCAGGGGTTTTTGGCCGCGGGGCATGTGTGCACGGTAATGGGAATGGCCGAGTACGAGCCGCTGACAGCGCGGTTTGGCGTACCGATCGTGGTGACGGGGTTCGAACCGTTGGACATTTTGCAGGGGGTTTGGCAGTGCGTGCGGCAGTTGGAGCGCGGGGAGGCGAGGGTGGAGAACGCTTATGCGCGGGCGGTGCGCCCCGAGGGCAATCGGCCGGCGCAGCAGATGATGTGGGAGGTGTTCGAAGTGGTGGACCGGACCTGGCGCGGGCTGGGGAGGATTCCGGCCAGTGGCTTGGGTCTGCGTTCTGCGTTTGCGGAGTTTGACGCGGAGCGGCGGTTCGATTTGCCGGTGGATGCAGTGCGCGAGGATGGCGAGTGCATCAGCGGTCTAGTGTTGCAGGGACGGAAGAGACCGGTGGAGTGTCCGGCCTTTGGGACGCGGTGCACGCCGGAGCATCCGCTGGGGGCCACGATGGTTTCCAGTGAGGGGGCGTGTGCAGCCTACTACCGGTACCGCAGGAGCACCCCGGCCGTGCCGGCGTGAGGCGCCCGATGTGGCAGGAGAACACGCAGGGGCAACGAGGGCGGGAGCGGTGTGGATGCGGAGGGGCGGTTGGAGCTGAGAAGCAGCATGAGCGACGTGGTGCAAGGTGGAGTCGTTTGTCCCGTACCGATTCACCGGTACGAGCAGGTGTTGCTGGCACATGGCGGCGGCGGGCGTCTGATGCATCGGCTGTTGGAGGAGGTTTTCTTCCCGGCCTTTGACAACCCGGCGCTGGCGGCGCGTCACGATGGCGCTTTCCTGCAGGTGGGTGCGGAACGCCTGGCCTTCAGCACCGACGCCTACGTGGTCCGGCCGCTGTTTTTTCCGGGGGGCGACATCGGCACGCTGGCAGTCAACGGCACGGTCAACGATCTGGCCATGTGCGGAGCGCGGCCGATGGCGTTGGCGGCGGCGTTCGTGTTGGAAGAAGGCCTGCCTTTGGCCACGCTGGAGCGCGTCGTCCAATCCATGCGCGCGGCGGCCGCGGCTGTGGGTGTACCCCTGGTAACCGGGGACACCAAGGTGGTGGACCGGGGCAGGGCGGATGGCTTGTACGTGACGACCACGGGCCTGGGCCGGGTGAGGTCAGACCTGGAGCTGGGTCCTGCCCGGGTGCAGCCCGGCGACCGGATTTTGATCAACGGGGACGTGGGGCGTCACGGCATGGCCATCATGGCGGTACGGGAGGGGCTGGCCTTCGAGAGCACGCTGACCAGTGATTGTGCACCGTTGGTGGAGCCCGTGTTCCGGCTGTTGGACGCGGGGATCCCGGTGCATTGTTTGCGGGACCTGACCCGGGGTGGCCTGGCCAGTGCATTAGTAGAAATTGCGGAGACCACTGGGTTGGATTTGGTTGTGGACGAGGCGGCAGTGCCGGTAAGCGAGGAAGTGCAGGGTGCGTGCGAGATTCTTGGGTTGGACCCGCTTCATGTAGCCAACGAAGGGCGGTTCATCGCTTTCGTCGCTGAATCAGACGCAGAGCAGGCGCTGGCCCTGTTGCGGCAGGCTGCTCCGGACCTTCCGGCTACCCTCATTGGCCAGGTGCGGGGCCCGGGCGAGGGCCGTGTCACGCTGCGCAGCCGGATTGGTGCGGCGCGTGTCTTGGACATGTTCAGCGGCGAACAGTTGCCGCGAATCTGCTGAAAAGGCGTTCCGGCCATCGGATGCGGGCGGGCGCATCAGGCAAACCGGCGTGGGTCGGATCTCAGAGGCACGCCGGCCTCACGGGTCTCGGGCCGGTGCGGGTCGGCGCAAGGCCAGCAGGCGCCACAGGCGGGCCGGATGATCGGTGATGATCCCGTGCACGCCCAGCGCCAGCAGCCGCTCGAACTGTTCGGGGGTGTTGGCGGTGTAGGCCCAGACCCTGAAGCCCTGTTCGACCGCTGTGTTGACGGCGGTACGACTCAGCTGTTTCTGGTTCCAAACCACCAGACGGGCCCCTGTGCGACGCGCTTCCCGCAACCATCGCTCGTTCAGGGTCCCGCTCAGGCCCACCGGAGTGGATCCGTCAACCAACCGGGATGGTGGGCCCAAGGCGCCCAACACAACCTCGGGCGCGCGCGCATGGAACTGGTGTAAAAACTCCCAGTTGAACGACTGCACCACCACGTCGTCGGTAAACCGGTTTGTCTGCAGCAACGCCGCCAACACGTCCGGATCTCCCACCTTGCATTCGATCAACACGCGTCCCCCGACGGCCCGCACGGTTTCCAATGCTTCCCGGAGCGTGGGCAGACGCGTGCCCGCGTAGCGGGCATGAAACCAGCGGCCGGCATCCAAGGTTTGCAGTTCGGCCGCTGTGTGGGCATTGACCGGGATTTGCTTGCGGCCCCACCGTTCAACGGCGTCGGTGGTGCGGTCCAAGGTGGCGTCGTGAATCACCATGGGCACGCCGTCTCTGGACGGATGCGTGTCCAGTTCCACCAGGTCGGCGCCCACAGCTAGTGCCAGTTCGAATGCGGGCAGCGTGTTTTCCGGGGCCAATCCGGAATAGCCACGATGTGCGATGACCAGGGGGCGATCCGCATTGATCAGATCGACCAACCGCGGTTGGGCCGGAGCCGGGCTCACGGTGAGCATCAGGCAAGCCAGAAAGCAGAAGCAGGTCAATCCTGCAGCACGGGCGAGTGCCCTGGCGGTGTGGTTGGGGCCGCGGCAAGTGCGGTGCGCTTTCGCATGTTTCGGCGGATGCGAACCGGGTGAGGCACTCCGCGTTTCGGCTCCAAGGATCATGGATGGATCTTCTCGGTTGTGACAATGGCGCGTTCATTGCGGTTCTGCAAGGGTCGGCCCCCGTGGGGGGTGCTGGTTCGGGAAGCGGTCGACCGGGCTGCACGGCGGTCGTGCAAGCGGGTTATGATTGGGCAGGAAGGCAATGAGCTCCACCGTTGTTTGAGGGGGTGGAAAGGGCCGCCGAGGAGTCAGACAATTTCCAGCGGGCAGCGCGGCAGGGCTTGGAGGAAGGCCTGGCCGTAGCGCTTGGTGAGGATGCGGTTGTCCAGGACGACGACGATGCCGGTGTCGGTCTTGGTGCGGATGAGGCGGCCGACGCCCTGGCGGAACTTGAGGATGGCCTCGGGCAGGGAAAATTCCTGGAAGGCGTTGCCGCCGCGGGCTTCGATGGCTTCGATGCGGGCCTCGATGAGAGGGTGATCGGGCACGGCGAATGGCAGCCGGGTGATGATGACGTTACTGAGGGCTTCGCCCGGCACATCGACGCCCTGCCAGAAGCTGTCGGTGCCGAAGAGAACCGAATCTACGTCTTCTTTGAATTTTTCCAGCAACAGGGAACGCGGGGCACCGGTGCCTTGGACGAAGCAGGCGATCCCGAGGGCTTCGAGTTTGGGTTGGAGGGCGGCAGCCACCTCGTGCATGAGGCGCGCGTTGGTGAACAGGACGAAAGCCTTGCCGTGGGTGAGTCGGATGAAATGTTCGATCCAGTGTTCGAGGGCGGGCCGGTAGGCAGGGTCGCGTGGGTCGGGCATTTTGCCAACGATGTAGACCTTCATTTGCCGGGCGTAATCGAAGGGGGTGCCCACCTGCAGTTGGGTGGCCGATTCACCGCCCACCCGTTGGGCGAAGTAATCAAGGCCGCGTTCGCGGGGCGGAGTGCGGTTGCGAGGTCCGCTGTCGGTCAAACCGGTGTCTGGGCTGGTTTCGCTTTCCAGCCGGCTGGTGGCGAGGGTGGCGCTGGTCATGATGATGCTGGTGCCGCTGTTGAAAAGGCGGGCACGCAGGTAGTCGGCAACCTCGACGGGTGCGGCATTGAGGGTGAGGTTTTGCTGGGTTTTGCCGGCGCGTTCGACCCAGTAGACGTAGTTGTCCGCGCTTTGGTTGAGGAAGGCGGCCAGGGCCTCGCGCAGTTCGCCCAAGCGCCGGTTGCATTCGGCCAGTTCCTCACCGATTTCGCGGTCTTCGCTGGTTTTGATGAGGTCACTCAGGGCCTCGCGCAGTCGTTGGAGCGGGGCGGTAAGCAGGTCGGCCACGAAGTCAGGTTGTCGGATGCGCAGTTCGGTCCAAGCCCGTGTGGGCTGGCCGGGGCCGGTGTCTTCTTCGACTGCGGTTCTGCCGGGACGCGCGGAACGGGCCAGGGTTTCGCAGGCGGTTTCCACCTGCTCGAAGAAAGCGTCTGCGGCTTTGAGGGCCTCGGCCACCTGGGCCACAGCGGCTCCTTTGCGCAGCGTGGCCAGCAGGCCTTTTTGCGTGCGCGGGTTCCAGAGCCGCTGGAGGGTGTAACGGACCTGGGCATGGGACAGGCTCAGGCCGATGTGTCGGGCCGCCACGTTTTCGACCGTATGAGCTTCGTCGAAGATGACGAAGTCGTTTTTGAAAAGCACGCCGCCTTCCGGGGGTTCTTCATCCCAGCCACCCAGCAGGGTGAACAGCAGGGTGTGGTTCAGGACGACGACATCAGAGGCGAGCAATCGTTGGCGGGCCCGCTGGTAAAAGCAAACCCCGTGAGTTTTGGCAAACTCGGAGAGGGGGCCACAAAGTTTCGGGGAACACAGGCCGCGCTCGGAACAGACCTGATCCCAGACCTTGGGGTCCGGCTGCGGATCCAGATCGGAAAGGCTGCCGTCGTCGGTGTGCCGGGCCCATTCGTGCAACCGTTGCAACTCGGCCTGTTCGGGCGAGGTGAACAAGGCATGGGCCTGTTCGAGGGCTTTGTGGAGGCGACGGGTGCAAAGGTAGTTGGCCCGGCCCTTGAGCATGGTAAAGGTGAACTTGACCGGCAGGATGCGTTCCAGCAGGGGCAGATCTTTTTGGACGAGCTGCTCTTGCAGGTTGATGGTGTGGGTGGACACGAGGGCCCGTTTGCGATGGGCCACCGCATAGAGGATGGCCGGGATGAGGTAGGCCAAGCTTTTGCCGACGCCGGTACCTGCTTCCACGAGAAGGCTCTCGCCCCGCAACAGCGCCCGGGCCACAGCCACGGCCATGGCCTGTTGTTGCGGGCGGTATTCGAAGTTGCGCGCTCGCGCCAGGAGCCCGTGCGGCGAGAAGAACGCCTCGACCTGGGCCACCAGGCCGCTGTCCGCAGGTTGCGGATCGAGAACGGCGATCATGAGGCAAATCGGAACCCAGAGCTGGAGCGACGCCGACGAAATCCGGGCCCCCGTTCAAGGCGGCGCCGGCGGTCCTGCGGAGGAGCTTGGAGCATCCGCCGCTTCCCTAGGCGCGGACGTTTGGGCCCCTTGCAGGGCGGCCAGTCGCTTTTCCAGCTCGGCAACGCGCCGGAGCAGATCGGGCAACTGTTGCAGGGCCACGATCTGGCGTTTGGCCTGGCGATCGGGCTGGGCCGGGATCCCCAGCCATTTCTGGTTGTCGGGGATGTCGTGCATGACACCGGATTTGGCCGCCACGCTGACGCGGTCACCAATCTTGAGATGGCCCGCCAACCCGACCTGGCCGGCCAGGACCACGTAATTGCCCAAACGCGTGCTGCCGGCAATGCCGGTTTGGGCGACGATCAGGCAGCGTTCCCCAATGTGCACGTTGTGGGCCACTTGGACCAAGTTGTCGATCTTGGTACCGCGACCGATCACGGTGGGGCCCAGGGCGCCGCGGTCCACGGTGACATTGGCGCCGATTTCCACGTCCTCGCCAATGATCACGTTGCCGACCTGGGGCACTTTCAAATGCACCGGGCCGTCCTGCACGTAGCCAAAGCCGTCACTGCCGATTACACTGCCGGCATGGATGCGCACCCGGGCACCCAGTTGGGTTCGGGGATAAAGCGTGACGTGCGGGAACAGCCACACCTCCTGCCCCAGCACGCAGTCATCTCCCACGAACACCTGGGCCCAGAGAACCGATCGCGGCCCGATGATCGCCCGAGCCCCGATCACGCACCAAGGACCGATGTAGGCCGTGGGATCGACCTGGGCAGAGTCGGCAACCACGGCGGTAGGATGAATGCCGGGGGCAAACTGTGGTTCAGGGAAAAAGAGGGGCAGCACCTTGGCAAAAGCCACACGCGCATTGCGCACCCGAATGAGGGTTTTGGCCGAGCTGGCGGGTCGGTCCACCAGAATGGCCGAGGCACGTCCCTGTTCGGCCCGGGCCAGAAACATCTCGTTTTCGGCGAAAGTCAGGTCCCCCGGCTCCGCCCGATCTGCCGGGGCAAATCGATGGAGTAACACCGAGCCATCGCCAATGACCTCGCCACCCAGATGACGTGCAATCTCAGCCGCTGTGAAGGGCATAGGAAACCGGCCCGGTGCGTCAGGCCCTCCGGGCCGGAACATCACTATGAAGGGGTCTCGACCCAATTTCAATGCGAACTTCCCGTCTTCGCCAGCTCCCTGAATCCTTACCGACCAGGGTAAAAGGTTCACCCGGAGGGTGAACAAAATACCGGTCGGGGCGGTCTAATCTGGCATGGCCAAATTCATCACGCTCAAGCCCCAGAGGTTTTTCGTCGAA
>Ga0308417_1001759_pt1 | contig 14645 bp, 9 predicted proteins | sample HotsprSampleOS65_FD_203528 | JGI IMG/M metagenome (GOLD analysis project Ga0308417, IMG submission 203528) | Hot spring phototrophic mat microbial communities from Octopus Spring, Yellowstone National Park, Wyoming, United States - 20090730_OS65 ... | reverse complement strand
CGGGTATGTGAAGATCGGAGACTATGGGCTGAGCAAGCATATCTCCGTGTCGCAGCACAGCGGCCAGACGGTCAGCGTCGGCACGGTCCACTACATGGCCCCCGAGATCGGGTCGGGCAGTTACACCCGGGCGATCGACATCTACGCCCTGGGCGTGATCCTGTACGAGATGCTCACCGGCCGCCTGCCGTTCACCGGCTCCAGCATGGGCGAGGTCCTCATGCGCCATCTGCGGGACAATCCGGACCTGACCGGTGTGCCCGCACCCTTCGCGGCAGTGATCACCAAGGCGCTGGCCAAGGACCCCAACCACCGCTACGCCAGCGCGGAGGAGTTGCTGGCGGCGGTCATGGAGTCGGATGAGCTGTGTCAGGAGGTGGAGGGTTTCGACGCGAGCCGACTCACCTTGGTGCCGCGTGTTCCAGAAGCCTCGGATGCGCGAACGGTGACGTCGCCGCAGCCAATTCGGCCGACTCTAGACGTGCGGGCGGGACCGATCCCGGAAGTCGGGGCTCCCCCCGACCTCCCGCCGGTCGTTCGGCGCAAGCTGGACCGATTGAGCCGCAAAGCGGAAGCGAAACTGGCCAAAGCCGAGGCGAAGATCGCGCGCATTCAGCAGAAGTGGGGGCAAAGGGCGGCCGAGCCGCACATCTCGGGTGGCGCACCCGCCGGGGCGATCCCGCGCCGTCGATCGCAGCTCGCTGTACTGACCGTCATCGCGGTTGCGGTAGGTTCGGCGCTCGGACTGCTGCATGGCGACGGCCGGTACGGGGCGGACAAGGCGCTGGCTTTAGTCTTCTTCATCGTCGGTGGCGTGGCCGGTCCGCTGGCCGCGCATCTGTCCGTCCTGCCCAGAGCCGTAGCATACAACCCGCTCCTGGTCAGACTGGTGTATGCCGCCTTGGCAGGACTGGCCATGCTGCCGGCGTATAACATCGCCCGGGGCAGTCAGGCGGGCGAACTCCACCGGTTGATCTTCGTGCCGATGCTGATGGTCGCCATTTGCGATTGGCACAGCCGTATCGAGCGTGGACGTCGCGGCGAAGCGCGGGGCCGTGTGGTCTTCTGGCCGGCCATCATCGGCCTGGCAGGTGCCGGGGTGGCCGGAGCCGACGGGTACGAATGGGTGAGTGCCGTTGTCTGTACGACGATTGCGCTGCTGACGCCGGCGGCTGCTGCCCTGTGGCCGGTGGCCAAGGCTGGCGATCTGCCTGTGGCAGGCGTCGGGCCGCAGCGACCCGCGGCACCGGTCGTGCTACCCTCGGGTTTGGCCGCGGCACCGCCCAATGCGCCCACGCTTCCCCGCGGGGAACCCGTCGAGGGCGGTCTTCAGGCTGATGCGGGCGGGGAAACGGCGCGACCGTCATTTGCGGGTAAGGGCACGCATGCCGGGACAGCGTTTCTGGGAAAAATGCTGTTGCTGATTGGCCTCGTGTTGGCGCTTGGACCGGGTCTGCGGTGGGTCCCGTACGCAGCGCTGGTGTCCTCCGAGCGTGAGAATGTCCACGGCCCCTGGTTCTGGCGACTTGAAAGCTTTGTCGAGCTAGTCAGCGCGCCGAGGGTGAGCAGGGTGGCGATAGCGTCGGCCATGCTTGTGGTGGGAACGATCGCTTTGGTGGCCGCTCGCCGGGGACAGGGCTGGGGACATGCGCTGCGCGGCTTGGTCGGATGCACCCTGCTCGTCGGCGGGGCGGTGTGGGCCGGGATCATGGCGTGGGACATTTCTCAGTTGGTAGGCGACGGACCGCGGAAGGCGCTACTTGAGCTCGCGACTCAAGAATGGGAGTTGCTCGCCGTTGCGGTCGGTGCCACCCTGCTGGGTCTGGTTGCACTCGCGTGGCCGGCACGCCGTGGGGGCTACACTACGTGACCAGTGGGGCGGGCACGGGCGGTACGGGCGTTACCGCGGAGGGTTGGCCGGCGCGGGCGGGCCAAGTATGCTCGAGGGCGGCCGCCCACCGCGCCATTGCCGGGGGCGCGCCCGGGATGCCCGCAATGGCTCTCGACGAAGCCGAAGTGTATCTGATCGACGCCGTCCGTCGCGGTGACGCCCAGGCCTGGCGCGAACTGATTGACCGCTACCAGGGGCGGCTGCTGAGCTTTGCGCGGCGCATGCTGGCGGAGCGGAGCGAGGCGGAAGACCTCGTGCAGGAGACGTTTCTGGGTCTGCTGCGCAGTCTGGCCGGATACGACGCCAGCCGTTCGCTCGAAACGTACTTGTTTGCAATCCTGCGAAATAAGCTGAGCGACCACGTGCGCCGGCGACCGAAAGGCCAGCGGCAGAGTCTCGAACAGCTCGACCTCGACGAGGGGCGCTCGGCGTGGGTCGACGAGGATACGCCCAGTCGCCGCATCGGCAGGCAGGAACTGCTGGCAGCCCAACGTCGGGCGCTCGTGCAGTGCCTGCGGCATTGGGTCGAGCAATGCACGGCGCAGGGGCGCTTCCAGGACCTGATCGTCATCGAAATGCTCGTTGTCCTCGGGCTGCGGAATAAGCAGGTGGCGGCCGACCTCGGACTTTCTGAGCCGGCGGTGGCCGGGATCAAGTTCCGCGTCCTGGAGCAGTGGCGTAAGCTGGCGCAGAACATTCCCGACCTGCCCACGTGCGATGAGGCGGACCTGGCCGGCGAAAGCACGGTGGCGCGCATTTGGCGGGAAGAGGGCATCTCCTGCCTCAAGCGCTCCACCCTCGGACGTTACCTGCTGGGGGCGCTGGACGAAGATTGGGAGCATTACGTCGACTTTCACGTCTTGCAGGCCGACTGCGACCGCTGCAACGCGAACCTGGAAGACCTGCGGGCCGCCGATCACCAGGACGAAGCGCATCGCCGCGCGTTCCGGGAGCGCTGCTTCGCCTCCAGCGTCGGCTTTCTTTCGCACACGCCGGAAGGGCCGCCGTAATGGTTTGACTGCCGTGGCGTCCAATCTCCCCCAAGCCTCAACGACCCCACGAGCACCGTCTCTTTCGCCACACTAGCACATTGCGGACACGCGAAGTCGGGGGACCTCTGCCACAGCGCTGACCGGTCGGCGCTGGGGAGCTGGCCGCAGCACCGCGTTTGGGAAGCCAGACGTTGGCGTCCGCGCGGGCGCAGCGCGATCCCGCTGGGCAATCCGCTGGCGGCGCAAGCTAGAGCTGGGCGCCGTTGTCGCATGCCGTGCACGCGAGGCCGCGCGGGACGAAGTGCGCAAGTGACCGACCCGACGACATGCGCGTGCGCTTCCGCGATTGATGGCGTCTGATGCTAGTGTCCGGAGTTCACGAGAAAAAACTCCAGAATGTCTGGTCGCAGATGGGAAGGTGGCGACGCCGCGTAATGTGCCAACAGCGCAAATTTATTTGCCCGGCGCTGGAGTTGGTGTTATACTCGAGACTGTTGAGCTCCGCGTGGCACATCACAAGTAGAAGCGCCAGTGGACGGTTAGTAGTAACGATAGTGTGACCAGAAGGAGGTCGCTTTCAAGCGCACGACCGGTTTTTGACGTACACCTTGAATCATCGTTGAGGAGGGTCGTGAGATGATATCCAACAACAGGGTTTTTGGGCCGGCGTCGTTCGCGAAGGCATTGATCGGGGTGGCAGTTTTTACAAGTTTGTCTGCCAGTGCCGAGCTCCTGCCTGAACCTCGGGCGGCGAAACCGCCGGCAGCCGTGGCAGAACGCATGGACACCGTACTTTGGGAGGCCGATGCACTGTGGCATGCACTAGGTATGATCTCCGTACCGTATTGGGATGCGCTGACGCAGGCGTTTCTGCGAGCGAAGCTGGAGGGCGCCGGGCTCGACGTCACACCGGGCTTGGACATCTTGGTCGAGGTTGTCGGCCCGAACGACGGTGTGATATTCGATGTCGACGAAGAACTGCGGTCGGCATTTGAGGCGGAGATCGACCAGGTGCGCACCGTGCTGGCCCAAAACGGGGCGCGGATTCACTCCGTCTGGATGCGTCGCGTGAGCGCATCGGTCCCCGTCGGGGCGCTGGAGCGTGTGGCGCGCGAGTTGCCGGCGGGATGGCGCGTGCAGAGATCGCTTCGCCCGGGCCTGGACGCCGTGGCGGGCCAGGGGCCCACGGTGACGAACTCCGCAGGCTACCGTGACGCGGGCGCCGACGGAGCGGGAGTGACGATCGGCGTCATCGATGTGGAGTACGATAACTACTGGGCTGCGGTCTTCAACGGTGATGCGCCGGGCGGGGCAACCATAGTAGACTATTGCACTGATGCCAACGTGTGTACCCCCTTTGGCTGGGGCGGACCAAACCGACACGGTACTGGGTGTGTGGAGGCCGCCTACGACCACGCACCGGGTGCAACGTGGCGGCTTTACCGCATACGGAACCTCACGGACCTGGGCAGCGCTGTCCAGGACATGATCAACAACGCGTCCGCGCCTCGCCTCATTACCCATTCGCTGAGTTGGTACAACACGGGTTGGGCGGACGATAGTGGCGCGGCATGCGCAGCGGCCTTGCAGGCCGCACAGGGGGGCATTTTGTTCTTCACTTCGGCGGGCAATCGGGCCGACAGTCATTACCAAGCAATGTTTGCGCCAGCCCCGGGTAACCCGATTCCCGGTTGGCACCGGTTTGACCCCGCCGGTGACGAGACTAACAACATTACTATTCCGCCTGGCCAAACCGTGAAGTTTTTCCTACAGTGGAACAACGCGGACGGCGTCACCGACTACGACCTGTATCTATATAACGCAGACATCACTGTGGAGCTAGCCAAAAGCATTAATGTCGGAGCCGCAACGTTTGAATTCCTCACGTACACCAACACGACCGGTGTGCCAGAGGTTACGCATCTCGGCGTTCGGCGCATGGCGGGCAACGCAGTGGAATTTGAGCTCTTTGAGAGCCGTTCTGCAGCGACGTGGCAGTACCTGACACCTGCGAGTTCCACGACGTCGCCGTCCAACACCAATCACAGGAACGTCGTGTCAGTTGGTGCCGTGCATTACGCCAACTTCGACCAGCCCAATGGCACGCCAGGCCTCATCATGCCTTATAGCAGTCGCGGTCCGACCAACGGGGGGCTCACGGCACCAGACCTCTGCGGTCCGACGAATACAACGGGTTTCTCGTATCCGGGAGGCTTTGGAGGCACTAGCTGCGCCACGCCGAACGTTGCAGGAATGGTCGCAGCGTTGTGGTCGGCAGGCACGGGTGTGCTCCCGCAGGTGGTTCGGGACGCGGTGTACGAATGGGCCTTGGCGTTTCGAGACTGGGGGCCCGCTGGTCGGGAGAACACGTATGGGCGCGGCGGCGCTATTCTGCCGCGCGTCACTGCTGACATTATGCCAAACCAGCTGCCTAACCCGATTGTTCTCGGCAGAGGGTACACTATCTACGTGGGCATTCTCGCCGACGGCGATACATTCACCAATGTCGCGACCGTTAACGCTGCGAGCGTGCGTTTCGGTCGCGCGCTGAACATGGCTGCTGCCGTGCCCGTGGCGCCGGCAGCTCAAATTGACCTGAACGGAGACACGAGGCAAGACCTTTTGTTCGGCTTTCGGACCAGCGAAGCGGGGTTTGATATGGCGAGCTGGCGTGGCGTGGTTCAAGGGTATTTCACAAACGGAGCACCATTTGCGTGCTGGGACACCGTGGTTGTGCTCATGCCTTTTCGAGCGCCTGGAATGCAGGGCCACGCGGAGCCTCTAGTGTGGATGGCGCCGCGCGCGGGACGCGAGGAGTGATCTTAAAAGGAGGAGCGTGTCGTGCGATTACACCTGATATGGCGGATGATACCGGTCGGCCTGGGGCTGGGGGCTCTGCCTGCGAGCGGCTGGAGCGCCCTTGTAAACGGAGATTTCGAGGCCGGTGATTTGACGGGATGGACAACATGGGGCCCGGCGTATGCCCGGACGTTCGAGCTGGCGCGGGATTTCCTGGCACCCGTTGATCCCCCGTGGCTTGCGGTGGAGGGCGAGTTTTTCGCTGCGCTTTGGAGCACTGACAACGCGCAGTCGCCTACGGGCGGGTCGCAAATATCGCAGACTTTCTGGGCGAATGCGAACGACGTCTTGAGCTTTTGGTACTTCTTCGATTACGGCAAACTCGTCAGTATGGGACGCGACACGGCTACTGTTTACCTCTTCGCGGAGCAACAGCCTGGACAGGCGTTATTGGAGATAAACACGCCGGGCCATGAGCTTATGGATGACGCAAATATTCCGTGGACATCGTTTTCGTTCGCGTTGCCGGCCCAAGGCTGGTACACGCTGATGTTTACCGTTATGGACGGGGCGGGAGGCGCGTTCGGGTTCGAGTCGATCTTCGGCATTGACGCGGTGCAGGTGATTCCGGAGCCGGGTTCCGCACTCCTGTGTCTGGCGAGCCTGTTGTTCGGCACGGTGGCCTGCCGACGACCCGCAATTTCCGGCGCGGACGGCGGCTAGGTTGGCCCCATGGACCGGATGCGCTGCGCCTTGTCGCAGATCTGCGTGATGCGCAGGCCGAAGTTCTCGCCGACCTTGACGCAATTACCTCGGCCGATGCGGCGGTTGGCGATAAGAAGGTCGAGTTCCTCATCCACCGACTTGTTGAACTCCAGGATGGAGCCGACCGACAGGTTGCGGACGGTGGCGATGGACATTGGCCGTTGCGCAAGCTGCACGATTACAGGAACTTTCAGGCGCAGTATTCGTGCGAGCTGTGGGTCTTGCGCGGCAGTCGGCGAGGGGGGCGGCGCAGGGGCGTCATTGGGCGTTGCCAGGTGGGCTTGCGCTTCGTGGGCCAGCGTCGCCGCCTGGCTCAGAAGGTCCTCCACGCTGCACTGCTCGGGCTGTGCCATTGCATACCGCCGCTTGTCCGACGCGAGCCGTCGGTATTGATACACATCGGCCGGAACGGGCGGCTAGCTCAGAAGTCACTAGCCGGGCGCCAGCGCTCGTGCCACAGGGCGAGCATGAGGAGGGCCCAAAGGCGGTGCTCGTGGTTGCTGCGGCGCGTGATGTGGTCCTCGACGAGTTGCTGAAGGAACGGTCGCCTGAAGATGCGGGCGGGCAGGCCGTCAGGAGCGAGGACGTGCTGCCGCAGAAGGTCCTGTAATTCCTGCCTCAGCCATGCGCCCACGGGGACGCCAAAGCCCATCTTGGGACGCCTCAGCAGGGCGGCGGGCAGCAGATCCCGCGCCCAGTCCTTCAAAATGCGCTTGCCGCCTCGCGCTGCGAGTCGCCAGGACAGCGGCAATGAAAGCGCGAACTCGACGAGTTCGTGGTCAAGGAACGGAGCGCGGCATTCCAGGCTGCACGCCATCGAGGCGACATCGACCTTGGTCAGCAGGTCGAACGGCAGATAGCTCGCGAAGTCCGTGTGGATCGGCTGGTTCGCCGGCGGCCCGGGTGCCTGATCGTATAACGTCCGGAACCAGTCGATCGGCTCATCAAAGTCCAGTTGCTTGCGGAACCCGTCGCGGTAGCCGCCGGCCAGCATCCCGGGCGGGAAGATGCTCACCCAACTCAGATAGCGCAACGCGGGCGATTCTGCCAGCGCGGTGGCGAAGCGATACAGTCGGTGCGAAGCAGTGCGCGGCGCGTGATGCGGTAAAAGGGTGGCGGCACGGGCCAGCAGCCGCCGACCCGCGGCTGGCACGTGGTCGAGTCTGGCGGCGGCCTGCACAGCCCGATACCGGTCGTAGCCTGCGAAGCACTCATCGCCGCCGTCGCCGGTGAGCGCGACGGTAACGGACTGCCGTGTCCAGCGCGATACCCAGTATGTGGGGATGGCGGAGGAGTCAGCAAAGGGCTCGTCATAGTGCCAGGCTAGCGTGTCCAGCACCTCGCGTGTTTGCGGCAAAACGACATGCTCGTGGTGTTCGGTCTCAAAGCGCTCGGCCACCTGGCGGGCCCACGTGGTTTCGTCGTACGCGCGGTCGGCGAACCCGATCGAGAAGGTGCGCAGCGGCCAGACGTCAAGACGGCGCATGAGGCCGACGACGATGGAAGAATCAAGGCCGCCGGACAGAAACGCCCCCAGCGGTACGTCCGCGATCAGCCGTCTACGGACCGCAGTGGTAAGAAGCTCGTCGAGGCGTGCCAGCGCATCGGAGTACTTGCCGCGGAAAGGCGTGAGCGCGGGTTGCCAGTAGCGCTGTGCGGGCGCTGGGCTCACTGGCGACGGGTGCACCTCGAAGTGCCCGGGCGGCACCTTGCGAAAACCGCGGTAGATCGAGTGCGGGGCCGGAACGTACTGAAAGAGCAGGTAACGGTGGAGCGATTGAGGGTCGATGACCGCCCGCATGCCGGGGACGGCGAGAATCGCCTTCGCCTCGCTCGCGAAGTACAGGCGGTCGTTGTGGACGGCGTAGACCAGCGGCTTCTTGCCAAACCGGTCGCGCGCCAGAATGAGCCGGCCACGGCGTGCATCCCAGAGGGCCACAGCGAACATGCCGGCGAGCCGCGGTAAGCAGCCGGTGTCATGGTCTTCGTACAGGTGGAGGATCGTTTCCGTGTCGGATTGTGTGGTCAGCCGGTGGCCACGCTGCCGCAGTTCCGCGCGCAACTCCCGGTAGTTGTAGATCTCGCCGTTGAAGACGACCCACACGGTTCCGTCTTCATTGCTCATCGGTTGGCGGCCGGTCTGGAGATCGATGATCGCGAGGCGCCGAAATCCCAGCGCGCACCGACCCTGGGGATCGATGTAGCGGCCCGCGTCGTCCGGACCGCGGTGACAAAGCTGGTTGGTCATGCATTCCAGTTCAGCGCTGTCCACACGCGTGGCGGGCGAAAGGCTCAGAATACCGGCGATACCACACATGTTGCGCCCGGGGGCTGGTCCTCAGTTGCTCGCGCGCCGTTTTCGCCGGCGCGCTGGCGCGACGACAGCGTCTGGCCTTCCGTCCTGACACCGCGGGCAGATATGCGTTCCACGTTGGCCCACCCGCAAGGCGATGATCGGCGTTCCGCACCGCCGACACGGTTGGCCAGCCCGGCCATAAACCCGCAGATGTTTCTGCATCCAGCCACCCGGGTAGATCCAGTCGATCGTGGTCCCATGCCGGCGAATCGCCTCGCACAGCACGGCCCGGATAGCCCTGTGCAGCCGGCGAATCTGCCGGTCGTCCAGCTGGTCCGCGCGCGTTAACGGATGCAGCCGGGCCCGGAACAGCGCTTCATCCGTGTAAATATTGCCCAGACCGGCGATTACAGACTGATCCAGTAGAAGAGGCTTGAGCTGCCGGCGCCGGGAGCGCAGTAGCGCCGCCAGTCGCGACGGCGTGAGTCGGGGGTCAAGCGGTTCGGGGCCCAGGGTCGCGGTGAACAGCCGCGGCTCGCGCGTGTAAATGATGCGGCCGAACTTGCGCGCGTCGCACAACAGTAGGCGCTGGCCGTTGTCGAGGTCCCAGGCAGCGCGGACGTGCGGGGGCTCGGGCTGCCCGGGGGCGGCCCACTCCAAGCGTCCGCTCATGCGCAGGTGAATCAGCAGTCGGGCACCGTCGCTCAGACAGAAAATGATGAACTTGCCACGCCGGCGAATTTGGACAACCGTCCGGTCACGCACCGCCTGTTGCACGGTGCGCAGGTCCGGCACCACGTTTTTCGGCCAGCGCGACTCGAATGCGATGATGCGACGCCCACGCAGTCGGGCGCGGTTCGTGCGCACGATCGTTTCCACTTCCGGCAACTCGGGCATCGCCGCATTCTACTACGACTGCGCTTTCTGCGGGTGCGGCTTGACGGGCCGGGCATGCTGGAAGTATACGCTCGCACAAGGTTGGCCGGGTTCAGGAGAACGGAAATGAATCTCGGATTCCGGGCCACGCGTAACGGTGCCCTGCAAGCGGCGGCGACCGGTTTGTTGTGCGGTTTGTTGGCGCTGGTCGCCTGCGAGCGTAAGCCGCCCCCTGAAAGCGCGACGGGTGCAGGCGGCGCGACGCCTGGGGCGCTTGTGACGACCGCTCCGGCGGCCAGTTCAGTAGCGGCGACGCCCGAGCCGGTCCTGATTCCCCCGCGGACGCCGACGGGGACCTTCCTCGACCGGCCGGCCGGACAGGTTCTGCGCCTGGTCAGCTATAACGTGAACTGGAACAGCATCTTCCCCGACGTGAACGCCAGGCGGGCGGCGTCTTTCGCGCGGCTGGTCGCAGCGCTCGATCCTGACGTGCTGGCGTTGCAGGAAATCGGACAGGCGCCACGGGAGGGCGACGGGTCGCGAGCCCCCAGGCGGACAGCCGCGGACGTGTCGCAGCTCATGACGCAACTCGCCCCGCTGCCGACAGGCGGTAGCTGGTACGCCCATCAGGCGGGTGACAATGTGATCGTCAGCAAGTACCCCTTGGAGATGACCAGGCAGCGTCCGACGCCGGCGGGGCATCGCGACATCGCGATGGCTCTGGTCCGCCTGCCGCGGGCGGCGTTCCCGCGCGACCTGTACGTACTCAACACGCATCACAAATGCTGTGGGGGGGATGAGAATGAAGCATTGCGGCGCAAGCAGTCGGATGCCATTGCGGGCTGGGTGCGCGACGCGCGGCTCCCGGGGGGCGATATCGACCTGCCTCCCGGCACCCCGGTCGTGATTGTTGGGGACTTCAACCTGGTGGGGGGGCCGCAACCGCTGCGCACGCTCCTCGACGGAGATGTTTTCGATGAGGCGGCGTACGGGCCGGACTTTCGGCCGGACTGGGACGACACGCCACTCGCGGACGCCCGGCCCCCGCACAACGCGCGGGGTGCGGAGGACTGGACCTGGCGGGATGACACGTCGGAATTCGCTCCGGGACGCCTCGACTTCGTGGTGTACACAGATAGCGTGCTGGACGCGGTCCACCGCTTCGTGCTGGACACGACGACCATGACGCCGGAAGAGCTGGAGGCCACGGGGCTCCACAAGAACGACGTCCTGATGGACGCCGAGCGCGGCGTGTATGACCATCTGCCGGTCGTGGTGGACTTCGCGTTCCGTACCGGTTTGGCCGCGAATGGCGACCGTCAGGGGCGGTGACGCCTGACAGAACGTGGTTTCATCGGCCTGCGGCGTCCCGTTGGAGTTGTCGAAGCGTGCTTTCGGCCGCCTGCTGAAGGCGCCGGCGCTGTTCCTCGCCAAGCGGGAGCTCCGGAGAGCGGAGGCGTTCGAGCTCGCGTTGAAAGTACGTGACGCCGTCGCCCGCCCGTCCCAACATCTGCCAGACTTCGCGGAGCGCCGGGTAGACCATCAGCCCTACGGCCGGATCGCTCTTGAGAGCCTCGTCGAGGTAGCGGAGGGCCCGCTCGGGTTCGGGCGGCTCGGTAGCCAGGATCAGCAGCGCGCGGCCCGCGGGCGTCGACGCAGCTATCGGCCACTTCAGCTTGTCCGCCCGTTCCAGGGTGCCCAACTCGGCCAGCAGCGGAGTCCCCCGGCGGACGAACAGCACGGCGCGCGCGTTGAACACCACCGGAACCCACTCGGGGCTGCTTGCCAGCAGGTTGGTCAGCGGCATGGTTTCGCCGAAGCCGAACCGCAGCAACACGGCTTCCGTCTGAAAGCCCTGCTCCCCCCAGCGCTGGTCCACGAACCGCCGAGCCTGGGCGGGGTCGAAACGGTAGGGGTCGAAGAGCGCAGTGAACCGGAGGTAGTGCGCCTCGTCGTAGACCTGCTGAGCCCGACCGTCCATGCACACGCGGGCCTTCGTCAGCTCCGCGAGCACCACGCCTGCCACGGTCCACTCGGTCAGCACGTTGAACGGCGTCTGGACCGGACGCAGCATTTCGATCACGTCCAGCGGATTCTGTTCGGCCGTTGTAAAGCGGCGCAGCAGATCAAAGCCTGGCAAGCCTTCGTACTTCTTCACGAGGTCCTGATACGCAGCGCGAGCCGTCCAGGGGAAGAAGAAGGCGCCGGCCAGCCATGCGGCGGCCGCCAGGACGAGCCGTCCCCGTTGCTGAACGGTACTGCGAATCCCCGCCGCCAGCCGCACCAGGAGAATGACAACCGGAGGCGTGGCACACACATAGAAAAGCGGGGCGAACCGGCGTGCGAAGAGCGCCATATACAGCCCGACCGCGATCAGCGCGAAATCAAAGAGCAGGAACGGCGGCAGCGCGGCGGGCGGGCGCTTGGCCGTCTCGGGACTGGCCGACGCAGGGGCCGCCGCCCGCACCGCGAGCGTGGTCAGGATCGACGCGATCATGATCCCGAAAGCCACCCAGAAGGGCCAAACGGGCAAGCCGCGTCCGACGGTGACGTAGGGCGGGTGCCACTCGGCCACGTTACGGAATACCTCGCTGCCGGCGACGACCTTAGGGTGTTTGAAGTTTCCGATGCCGTAGGGCCCGACAGCCACGGTGAGTGCAGCCGCGGCGACGGCCGCCGCGCAGATGACGGCTATCTGTGCCGTGCTGGCCGCCGGTCCGCTGCCGGGGCGAACGGGGATGCCAAGTCGCACGCGGATTCGTCGCCAGGCGTGGCCGATGATCCAGCATCCCACGAACATCGCTGTCAAACCGTACGCGAACACGAAGCTGCCATGTGCGTGGCCCCACACGAACAGAATGGGGAAGAACAGCAGGCCGAGCCACCACGGCTGGCGCGTCCGTGGCACGCAGCACTGGTGGAGTAAGACGCACAGAATCGACAGTAAGAAATACAGCGAAATCTGCGGGCGGATGTCCAGATAATGGCGAGCGGCGGCGGCTACGACACCGGCGGCCAGCAGTGCCGCAGTCCACGACCGGGATCGCAGCCAGCAGGCGTAGAGCACCAGGACGTACACGGTCGCGGCGAGCAGCCAGAACAGAAGCACGACCGCGTCCGGAGCGATGCGTTCGTAGACCCAGTAGAAGACGAGGTGCGTCAGCCAGTTCTGATTGAAGAACGGTTTGCCGTGGAACGTGTAGCTGAACGGGTCCAGAACGGGAACCTTGCCATTCTCCAGAATGTACCGGCCGGTGGCGATGGCAATCCACGTGTCGTTCGTGTGATGGACGCCCAGCATGCCCGTAAAGCACGCGGCCAGAAAGAAGACGACGTAGCCTGCGCGTACGAAGGTAGCCATCTGCGGACGTGCGGGTGCGGCTAGAGTTCCGAAGCGTGCCGGTTTCGCCTGGCTCTCCTGGTTGCTGGGATCGTTTTTTGCACGGCTCGTCGGTTTCATGGTTGGGCGACATGGTACCATGCACCCGGTCCAGCGGGCAGTCGGCGCGGATCAGTCGGTGTCACGCCGCGCGTCACAGGTGATGACCTACACGCAACTTGTCGAATGCGGATACCCGGTCAGCGAGGCCGCATACTGGCGCCTGGTCAGGTTCGTCGAGCTGCTATTGACGGAGAATCGTCACATCAACCTCACGGCGGCCCGCGATCCGGCTACGTTGTGGCGACGTCACATCTGCGACAGCCTTGCGCTGTGGGTGCACGTACCGGGCGTCGACGGCCGGAAGGTGGTCGACCTTGGCAGTGGCGGCGGGCTGCCCGGAATTCCGCTGGCTTGCGTGTGCGAGACCGCGACTGTAACTCTCGTCGACGCGACGCGGAAGAAGGTCGCCGCGTTGGACCGCATTGTGGCTGGCGTCGGGTTGACGAATGCGGCTGCCGTTTGGGGACGGGCAGAAACACTGGCTCGGGATCCCCGTTATCGCGAGCAGTTCGAGGTGGTCGTCGCGCGGGCCGTGGCGACGTTACCGGTCCTAGTCGCGTATGCGGCGGGGCTGGTACGTCCCGGCGGGGAGTGCTGGTTTTTCAAAACGCAGACTGCGGTAACCGGCGAGGTGCCGCAGGCGGCTTCGGCTGCCCGAGCGTGCCTGTTGGCCCCGATCGGCACTGTGCCTTATCGCTTGCCGGAAGAAACGAATGACCGGCTGCTGGTCGGATACCGCAAGCTGGGGTCGTTGCCCGACAGCGTGAGGCGCACCAAACGCCCGGACCGAAAGCGGTCGCGTTGAGCGGGGCGAACGCACAGCATTGGCCCGGCAGGCGCGGCACCGGGCCTACCCGGGCCTGTGCGTGCGGGCTGCAATGAGCCATGCCAGCGGCAGCAGGGTCAGGACGAGAAATCGCAGGCGGCCGGCCGCTGCGATCAGGATGGCGGCGCCCAACACGTAGAACTCCGTCAGCGCCCGCAGAAACGCCCAGTCATCGACCCAGATTTTGGTGGTCAACACGGCGGCCAGCAGTGCGTACAAGACCCACGCGGCGCGGACGGCCGGCAGCGTGGATGCACGGCGCCAAGTCCAGAGCACGGCGATCGTGACGAGCCCCAGCAAGACGAGCTGCGCGAGCCACGCGCCTGCCAGATTCCCAGGGTGAGCCCCAAGCTGGCTCACGAACGTGCTAAGACCGCCCAGGGGCCGGCCCAGCGTTCCTGCGCCTCCGGTCAGCGGCCACTCTCCCCACCACCAGCGCAGTGCGCTTTGCCACGCGAGGTAGACACCTGTCGGAAGCACGAATGCGGGCCAGAAGCGCAGGGCGGCACGTCGGCCCCGGACGGACTGCTCTGCAATGTATAGGCCGATGCCCAGAACCAGGCCGAGCGCCGTCTCACGAGTCAGCACCGCCAGCGCGAGGAGCACGGTGGCGTACGTTATACGCCCGCGATGCAGGCACAGGAGCGTGCTCAGCAGGAAACAGCTTTGCAGAATCTCGGTCAGGTCCCGCGCGAAGGTTGCCACGAAGCCCGGGTAAAGTGCGATGAGCAGCCCCCACAGCGCATGCTGGCCAACGA